>Ga0222419_100084_pt1 | contig 174085 bp, 134 predicted proteins | sample 1B20Ametagenome_FD_182474 | JGI IMG/M metagenome (GOLD analysis project Ga0222419, IMG submission 182474) | Enriched microbial communities from leaf-cutter ant dump, University of Wisconsin, Madison, United States - 1B20A (version 2) | ecosystem: Environmental > Terrestrial > Nest > Insects... | reverse complement strand
TGCGGGAAGAACACGCTGCTGACGCCGGATTCGACCGCGCTTTCCGCGCTCATCCGGATGAAGCCGTGTTCGCGCAGCACGCCAGCCAGCACGTGGTGGGCGTGGATGTGCAGTTCCGGATAACTCTGTCCGGAGCGGACCTTGGCGGCGAAACCCTGCTGGGCGGCATCGACGCTGTCGATCAGCGCCTGGAACTCGCCGGCCTGCGGGGTGGCGTATGTACGCGTGATGTCGCTGGCGTAGCCGGCAGCGCTGGCGCCGGCGTCGATCAGGAACGAATGCGACGGCGAGGGCGGGGTGCGGTCGAAGTGGGTGTAGTGCAGCACGGCGCCGTGCTGGTTCAACGCGACGATGCTGGCGTAGGGAAGCTCGGCGTCGATCTGGCGTGCGGCGGTGAGATAGGCCATGTGGATGCCGAACTCGCTCTCGCCGGCACGGAAGGCGGCTTCGGCGGCACGGTGGGCGCGGGTGCCGATGCGGTTGGCCTCACGCATCAACGCCAGTTCGTACGGAGTCTTGTACGAGCGGTGCCAGTGCAGATGGTCGAGCACGGCCTGCGGGTTGTTTTCCACGCCCTCGATGCCTTGTCCCGCGGGCGCGATCACGGCGCGCCGGCCGGTGGCCGGCAAGGCGGCCAGCGCATCTTCCGCGCTGCGCACGATGCTGATGTCGAAGTGGTCGACCCAATAGCCACTCGGTGCTTCGGGTACCACGTGCCAGTAGTCGTGCGGTTGCACGAAGACCAGCTTCGGCCGAGCACCCGGCGTGTAGGCGATCCAACTGCCGGGGGCGTCGGTCAGCGGCAGCCAGTGCTTGAAATGCGGGTTGACCACGAACGGGTAGTCCTGGTCATCGAGGAAGCGCGGCAGCGGCGTGCCGGCGGCGATCAGCAGGTGGTCGAAGCCGTTGGCGGCGAGTGTGCGGTCGGCCTGCTCGCGGATCCGGACGAGGTGTTGCGGGTAGAGCGTGTCGAGGGTCTGGTGCATGGGGGCTCCGGCGTCGGGCAGTGGCGCTGCCGGGTTTGCACGCTTGGGTGGAGCCGTTTGCGCGCAGGCCGGGCAGCCTGCAGATGGGGAAGGCAAGCGCCCATGATGACGCCGCGGCGGCGTGCCTGCCAAGGCCCCGGGGTTTCCCGCCAGGTCAGGCTTGCGCCAGCCAGTCGTCCAGCCGGGCCGCGTCGGCGTCGCTGATGGCCACGATCCGGTAGCCGCCCCAGACCTGGCCCGAGCTGGCGGCCTGCTCGTGCCACTGCTCCTGGATGCCGATTTCGATCGGTTGCGACTGGACCAGCATCCGGCTGTTGCCCGGCAGGCTCATGCTGACCTGGTAGACCGCCTCGCTGCGCGGGGCCTGGGCGGTGATCAGCAACATGCCGGTGCTGGAAAGATTGCCCACCTGGCCCATCGGCTGGCCGGTGATGGTGTCGGTCACGATGGTGGTGGCGGGGATGCGCTTGCGTGCAGCGCGGCGCTGGTTGTCGATCGTGTTGTTCATCAGTAGCCGGACTCCGGGGCAGAGGGGTGCCGGTTGTCGGTGGTCTGGTACAGGCTGCGGGTGAGGCTGTGCCAGGCCCGGTCGAGCAGGCTTTCGCGTTGTTCGACCCATTCGCAGGCATGGCCGGTGGCGATGGCGTGGGCGAGTTGGCTCAGGGTCATTTCCTCGCCGGGCTGGCCACGCCGGCTGACCAGCAGGCAGCGGCCGGACATGGTCGAGTACCAGGCCAGCTTGCGCCGGGTGATCTGCCCGCTGGTCGTATCGACGAACTCGAACCAGCTGCCGAACGGCAGCTTGCGCAGATGTTCCTCGATGCGGCGCTGGCGGGGGCTGGGTTCCGGTGCCCGGGCCGGGGACGGAGCGGATGGTGCCGTGGTCGCAGTCGTGCTCGTGGCGGCAGCGACATTGGCAACGGGCACGGCCGTGACCGCTGCCGTGGTGGCGGTCGGCCCGGGTGGCGCGGTGGCCGGTTTTGGCGTGGTGGATTGTTTTGGTGGGGCGGACTGCTTTTCGCCCAGTCGCTGATGCTGTTTCAGACGCAGTGCCAGATCGGTGGCGCTGGGCAGATCGGCGGCGGGGTCGGGCTTGTCCGGGCCGAGCAGCCGCTGTGCCACCTGTTCGGCTTCCTCGGCATGCATGCCGATCTGCTGCAGGCCGGTTTCCACCTGCTGCTGCAATTGCGACCGGTCATCGATCGGCAGACGGCCGAGCAACTGGTCGGTGATCACCAGTTGCCCGGTGAAGGCTTCACTGTCTTCGCCATGGCGCAGCAGGGTCAGTGCCAGCACGTCCGACCATGCGCGGTCGAGCAGTGCGCGCAGCAGACCGCGGGGTGGCGATTGCGCGAAGCGTTCGGCCATCAGTTCGCTGGCGCGCTGGCGCGCCCGGTCCAGCCGTTCGCGGCCCTTGGCTGCTTCCACGTGGCGGCGTTCGGCTGCCTGCGCCTTGCGTGTGAGCAGGGCGAGGTGGTGCTCGATGTCCGCCAGCAGGGTGGTGTAGAGGCCAGCGCTCGGCGGCTCCTGGTTGGCGCGGGCGACCAGTTGTTCGAGCTTGCTGGCCAGGGGGCGGTTGTTTTCGTCGTCGCTGCCGTCCAGCCAGTCGTTGGCGGCGGCGGTGACCGTGTCCAGCAGGCGGCGTGCGGGGTGTTCGCGTTTCTCGAAAAAGCCCTGGTCGGCGACGGCCATGCGCAGCACTGGCAACTGCAGGTTGCCGAGCAGGTGGTGGGCATTGCTGCCCTTCTGCAGTTGCCGGGCGAGCTGTTCGAACAGCCGGGTGACCAGTTCCACCTTGTCGCCCTGTTCGCCGCTGAGTTCGGTCCGGGGCGCGTCGCCGGGTTTGCCGAAGTTGAGCTGGGCCAGCAATTCCTCGCGCAACCGGGCAGCGCTGCGCAATTCACGGCTGGCGCGATCGGTGACCTGTGCCAGATGCTGTTGCAGGGCACCGAGCGCGGCCTGCAGCTCATCCTCGCTGGCGGCGCGGCCGGCCGGGGGCATGGTGCCGTTGCCCTGGGCCGCACGCTGTTGTGCCAGCAGGTTGCGCAGGGACTCCAGCACCTCGATCGGTTCACCGTGGCCCATGCTGCCGGTGCCGCCCGCCGGCGGATTGCCGCCATCGGTGGCAACCGGATCGGATTCGTTCTGGACTGCAGCCCCGTCGACCGGGCGCGACCGCTTCTTGCCGGGATGACGCGGCACCACGGTATTGCGCAACTGCGGCAGGATGCCGTTGTCGCGCAGGCTCGCGTTGACGGTTTCGTACAGCGGGGCCAGACCGTGGATCACGCAGCGGTCGAACTGTTGCAGCAGCAGAATCTGGTGCGCCGGCTGGAGTTCCAGCTCACCGCTGGTCTGCAGGCAGGCCTGGGCCAGGGCATGTGGTCCCAGCGGCAGTGCCGGGCCTTCCAGTGGCGGGGCGCCGACCAGTACGGCCAGCCGGTAGCCCAGTTCGTGCAGCACGCTGCCGTGGCGCATGTCGCCGCGTGAACCGATCTGGTCCAGCGTCATCGACAGTTCCTGCTGCGCGGTATCGAGCAGTTCCAGCGTCTGCCAGGGTTTTGCTCCGGTGGTCGCGTCGTCGGGCGCATTCTTTTCGGTGCCCAGCCCGTTGAATGCCTCGACCAGTTGTGCCGTGAAGTGCTGGTCGAAGCCGTCGCGGTTGCGCTGGATCAGCTGGCGGCTGGCAATGAAATCCTGCTGTTCAGCGGGATGGCGTGCGCGCTCGGCCATGGCGAACAGCTGCTGTTCGAACTCGATCAGGCAGGTGATCAACAGCCCGTGCAGTCCAGTCAGGCATTGGTCCAGGGTTTCTTCCAGAACCTGTCGTGTGCGTGCGGGCCAGTGGTTGCCATCGAGACGCGTGTCCCGATGAGGCGCCGTCGGGCGGCGCCGGTTCTGTTCAACGTCCATGCGAAAGCTCGTGGATTCCCCGATGTATCCGGAGTCTATGCCGGTTGTTGCGGGTATGCCATCCGCCTGCAGGGCGTCAGGTCAGGAAGCCGGCAATCACGTCGTTGAGGAAGCGCTGACCCTGCGCGGTGGTGTGCAGACGTGCGGGGTCGTCGTGCAGCCAGCCGCGTTGGCGGGCGTTGTCCAGCGCGGGGGCGATCTGCTGCAGCGGCAGGCCGGTGCGCGCGGTGAAGGCCGACAGCGGCACGCCATCGATCAGGCGCAGGGCATTGAGCATGTACTCGAAAGGCAGTTCGGCAGCGTTGACCACCTGGTCGCCACCGATCCGGCCCGGTCTGCCGGCGGCTTCGAGGTAGGCGCGTGGATGGCGGGTTTTCCAGCGGCGCCGGATCCGGCCGCTGGCCGCATCGCTGAGTTTGCCGTGGGCGCCGGCGCCGATGCCGAGATAGTCGCCGAACTGCCAGTAGTTGAGGTTGTGCGCGCAACGCCGATCGGGGCGTGCGTAGGCGGAGATCTCGTACTGGCCGTAGCCGGCATTGGCGAGGCGGGCTTCGCAGGCTTCCTGCATGGCCCAGGCGTGGTCGTCGTCGGGCAGCGGCGGCGGGTTGGCGGCGAAGGCGGTGTTCGGCTCCAGGGTGAGCTGGTAATGCGAGATGTGCGTGGGGGCCAGCGCGACGGCGCGCTCGACATCGGCGATCGCGCCTTCCAGCGTCTGCTGCGGCAGGGCGTACATCAGGTCCAGATTGATGTTGGCATAGCCCGCATCCTGGGCGGACTTGACCGCTGCCTCGGCCTCGCCGGCCGAATGGATGCGGCCGAGCCGGCGCAGTTTGTCGTCGTCGAAGCTCTGCACGCCGAACGAGAGCCGGTTCACCCCGGCGGCGAGGTAGCCGTCGAAGCGGCCGTGTTCAACCGTGCCGGGATTGGTTTCCAGGGTGATCTCGGCGTCGGCCGACAACGGCAGGCGCTGGCGCACGCCGTCGAGCAGGCGGGCGATCAGTTCCGGTGCGAACAGGCTGGGCGTGCCGCCGCCGAAGAAGATGCTGACCACTGGCCGACCTGCCAATGCCTCGGCGAAATCCCGGCGGTCGGCGTCGAGGTCGGCCAGCAGATGGTCGATGTAGTCGGCATAGGGTGGCGGCTCGCCGCGCAGCCCGTGCGAGTTGAAGTCGCAGTAGGGGCATTTCTTCACGCACCACGGCATGTGCACGTACAGCGACAGCGGTGGCGCGATCAGGCTCATGCCAGATGCAGTCCGTGCAGCCGTTCGCGCAGCAGGGCCAGCGCCTGGCCACGGTGGCTGAGCCGGTTCTTCAGCGCATCGTCCATCTCGGCCACGCTCTGCGTGTAGCCGTCGGGCAGGAACACCGGGTTGTAGCCGAAGCCGCCGCTGCCACGCCCCTCGGTGAGGATGCGGCCGTGCCAGCGGCCTTCGGCGATCAGCGGGGCGGGATCGTCGGCGTGGCGCAGCAGCACCAGCACGCCGATGAAGAAGGCGCCGCGCTGTGCTTCCGGCACGCCGTCCAGTTCCCGCAGCAGCTTGTCGTTGTTGGCGGCGGCGTTGCCGTGGTCGCCGGCGTAGCGTGCCGAGTACAGGCCGGGTGCGCCGCCGAGATGGTCGACGCACAGGCCGGAATCGTCGGCCAGCGCGGGCAGGCCGCTGGCGCGGGAGGCGTGCCGCGCCTTGAGCAGGGCGTTCTCGACGAAGGTCAGGCCGGTTTCATCGGCGTCACTGATGCCGAGGCTGGACTGGGGAATCACCTCCAGTCCGCTGTCGGCCAGCATGGCACCGAATTCGCGGAGCTTGCCGGGGTTGCTGCTGGCCAGCACGATGCGTTGGGTCATGGTTTCGCGTCTTGTCCGGGGCGTGGGGCGATGGCGGGCAGTGCCCGCCCTACGCGGCGAGTGCGGCGCGTTGGGCCGCAACCAGCTCGCCGATGCCTTTTTCGGCCAGCGCCAGCAGCGCATCCATCTCGTCGCGGCGGAAGGCGTGGCCTTCGGCGGTGCCCTGGATCTCGATGAAGCCGCCGCCGTCGTTCATCACCACGTTCATGTCGGTGTCGCAGTTCGAGTCCTCGGCGTAGTCGAGGTCGAGTACCGGGCTGCCCTTGTAGATGCCGACCGAGACGGCGGCGACCGCTCCGACGATCGGGTTGCGCTTGAGGCTTTCGCGTTTCATCAGGTGGTTCACCGCGTCGACCAGTGCCACGTAGGCACCGGTGATCGCCGCGGTGCGGGTGCCGCCGTCGGCCTGCAGCACATCGCAGTCCAGGGTGATCACGCGCTCGCCCAGTGCCTGCCGGTTGACGCAGGCGCGCAGGCTGCGGCCGATCAGCCGCTGGATTTCCATGGTGCGGCCGCTCTGGCCACCGCGCGCGGCTTCACGCTGGGTGCGGGAGTTGGTGGCACGCGGCAGCATGCCGTATTCGGCGGTGATCCAGCCTTCGCCCTTGCCGCGCAGCCAGGCCGGCGCGCGGTCCTCGATGCTGGCGGTGCACAGCACGCGGGTGTCGCCGAAGCTGACCAGCACCGAGCCTTCGGCGTGGCGGGTGAAGTGGCGTTCGATGCTGACGCTGCGCAACTGGTCGCTGGCGCGCCCGCTGGGGCGGGTGATCGGATTCATGGGGCGGAATTCCTGGGGACGCTTGGCCGGATTGGGCAAGGCGGAACCGGAGAGTTTACCATTGCACCTTCATCCCCACCTCCGGATACCTCCCCATGATCCGCAGCATGACGGCCTACGCCAGTGCCGAAACCACCGGCCCTGCCGGCACGCTCAGTTGTGAGCTTCGCACGGTAAACCACCGTTACCTGGAGCTTTCCCCGCGCCTGCCGGACGACCTGCGTGCGTTCGAGTCGCAGTTGCGTGAGCGGGTGGCGGCGAAGCTGTCGCGCGGCAAGGTGGATGTCACCGTGCGTCGCACCGGTGGCGATGCGCGCACCGAATCGATGCAGATCAACCATGCGCTGCTGACCCGCCTGTCCGAGCTGAATCTGGACATGGCAGCGCAGTTTCCCGGGATGCAGGTGCAGTTCACCGAACTGCTGCGCTTTCCCGGCGTGATGCAGCAGGCCGAAGTCGATCCGGAGGCGCAGAAGGCGGCATTGTTCGACGTGCTCGACCGCGCGCTGGATGCGCTGGCCGCGACCCGCGGGCGCGAGGGCGGGAAGCTGGGCGAAATCCTGCACGACAAGCTGGACAGCATCGAGCGCGTGGTGGCCGCGGTGCGCGGCTGGATGCCGGAAATCCAGGCCGCGCTGCGCACCCGCCTCGAAACCCGCCTGGCCGACCTGAAGCAGCCGGTCGAGCCGGGCCGGCTGGAGCAGGAGCTGGTGCTGCAGATCACCCGCATCGATGTCGACGAGGAGCTGGACCGGCTCAGCACCCATGTCGCCGAGACCCGCCGCGTGCTGGGACTGGAAGAGCCGGTCGGGCGGCGTCTCGACTTCCTGATGCAGGAATTCAACCGCGAGGCCAACACACTGGGTTCCAAGTCGGTCGACGCTCGCAGCACCAACGCCGCCGTCGAGCTGAAGGTGCTGATCGAGCAGATGCGCGAACAGGTACAGAACATCGAATGAACACTCCTCTCGAAGGCACGCTGTTCGTCGTGGCCGCGCCCTCCGGCGCCGGCAAGTCGACCCTGGTCAATGCGCTGCTGGAACGCGAACCGGCGATCTCGCTGTCGATCTCGCACACCACGCGGCCGCCGCGGCCGGGCGAGCTGTACGGGCGCCACTACTATTTCGTCGAGCGCGAGGCGTTCGAGCAGCAGGTTGCCGACGGCATCTTCCTCGAACACGCCGAGGTACACGGCAACCTCTACGGCACCTCGCGCAACACCGTGCAGGAGTTGCTTTCGCAGGGTCGCGACGTGCTGCTGGAAATCGACTGGCAAGGCGCCGAGCAGATCCGCCGCAGCAAGCCTGACTGCGTCGGCATCTTCATCCTGCCGCCGTCGCGGGCTGAGCTGGAGCGCCGCCTGCGCGGCCGCGGCTCGGATGCGCCGGAGGTGATCGAGCGCCGCCTGCACAATTCCCGCGGCGAGATCGCCCATGCCCATGAATTCGATTACATCCTGGTCAATGACGTGTTCGAGCAGGCCCTGTGCGACTTGCAGTCCATCGTGCAGGCCGTGCGCCTGCGCAGCGCCCTGCAGTGGCAGCGCCACGAGGCGTTGATCAGCGAGCTTTTGGCTCTTTGAGGGCCGGGAATCGGGAATGGAGAATAGGGAATAGGAAAGGCGTCGCTCGAATGCAGCCACCTCGCAGCCGCGGCTTTTGATCTTCCTATTCCCCATTCCCTATTCCCGATTCCCAGCTCCTCAGCTACCTTGGTTCTTTTCCGTGCAAGCAGCCTTCATGACTCAAGCCGACCGCTCGCAGCCGGATGACAGCCCACTGGTCAGGATCCGTGGCCTGACCACCGTGCTCAACGGCAAGACCATCTTCGACGCGCTGGACATGGACATCCCGCGTGGCAGGGTCACCGCGATCATGGGCCCCAGTGGCACCGGCAAGACCACCCTGCTCAAGCACATCACCGGGCAGATGCGGGCCGATGCGGGCGAGATCCTGGTCGGTGGCCGGAATGTGGCTGGCCTGTCGCGCGACCAGCTGTACAAGCTGCGCGAGGGCATCGGCTACCTGTTCCAGAACTCGGCCCTGCTGACCGATTTCGACGTGTTCGAGAACGTGGCGTTTCCGCTGCGCCAGCACACCCGGCTGCCGGAGGAACTGATCCGCAACCTGGTGCTGCTGAAGTTGCAGGCGGTGGGCTTGCGCGGCGCGGCGCGGCTGATGCCGAACGAACTGTCCGGTGGCATGGCCCGTCGCGTGGCGCTGGCCCGGGCAATCGTTTTCGATCCGGGGCTGATCCTGTACGACGAGCCTTTCGTGGGGCTTGATCCGGTAGCGCTGAACCAGGTGCTGAAGCTGATCCGCACCCTCAACCAGACGCTTGGCATCACCAGCGTGCTGGTGGCACATGAGTTGGAGGCGGTGAAACAGGTCGCCGATCACGTGTTCCTGATCGCCAATGGCAAGGTGGTGGCGCAGGGCAGCCCGGAGGCGATCGCGGCGGACGGTTCGCCGTGGACGCGGCAATTCTTCGGCGGTGCGGCGGACGGTCCGGTGCCGTTCCAGTATCCGGCCGGCGACTATGCGCAGGCGCTGGGTTTCCCGGGGGTGACGAAATGACCGCGCGCAAGCCGCAACGCCGCAACATGGTGGGCCAGGTGCTGGCACAGATCGGGTCGTGCGGCCTGTTCCTGCTGACGCTGCTGGCGGCGGTGCCGCGCAGCATGCGCCACTTCCGCGAAACCACCCGCCAGCTGTGGTTCGTCGGCGCGATGAGCCTGACCATCATCATGACCTGCGGCCTGTTCGTGGGCATGGTGCTGATGCTGCAGCTTTATCATGTGCTTTCGATTTTCGGCGGCACCTCGGCCAGCGGCATGGTGGTGGCGCTGGCGGTGTACCGCGAGCTGGGGCCGGTGGTCACCGCGCTGCTGTTCGCCGGCCGCGCCGGCACCTCGATCACCGCCGAGATCGGGCTGATGCGCGCCACCGACCAGATCGACGCGATGGAGATGATGGCGGTCGATCCGGTGGCCTATGTCGCCACGCCGCGCTTTCTCGCCGGACTGATCGCGATGCCGCTGTTGTGCTGCGTGTTCTGCGCGATGGCGGTGTTCGGTGGCCATCTGGTCGGCGTGACCTGGCTGGGCATCGACAACGGCACGTTCTGGTCGAACATGACCGCCGTGGTCGACGTGCGCACGGACATCGTCAACGGCGTGTTGCTGAAGAGCCTGGCCTTCGGCGCGGTGGTGTCGCTGATCGCGGTGTTCCAGGGCTTCACCACGCCGCCGACCAGCGAGGGCGTGGCCTATGCGACGACCCGTACCGTGGTGGCTTCGTCGATCGCCATCCTGGCGCTGGACTTCGTGCTGACCGCTTTCCTGATGTGACTGCCATGACCCATTGTTTTCCGAGGATTCTGCCGTGAGCCAACCGAGAAGTTCCTATGCCGTCGGCACCGGCCTGTTCATCGTGCTGGGCTTTGCCGCGCTGGCCTACCTCGCGACCCGGACCAGTTCGGTGGCGAACGTGCGCCAGGGCGACAGCTACACCATCGACGCGCAATTCACCAACATCGGGCAGCTCAAGGAGCGCGCGCCGGTGAAGATCGCCGGTGTGCGCGTGGGTCAGGTGCAGTCGATCACCCTGCAGCCGGGACATGATGTCGCCGACGTGAAACTGTCGATCGACAAGAACTACGCCGCGATTCCGCAGGATTCGGTGGCGACGATCTTCACCAGCGGCCTGCTCGGTGACCAGTACGTCGGCATCCAGTACGGCAGCGCGGAGCAGACGGTGGCCGAGGGCGGCACGCTGGCGCGCACCCGTTCGACCCAGCCGCTGGAGGAGATGCTCGGCAAGTTCTTCGGCGCTGGTGGGGTGGTCGACAATGTCGGCGGCAGCTACACGGTCAAGGCCAGGTTCGGCAATGTCGGCTCGCTTTCGGCCGGTTCGCCGGTGAAGATGGCCGGCGTGGTGATCGGCAGCGTGCAGTCGGTGCTGGCCGATCCGGTCCAGTTGAACGCGGATGTGGTGCTGTCGATCGACAAGCGCTACAACGCGATCCCCGACGATTCGGCGGCTGCGGTATTCACCAGTGGTTTGATCGGCAGCCAGTATGTTGCGATCCAGCCGGGCGGTTCGCCCGACGTGCTCGAGGACGGCGACGAGATGATCCTGACCCAGTCCGCGATGCAGCTGGAAGACCTGATCGGCAAGTTCCTGGTCAGTGATTCCTCCGGGGGCAACAAGAGCGCCGGCGACGGCAGCAAGTAAACCGACATTCACGCCGGCTTGATGAGCCGGCTCATCTGAAGGAGTTGCACCATGTTGCGCAGACTGGCTCTTGCCACCGCCATCGCGTTGGGTACCGTCGTTGCCGTTCCGGCATATTCACAGGATGCCGCCACCGCCTCGGCCGTACAGGCCCCGGTGCAGATCGTGCAGGGCATCGCCGACCAGCTGGCTACGGCCATCGAAGGTCATCGTGACGAGCTGAAGCAGGACAGGGAAAAGCTGATCGGCGTCATCGACGATGTGTTCCTGCCGCACTTCGATCTTGATTACGCCTCGATCCTGGTGCTTGGCCAGCATGCCCGCACGGCCACGCCGGAGCAGCGTGCGCGTTTTGCCAAGGCGTTCTACAACTCGATCACCCATCGCTATGCGGAGGGCCTGCTCAATTATTCCCGCGGCCGGGTCAAGGTGCTGCCGTTCAATGGCGACCTCAACGACAAGCGCACCGTGGTGCGTACCCAGGTGGTGCTGGACGACGGCAAGCTGGTGTCGATCGACTATGCGTTCCGCAAGGATCGCAGCGGCGACTGGAAAGCCTACGACGTGATCATCGAGGGCATTTCCTATGTCACCAACTATCGCAACCAGGTCGACGCGGAAATCCGCAAAGTCGGCATCGAGCAGTTGATCACCAACCTCGAGACCCAGGGCGAAGACGCGCTGGAGACGATGGCCAGGGACAACAAGGACCTGCCGTGAGCGACAGTGTCGAACGCGGTTTCCGGCTCGATACCGGCACGCCAGGCACGCTGGGTGTGCATGGCGTGCTGGATTTCGGTACGGCGGCGGCGGCGCTGCTGGCGATCCGCTCGGCATCGCACGGGATGGATCGGCTTGACCTGTCGGGCGTGACCCGCAGCGACAGTGCCGGTCTGGCCTGCGTGCTGGCGGTGATGGCCGAGGCCGGGCGAAACCGGGCAGCGGTGCAGGTGACCGGCATGCCGGAGGGAATGCAGGCACTGGCCCGGGTCTGTGAGGTGGACCAGTTGATCAGTTGAGCCGGGAATGGCACGGACACGGATACGAAAAAGGGGCCTCAAGGCCCCTTTTTCGTATCCGTGTCCGGTCAGGGTTGCTGTCCGGCATCCTGGTCGGAACGCTGGTTTTCCCACTGTTGTTGCTGTTCCAGCAACTCCTCGGGGTCGAAGCCCTGATCATCATCCAGCCCCTGGATCTGCTGGATGACGTCGACCGGCGGGTTGCCGTCGTAGATCTTGTACAGGCGCTGCTGCCGGTAGGCATCGCGAATGAAGACGTAAGGATCGTAGGCGGACTGCAGGAAGCCTTCCGCGTCGATCGCGCGTGAGCGCAGGGTGACCAGATACAGCGCCTGAGGCACGTATTCCAGGCCGCTGTAATGGTGTTTGTCGGCGTACAGGCTGAGCGGGTCGAAGAAGTAGCTGTCGACCGGCAGGCGCCAGACGTCGCGCACGGTGTTCGGGCCCAGCAACGGCAGGACCAGGTAATCGCCCTCGGGCACGCCCCAGCGCGCGAGGGTGACGCCGAAGTCGTTGTCCTCCAGCGGCAGGCCAAGCTGGCTGGCCGGATCGAACAGGCCGCCGATGCCCAGGGTCAGGTTCACCAGGAACCGGCCGGTGCTTTGCAGCGCCTGCTTGGGGCGGGCCTGCAGCAGGTCGTTGGCGACCGTGATGGGCATGCGGATATTGGTGAAGAAATCGCTGAACGAGCGACGTACCGGAGCGTTGGTCACCTTGCGGTAACCCAGCGCGGCCGGACGGATGGCGACCCGGTCCACCGCGTCGTTGAATTTGTAGACGCTGCGGTTGTACTTCTCCAGCGGATCGTCGGTGCGTGGCTTGGCAATGGCGCAGCCGGCCAGCAGGATGATCGCAAGCACGGGAAGCCAGCGACTCGGGGAGAAAAATCGAAGCAATGAGGGCATCGTGCAGGAGTTTCGTGTCGGGGACAGTATAAGTGTACTGTCTGGTTTGATATCTTGCACGGCTCCGGGGCTGTGTGCGCGAATGCACGCCCGTCCGCGGCCAGCCGCCCATGATACGCGCCCCTGCATTGCCAGCAAAGCACCCGCTCATCTAAACTGGCGGACCATATAAGTCACTATTCCCCGAAGGAATTCACATGGCACGTATTACCGTGGAGGACTGCCTCGAGGTGGTCGACAACCGTTTCGAGCTGGTGCTGATGGCGACCAAGCGTGCGCGTCAGCTTGAAAAAGGTGCCGAGCCCGCAGTCAATCCCGATCATGACAAGCCGACCGTGCTGGCGCTGCGCGAGATCGCCGCGCGCCGCATCGACCAGGCCACCATCGACCAGATCGACCAGGCCGAGCGCGAGCGGGCCGAGCGCGAGGCTCTGGAATGGGCTGCGGCCGAGGTCGACGACGACCTGTCCAAGGTCGGTGACGACTGACATGGACGGCGGCTGCTGTAGATCGTGGACCCACGGTGCCGGCCAGTCCGGCACGGATGGCCTGCGTCCGGCAGCCCTGTTCCGCCGCGAAGTGCGCGCCTGAGCAGGCGCCGGCATCGATGACCGCGGCAAACCATCCCGATCCCGGCACGATCGACCTGTCAGCCTTGCCTCCCTATGCCCTGGCTCTGAAGGAGCGCGTGGCCTATCTGCCCGAGGCGCAGGTCGAGCGCGTGCTGAGGGCATTCCAGGTGGGCGCGCGTGCGCACGAGGGGCAGGCCCGCAAAAGCGGTGAGCCGTACATCACCCATCCGGTGGCGGTGGCCAGCATCCTGTCCGAACTGGGGCTGGATGCCGAGACGATCATCGCGGCGATCCTGCACGACACCCTGGAAGACACCGAACTCAGCCGCGATGAGCTGTCCGCGGAGTTCGGCGAGGTCGTTGCCGAACTGGTTGATGGCGTCACCAAGCTGGACAAGATGCGTTTCGGCAGCCGGCAGGAGGCCGACGCGGAAAGTTTCCGCAAGATGCTGCTGGCGATGGCGCGCGATATCCGCGTGATCCTGATCAAGCTGTCGGACCGCCTGCACAACATGCGCACGCTGGGTGCGAAGGATCCGGCCTCGCGCCGCCGCATCGCGCGCGAGACGCTGGAAATCTACGCGCCGATCGCACAGCGCCTTGGCATGAACAAGTTCAAGGCCGAGCTGCAGGACCTGGGTTTCCGCGCGTTGTACCCGGATCGTTACCGGGTGATCAGCGAGCGCATCCGTGCCGCGATCGGCAATCGCCGCGAGGCGATGAACAAGATCGAGGCGGCCTTGACCACGCGGTTGGCGGCCGACCATCTGCCGGCGCGCGTGGTGAGCAGGATCAAGTCGCCCTGGAGCATCTATTCGAAGATGTACGGCGAGCACAAGAGCTTCGCCCAGCTGATGGACGTCTACGGTTTCCGCGTGGTCGTCGACAGTGCGATGAGCTGCTACATGGCGCTCGGCGTGGTGCATGCGCTGTACAAGCCGGTTGACCGGCGCTTCAAGGATTTCATCGCCATTCCCAAGGCCAATGGCTACCAGTCGCTGCATACCGTGTTGCTGGGGCCGTTCGGTGCGCCGATCGAGGTACAGATCCGTACGGCAGAAATGGACTCGGTGGCGGAGCGAGGCGTTGCCGCCCACTGGGCCTACAAGACCGACAGCGGCCCGGCCAACAGCGCCCAGGTGCGTGCGCGCGAGTGGCTGTCCTCGTTGGTCGACAGTTCGGCCAATACCGTTTCGTCGTCGGAGTTCATCGAGAACGTCAAGATCGACCTGTTCCCCGATGAGGTCTACCTGTTCACTCCGCGCGGCGACATCCTGTCGTTGCCACGCAATGCCACGGCGCTGGATTTTGCCTACGCCGTGCATACCGACGTTGGTGATCACGCGGTGGCTGCGCGGGTCGACAAGAAGCTGTTGCCACTGCGCACCCGGCTGGAGTCGGGGCAATTGGTGGAGATCATCACCGCGCCGTCGGCGGTGCCGAACCCGGCATGGCTGGAGGTGGTGGTCACGGGCAAGGCGCGCACCGCGATCCGGCAGTACCTGAAGCACCTGCAGCACGAGGATGCGGTCGACTTCGGCCACCGCATGCTCGATCGCGCCCTGGATGCACAGGGCAGCAGTCTGGACGGCATTTCGTCGGCGGTGCTGGACCATTTCCTCGAGACGTCCAAGCTCAAGCGACTGGAAGAGCTGCTCTCCGACATCGCGTTGGGCAACCGCATGCCCGACGTGGTGGCGGCCCAGCTGCTTGCCTCGCGCGGCGATCACGAGATCGACAAGCCGCTGGTACCGGTGCATGCGTACGAGAAGATCCGCATCACCGGGGCCGAGCGCGGCGTGCTCAGCTTTGCCAACTGCTGCCACCCACTGCCGGGTGACGACATCATCGGTTACCTGTCCTCGGGCAAGGGCATCGTGGTGCATCGCGAGGAATGCCCCAACGTGGCCGAGCTGCGCAAGTCGCCGGAGCGCAGTGTGCCGATCGAATGGGACCGCGACGTGCAGGGCGATTACCGCGCCGAACTGCGCATCGAGGTGATCAACCGCCCCGGCGTGCTGGCCACGGTGGCGGCGGCAATCGCGGCGGCTGATTCCAATATCGAGAATGTCGAGTACGTCGAGCGGGATGCCTCGGCGGCCAGCCTGCTGTTCGCCATCGAGGTGAAGAGCCGCAAGCATCTGGCCGACGTGATCCGCCGCGTACGGCGCACCGGCGTGGTCAGCGGCGCCTATCGTTATCCGCTGTGATCCGGGTTTGCTGATCCGGCATCAGGTTCTGGCAGGTCGGGGTTTGAGGTTCGCCGGGTGACGGGTAACCTTCACGGCTTGCGCATCATTCATCCCGAGGAGAAACCATGGCACGCGAAATCATTTCGACCACCAATGCGCCGGCTGCGATCGGTCCCTATTCCCAGGCCGTGCGTGCCGGCAACACGGTGTACTTCTCGGGCCAGATCCCGCTGGATCCGGCCACCGGCAACCTGGTCGAGGGCGACGTCTCGGTGCAGGCGCGCCGCGTGTTCGACAACCTCGTGGCCGTGGCCGAGGCGGCGGGTGGCTCGCTGGAGAAGATCGTGCGCGTCGGCATCTACGTCACTGACCTGGCGAGCTTCGCCGCGGTCAATGCGGTGATGGCCGAGTACTTCCAGCAGCCCTATCCGGCCCGTTCCACCATCGAAGTCTCCGGTTTGCCGAAGGCGGCGCAGGTGGAGGTCGATGCGGTGATGGTGCTGGACTGATCCATGCCGGAGGCCTGCACCGACGGATGGCGTCGGTGACAGGCTTACGATGGGCGACGGGGCTCGGTTAGGCTTGCAGGCCATGGCCAAGCGCGTCGCCCATCTTGTTTCTGTTTCCGTTGATGATCCGGGCATCGCCCCGGTCGACTCCCTGCCCGGCGTGGGGCCGGCACTGGCAGCTTCGCTGGCGCGGCTGGGGCTGGAGCGGGTGCAGGATCTCTGGTTCCACCTGCCATTGCGTTACGAGGACAAGACCAGGATCACCGCGATTGCCGACCTGCGGGTAGGGGAGCGGGCCCAGGTCGAGGGCGTGGTCGAGGCGGTCGAGCGCGGGTTCCGTTATCGCCCGCAGCTGAAGGTGGCGATCGGCGACGCCGGGCAGCAGACCCTGCTGCTGCGTTTTTTCCATTTCAACCGTGCCCAGGCCGAACAGTTGCGGCCGGGTACCCGGCTGCTGTGCTACGGCGAGGTGCGGCATGGTGCCCAAGGGCTGGAGATGGTGCACCCGAATTACCGGCGCCTGAGTGGGCAGGAAGCGGTCACGGTTGATGAAAGGCTCAGCCCGGTCTATCCGACCACCGAGGGGCTGGGGCCGAAGCGACTGGCCGGAGTGATCGACAAGGCCTTGGCACTGCTGCCGCCGGCGGAACAGCTGGAGTTGATTCCCGCAGAGCTTTGTGCCGAACACGGGCTGACCTCGCTGCGTGACGCGCTGCTGTACGTGCACCGCCCGCCGCCGGATGCCCACCTTGGCCAGCTCACGCTGGGGCGTCATCCGGCGCAACAGCGACTGGCTTTCGAGGAATTGCTGACCCAGCATCTGAGTCTCAGGCGCATGCGTGCCGCCGTGCGCCTGCGCCGTGCGCCCGTTCTGGGCGGCACCGGTGAACTGCGCCGCCAGCTGCTGGACGGGTTGTCGTTTCGTCTGACGTCGGCGCAGCAGCGAGTCGGCGATGAAGTCGCCCGTGACCTGGGCAAGAGCCGGCCGATGCTGCGACTGGTGCAGGGCGATGTCGGCAGCGGCAAGACCGTGGTGGCCGCACTGGCCGCACTGGCCGCGGTGGAATCCGGGCGGCAAGTGGCGTTGGTGGCGCCAACCGAGCTGCTGGCCGAGCAGCATCTGCGCAATTTCCGGCACTGGCTGCAGCCGCTTGGTGTCGAGGTGGAGTGGCTGGCCGGCAAGGTGACCGGCAAGGCGCGCAAGCTGGCACTGGAGCGTGTGGCGGCCGGGGCGCCGGTGGTGATCGGCACGCATGCCCTGATGCAGGAAGGCGTGGAGTTCGGGCAGCTGGGGCTGGTGATCGTCGACGAACAACACCGCTTCGGCGTGCAGCAGCGGCTCGCATTGCGCGACAAGGGCCGGGACGGTGCCCTCGTGCCGCACCAGCTGGTACTGACGGCCACGCCGATTCCACGCACGCTGGCGATGAGCGCGTATGCCGACCTGGACATATCGTCGATCGATGAACTGCCGCCGGGCCGTACCCCGGTGCAAACCATCGCGATCTCGAATGCGCGCCGCGGCGAGGTGATCGGGCGGATCCATGCCGCTTGCGGCGAGGGCCGTCAGGTTTACTGGGTGTGCACCCTGATCGAGGAATCCGAGCAACTGCGCGCGCAGGCCGCCGAAGTGGCGCACGCCGAGCTTTCCGCTGCACTGGCCGGTTTCAAGGTAGGGCTGATCCACGGGCGCATGAAGCCCCGGGAAAAACAGGCGGTGATGGATGCGTTCAAGGCTGGCGAGCTGGCCGTGCTGGTGGCCACCACGGTGATCGAGGTTGGCGTGGATGTGCCCAATGCCAGCCTGATGGTGATCGAGAACAGCGAGCGGCTGGGGTTGGCCCAGTTGCACCAGTTGCGCGGTCGCGTCGGCCGCGGCGCGGTGGCCTCCAATTGCGTGCTGCTGTACCAGCCGCCGCTGGGCCAACTGGCGCGACAGCGGCTGCAGGTGATGCGCGAGACGAACGATGGTTTCCGCATCGCTGAAAAGGACCTCGAACTGCGTGGTCCGGGCGAAGTCCTCGGTACCCGCCAGACCGGCCAGCTCAGTTTCCGCATCGCCGACCTCACCCGCGACGCGCACTTGCTGCCGGCGGTCCAGCAGGTTGGCGAGTGCATGCTGGCACGGCACCTGCCGCAGACCGAGCGCCTGATCGAGCGCTGGATCGGCGGGGCCGCCCGGTTTGCCCATGCGTGAACCGGGCGTGGACAGGGGAGGCGGGTTTTCCGTTTTCCCGAGTGCATCCAATACACTGCCCCGTTTCGTTCACGACGATCCACCATGACCAAGCCGCAACTCCTGATAGATACCGATCCCGGCGTCGACGATGCCCTGGCCATCCTGATGGCCCATGCGCATGCCGACATCGCCGCACTCAGCATCGCCGCCGGCAATGTCGGATTGGTTCATACCGTGCGCAACGCGCGGACCCTGGTCGACCTGACCGGCGCGACGACGCCGGTTTTTGCCGGCTGCCCGGTGCCGCTGGTGCGGGCGCCGGAAGAGGACGCCGCCTTCGTGCATGGGCAGGATGGTTTCGGCGACATCGGCTTTGCCGAGCCATCGGCGCCATTGGCCGATGAGCCGGCGGCGCTGGCCCTGCTGCGGCTGACCCGTGAGCGACCGGGCGAGTTGACCCTGGTGGCACTGGGGCCGCTGACCAACCTGGCGCTGGCGCTGCGGCTGGATCCGACCCTGCCCGAACGGGTGGCGCGGCTGGTGGTCATGGGCGGAGCGGTTACCGGTCATGGCAATACCGGCAAGGTGCCTGCGGAATTCAATATCGGTTTCGATCCCGAGGCAGCGCACGTGGTGTTCGAGGCGTTTCCCTCGTTCGAACTGGTCGATTGGGAGGCAACCCTCCGGCATACCTTCGAGGATGCCGAGTTCGACGGCTGGCTGGCAGCAGGGGATCGGCGTGCGGAGTTTTTCGGCAAGATCGTGGGAATGGCGCGCCGCTACAACGCCGAGCATGATCGTCGCGGAGTGATCGCGGCCGATGCGCTGGCGATGGCGGTGGCGCTTGATCCGTCGATCGTCACGCGCAGCGAGACCCGGGCGGTGGCGGTGGAACTGGATGGCGGGCTGACCCGTGGCGCGACGGTGGTCGACTGGGCGGCAAGGCTGGGCCGGCCGGCGCAGGCGCGGATCGTGCTGGAGGTGGATCAGTCCCGTTTTGCCGCGATGGTGCGGCGCGCTTTGGGCGTGCCCGATTGACTGCCGGGGGCAGGCTTGCGGCGCGAGCTGACTTGTCGGTACAATGCCGCTCTTTTCACCGCCGCTTTAGAGCCAGTCATGAAAGCTGATATCCATCCGAATTACGCCCCGGTGGTGTTCCAGGACCTGTCGTCCGACTTCGCGTTTCTGACCAAGTCGACCATGTCCAGCAAGGAAACCATCAAGTGGGAAGACGGCAATGAGTACCCGCTGATCAAGGTGGATATCTCGAGCCATTCGCACCCGTTCTACACCGGCAAGCAGAAGACGCTGGACGTGGGCGGTCGTGTCGACAAGTTCCGTCGCCGCTACGCGGGTTCCGCCAAGTAAGATCGGCATGCCGGCTGCCGTTCGACGGCGCCGCAGGCAATCCGGTTCAAGGCACGGGGTGAGCACTGGCTCGCCCCGTGTTTTTTCGTGCCCGGCTTTCGACCATTCGCCATCGAATGTCGACGGAACCTTGTGCGATAATGGCGGGCGATGTCGACGCTTTGGCGTCCGTTGCACCGTGCTTTCCCCACGTGCGGTGCCTGCATTCCCTCGCCGGACGGCGCCACTGCGGTGGTGCCGCTGGTGGTGACCCACATGTAAGGAGGTTCCCGTGTCCGATCCCAAGATCGTCAAGTTGCTGGATGAGTCGAGCAACCGCAGCAGCGAACTGCCGCTGGTCAGCGGCACGCTTGGCCCGGCCTGCATCGATATCAGCACGCTGTACAAGGATACCGGCCATTTCACCTACGACCCCGGTTACGGTGGTACCGCCAGCACCAAGAGCGCGATCACCTACATCGATGGCGACAAGGGCGTTCTGCTGTATCGCGGCTACCCGATCGAGCAGCTGGCGCAGAACTCCAGCTTCCTGGAAGTGGCCTACCTGCTGCTCAATGGCGAGCTGCCGAAGGCCGACGAATTCAAGGCGTTCGAGCATGACGTGTCGCATCACACGATGCTGCACGAGTCGCTGAAGAATTTCTTCCGCGGCTTCCATCACGATGCGCACCCGATGGCGATGCTTGCCGCCGCGGTGGCTTCGCTGTCGGCGTTCTACCACGACGACCTCAATGTCGATGACCCGGCAGATCGCAAGATGGCCGCGATCCGCCTGATCGCCAAGATGCCGACGATCGCCGCGGCCTGCTACCGCTATTCGATCGGTTGGCCGCCGCGTTATCCGCGCAACAACCTCGAGTACGTTGATCGCTTCCTGCACATGATGTTCGAGGTGCCGAGCGAGCCGCTGCAGATGAATCCGGTTGCGGCCAAGGCGCTGGACCTGCTGTTCATCCTGCACGCCGACCACGAGCAGAACGCCTCGACCTCCACCGTGCGTCTGGTCGGTTCCACCGGTGCCAACCCGTACGCGTCGATCGCCGCCGGCATCACCGCGTTGTGGGGCCCGGCCCACGGCGGCGCCAACGAGGCGGTGCTGAAGATGCTGGAAGAGATCGGCTCGCCGGACAACGTCGAGTCGGCGATCCTGCGTGCCAAGGACAAGAACGACAGCTTCCGCCTGATGGGCTTCGGCCATCGCGTGTACAAGAACTTCGACCCGCGCGCCAAGATCATTCGCGAGATGTGCCACAAGGTGCTGGACGAGCTGGGTGTCAACGACCCGCTGCTGGACGTGGCGATGAAGCTGGAAGAGGCGGCGCTGAAGGACGAGTACTTCGTCGAGCGCAAGCTGTATCCGAACGTCGACTTCTACTCCGGCATCATCTACAAGGCGCTGGGCATCCCGACCGAGATGTTCACCGTGATGTTCGCCATCGCCCGTACCGCCGGCTGGATCGCGCACTGGATCGAACAGCACGAGACCCCGGGATCGCGCATCGGCCGTCCGCGCCAGATCTACACCGGCGCCGACGTGCGTGACTACGTGCCCAGCGACAAGCGCTGATCACCGCTCGCAAGCCATGAAAAACGCCCCGCACTGCGGGGCGTTTTTTTTTGCGCGGCTCGATATCGCGTCATGTGCTCGCCTGCGGGGCGTCACCCGCCAATGCCGCCAGCGCGGCGCGAAATACCCGCAGTGCCGAACGCAGGAATACCAGCAGCAACAGTGCGGCCACTGCCAGATCCGGCCAGCCCGCTCCGGTCATGCCGACGGCGATCGCCGCGATGATCACGGCCACGCCCTCGATCACGTCATTGCGCGAGCACTCCCATACCGAAGCCATGTTGACGTTGCCGTGCCGATGCGGTGACAGCAAGTACAGACACAGGCCGTTGGCCGCAAGATTGGCCAATGCGGCTGGTCCCATCACGTCGAGTACCGGCAGTGCGGGATGGAGCACATGCCAGATGATCCTCGCAGCCACGGCCAGTGCCGCAGCCAGGATCAGGCAGGCCTTGACCAGTGCCACCCGGGCCTGGGCCCGCAGGCTTGCGCCGACCACGGCAAGGCTCAGCGCATAGGCAAGCGCATCGCCGAGATTGTCCAGTCCTCCCGACAGCAGCGAGGATGAGTCTGAATACAGTGCTGCAACCAGAACCAGCAGAAAGGTCATCGCATTGATGACCATGACGATGGTGAGTACGCGGCGCTGTGCCGCCTGCATGGTTGCCGGGTTTGCATTGCAACCGCCGCAACAGGTGTCCGCCATGGGCATGCTCCGTGTGGATGCCCGGTCGATGGCGACCGGGTATCCGGTTTCAGTTATTGCCGATGATGATCGGCATCGCGTTGTTCGATCCAGTCATAGAGTACGGGCAACAGCACCAGAGTCAGCAAGGTGGAGCTGATCAGGCCGCCCACTACCACCGTGGCCAGCGGTCGCTGGGTTTCGGCACCCACGCCGCTGGACAGCAGCATCGGCAGCAGCCCGAGAATGGCCACGCTGGCGGTCATCAGTACCGGGCGAAGGCGAAGCGCGGTACCACGCAACACGGCTTCGCGTACCGGCAAACCCTTCCCGCGCTGCTCGTTGAGAAAGCTGACCAGCACGATGCCGTTCAACATGGCCACGCCGAACACCGCGATGAAACCGATGGCCGATGGCACCGACAGGTATTGCCCGGTGAGCGCGAGTCCGACGATGCCGCCGATGGTGGCGAACGGCACGTTGGTCAGGATCAGCGTGGCGTGCTTCACCGAGTTGAAGGCGGTGTACAGCAACACGAAGATGAAGAAGATCGTTGCCGGCACGATCAGTGACAGCCGCTTCAAGGCCCGCTGCTGGTTTTCGAACGCACCGCCCCATTCGGTGTAGTAGCCCGCCGGCAACGTCACCTGCTTCGCCAGCGCCGCATTCGCCGCCTGCACGAAGCTGTCGATGTCGCGTCCGCGCACGTCCATCTGGATCACCGCATAACGTTGCAACTGCTCGCGGCGGATGAACGAATAGCCCTCGGCCACGCTGACCCCGGCCACCTGCGCCAGCTGCACCAGCGCGCCGCTGGCGGTGCGCAGCGGGATACGCTCGATGGCTGCCAGCGAAGCCTTGTCGGCATCGTCCAGGCGCACCGCAATGTCGAAGCGGCGCACGCCGTCGAGCAGGGTGGATACCGGCTCGCCGCCGATGCCGTTCCTGACCACGGCCAGCACGTCGTCGGCGTTGAGTCCGTAGCGTGCCAGCGCCTCGCGGTTGACCTGGATGCGGATCTGCGGCTTGCCGAGGTTGGCCTCCAGTGCCAGATCGGCCACGCCGGGCACGTCGGCCAGCACGTTCTTGATCCGGCCACCAAGCCGGTCCAGCTCGCCAAGGTCGTCGCCATAGATCTTCAGCGCCAGCGTGGCGCGCACGCCGGAGATCAGTTCCTCGATGCGCATCTGGATCGGTTGGGTGTAGCTCACCACTGCGGTCGGCAATGCGTCGGAAAGCTCCTGCTGCATTGCCTCCTCGATGCTCTCCAGGGTCTGTCCATCACGCCATTGCGATGACGGCTTCAACGGCGTGTAGACCTCCATGTAGTTCACGTCGGCGGTCTCGCCCTTCTCGGCGCGGCCGATCATCGCCAGCGTGGTTTCCACCTCGGGAAATTTGCGGCTGATCCGCTCGGATACCTGGCGGGATATGTCGATCGATTCCTGCAGCGAGGCGGAAGGGATCGAGGTGATCCGCCACATGATCGAGCCTTCCTTGAGATCGGGCATGAACTCCTTGCCCAGCAGCGGGAACAGCGCCAGGCTGCCGAGTAGGGCGGCGCCAGCGATGATCATCACCCGGCGCCGGTGTGCCAGCGACCAAGCCAGCAGGTGTGCGTAGTGGCGTTTGAGAAAGGCCACCAGGCGGGTGTCCTTTTCCTCCTTCGGCTTGAGTAGCAGCGCCGCCAGTACCGGAATCAGGGTCAACGCCAGGAGCAGCGAACCGGCCATCGCGAAGCTGATGTTGAAAGCCATCGGCTTGAACATTTTGCCTTCCAGCCCCTGCAGGCTGAACAGCGGCAGGAACACCACGATGATGATGCCGATGGCGAAAGCGATCGGCTGGGCCACCTCGCGCGCCGCCGCCAGCACCGCCGCACTGCGGTCCACCGGCAGGCCGTGGGCCTTGCGCTCGGCCATGATGCGGAAGGCGTTCTCCACCATCACCACGGCACCATCCACCATCATGCCGATACCGATGGCCAGCCCCGCCAGCGACATCAGGTTGGCTGACAGCCCGGCTTGGTTCATGCAGATGAAGGCGATCAGCATCGCCAGAGGCAGCGCGATCACCACCACCAGTGCACTGCGCAGCTCGCCGAGAAACAGGAACAGGACCAGTGCCACCAGCGCCGAGCCTTCGACCAGCGCGCGCACGGCGGTGCCTACCGCGGCGTTGACCAGTTCGGTGCGCTCGTACACCGGCTTGACCAGCACGCCCGGAGGCAGTGCTTGGCGCACGGTGTCCAGTCGCGCCTTCACCGCATCGACCACGTTTTTGGCGTTCTCGCCGATGCGCGCCAGCACCTGCCCCAGCACCACTTCCTTGCCGTCGCGGGTTACCGCGCCGGTACGGGCGGCGCCCGCTTCGGTGATGCGGGCCACGTCGCGCACGCGTACCGGCGTGCCGTCCTCGGTCTTGAGCACGATGTCGCCGATGTCTGCGGTGTTCCTCACCAGGCCCAGGCCGCGCACGAGGTACTGCTCGCGACCGACGTTGACGAAGTTGCCGCCGACCTGGGCGTTGTTCGCCTGCAAGGCCTCGATCACGTCGCGAAAGCCCAGCTGGTGGGCGATCAGCGCCATCGGGTCGATGCGCACCTGGAACTGCTTTTCCTGGCCGCCCCACGAGGTGACGTCGTCCACGCCGGGTGCGGTGCGCAGGATCAGCCGGATGCTCCAGTCCTGCAGCGTGCGCAGGTCCATGTCATCGGGGGCTTGCGTGCCGGCTTTCGCCAGCGTGTCGTCGGCGCGCTCGACGGTGTACCAGAACACCTGTCCCAGACCGGAGGTGTTCGGCCCCATCTCCGGCTTGCCGTAGCCATCGGGCAGGCGGTCGCCCACCTGTTGCAGGCGCTCGTTGACCAGTTGCCTGGCGAAGTAGATGTCCATGTCGTCATCGAAATACACCGCCACGTACGACAGGCCGAACAGGCTCACCGAGCGGATTTCCTGCACCTTGGGCAGGCCGGCCAGCGCCGACTCCACCGGCGTGGTGAGCAATTGCTCGACATCCTCGGCGGCCAGGCCGGAGGCCTCGGTGTAGACGTTGACCTGCACCGGCGTGACATCGGGAAAGGCGTCAATCGGCAGCTGTCGTACCGCCTGCACGCCGAGAAAACCGATCACCACGAAAGCGATCAGCACCAGTACCTTGTAGCGCAGCGAGAGTTCGACCAGTCGGCCCAGCATCAGTCTTCTCCCAGCTGCGAGCGCAACAGCCGCGCCTTGAGCGCGAACGCGCCCTTGCGCACGTAGGTGGCGCCCGGCGCGAGGCCGTCGCGGATCACCGTCCAGCCCTCGCGGGTATCGCCGGTGACGACGGGAGCCGGTGCGAAGCGATTCTTGCCGCGCGCGACAAACACGGTCGGCTGGTCCTGCAGCAGCACGACGGCCTCGGTCGGCACCGCCAGCTGCGGCTGGCCGTCCGTCACCGCGATGCGGGTATCGACCAGCTCGCCCGGATGCAGCAGGTCTTTGCGATTGTCGACCTTGATCCGCACTGGTGCCGTACGCGTGCGTTCATCGGTCAGGTGCGAGCGCTGCAGTACGTGGCCGGGCAGTGATGTGCCGTGGGCGAGCACGCGCACCGGGTCGTTCGTGCGGACCTTCTCCGCGTCGGTGGGGGCCAGCTGCGCCTCCACCCATACGGAGTCCTCCTGCACGAGGGTGAACAGCGGGCGTCCCGGCTCGATTCGCTCACCCACGAGGAAGGCGTCGCTGTTGATCCGCCCGGCATGAGGCGCCAGCAAGTCATAGCTGCCGTCGGCGCGGGCCGAGCCTGCACGCAGCAGTGCGCCGATCTGCCCTTCGGGCAAACCGTAGGCACGCAGCTTGGCGCGAGCCTGGTCACGGGCCACCCTGGCCTCGTTGTAACGGCGCGCCGAAACCGCTTGCGGGCCCAGCGCGGCGATCCGTTGCCAGTCCTGCTCGGCCACGATCAGCTCGCCCTGCGTTTCGGCCACGGCCACGCTGGACAGCGTGACCAGTGGCTGGCCGGCTTTCACTTCGTCACCGAGCTTCGCCTTGCGGGTGAGTACCAGCGAGTCCACGCGAGGCGAAACCAGCACGGTGGCATAGGCGTCAGCTTTTACCTCGCCGGGTGCCTTGAGCTCGTCGGACAGCAGGCGAGTGGTGGCCTTGTCGGTGACGAGGCCGATGTCCTTGAGCGTGGCTGCATCGAGGGCCAATGGATCGGCGGCCTGGTCCTGCGCGAATGCAGCGTCGTGGAAGGCGAGCAGCAGGGCAAGGCCGGCCAGGCAACGGAAAACCGGACGTGTGTTCTTCATTTGAATGTCTCCTGGCGGCCATCGACCCAGTCGGTCAGATGGCCGGCGGCGGCGAGATAGTCGAACCAGGCCTGCCAGGCCCGGCTCTGCAGGTCGAGTCCGGACAGCGCGGTGTCCAGGCTCTGCTTGAGTTGCACGAGGTAATCGGAGGTGTCGATCTCACCGGCGCGCCAGAGTTTTTCCAGCAATGCGCTGCGCTCCTCGAAGGCACCGGCGCGGCCCTTGCTGAACGCCTCCGCTGCCTGCCGCAGCGCTTCGTAACGCGTCTGCGCTTCCTGCTGCGAGGCGGTCAGGGCCCGACGCCTGGCCTCGATATCGGCATTGGCCGCATCGGCTTCGGCACGGGCTGCCTCGACTTCGGCGCATCCGCTGTTGAGTACGGGCAAGGGGATCGACAGATTCAGGCCGATGACCCGATCACTGCGCGGGCCACTGCGTACCTGGCCGCCGACCAGGCTCAGGGTGGGGTCGGGCCGTCGCGCACGGCGTGCCACCAGCACGCCGGCTTCCGCGCGATCACGTTCGGCCAGCGACTGGATGCCTTCCGGCAAGGCGTCGGGAGCCAGCGCGGGTGGCATGTCGGTGCGGCCAGGAGGCAGGTTGTCGGGCAGGAGCGGCAGGGTGGCTACCGCATCGATGCCGAGTGCTTGCAGGCTGGCACGCGCGGCGGCTTCGTTCGCGACCAATGCGGCCTGTTGCCCCTGCGCCTCACCCAGTGCCAGGCCAGCCAGGTCACGTTCGGGACTGCTGATGTCGCCGACTGCCAGGCGTTGTGCGGCCAGTTCGTCGAAACGCTGCATCAGTGCCAGCCGGCGCTCGCCGAGGTGGCTCTGTCGTGTCGCCAGAACCATCGCCGACCAGGCTTTCAGCCAGCGCGCCGCCACGTCGCGGCGGACCAAGGTGTAATCGGCTTCGCTGACAGCCAGTCCAGCCTGACCCAGGTTGGCACGTGCGCGCCGTTTGCCGGAGAGGTCGAGGGTCAGACTGAGTCCGGCCGTGCGCCGGTCGACATCGGCGCGTTCGGATTCCAGCGCCAATTCGGGGTTGTACAGCGGGCGCGCCATCGCCTCGGCGCGGGCGCGTGCCGCATCGCGCCGGGCCCGCGCCGCCTGCACCTCGGGATGGTTTTCCCACAGGCGGTGGATAGCCGTCTGCAACGATGCCGGCGCGACAGTTGCCGGTGCCGTGGGTGGCGAGGGTTCATGCTGTGGCGAGGCTGCCAGCGCAGCGGAAAGAAACACGAGCACGGCGCCCAGCGGCACCGCCCGGAAAGCGGACATGGGGAGATCTCCTGGAAACGGTCACGAGGCGACGCGCCGACCGTGCCGGCGTCGTCGCGGAGTCATGGGCGTTTCAGGCGATCGGAGGGCGTATCAGGGCGCCGGCAAAACCCGGTGGGTGTGGTGGCAGCGAACTGCTACTGGACGCACGCGTATCGATCCAGCCAATCGGCAGACGGTGGTCTGGCAGCACGGTTGCGGCATGGGTGCAATTGCAATGACAGCCGCTTGCTTCACCCAGCACGCAGTCGCCGGGATCGCCGCCGGAGTCCGGAGATGCCGCAATCGATGTGGTCCCGGCGACTTCTGCGGCCAGCTGCGAGCTGGCTGGAATATCGGCCAGGCAGAGCGTGCCCGTCGTCAGCTTGACCAGTACCACCGCCATGGCCAGCAACCACAGACCACGATGGTGGCGCAGGCGTGTGAGCAGTGGTGGCGAGAGGCGGGGCATGGCGCGATCGTAGCCAGCCGTCGTGCTGTTAGACAATTTCAAAAGTTGCCGGACGAAAGTTTCCGTTCAGCGCAGAGCCGTGGCGAGGCGCCGCTCGAATGCCTGATCGGTGTCGGCATCAAGCAGTGCTTCCACCTGGGTGCGCGAGGCGCGTCGCATTGGCCGGTCGTCGGCGCGATCCAGCGGGGCACGGCGCAAGGCGTCCAGCGGCAGCACGGTGAGATCGAAGGGCAGTTCGTCGGCGCTGAACAGCAGCACCGGATACTCGGGTTGTTCGTCGCGGCTGTAACGCAGCCGGCGTACCTGTTGTTCGATCGGCACGCCTTGCTCAAGCAGGTACAGGTTGACCGCCTCGGGGTCGTCGCTGAACAGGTGCAGGCAGACCGCCGAGTGTTCGTCGGCGGTGCCTTCCAGCACCGCGCCGACCAGGCGTGGCTGGAAGGCATCGAGAAAGCGCATGGCCTCGACGGCGGCTTCGCGGCGCCGACGCAACCACTGCGGCTGGCTGTCGGCCTGGAACAGGCGCTGGTGCTCGCGCAACGCCTGTTCGATTTCCACGTTGCGCGGCAACGACTGGTCATCAAGGATGCCCAGTCGTCCGGCGGCTTTCAGCTTGGCGTGCTGGAAATCGCGGATGCCGTGCTCGCTCATCAGGCGGGCGGCTTCCTGGGCGACGCGCAGGCGGTTGCGTTGCAGGCGGTCGTGCGCGTGGATGCGATGGTGTTCGCCTCGGGACATGGCGTATTCCTCATCGTTCGGCGGCAGCGACAGGGCAAGCCCGCGTTGCCCTGGCTGTCCCGCTGGTTCAGAAGATGTCGTAGCTGTTCTGCTGGTCCTGTTCCTTCTGCTGGGCCGCCTCGCTGCGCAGCCGGTCGACATCTTCCACCTTGAATATTTCGTTCATGCTGTCGGGGTCGTCCGGCGATGTCGGCAGGCCGCTGTAGCGGTTGATCGCTACCGTACTGATTCCCGGGGGCATCGGCAACGTGCTCGACGGCGTGTCTTTCAGTGCGCTGCCCATGTAGTCGATCCATATCGGCAGGGCCGCCTTGGCGCCGAATTCGCCGCGTCCGAGCGAGCTGTAATCGTCGAAGCCGACCCATACCGCAGTGGACAGTTCGCCGTTGAAACCGACGAACCAGGCATCGCGGTGATCGTTGGTGGAACCGGTCTTGCCGGCCAGGTCGTCGCGCTCCAGTACCCTGGCGGCCGAGCCGGTGCCGCGCACGATCACGTCTTTCATCAGCGAAACCGTAAGGTAGTCGTTGCGGGCTTCCAGTACGCGCGGAGCCAGTACCGGTGGATGCTCGCCTTCGCCGTGGGCATCGGCCGGCAGCACTGCCTCGCCGACGCCGTCGACGCTGCCGGAAGCTGCCGGCGCCGATGTGCTGTCAGCCAGCAGGTTGTTGGCGGGGGTCGGACTCATGTCCGCTGGCGGTGGGCCGGGCGGGCGTGTGTCGAGCAGGCGTTCCTGGCAGTTGCGGCAGGCGCGCGCCGGATTGGCCACGTAGACGGGCTCGCCGTTGCGGTCGTCGATCTGCTGGATGAAATAGGGCGTGATCAGGTAGCCGCCATTGGCGAATACCGCATAGCCGCGGGCCATGCTCATCGGCGAGACCGAGGCGGTGCCCAGTGCCATCGACAGGTTGGATGGGATCGCGTCGGGCGAGAAGCCGAAGCGGGTGGCGTAATCGCGCATGAAGCGCACGCCGATGGCATCGAGCAGGCGCACCGAAACCAGATTCTTCGACTTCACAAGTGCTTCGCGCAGGCGCATCGGCCCGTTGAACTTGCCGTCGTCGTTCGAGGGCGTCCACAGGCCGTTGGGCTTCGACGGGTCGGGCAGGGCCAGTGGCGCGTCGTTGATGATCGAGGAGGGCGTGAAGCCGCGCTCGAAGGCGCCCGAGTAGAGGTAGGGCTTGAAGCTCGAGCCCGGCTGTCGTGCAGCCATGACGGCACGGTTGAACTTGCTGCGCACGAAGTTGAAGCCGCCGACCAGTGCCTGGATCGAGCCGTCCTCCGGGGCGATCGAGGTCAGCGCGGCCTGGACGGCAGGAATCTGTGCTAGTTGCCATTCGCCCTTTTCATCACGTGTCAGGCGGATGATGTCGCCGCGCTTGAGCACGCTGTCGACACGGCTGGGTGTGGCGCCGACACGGCTGTCGCTGATGTGTGGCCGGGCCCAGCTGACTGCCGGCAATTCGAGGATGGTGCTTTCGCGGCTGGCCAGATACACGGTGGCCTGCTTGGCGTCGCTGGAAATGACGATGCCCGGCTGCATGCCGGACACGCTGGTGTAGCCGGAAAGCAGGTGGTCGTAATCCGACTCCGTGGCATTGCCGGCGAGATCCTCGTGGGCTTCCGGGCCACGCCAGCCATGGCGGTGGTCGTAGTTGACCAGGCCGGTGCGCAGGGCCTCCACGGCAGCCTGCTGGCGTTCGCTCTGGATCGTGGTCCTGACCACGTAGCCTTCGGTAAGCGCATCGTTGCCGAAGCGGTCCAGTACCTGCCGGCGGACCATCTCGGCCAGATACGGGGCATCGACCTCGATCGGCTGCTCGTGCGGGTAGGCGTGATTCGGTTCGGCGATGGCCTGCTCGTACACCGCCTGGGTGATGTAGCCGTGGCGCAGCATTTCACCGAGTACCCAGTTGCGCCGGCCAATGGCGCGCTTGGGGTTGTTGATAGGGTTGACCACCGAGGGCAGCTGGAAGGTCGAGGCGATCAGCGCGCACTCGGCCACGGTCAGCTGGTCCAGCGTCTTGCCGTAGTAGTACTCCGCTGCCGCCGCGACGCCGTACGAGCGGTGGCCGAGGAACATCTTGTTGAGGTACAGCTCGAGGATCTGGTCCTTGTCCAGTTCGCGTTCGATGCGTAGCGCGATGAATATCTCGGTGAGCTTGCGCGAGTACAGTTTTTCGGGGCTGAGGAAGAAATTGCGCGCGACCTGCTGGGTGATCGTCGAGCCGCCGGGGCCCTTGTCGCCAGCGGTCACGATGACATGCCAGCCGGCACGCGCGATGCCGTGCCAGTCCACGCCGGGATGATGGTAAAAGTCCGCATCCTCGGCCGACAGCACGGCATGTTTGAGCCGGTCCGGCACGTTCTCGATGTCGACCGGTATGCGGCGGGTCTCACCGAAGCTGGCGATCAGCTTGCCGTCGGCGCTCAATATGCGCAGCGGCACCTGCATGGGGTAGTTCTTGAGTTCGGCGACCGAGGGGAGCCTGGGGGATATCAACCAGTAAGCAACGCCGATCGCGCCGATTGCGAGGAGCAGGCCGGAAAAGGCCAGGATCAGCGCCCAGCGCAACAAACGTTTGAGAATCTGCATAATTGTGGGGATAGCGAGACTTGAGTCAAAACATGGCGAAGTATAGATGTAGCAGTATTCTTCGCCATGCAGAGCGGTCCTCCAGAGCAATATCCGCGTCGACGCGTGACAGTTGGCGTAACTGTGGCAAGGATCACGTCAATCACATGAGAAAGTTCGCGTAGACCGTTGCCAATACGTTAATTTTTCGATTTAATGGTCGCTGCCACCCTGCCAGGATTCCTGGCCATGGGCGTTAGCGGCTAGGGGGATACACCGTGGGGCTCTTTACACCGAAGAAGCCGGCGCTGATTGGCGTCGACATCAGCTCGACTGCCGTCAAATTGCTGCAGTTGAGTCAGGCGGGCGGTCGTTATCGCGTGGAACATTACGCGGTCGAGCCGCTGCCACCCAATGCCGTGGTCGAGAAGAACATCGTCGAGGTCGAGGCCGTGGGCGATGCGATCCGCCGCGCGCTGGCCCGCTCGGGCTCCAAGCTCAAGCATGCCGCGGCAGCCGTGGCGGGGTCGGCCGTGATCACCCGCATCATTCCGATGAGCGGCGAACTGTCCGATGACGATCTGGAAGGCCAGATCCAGGTCGAGGCCAATCAGTACATCCCGTACCCGATCGAGGAAGTCAGTCTCGACTACGAGGTGATCGGCCCGGTTCGAGACAACCCCGACATGAACAACGTGCTGCTGGCTGCCTCGCGCACCGAGAACGTCGACATGCGCGTGGCGGCCCTGGATCTCGGCGGGCTCACCGCACAGGTGATCGACGTCGAGGCCTTTGCACTGGAAAACGCCTTCGCCACGATCGCCGATCAGCTCAATGTCGGCCGTGACGCCCTGGTGGCCGTGGTCGACATCGGCGCGACCATGACCACGTTGTCGGTGCTGCGCAACCAGCGCACCATTTATTCGCGCGAGCAGGTATTCGGCGGCAAGCAGCTGACCGACGAGATCATGCGCCGCTACGGACTCTCCTACGAGGAGGCCGGTCGCGCCAAGCGCAAGGGTGGCTTGCCCGAATCCTACGAGACCGAGGCACTGGAGCCGTTCAAGGAGTCCTTGGTGCAGCAGATCGGCCGGTTGCTGCAGTTCTTCTTCGCCGGCAGTGAGTTCAGCAAGGTCGACCAGGTGGTGCTGGCCGGTGGCTGTGCCTCGATCGAAGGGCTTGGCCCGATGCTCGAGGAGCAGCTCGGCGTGTCGTGCATTGTCGCCAATCCCCTGGCCCGCATGTCGATGTCGCCCCGCGTGCAGTCCCAGTCGCTGGCGCAGGATGCCCCCGCATTGATGATTGCGGTAGGCCTCGCCATGAGGAGTTTCGACTGATGGCACACGTCAACCTGCTTCCCTGGCGCGCCGAACGGCGCAAACAGCGCGAGCGCGAGTTCTACATGCAGCTTGGCACGGCTTTCGTGGCCGGGCTGGGTGCGATGCTGTTGTGGATGTTCTGGATGGACCAGCGCATCGACAACCAGAACGAGCGCAATGCCTATCTGCAGACCGAGATCAAACAGGTCGACGCGCGCATCGAGAAGATCAAGGATCTCGAGAGCGTGCGCGCGCACCTGCTGGCCCGCAAGGAGATCATCGAGCAGTTGCAGGCGGACCGTTCGCAGATGGTGCACCTGTTCGACGAACTGGTGAAGACGACCCCCTCCAGCGCACGCCTGTCCGGCATGAAGCAGAGTGGCCAGTCGATGTCACTCGATGGTGTCGCCCAATCCAATGCGAGCGTCGCCGAGTACATGCGCAACATCGAGGTTTCCCCGTGGATGGGGCATGCCGATCTGCGCAAGACCGAAAACACCCATAACGCCACGCGCATGCCTTACCTGTTCGGCCTGAACGTCCAGTTGAACAAGCCGAAGACCGACGAAGTGGATGCGGACTCCGTTCCGGAGCAGCCGGCTGCCGCCGCTTCCAGCGAGGCCCCGGCCGTGCCGGCGGCGCTGGGTGCCGCAGCCAAGGCCGTGACCGGGTCGGCCGCGAAGCCGGCAGCTGCCTCGACGTCCGCGAAAGGTGCCGCGCCGGCGAGTGGGGATGCTGCCAAGGGAGGTGCCGGATCATGAGTTTCTACAGCGACCTCCAGAACCTTGATCGCAACAACGTCGGCGGCTGGCCGCAGTCGGTCAAGATCTTCTTCATCGTGCTGCTGTTCGGCTTCGTGCTGCTGCTCGGCTGGTACTTCGTCATCAGCGACCAGCAGGACAGCCTGAATTCATTGGCCAACAAGGAGAACCAGCTCAAGCAGGAGTTCTCCACCAAGCAGGCCAAGGCCGTCAATCTGGAAGCGCTGCAGCAGCAGCTTGACGAGATGCAGGACATGCTGCGCCAGCTGTTGCGCCAGTTGCCCAGCAAGACCGAGATGCCGGAGCTGCTGGTCGATATTTCACAGACGGCGCAGTCGGCCGGCCTTGAAAGCGATCTGTTCCAGCCCGGGGCCGAAACGCCGAAGGATTTCTACGCGGAAAGGCCGATTTCCCTGCGCTTCACTGGCACGTATCACCAGTTCGGTGCGTTCATCAGCGGCGTGGCGTCGTTGCCGCGGGTGGTCATCCTGACCCTGCATGATGTTTCGCTGACACCGAAGTCCAGCGACAAGGGTGGCAATTCGGCCGGGCAACTGGTGTTGCAGGGTACCGTCAAGACCTACCGCTATCTGGATGACGAGGAGACCGCGGCCAATACCGCTGCATCGAAGGCGAAGAAGGGGGCGAAACGATGAGCAGGTCCGTCATCATCAAGTCGACCCACCTGGCTCGTGTTCTTGCCATTGCTGGCGCGCTGCTGGTGCTGGGCGGCTGCACCAGCGGCATGTCGGACCTGCGCAGTTGGGTGGCGCAGGAGAAAGCCAAGAAAGGGGCGCCGATCCCGCCGCTGCCGGTGATCAAGACGTTCGAGACTTTCGAGTACAACGCCCAGGACCGGCGTGATCCGTTCAGCCCCAGCTCGGTCGAGCTGCAGGCTGACACGGCGACCGGCAGTGGTCCGCGGCCGGATGCCAACCGCGCCAAGCAGCCACTGGAAATGTTCGCGCTGGACAGCCTGAAGATGGTCGGCACCGTTGGCACCGGGCAAGGCATGGAAGTGCTGGTCAAGGATCCGGGTGGCGTGATCCATCGGGTCCATGTCGACGAATACATGGGCCAGAACTACGGGCACGTCACGGCGATCAGCGAAGACCGCATCGAGTTGGTCGAACTGGTATCCAACGGTAATGGTGGCTGGATGGAACGTCCCGCCAGCATCGCGCTTGACGCGAAATAAGAAATACAGGGGCTGATGCAATGACCAACCAAATCCAATCCGTCCGGGGCCGTGTCATGCGCCATGCGAGTCGTTTCATGCTGATGGGCCTGCTGTTTGCCGGTGCCAGTTGGGCGGGTGCCGCGATGGCTGCCTCCACCACGCTGAAGAGCATCGACTACGACGCCTTGCCGGGTGGCAGCGTCGAATTGCGCATGGACTTCGGTAATGGGCCGGTACCGCAGCCGAAGATCTTCACTACCGGCAACCCGCCGCGTATCGCGGTGGACTTCGCCGATACCGACAACGTGGCCGTGCGCCACCTGGATATCGGCAAGGGCTCCACTTCCGGCGTGTCTGCGGTTTCGGCCGGAGGCCGAACCCGCGTGGTGGTCGAGCTGATGCGCGAATCGAGCTACCGTTCGCGGGTCGAAGGCAACAGCCTGATACTGACGGTCAACAATGGTCGCTCGAGCCAGTCGGTGACCACGGCATCCACCGTCGATCCGACCAAGGCATTGCCCTCGGCATCGAATGGTCCGGCGATTTCCGGCATCGATTTCCGTCGTGGCCCGAATGGCGAAGGCCGGGTACTGATCGGCTTCAGTGGCAGCGGTGCCAACGCCGAGATGGTGCGCAAGGGCGATACCGTGCTGGTCGCGATCGACCATGCCAATCTGCCCGAGAATCTGGCGCAGCGTCTGGATACGCTGGATTTCGCCACGCCGGTGCAGTCCATCACCACCCGTGCAGGCGCGAACGGTGGCGCACGCATGGAAATCGCAGTCAAGGGCAGCGTCGAGACTTCCGCTTACCAGACCGCCGATCAGTACGTGGTGGAAGTGGCGCCGAAGAAGGCTGATGCGAAGGACGACAAGCTTGCCAAGGCCAACAAGGAGCCGAACTACGAGGGCAAGCGCGTCACCTTCAACTTCCAGGACATTCCGGTCCGTTCGGCGCTGCAGCTGATCGCCGATATCTCCGGGCTCAACCTGGTGGCATCCGACAGCGTGGGCGGTAGTGTCACCCTGCGCTTGGTGAATGTGCCGTGGGATCAGGCACTGGATGTGATTCTGCGCGCCAAGAGCCTGGACAAGCGCCGCAACGGCAACGTGGTGTGGGTCGCGCCGCAGTCCGAACTGGCCAAGTATGAGCAGGATCTTGCCGATGCCAAGGCGAAAGCGGCGGATACTGCCGAGCTGGTCACGGACTATGTGCCCATCAGTTATGGCAAGGCCTCCGATATCGCCACACTGCTGACTACGGGAAGCAAGCAGGGTGGCGGCGGTGGCACCAGCGGTGGTGACCGTCAGCGTGGCTTCCTGTCGCCGCGAGGCAGCGTGTCTTTCGACGAGCGGACCAATACGCTGTTGCTCAACGACACGCCGGAAAAAATCGAACAGTTGCGCGAGCTGATCGCGGTGCTGGACAAGCCAGTGCAGCAGGTGTTGATCGAATCGCGCATCGTGGTCGCCACGGATGACTTTACCCGCGAGCTGGGCGTGAAGTGGGGCGTACAGGCTCTCCATACCACCAGCGGCGGCAATGTCATCACCACAAGTCCGCAGGGTGGTGAGCGAGGAGCTGCCAGCCTGGCTATCGAGCGCGGGAACAACAACAGTGGTGCAGGCAATGCCTCAGGCTTCACCACGTACCAGACTGGTGCCGGTGGCTTCAACGTGAACCTGCCGGTGGCGAACCCGGCTGGCCAGTTCGGCCTGGCGATTCTGGGTGCGAACTATCTCGTTGATCTGGAACTTTCCGCTGCTCAGACAGAGGGGCGTGGTGAGGTGATTTCCAGCCCGCGGGTGATCACCGCCAACCAGCAGGAGGCCGTCATTCGCCAGGGCCAGCAGATTGGTTACGTGACTTTCCAGAACAGTGCGGGTAGCGGCGTGGGCAGCGGTACCGCCACGGTGCAGTTCAAGGATGCGGTGCTTGAGCTGAAGGTGACCCCGACGATCACGGCCGACAATCGCGTCTATCTGGCAATCAACGTCAAGAAAGATGCGCTGGACGGCTATGTCGATGCTCCTGGCAGTGGCAGGATTCCGACGATCAATACGCGCGAGATCAACACCTCGGTGCTGGTCGACAATGGTCAGACCGTGGTGCTCGGTGGTATTTACGAGATCAACAAGACCAATACGACGACGAAGGTCCCTGGTCTTGGCGACATCCCGGGCATCGGTGCGCTGTTCCGCAAGACTTCGCGGAATGACACCAAGGCCGAGCTGCTGATCTTCGTGACGCCGCGTATTCTGAGCGATACCTTGCAGTAAGCGGACCTTCCGGCAGACAGGGAAAAGGCGGCTTCGGCCGCCTTTTCCCTGTCTGCCGGAAGGGCTTCTGGCGGTCGATTAAACTTCTGGTTCGTGCCACGGTCTGTAGCTCGCCGCCCGCATGCGGGTGTGTCTTGTCCCAGCTTGGAATCCGGCGTCGTCGCGCCGTAGTGGAAACACCATGGATATGCCAGAAACTCCGCCGCCCGGCCGCTTGCAACAGTCGTTCATGCAGCTGCGCGACGATCTGCAGCATTGCATCATCGGCCAGCCCCATCTGATCGACTGCCTCCTGGTCGCCCTGCTGGCCGATGGTCACTTGCTGGTCGAGGGGGCTCCCGGCCTGGCCAAGACCACGGCGGTGAAGGCGCTGGCGGCGCGGATCGAGGCGGATTTCCACCGTGTGCAGTTCACTCCGGACCTGTTGCCGGCGGACCTTACCGGCACCGATGTGTTTCGTCCCCAGTCGGGCAGTTTCGAATTCGAGCGCGGGCCGCTGTTCCACAACATCGTGCTGGCCGACGAGATCAATCGTGCGCCGGCCAAGGTGCAGTCGGCCCTGCTGGAGGCGATGGCCGAGCAGCAGATCACCGTTGGACGAAGCACCTGGCAGTTGCCTGAGCTGTTCATGGTGATGGCCACGCAGAACCCGATCGAACAGGAAGGCACGTTTGCCTTGCCCGAGGCACAGCTTGACCGCTTCCTGATGCATGTGACGATCGGTTATCCGGATGCTGCTGCCGAGCTGGCCATCCTCCGGCTGGCCCGCGGGCAGGCCCGTCGGCGGGCTCATCCCGTCGCGGCAGCGCCGGCACTGCTCAGCCAGGCTGATGTCTTCGATGCGCGCGATGCCGCCATGGCGGTGCACATGGCGCCGGCGTTGGAGGAATACCTGACCCAACTGGTGCTGGCTACCCGTGATGCCAGTCGCTACGGGGCTGAGTTGAAGCGCTGGATTGCCTGGGGCGGCAGCCCGCGGGCCACCATCGCGCTCGACCGTTCCTCGCGGGCGAAGGCTTGGCTGTCCGGTCGTACCTATGTGCTTCCCGAAGACGTTCATGCGATTGCGCACGAAGTGCTTCGCCATCGCGTGCTGCTCAGCTACGAGGCCGAGGCGGAAGGCGTGCGGCCGGATCAGGTGATTGATCGTCTGCTGGATCTCGTGCCGCTGCCGTGAGTGTTGCCGGGCCTCTTCCCGCAGCTGGCGATGGTCGCAGCCAGGTATCGCTGGCCGACCTGATCGCCTTGCGTGCACGGGCCGGTCGCATGCGGATGATGCCGTTGTCCAGCCGGGCGATGCGCAGTGGCCAGCAATCCAGCCGACTGCACGGGCGCGGCATGGACTATGCCGAATCCCGTGTGTATCAGGCCGGAGATGATGTTCGCCGGCTCGACTGGCGACTGACTGCACGCAGCGGCAAGCTGCATACGAAACTTTTCCAGGAGGATCGCGAAAGCAGCCTGCTGATCCTGCTGGACACACATGCCAGCATGCATTTCGGTACCCGCGTGCGGTTCAAGTCAGTGCAGGCTGCCCGTGCCGCGGCGGCGGCGGCGTGGTGCGCGGTGCGTGCCGGGGAACGGGTTGGCGTGATGGCATTCGGCCAGATGGATCAGTTGTTGCGTCCGCAGGGTGATTCGCGTGGCGCGCTGGCTGTCTGCGGCGCGCTGGCCGGCTGGGATGCGCAACCGGCCACGTCCGACCAGGCTGAGCCGCTGTCTGAAGCGTTGACTCGCGCCAGCCGGGTCATGCGTGGTGCCAGCCGGGTGCTGCTGATCAGCGACGGGTTCAGCTGCGATGCGCTGGCCCGGCAACGCCTGCTTGACCTGACCCGGCACGTGCAGACGAGCGTGCTGGTGGTCGCTGATCCACTTGAACTGTCGCCGGCTCCGCCGGGGCGTTATCCGCTGGAACACGATGGTGAGCGCCGCGATGTCGTGCTGCAGTCCGATCGCCAGCGCGAAGATTTCAGGCAGACCCTGGGCGCCGGACCTGACCGATTGGGACACTTGGCCCGGTCACTGGGCTTGCGCTGGAGCAGCATCGACACGACGGCTGATGCCTTCGACGCGGCCAACAGTCTGCTTGCGCTGCGGAGAGCCTCGCGATGATGCAGGTGGTGCCGCCGCCGGGCACATCGCCTCCAGGGCCCGAATTGCGTGATATCCATTTGCCGCCGGAGCCCTCGTGGTGGCCGCCGGCGCCGGGGTGGTGGGTGCTGGGATGTCTGTTGCTGGCCGTGTTGCTGGCGGGGGCTTGGTGGTGGCGCCGTCGCCGGCATGTACGGCAGCGGAACCAGTCGGTGATGCGGGAACTGGACAACTTGCTGTTGCAATACCAGCACGGTGGCGATGGATCCGTGCTGGCCGCAGGCCTGCAGCAGTTGCTGCGGCGGGTGGCCAGGCAGCATGAGCCGCGGGCCACGCAATTGCGTGGTGAGGAGTGGCGACAGGTGCTGGCGCGGCTGCCGGTCGATGCGCTCACCTTGCAACGTCTGCAGGAACTGGATCAGCGCATCTACCAGCCGGATGCCGCATTCGATGATGCCGCGGCCGCAACAGCCGTGAGGGCGTGGCTGCAGCTGGCCCTGAAACCTTCGGCATGGAAACCCGCCGCGACGGAGCGGGCCGATGCTTGATTTCGCCTGGCCGTGGCTTGCCGTATTGCTGCCATTGCCGTGGCTGCTACGCCGCTGGATGCGTCCGGCGGCACCGGGTCAGGCTCTGCACTTGCCACAGCCCGGGGTTCGGCTGCTGGCGGTGGCGGACAACCATGTGCGTGGTCTGGTGCCGTGGTTGCTGGTGCTGGCCTGGCTGTGCCTGCTGGCGGCGGCGATGAGGCCGCAATGGGTCGGGCCGCCGCAGGCGCAGCAGCGCAGCGGGCGTGCATTGATGCTGGCCGTGGACCTGTCCGGAAGCATGCGCACCGGTGACATGCAGCTGGCCGGTCGCGAGGTCAGCCGCTTCAGTGCGGTCGAGGCGATCGCGGGTGACTTCATCAGCCGGCGCGGCGGTGACGAAGTGGGCCTGATCCTGTTCGGCAGCCGGGCTTTTCTGGTCACGCCACTGACCTACGATCTGTCGGCCGTGCGTGCGCAGTTGCAGGGGGCTGCTGTCGGCCTCGCGGGTACCGAAACGGCGATCGGAGATGCGATTGCGGTGGCGGTGAAGCGTCTGTCGACGTTGCCGGAACAGGCGCGCGTGCTGGTGCTGTTGACGGATGGCGTCAACAACGCCGGCAACATCGATCCGCGTGAGGCAGCACGTGCGGCCAAGGCTGCCGGAGTGCGGCTCTACACGATCGGCGTGGGAGCCACGCGGATGCGCATTCCCGGTTTCTTCGGCAGTCAGCTGGTCAATCCATCGGCGGACCTGGATGCGGAAATGCTCACCGATATCGCCATGCAGACCGGAGGCCGCTTCTTCCGTGCCACCGACAGCGAGGAACTGGCCGACGCCTACCGCGAGATCGATGCACTTGAACCGATGCCACAGCAGGGTCCGACCCTGCGCCCGCGCCACGAACTGTTCCGTTGGCCGCTGCTGGCATCGGTTGTCCTGCTGGCGCTGGCGGTCATGCCGCGCCGGATCGGCCGGCTGCGGGAGCGCCGGGCATGAGCGAGATGCTGCAGCAATTCCATTTCCTGCGGCCCTGGTGGTTGCTTGCACTGGTCCTGCTACCAGGGCTGGCATGGTTTGGCCTGCGTCGCGACATGGCGCAGCGGGAGTTGTCGCGGCTGGTCGATGCTGATTTGCTACCGCACCTGTTGCATGGGCGCGCCGGCAATCGTCATCTGCCACTGTGGCTGTGCGTGTTGGGCTGGAGTCTGTGCGTGCTGGCTCTGGCTGGCCCCACCTGGAATCGCGTGAGCCAGCCGCTGTATGCCAGCCGCGCGGCACAGGTAGTGGCGATTTCGTTGTCGCAGCACATGCTGGCTCGTGACGTGGCGCCAAGTCGCCTTGATCGTGCGCGTTACAAGGCGCACGACCTGTTGCGCAGCAACCGGGATGGCCTGAATGCCTTGATCGGATATGCCGGGGAAGCCTTCGTGGTAGCTCCGCTGACATCGGATGCGGGCAGCCTCGACGATCTGCTCGATGCCATGGCACCGGACACCATGCCGCTGGATGGCAACAACGCCGCGTTGGCGATCGAGCGCGGTATGAAGCTGATCGGGGATGCCAATGCCGGTGGAGGCTCGCTGGTGTTGATCACCGATCAGGCCGATGCCGCTGCCGAGGCGGCCGCACATCGGGCGAACGCGGCGGGTGTCAGGGTGTCGGTGCTCGGCGTTGGTACAGCGGAGGGCGGGCCGGTGCCTCTGGCCGAGGGTGGTTTCCTGCGTGACAGGCAGGGAGGGATGGTGCTGGCCGGTCGCGATGATGCCGCTTTGCAGGCGCTGGCGCGGGCTGGTGGTGGCCGCTACGTGGCGATGACTTCCGACCAGAGCGACATCGAGGCACTGCATGCGCAGTTGCGGCCCGCGTCAGCCACTCTGGCGGCGGGACAAGAGGGGGATGCGTGGCAGGATCGTGGTCCGTGGCTGTTGCTGCCGCTGTTGCCGATCGTGGCCATGGCCTTTCGCCGGGGTTGGCTGATGCTGCTGCCACTGGTGCTGTTGCCGCTGTTGCCGGGCACGGCCAGGGCGGGCAGTTGGAGCGACCTGTGGCGCCGTCCCGACCAGCAGGCCGCGCAGGCTTTGCAGCAGGGTGATGCGGTGCGCGCGCAACAACTTGCACGTGACCCGGCCTGGAAGGGTGCGGCTGCCTATCGAGCCGGCGACTATGCAGCGGCGGCGCGGGAGTTGCAGCCGTTGCCGGGAGGCGACGCGGCCTACAACCTGGGCAATGCACTGGCGCGGCAGGGCAATTATCAGGAGGCCATCGCGGCCTATGACCGGGCACTGGAAATCGATCCGGACAACGACGATGCCAAGGCCAATCGCAAGGCTGTCGAGGATTGGCTGAAGCAGCAACAGCAGCAGTCGGGCGACAAGGATCACGAGGGCAACGACGGCGACAGCAAGCGACCGCCGGATGACCAGAATGGAAGCGGCAAATCGGACAACGGGGAAGAGTCTTCTCCGAAGAACGGCGACGACGCGGATGGTCAGGGCGACCAGCCGAATCCGGAAGAACAGTCCGGTCAGGATCAGTCCGGGCGGAACGCGTCGGACAAAAATTCGTCAGGTCGGGATGCATCGGACGAGCAGGACTCATCCACCGGATCCCCGCCACCGACGCCCGGCGAGCAGGCCGAGCAGAAAGCCCAGGCGCAGCAGGCGCAACAGGCGCTGAAAAAGCAGATGGACGAGGCACTGGCCGATGAATCGTCGAAGCCTGTGGATCGCGATACCCATCAGCTCGGGGCGACTGCCGATGACGAGTCGTCGCAACTGCCGGCCGATCTCCGGCATGCCCTGCAGCGTGTGCCGGATGATCCGGGCGCGTTGCTGCGGCGCAAATTCGAACTGGAATATCAACAGCGCCACGGCGGCGCGCCGTACGAGGGTGGGCAGCGGTGATGGTTCGACGATTCCTGGCAATGTGCATTCTGTTGCTGGCACTGCTGCCGGTGCTGGCCGCCGCCGAGGTGACTGCCACGCTGGATCGCGACAGCGTGCAACTGGGCGAGACGGTGACGTTGAACGTGACGGTCCAGGGCAAGGCCCGTGGCGTCGATCTGCCTGACCTGAAGGTGTTGAGCCGGGACTTCGAGCTGCTCGGCAGTTCGCAGAACAGCAGCGTCAACATCATCAATGGCAAGACCACCTCGCAGCTCACTTTCGGCGTGGCATTGCGCCCCAGGCATGTCGGCAAGCTGGTCATTCCCGCGCTGGACGTGGCCGGCAGCAGGACTGCACCGCTGGAACTCGAGGTGACGGCGGCTGATCCGGATACTGCGGCTGCCGAGCGGCGGGACGTGTTCATGGAGGCGAAGGTCGATCCGGCCAGGGTCCGTGTCGGCCAGCAGGCGAGCTACGTGGTGCGGCTTTATTACGCCGTCGGCATCAGTGGTGGTGCGCTCGATGCACCGCAGGTCGATGGCGTGGAGATGAGCCGGGTCGGCAGCGACCTGAGTTACGACGCCGAACGCGGAGGCCGCAACTATCGTGTGCTGGAGCGACGCTACGCGCTGATTCCGCAACGGGCCGGTGACATCCGGATTCCCGCGGCGACCTTCCATGGCGAGGCGATCGATCTGGGAAGCCCGGACAGCTTCTTCGGTGCCACCCGATCAATATCGGCCCGCGCCCCGACGGTGTCGCTGAGCGTGCAGGCCGCACCGTCCGACTGGGGCAAGAGTGCATGGTTGCCGGCGCGCCAGCTGAGCTTGCAGATGACCGGCTGGCCGGAGCCGCAGACACCGGTGAGGGTGGGGCAGCCGCTGAATCTGACCATGACCCTGCAGGCGACCGGCTTGCCGTTCGAGGCATTGCCGGAGCTGACTTTGCCGGCACTGGACGGAGCGAAGGTCTATCCGGACAAACCGGCCACCAGCACGCGCAACGATGGTGAGTGGCTGCAGGGACGACGGCGGCAAACGTTCGCCGTGGTTCCCGAACGTGCGGGCACGCTGCGCATTCCGGCAACTACGGTGAAGTGGTGGAATGTGCTGGCGAATCGCGCTGAAGTTGCAGAGATCCCGGCGCGCAGCATCACCGTGTTGCCGGCGGCGGGCGGTGCCAATGCCGGCTCGCCTCCACCATCAGCGGTGGCGCCGGATGACGGTCCTGTTGCCTCCCCGACGGTGCACGACGCCACGCCATGGCGCTGGATCGCACTGGGCAGCATCGGCTTGTGGTTGTGCAGCATGCTGGCCTGGTGGTGGCATCATCGTCGTCCGGTGGCGGCGATGCCGGCAAAGCCGGCGTCGCCAACCTCGCCGCGGCAGTTCCGGCTGGCTTTCCTCGCTGCCGCGCGTGGAGATGACCCCGCTGCCCAGGCCCGCAGCCTGCTTGCATGGGCGCGTGCCGAACGGCCATCGATCCAGCATCTCGGCGCCTTGGCAGGAGCGCTGGATGACCCGGCGCAACAGGCTGCAGTGGTCGCCTTGCAGGAACGTCAGTACGCCGACACGGCCGTGCTGGATGTCGGGGCGGATCTGGCGCAGGCGTTCAAACGCGGGTTTGTCTGGCGGCTTGCCGCGGCGCCGGACGGGGCGTCCGGGCTGGCGCCGCTTTATCCCTTCGACCTGCACGACAGGCACTGAAGCCTGTCGTGCAGCCTCAGCCCGTCACGGCATCGAGGGCATGCTGGAATATTCCGCGCATGCTGTCGCTGAAGCAGCACATGACCACGTCCACCGTTTCATCACCGGCCAGTTCGTGCCGGATCGCACTGATTGCCACTGCTGCTGCCTTGGTGGCGGGATAGCCGTAGACACCACAGCTGATCGCCGGGAACGCGATGGAATGCAGCTGCCGTTCGCGCAGCAGGCGCAGCGATTGGCGATAGCAGTTTTCCAGCACGGCGGCTTCGCCTCTGTCGCCGCCATGCCAGACCGGACCGACCGTGTGGATCACGTAACGCGCAGGCAGCACGAAGCCGGGCGTGATGCGCGCCTCGCCGGCGGGGCAGCGGATGCCGGGCCTGGTTTCGGGTAGGGCCCGGCAGGCTTCCACCAAGGCGGATCCTGCACGACGGTGGATGGCGCCGTCGACGCCTCCACCACCGAGCAGGCCGGGATTGGCCGCATTGACGATGGCGTCCACCTGCAGCGTGGTGATGTCGTCATGGATGATTGTGATGGGCATGGCTTCGCGGGGGATGGCAGCTTATGCTTCGGGAAGGCATTCGGGTGAGTGGAGGCAGCAACGGACCATGGCGAGAACGGAAGACGTTTCCTTCGGCTATCTGCTCAGTGACGTGACCTTGCTGTTCCGAAAGCACTTCGACCGGCGTGCGGTGAAGTTCGGCCTGACCCGCGCGCAATGGCGGGCAACCAAGGTGTTGTACCACCGCGAGGGGTTGCGGCAAACCGAACTGGCGGAGTTTCTGGAAATGGAACCGATCGCGGTGGGCCGGGTGATCGACCGGCTGCAGGCGGCGGGTTTCGTCGAGCGTCGGCCGGACCCGAAGGATCGTCGTGCCTGGCGGCTGTATGTCACCGAGCAGGCGCGGGTGATTGTCGATGACATGGAAATCATCGCGCGCGACCTGCGCAAGGATGTCACCCGGGGTATCGGTTACGACGAGTTGAAGCAGGCGCTGGAAGTCATCAGCCGGATCAAGGACAACCTGCAGGCCCTGGATCAGGGTGATGGCGGGGCCTCATGAAATGCACCAGTGCCATTGGTTGGGGTCCCTGCATGGCGGCTTGCCGCATAGAGTTGAATTTCTGGATCAATGCGGTCAACCGTCGGCCGGAACCGGCGTTGTTACCCACTTGATGCCCTGATGGTGGCCTTCCGGTTTCCTTCTGGCCGTGTTGAATCATCAGTCGCCGCTGCATCCCCGGCTTCGGCGTCATCGAGATCGAGAGTCCCCCACGCATGTCCTGGAAAAAAATCGTCCTCGTCATGGCCGCGCTGCTGGCGGTTGCCGCAGCCATGTACCTGGGGCGCCGCGCCGGCACCGGTACCGCCATCATCAACATGCCCACGTCCGTGCCGGTCGAGGTGGCCAAGGCCACGCAGGGTGACATCGAACTGTCATTGAGGCTGGTTGGCCGGGTCGAGGCCTGGTCGACGGTGACTCTGCGCTCGCGCGTATCCGGGCAGCTCGAATCGCTGTCGTTCAAGCCTGGCACGTTCGTGCGCAAGGGCAGCGTGCTGGCCCAGCTTGATTCGCGGTTGCTCAAGGCACAACTGGAGCAGGCGAACGGCAGCGTGGCGCGTGACCAGGCATTGCTGCAGAAGGCGCAGGCCGACCAGCAGCGTTACGCCGACATGATCGACAAGGGTTTCGTTTCCAAGGCGGATTACGATCTCTACAAGGCGAACCTGGAAGTGGCCAAGGCCACGCTGCAGAGCGACCAGGCCACGCAGCAACTGGCACAGACGCAGCTCGATTACGCGCAGATCATCGCCCCGTTCGACGGCATCGCCGGTGCCCCGCTGGTCTGGCCGGGTGCACAGATCAAGGCTGACGACACCGACATCGTGGTGCTCAACCAGATCGAGCCGGTGCGCGTGGCGTTCAATATTCCCGAAGGCAGCCTGCCGGGTGTGCGCGAGGCACGCAGGAACGGCACGATCACGGTGCAGGTGACGGTCTCGGGTGACCACGCGGCTCCGTTGACCGGAACGCTGGAATTCATCGACAACGCAGTCGATGCCACCACAGGCACCATCGTGCTGAAGGCACGCTTCGACAACGCTGGCCACCGGCTCACGCCGGGCCAGTTCGTGCAGGTTAGCCTGCCGACCACGGTGCTGCGCGATGTGGTGAGCGTGCCGGTGCAGGCGCTGCAGAATTCCAGCAACGGCAGTTTCGTGTTCGTGCTGGGCGAGGACGGCAAGGTGCAGCAGCGCTATGTCACCGCCGGTTCGACCAGTGCGGGGCGCACCGTGATCGAAGAGGGCTTGAAGGCCGGCGAGCAGGTGGTGACCGAAGGCCAGATGCAACTGGTCGACGGCAGCAGCGCCACGGCCAGGAATAACCCGGAACCCGGTGCGTGATCGCCATGTGTTCCATGTCATCACCCAGCAATGAACAGGCTTTGCGCCGATGAACATCCCCGAGCTTTGCATCCGTCGTCCGGTGATGACCACGTTGGTGATGACGGCGTTGCTGGTGTTCGGCATCGTGGCTTACCCGCAGTTGCCGGTGAACGAACTGCCGAATGTCGATTTCCCCACCATCAGCATCAGTGCCAGCCTGCCCGGCGCCTCGCCGGAAACCATGGCCTCGGCCGTGGCCACGCCGCTCGAGGGGCGGCTGTCGACCATCGCCGGGATCAGCTCGATGAGCTCGACCAGTGCGCTGGGCTCCACTTCGATCACGCTGAGCTTCGATCTGGACCGTGACATCGATGCGGCTGCGCAGGACGTGCAGGCGGCGATTTCATCGGCGTTGCGCCAGCTGCCGCGCGAGATGACCACGCCGCCGACCTTCCGCAAGGTCAATCCCGCCGATTCGCCGATCCTGTTCCTGGCAATGGGTTCCAGCACGTTGCCGCTGACCCAGGTCAACGAATACGCAGAGACCGAGCTGGCTCAGCAGCTGTCGATGATCGATGGCGTGGCCCAGGTGAACGTGTACGGCTCGCAGAAATACGCCGTGCGGATCAGCGTGAACCCCGACCGTCTGGCAGCCGCCGGCATCGGCATCGATCAGGTGCGCAGCGCGATTGCCGATGCCAACGTCAACCAGTCCACAGGTTCGCTGTATGGCGCCCGCCAGCAGTTGCCGATCCGCAGCGAAGGCCAGTTGCTGCGGGCGGCAGCGTACAACGACGTGGTGGTGGCCTATCGCAACGGCGCGCCGGTCCATGTGAGCGACATCGGCGTGGCACGCGACAGCGTGCAGGATGACCAGCGGGCCAGCTGGTACAACGGCACCCGTGCCATCGTGCTGGCGATCCAGCGCCAGCCGGGTGCGAACACGGTGGCCACGGTGGAGCGGATCAAGGCGGTGCTGCCGGGCTTCCGCGCCAGCCTGCCGCCGTCAGTGGAGCTTTACACGCTGTATGACCGCTCGCAGTCCATCCGCGCCTCGGTCGAGGACGTGCAGTTCACCCTGCTGCTGGCCGGTGTGCTGGTGGTGTTCGTGATCTACATGTTCCTCGGCAACCTGTCGGCCACGCTGATCCCTGCAGTGGCCCTGCCGATCTCGGTGCTGGGCACGTTCGGCGTGATGTACGCGCTCGGCTACAGTCTCGACAACCTCTCGTTGCTGGCACTGACTCTCTCGGTCGGTTTCGTGGTCGATGACGCGATCGTGATGCTGGAAAACATCGTGCGTCACATGGAAGCCGGCATGCGGCCCTATGAGGCATCGCTGAAAGGTGCCGGCGAGATCGGCTTCACCATTTTCTCGATGACGCTGTCGCTGGTTGCGGTGTTCATCCCGGTGATGTTCATGGGTGGCATCGTGGGCCGGCTGTTCCACGAGTTCGCGGTGGTGATCAGCGTGGCGATCCTGATCTCGGGCGTGGTCGCGATCACGCTGACGCCGATGCTGTGCAGTCGCTTCATCACGGCGCATGGCCAGGAGCGGAAGAACTGGCTGATCGGCGGTTTCGATCGTGGTTTCAATGCTGTGCAGCAGGGTTACATGGACAGCCTGCGCTGGTGCATGGCGCGGCCCCGGCTGGTCATGACCGGATTTTGCCTGAGCCTGCTGGCCACCGGCCTGCTGTTCTACGCGACGCCAAAGGACTTCATTCCGGCCGGTGACAACGGCCAGCTGCGGATCAACACCGAAGGGCCGCAGGACATCTCGTTCGAGGGCATGCTGGGGCGTCAGCAACAGCTCGTGGACATCGTGTCGAAAGATCCGAACATCGCCGGCTACATGTCCAGCGTGGGTGCGGGTGGTGCGCGCGGTACCGTCAACAATGGTTCGATCCTGCTGATCCTGAAGCCGGCCAGCGAGCGCGAACTCGATCCGGAGCAGATCATCCAGGAGCTGCGGCCGAAGTTGGCCCAGGTGCCCGGCATCCGTGCCTATATCCGGAACACCCCGGCGATCCGCATTGGCGGGCGACAGTCCAAGTCGCTGTACCAGTACACCCTGCAGTCGATCAACATGGCTGAACTGCACGAATGGGGTGGCAAGCTGACCGGCGTGTTCACCACGCTGCCGGGCTTCGAGGATGTCACCAACGATCTCGACCTGAACAGTCCGTCGATTCTGGTCAATGTCGACCGCTCCAAGCTGGCGCCGCTCGGCCTCACCATGGCGCAGGTGCAGACTGCTCTGGGTACCGGTTTCGGGCAGAACCAGATCTCGACCATCTACGGCTCCGCCAGCCAGTACTGGGTGATCCTGCAGATCGATCGCAGCCTGCAGGACGATCCGTCGGTGCTGTCGCAGATGTACGTCACCTCCGCCAATGGCAACCTGGTGCCGCTCAGTGCCGTGGCGAGTTTCGTGCGTGAGCCGCAGGCGCTGACCGTCAACCATCAGGGGCAGTTGCCGGCGGTGACGGTGTCGTTCAACCTTGCCCGCGGCGTATCCCTCAGCGATGCGGTTGCCAGCATCGACCGGGCGACGAGTGAGCTGGGTTTGCCGGCCACCGTCACTGGCAGCGTGCAGGGCACGGCGCAGGCGTTCCAGGAATCCATGCAGGGCATGGGCATGCTGCTGTTGCTGGCGGTGTTCGTGATCTATCTGGTGCTGGGCATCCTGTACGAGAGCTTCATCCATCCGCTGACGATCCTGTCCGGCTTGCCGGCGGCGGCGGTGGGGGCATTGCTGACCCTGCTGCTTTTCGGTGCGTCGCTCGATCTGTTTGCCTTCGTCGGCATCGTGATGCTGATCGGTATCGTCAAGAAGAACGCGATCATGCTGATCGACTTTGCGCTGGAACGGCAGAAGATGGCAGGCATGTCACCGGCCGAAGCCATCTTCGACGCCTGCCGCGTGCGTTTCCGTCCGATCATGATGACCTCCATGGCGGCAATGGCCGGTACCCTGCCGATCGCGCTGGGCATCGGCGCCGGTGCGGAAGTGCGTCGCTCGCTGGGTCTGGCCGTGGTCGGCGGACTGGTGTTCTCGCAGGTGCTGACGCTGTACCTGACGCCGGTGATCTACATCTACATGGACCGTCTGCAGCGTCGCTTCGGCAAGGATCCAGCGGTGGATACCTCACCCGTTCCCCACGCATAGATACCGCCTTGCTGATGGTCGAGCAAGGGTGGTTTCCGCACGGCGTAGGGCGGGCACTGCCCGCGGCTCTTCCGCCAATTGCCACTCCGCGACGCGGGCGGTGCCCGCCCTACGGCGTCGGAGCGACCACGATGCGATTGCCGCGCACCTTGACTGCTTTCGCGTGGATATCGTCTTGCTGATGCTCGACCAAGAATGATTTCCGCGCGGCGTAGGGCGGGCACTGCCCGCGGCTCTTCCGCCAACCGCCATTCCGTGACGCGGGCGGTGCCCGCCCTACGGAGTCGGGGCGATCACGACGCGTTTGCCGCGTACCTTGACCGCGTCTGTGTAGACACCGCTTTGCTGATGTTCGAGCAAGGGTGATTTCCGCACGGCGTAGGGCGGGCAATATCCGACCTGTGCTGCCTGCGGAGTCAGGCTGTGCCGCCTGTACGCTGCAGCGCCAGTTCTTCATCGAAGTCGAATGTCAGTTGTCGTGGTACGCGCAGCGTGCGCCGTCGACGCCACGGCCCGAGTTGCCCCGCAAGGGGCGCGGTTCCGTGCAGCAAGGGGATGGGGTGCTGGTGCACGGCCAGCCATTGCGCTTTGGCACAGCAGCGGTAGGCGTGGGATACGGAGATCAGCAAACGGTTGGCGACCGTCGTCATGCGCTGGTCGTGCTTGCGCAGCAACATCACCCAGGCCAGCGCCAGCGAGAGCGGAAGCTCATCCTCGTCCGGAGGCTCCGCTTGCGGGGTTTCGACATCGAGCAGTTCGGCCAGTGGGTCGCGGCCTTCGTCACTGGCCAACAGGCGTGTCAGCCAGTGAACAGCCTCGTCATCGGAGCCGTGGTCCAGTCGCGTGGCGTGGCGAAACTTGCGGTCACCGTCGATCAGCCTGCGACACAGGCGCTTGAATAGCGCCTGCTGGAACACGGGGTCGGCAAAGTCCGGTGGCGAGCCGCTTTCCTGTACCAGTTCGTGTGCCTCCAGCCACGCCTGCTGGCAGACATCTTCGTAACGGTGCTCATGCCGGGTAGCCTTGGCAATCCACAACAGCGCGCCTTTGCGCTGCGCCAGGAAACGCGTGAAGGCATCCATTGCTGCCTCGCTGTCGGGTGGCCTCGAAGGCGGGTGTCACTGGCATGACAGTGACACCCGCAAAATGGCGCTTACTCCCCGGTGCCATCGTCCTTGAATGCACCTGGCGCGGAGCCGAAATCGCCGTCGGCCTGGGCGGCCATGTACGAGAACGCCGCATATACCGCTACGTTCTGCGCCAGCTCGTCCGGGTCGACTTTGTCCAGGGTGTCGTTGGGGGTGTGGTGCCAGTCGAAGTACTTGGTGCCGTCCTGGGTCAGTGTCAGTGCGGCCATGCCCTTGGCGTGCATCTGTGACAGATCGGAGCCACCACCGCCGGGACGGTTGGCGTCATAGCTCACGCCGACCGGTTCGAGCACTTTGGCGATCTGCTCGATGGCGCCACGTGCCTCCGGTTTCACGCTGGCGCTCATGCGCCAGATGCGGCCGGCGCCGAAGTCGGATTCGGTGCCGAGCTGGTGTTTGCTTACTTCGTCGGCATGTTTGTCGGCGTAGGCGATGCCGCCCCACAGACCCATTTCCTCGTTGGCGAAGGCGATCACGCGGATGGTGCGATCGGGGCGCTTGGGCAGGTCGCCGATCAGCTTGCCGGCGGCCATGGCGATGGCCACGCCGGCGGCATCGTCGATGGCGCCGGTACCCAGATCCCAGGAGTCCAGATGGCCGCCGATCGGCACGATCTGGTCGGGGTACTTGCTGCCGGTGATATCGCCGATCACGTTGGCGCCGGTGTATTCACCCTCGAAGCCGCAGTCCAGTTCCAGCTTCACGCTGACCGGCTTGCCGTAGGCCAGGCTGCGGGCCAACTGGTCGGCATCGGGATTGCTCAGTGCCGCGGCGGGAATCGCCGCCTTGGCATCGGTGAAGCCGGTGACGCCGGTGTGCGGGCTGCGCTGGTCGGCGTCGGTGCCGGCCGAGCGCAACAGGTAGGCGGCAGCGCCTTTCTCGCGGGCCAGCACCGGACCGTAGGTGCGGATCGCCGAACCCATGCCGTAGCCGTGGCCGTCCTTCGCCCGCTCCATGCGGTGGTCGACGAACACGATGCGTCCCTTGATGCTGGCCGGGTCGGCGGCTTTCAGGGCTTCCAGCGTCTCGAAGCGCACCACTTCGGCAGTGAGGCCGCCGGCGGGCGTGCCGATCGAATAACCCAGCGCGGTCAGCATCAGCGGCTGCGGGAACGGTGAGACGATTTCCGCACGCTCGCTGCGACGCACCCACAGTGGGTAGGTCACCGGCTCGGTATGCACATTGTCGTAGCCCAGCTCCTTGAACTTCGCCACTGCCCAGTCGCGGGCACGCTGGTCGGCCTCGCTGCCGGGCAGGCGTGGGCCGACCTCGGTGGTCAGTGACTCGGTGATGCGGTAGGCGGTGTCGTCGTGCAGCGCCTTGTCACGCAACTGTTCCGCCGTGCTTACCGCGGAAGCGGGAATCGTGGTGTTGGCTGCAAAGGCGACGCCGCAGGCCAGCAGGCCGGCGGCGATCAGGGTGAGCTTGGGAAGACGCATGGGGGAACTCCACTGGACGAGTCCCCGATTATGGCCAGACAAAAAGCGAAGGGGCGAGAGGTCGACAAAATATCGGCACCTCGCCCCTCGCCACCAGTCCATTGCCCCTGCGTTACTTGTTCTTCAGCAGGTCGCGGATTTCGGTAAGCAGCGCCACGTCTGCCGGCGGTGCCTCGGGCTCGGCCGGAGCTTCCTCTTCTTTTTTGTGCATGCGGTTCATGGTCTTGATGACCATGAAAATGGCGAAGGCGACGATGAGGAAGGTGATGATGGTGTTGATGAAATTGCCGTAGTTGATCGCCACTTCCGCGATCACGTTGGCCGGATCGCTGTCGTCCGCAGGCTTGATCACCCATTTCAGAGCGGAGAAATCGATGCCACCGGTCAGCCAGCCGATGGGCGGCATGATGACGTCTTCGACCAGCGACGTGGCGATTTTGCCGAAGGCGCCACCAATGACGACACCGACAGCCATGTCCATCACGTTGCCGCGCATGGCGAACTCTTTGAATTCCTGCAGCATGCTCATGCATGTTCTCCGTGGTTGAGCGGGATGATGGGTGACTTTAACGCGGTGATGGATGGCTGCACAGAGCTGCTCAGGCGATTTGGCCGTCCAGTTCGGCGATGCCGTCCAGCTCGGCGTGGAAGCGGTCGCCGCGCTGCAGGGCAGCGACGCCTGAAGGCGTGCCGGTGAACACCAGATCGCCGGCTTTCAGTTCAAACAACGAGGACAGGGCAGCCAGGATGTGCGGCACGTCGTGCAGCATGTCGCCGAGCCGGCCTTGCTGGCGGGTTTCGCCATTGACCGCGAGCCGCAGCCCGGTATCCGGGCCGATGCGGGATTCGCCGGCCGGACGCAGTGCCGAGACCGGCGCGGAGTGGTCGAATGCCTTGGCCACGTCCCAGGGATGGCTCTTGGCCTTGGCCTTGGCCTGCAGGTCGCGGCGGGTGAGGTCCAGCCCCACGCCGTAGCCGAAGATCGCTGCGGCGGCCTGCTCTGGCGAAAGGTTGCGGCCACCGCTGGCCAGCGCCACCACCATTTCCACCTCGTGATGCAGATCCTGGGTGGCCGACGGGTAGGGCACGTCGGCGCCATCGGTCACCACTGCGTCGGCCGGTTTGCAGAAAAACATCGGTGCGGTGCGATCCACCTCGGCGCCCATCTCGCGCGCATGTTCGGCGTAGTTGCGGCCGATGCAGAAGATCCTGCGTACCGGAAAGCGGTCATCGCGGCCGAGAATCGGCAGGCTGGGCTGGGCGGGGGCTTGGATGGCGTAGGTCATGGGGCGAGTAGTGAGTGCAGAGGAGTGAGAAGTGAGAGGAAAGCACAAAGCAAAGAGAAAAGCACAAAGCAAAGAGAAAAGCACAAAGCAAAAGCTGCGGGTAGCGGGCAAGCCTGGCTGCAAGCGCTCTTTACTCTTTTCTCACTCCTGGCCCTCACGGCATGACCGGCGGCACGTAGTCCAGCGTCAACCCCAGCAGCCACAGCAGGCCCAGCACCAGCGGCACGTGCACCACCAGTTGCATGAAGGTGTAGCCGACCACGTCGCGGGCCTTCAGGCCCAGCACGCCGAGCAGCGGCAGCATCCAGAACGGATTGATCAGGTTGGGCAGGGCCTCGGCGGCGTTGTACACCTGCACTGCCCAGCCCAGGTGCACGTGCAGGTCGTTGGCCGCCTGCATCACGTAGGGCGCCTCGACCAGCCACTTGCCGCCGCCGGAAGGCACGAAGAAACCGAGGATGGCCGAGTAGGCTCCCATCACGGCCGGGAAGCTTTCGGTGCCGGCCACGTGCACGAACAGGTTTGACAGCCGGTGCGCCAGGGTTGCGCCATCGGCACCGGGTACCTGGGTCAGCAATGCGGCGATGCCGCCGTAAAGCGGAAACTGGATCAGCACGCCCGAGGTGCTCGGCACCGCACGGCTCACCGCATCGATGAAGCTGCGCGGGCGCCAGTGCAGCAGGATGCCCAGGGTCAGGAACAGGAAGTTGTAGGTGTTGAGGTTGGCGATGGCGATCACGGCCGGCTTGCTGGCGAACTCGTGGCCAAGCCAGCCGAGGCCGAGCAGCCCGATCGCCAGCGACAGCAGCGGGCTGTATTCCAGCCACTCGCCAGGGCGCGTGCGTGGTGGCAGTGTCGGGGTGGTATTCCCGCCGATGTCGAAATCCGCCGGGGTCCGCGCGTTGGCATCCGACGGCGCGGTGTACCAGCAGACCAGCAGCGACACCGCGATCAGCACGGAGGTGAGCAGTATCGACTGCCACAGGAAAATCGTCTGGCTGAAGGGCAGTACGCCGGTGATGGCCAGCAGGCCCGGCGGCATGCTGGCCGGATTCGCCTGCAACTGTGCGGCGGATGACGACAGTCCCATGGCCCAGACCGCGCCGAGGCCGAGGTATGCCGCCGCACCGGCGGCCCGATAGTCCATGCGCAGGTTCTCGCGTCGTGCCAGCGCGCGCACCAGCAAGCCTCCGAATACCAGCGAGAAACCCCAGCTCAGCAGCGAGGCCAGCATGCTGACCAGAGCGACATAGACGATGGCGCCACGGCCCGTGCGTGGCGCCCGTGCCAGCACGTCGATGAAGCGGGCGACCACCGGTGCGGTAGCCAGCACGTAGCCGCCGATCACCACGAAAGCCATTTGCATGGTGAACGGGATCAGGCTCCAGAAGCCATCGCCGAAGGCACTGACCGTGGCTGCCGGCGTGGCACCGAAGGCGAACGTCGCCAGAGCCACCACGATCACGCCAAGTGCGGCAAACACCCAGGCATCGGGAAACCAGCGTTCCGCCCACGCCGCGCTGCGCAAGGCCGCGCGTGCCATCCATCCGTCCCGCGATGCGTTCATGCCACCCTCCGCTGTCGATCACGCCATCGTCGCGCCGTGGCGGCGATTCAGGCAAGCCTGCCAGCAGCGTGTGGGCGGGAGGCAGGTGTTACGCCGCTTTCCGTTTCTGCTTGGCCAGCGTGATCACGGCCACACCGACCAGAATGACCGTCATGCCGATCAGCTCGTGCGGCCCCACCTGCTCGCCAGCCAGCAGAATGCCGAACAGCACTGCCACTGGTGGGTTCACGTAGGCATAGCTGGTGGCCACTGCCGGTCGTGCATGCTTCAGCGCATACAGATACGCGCTGAACGCGATGATCGAACCGAACACGGCGAGATAGGCCAGGGCCAGCGTGGCGTGCAGGGTCGGGTGTGCGGGCAGGCGTTCGCCGCTGGCGAAACCCGCCACCAGCAAAGCCGCGCCGGCGCACAGCATCTGCGCGGCGGTGTTCATCGGCCCCGGTGGCATGTCGCGGCGACGGCTCCAGGCCGAGCCGAACGCCCAGCACATCGCTGCTGTCAGCAGTGTCAGTGCGCCGAGTCGCGAGCCGGACAGGCTGCTGCCCAGGTTCAGCACGATCACGCCGGCGAAGCCGATTGCCAGGCCGAGACCTTCGCGCCGGTTCGGCCATTCACCGTACATGCCGGAAAACAGCGCCAGGAACAGCGGCATGCTGGCGACCGACACGGCGGCGATGCCCGAACTGACCCGCTCTTCGGCAAAGCAGACCAGACCATTGCCCAGGCCAAGCAGGAGCAGCCCGGTGAACGCGGCATTGCGCCATTGCAGCGGCGTTGGCGGAGCCATGCCGCGCCAGCGAAGGAAGCCGTACATGAGTGCGCCCGCACACAGGAAGCGCGTGCCGGCGAGCAGGAAGGGCGGGTAGCTTTCCAGTGCGAAGCGGATGCCCAGATAGGTCGAGCCCCAGATCACGTACAGCGTGAACAGTGCCAGCGGTATCAGGTAGCGGGGGTCATTGAGGCGGTGCGTCGGCTCGACCGCGACGCTGGCAGCAATATCGGACATGAGGTGGGGACGGGTGGAGAGGCGGCGGCATTATCCATGCGTTGCATGCAAAAGCGCACCCTGTCCGCGGAAGAGCCGGGAGCGGACAGGGTGCGCTTTCGTATGGGGTCAGTGCGTGACCGGACGATCCTGCCGGATCACCACGAATTCGCCTTCCAGCACGGCTGGCCGTGCTTCCGCGCTGGATGTCGGGGCGGCGGCTGCGGGTGGGTGTTTACGCTGTTTCCACTGGCGCACGATCATCAGCACGATGCCGCCGACCAGCAGTACCACTGCCACGGCCAGACCGAACACCAGCAGCACGCCAAGCATGGCCACGCCGAGCAGCAGTGACAGGATGCGCGCCAGCGGATGGCGGGGGCGGCGCCCGAAAGCAGTGGCGCCCAGAGTCATGGAGGGCATGGAAAAACGCATGTGTTAAAAATCCGTGTGGTAAAATCAACGACTTATGCGTGCAACCATGGGGCCATCCGCCCCGCGAGGCAAGTGCCGATGGATACAGTGACCCCTGCCGAATCTTCGGGAAAGCCGGCGTTGTGCCGGCTGGACGACATTCCCGATGGCGGTGCGACCGCCGTCGATGCGGCCCTGCCCGATGGCGTGGAAAGCCTGATCCTGCTGCGGCGTGGCGAGCAGGTGCAGGGCTACCTCAACGTCTGCCCGCACGCCGGTCGCCGGCTCGACTATGCGCCCGGAAAATTCCTGTTGAAAAACGACACCCTGATCTGTGCCGTGCACGGAGCCACCTTCAATCAGGCTGATGGCACGTGTGTGGCCGGCCCCTGCCGCGGCGCGTGCCTGCGTGCGGTGGCGGTGCGCGTGGAGGCAGGGGGCGTCCAGTTGACGGAGGCTTCTACAGGCGACCGTCAACCATGTCCGGCTGCAACAGGCTCTTGATGTCGAACACAACGCAGTTTTCGCGGCCGTGGCGACGGAGGTCGCCGGCATCCAGAAAGGCCTGATGCGGCACGGCCAGCACGATCGCGTCGTAGGCGTGTTTGGCAGGGGTTTCGACCAGCTCGATGCCCAGTTTCTGCCGGGCTTCGACGGGATCGGCCCAGGGATCATGCACATCGACCCGGGCGTGTGCGGCCTGCAGTTCGCGCACGGTCTCGATCACCCGGGTATTGCGCAGGTCCGGGCAGTTCTCCTTGAAGGTCAGGCCCAGCACCAGAATGCGTGAGTCGACCACGTGGATGCGCTTGTTCGCCATCAGCCGGATCACCTGATGCGCCACGTACAGGCCCATGCGGCTGTTGATGCGGCGTGCGGCGAGGATCAGCTCGGGGTGATAGCCGAGCACGGTCGCCTTGTGGGTGAGGTAGTACGGGTCCACGCCGATGCAGTGGCCGCCGACCAGGCCGGGCCGGAACGGCAGGAAGTTCCATTTGGTGCCGGCGGCGTCGAGCACTTCCTGCGTATCGATGCCCATGGTGTTGAAGATCATCGCCAGTTCGTTGACCAGGGCGATGTTGACGTCGCGCTGGGTGTTCTCGATCACCTTGGCGGCCTCGGCCACCTTGATGCTGGAGGCCTTGTGCGTGCCGGCGGTGATGATGCTGCGGTAAAGCGCATCGACGAAATCGGCGATTTCCGGGGTCGAGCCGGAGGTGATCTTGGTGATTGTCGGCAGCCGGTGGTGTTTGTCGCCCGGGTTGATCCGCTCCGGGCTGTAGCCGCAGTAGAAGTCTTCGTTGAAACGCAGTCCCGAGACCCGCTCCAGTACCGGCACGCAGACTTCCTCGGTGGTGCCGGGGTACACGGTGGATTCGTAGATCACCACATCGCCGCGCTTGAGCACTTTGCCGATCGCGGCGCTGGCGGCTTCCAGCGGAGTCAGGTCGGGGCGGTTGGCCTCGTCGACGGGCGTCGGCACGGTGACGATGAAGACGTTGCAGTCGGCGAGCTCGTCGATGTCGTCGACAAAGCGCAGGCGCTCTGCGGCGGCGAATTCTTCCGCCGTGGTTTCCTGGGTGTGGTCGCTCCCGGTGCGCAGCTCGGCGATCCGTTCGTGGCTGATGTCGAAACCGACGGTGTCGAACAGGCGTCCGAATTCCACGGCCAGTGGCAGGCCGACATAGCCGAGGCCGACGATGGCGATCCGGGCGGAGGTGAGATTGGGTGTTTGCATGAGGTTGGGGTGCTTTGCGGCAGTCTGCCAGTCTAATGGGCCAGCCAGCGTCATATCACGGGTTGATGTAGCTGTTGTGTCAGAGCCCCCGGACATGCCGGGACCCGTTCCCGTGAATCAGCCACTTGCACCGGCAGGCCGGGAGGCTGGAAGAGCCCCGACTTCTCAGCGGAACAGCAGGTTGACGCCGACCAGGGTGACGATGAGCACCAGCAGGGTCAGCGGGGCGCCGACGCGCAGGAAATCCTTGCTCTTGTAGCCGCCGGGGCCGGTGACCATCATCAGCGCCGGGTGGCCCGAGCTGAGCAGGAAGGTGTTGGACGAGGACACCGCCACGATCAGCGCATAGGCCGACGGATTGCCGCCGGTGGCCACGGCCACGCTGATCGCGATCGGCACCATCATCACGGTGGCGCCCACGTTGGACATCACTTGCGAGAACAACAGGGTGAGGATGCCCAGGCAGGCCTGCAGCACCCACGGCGACGCGCTGCCAAGATGGGCGAGGATGCCCTGGGCGATCCAGGCGGCCGTGCCGGTGGCGTCCATCGACCAGCCCAGCGGGATCAGGCAGGCGGTGACGAAGATGGTCTTCCAGTTCACCGCCTTGTAGGCCTCGTCCATGTTCAGCACGCCGGTCAGCAGCATGCCGATCGCGCCGGTCATCATCGCCACCGACAGATCGAGGTTGGTGAACAGTGCCAGGCACTTGGCCAGCACGAAGAAGCCCACCGCCTGCCAGATCTTGCCGGGGCGCTGCTGTTCCTTCGGGATGTCGGTGACGACGACCAGATCCTTGTCCTCGGCCGCCAGCGCCAGGTCGCGCCAGTTGCTGTGCAGCACCACGGTGTCACCGGCGCGCAGGCTGACCGTACGTACGTCATCACGGAACACTTGGTCGCCGCGGTTCACCGCCAGCACCGAGATGCCGAAGCGCTTGCGCAGGCGCAGTTCGGCGACGGTGTGCTTGATGAAGCGCGATACCGGCGGGATCACCACCTCGGAAATGCCTGCGCGGGTCGGGTTGAACAGCTCGCCGAGTTGGCGCATGCGGGTCGACAGCCGGCATAACTGGTTGTTGGCGAACTGGTTGAGCTGGTCGCGCGGGCCCAGCACGCCGAGTATCGAGCCGACCCAGATCACGTGATCGGTCGGTGGCGCCATGCGCGCGTCGTTGCCGCTCTTGATCGCCAGGATCAGCGGTGCCTCGTACAACTGCTCAGCTTCGCCGATGCTCATGCCGACCAGCGGACTTTCCGCGGTGACGGTGAGTTCGGCGGTTTCGCCGCCGATGCCGTAGGTTTCGGCAAAGTAGCTTTCGGTACGGCCGGGAGTCACTTTCAGCCGTTCGTCCTCGTGCCCGGGCAGCAGCTTGCGACCGAAGAAATAGAAATAGCCCACGCCCACGAAAGCCAGCGCCAGACCGACCGGAGTGACGCTGAACAGGCCGAATTTCGGAATCGTGTGCGCACCGGGCGGCAGGTTCACGTTGGCGCTGGCGATCAGGTCGTTCAGCACGATCAGCGGCGAATTGGCGATCAGCGTGGTGTTGGTGGCGGCGAGCACGCAGAACGCCATCGGCAGCAGCAGTCGTGACAACGGCACGCCGGTACGTGCAGCCAGCCGGCTGGTCACCGGGATCATCAGTGCGGCCAGTGCCTGGCTGGGGATCACCGCGCTGAACAGGCTGGTGACCAGGTTGATCACCACGCCCAGCCGCGACTCCATGCCTTTGGCCATGCGCATCACGAAGCGCGCGGTGAGGTTGAGCACGCCGGCGCGATCCAGCCCTTCGCCCATGATCATGATCGCGATGATCGCGATCACCGCGTTGCCGGCGAAGCCGTTGAACACCCGTTCGGAGGGAATCAGCCCGGTCAGGCCGATCACCACCACCACCAGCAGCGCCACCATGTCGGCGCGGATCCACTCCAGCACCAGCATCAGCATGGTGAAGCCCACCAGCCCGAGTACCAGGATCATTTCGGGAGTGAGCGAGAGTTCCACTAGCTGTCGTCCCTGCGGAGCAGCTGGCTATGGCGGATCAGGCGGGGCAGTGGTGCGGTCACGCTGCGTCGATTCGTCCCTGGGCGGATAGCCGCAAGTATAAGCGGCCCGGCTTGTGATCTGGTGAACCGTTGACCACGCGTAGGGCGGGCGCTGCCCGCGTGTCCCGCAGGTCGAAGCCGCCATTGGCGGGCAATGCCCGCCCTACGGGAGCTGATGTTTTATTCCCTGCTCTCAACCAAACCGGATGCTGGCGATGGCTCCATTGGTGTCGGTGCGTGGGCGCATCGCGACATCCCAGCCGTACAGTTCGCACAGGCGGCGCACGATGGCCAGGCCGAGGCCGGCACCACTGCCGCCGGCACCCTCGCCGCGCACGCCACGCTGGAACAGGCGCTCGGCGTCTTCGGGTTTGATGCCGGGGCCGGTGTCGATCACTTCGATGCGACCGTCACCGACCTCGACCGTGACGGTGCCTTCAAGGGTGTACTTGATCGCGTTGCCGATCAGGTTGGTCAACGCCACCGACAGTACCGAGGCCGGTGCGTTGACACTGACCGGTTGCTTCACCACCAGCTCGACCTCCAGCGGTTTGCCGCGCACCTGCGGGCGCTGGCTTTCGATCACGTCGGCGGCGACCTTGCCGACGTCGGTGGTCTCGCCACGGGTGGGGCCGCGGCGCTCGGCACGCGACAGCAGTAGCAGCGCTTCAATCAGCTCGGTGGCCTGGCGCGAGGCTCGCTCAATGCGCTTCAGCCGTTCGCTGAGTTTCTCGGTGAGGTCGGGCGAACCCTGCAGCAGCTCGGTGGTGCTGGCGATCACCGCCAGCGGCGTGCGCAGTTCGTGGCTGACGTCGGAGTTGAACTCGCGGTCGCGCTCGACCATTGCGGTGAGCCGCTCGGAGTACTCGTCCAGTGCATGTGCCAGCTCGCCCACCTCGTCGTCGGCGAAATGCGGCGCCAGCGGCTCGGCCTTGCCGACCTTGCGGAAATCGCGCAGCCGGTTGGCCAGTTCGGTGACCGGCTTGAGCACCTTGCGGGAGAGCCACAGGCCCAGTGCGAGCGAAAGCAGGCCAAACAGGAATACGGCACCGATGACGCTGATCAGCAGTTGCTGTTTGCCAAGATCGTCGCGGGTGACGTCGTAACGGATGAAGCCGATCAGGCCATGTTTTCGACGCACTGCCAGCTTGTAGTGGTGCGTTGTGCCATCCGCCGCAGTTTCGTAGATGTCGTGTACGCCGCTGTCCAGCGCCTGCCATGTCATCGGCATGTTGTAGATCGTGCGGTCGCTGCGCATCCACGCTTCGATCATCTTCGATCCGGCCGGTTTGCTCGGGTCCTTGTGGACCTGTTCCACGGCCTGGTCCACGTCCTGCTGCAGCGATGAGGTGACCAGCTGGTCCTCGACCTTGACGCGGATATTCAGCGCGGCCACGGCAAACAGGATGCTCAGCCCGAAGCCGAACAGCGCGAAGGAGACGACCAGTCGGAAACGGAGCTTACGCCTGGACTGCATCCGGCTCGACCATCCGATAGCCAATGCCGTGCCGCGTGTGGATCAGCGGCTTGTCGAAGGGTTTGTCGATGGCGGCACGCAAACCGTGGATGTGCACGCGCAGCGAATCGCTGTCGGGCAGTTCCTCGCCCCACACTTTCTGCTCCAGGTCCTGCCGGGTCACCACCGAAGGGCTGGCTTCCATCAGCGCCTGCAGCAGCTTCAGGCCGATCGGGTTGAGCTGGATCGACTTGCCCTCGCGGTTCACCGTCAGCGTGTCGAGGTTGAAGGTCAGGTCGGCCACCTTCAGCACCCGGCTCTGCGGGCCCTTGCCGCGACGGGCCAGCACTTCCAGCCGGGCGGCCAGTTCCTGCAGCGCGAAGGGTTTGGTCATGTAGTCGTCGGCACCGGATTCGAAGCCGGTCAGCTTCTGCTCCAGCGCGTCACGGGCAGTCAGCATCAGCACCGGCGTCTGCTTGTGTGCCTCGTGGCGCAGTTTGCGCGCCACTTCCAGTCCGTCCATGCCGGGCAGGGTGAGGTCCAGCACGATCACGTCGAAATCGTGCACCACCGCCAAGTGCAGGCCGGTCACGCCGTCGCCTGCAAAATCGACCACGTGGCCGCGGTCCTCCAGATAATCGCCGATGTTGGTCGCGATATCGCTGTTGTCTTCGATGACCAGTACGCGCATGTTCACTCCTGCGCAGCCGGCGCACGGGCCGGCTGGAGTTGCAAGCTTAACAAGCTTGCGTGAACAGGGCGCGCCATTGTGGTGGCGAAACTGAACGCAAGGCGATCCGGGCAGAAAAAAGCTCCGTCACGCGATTCGCCATTGCCCGTCCGGGCATGGATCGTGGCTCCATGCCATCGCCCGCGACCGGACTGTCCGCCTGAAGGACTGATGGCTTCAGGCGTGGCCTGACTTGCGACGCGGACGGGAACCACGGGCCTGTGCCTGCAGCAGTTCCATGATGGCGCCGGCCACATCCACGCCGGTGGCTGCCTCGATGCCTTCCAGGCCCGGCGAGGCGTTCACTTCCAGCAACAGCGGGCCGCGGTTGGAACGCAGCAGGTCGACGCCGGCGACGCCGAGCCCCAGGGCGCCGGCGGCCTGCACCGCAATGCGCTTTTCCTCGGCGCTCAGCGTGGCCGCCTTCGCGCTGCCGCCACGGTGCAGGTTGGCACGGAATTCACCGGGGCCGGAATCACGTTGCATGGCGGCAACCACTTTCTTGCCGACGACGAAACAGCGCAGGTCGCTGCCCTGTGCTTCGGCAACGAATTCCTGCACCAGGAAGTTCGCGTAGAGCCCGCGGAAGGCTTCGACCACGCTTTGCGAAGCGCTGCGCTTCTCGGCCAGCACCACCCCGGTGCCCTGACTGCCTTCGTTGAGCTTGATCACGTGCGGAGGCTCACCGAGCAGATCGAGCACGTCGGCCGTATCGTCCGGGTTGTCGCCGAATACCGTTGCCGGCATGTCGATGCCTTGCGCTGCCAGTATCTGCAGGCAGCGCAGTTTGTCGCGCGCCCGCAGTACCGCATCGGATGGATTCGGCGTGTACACGCCCATCATCTCCATCTGGCGCAGCACGGCGGTGCCATAGAACGTGCTGCTGGTGCCAATGCGTGGAATGGCCGCGTCGATGTCGCGCAGCTCCTTGCCCTTGTAGCGGAGCGCCATCGCACCCGGCGCAATGCGTGCATAGCACCGCAGCGGATCCAGCACGCGCACCACGTGGCCGCGTTCGCGCGCGGCCTCGACCAGGCGCTTGGTCGAGTACAGGCGGGCATTGCGCGACAGGATCGCAATCTTCATGGGAGGAGGTCCGTTGCCGCCATTGGCGGCCGTGGCTGGGTATAGGAACATGCCGGGTCCACCGCGAAACGCCCGTCAATGGCGCTGCGACCCAGCAACATGGGAAACAGCATGTGCCGCCGGTCGACGAGGTTGATGTCGGCATCGAAACATTGCCCGGCCAGCAGTACTTCGCTGCGGATGAACCAGCGCTCGGTGCGGCGTCCGCCGGTATCGGTCACTACTCGCCGGTCCACTGCCGGGGCCTCGCAGCGCACATGCTGCGGTTGTCGCCGGCTGGCGTGCAGGGTGAAGCGCAACCAGAGAGTGCCGTTGCGCTGGAATGTCTCGAGGGTGTCGACATGCAGCGAGCTGCTGCGTGCGCCGGTATCGAGCTTGGCCTTGAGCATGCCAATGCCCAGTTGCGGCAACGCCAGCCACTCCCGCCAGCCAAGGATGATCGGGTCCGCCATGTGGGGATTCGGAAGCGTCGGGGGGGAGGGGGCCGGGAAGTGGAGCGGGTGAAGGGAATCGAACCCTCGTCAGTAGCTTGGGAAGCTACAGCTCTACCATTGAGCTACACCCGCGTTGTCCGGAGGATGTTAACCCGGGATTCGCGTGCTTGGAAAGCTGTCTGCGGGCCCACTGGTTCCGGTGCTGGCTGAACGGCGGGATGCCGGGTTTGTCGGATTTGTCATCAATTCTGCGTTCTCTGCGTTAGATCACGGACTGCTGCCGGATATTCGTTGCAGCTCCATGTCCGCTCATGGGAGAGCACCATGTCCAGATTTGTCGATTTTGCATCGTGGCGCCGTGGCTGGCGGCCATTTGCAGTCGTGCTGCTGTTGTGTGTGGTGACTGGCCTCGCGCAGGCACAGGTGGCGGATGTCGATGCCGATGATGTGGCCGATCCGCCGAGTCGGGTGGCGCGACTGTCCTACATGGCGGGGGACTTGGGTTTTCTGCCTTCCGGGGCCGAAGACTGGGACGATGCCAGCGTCAATCGACCGCTGACTACCGGTGACCGTCTGTCCAGTGGCCAGAATGCCCGTGCCGAACTGGAGTTCGGCGGTGGCACGCTGCATGTCGATGGCGGGACCGACCTTGGCCTGCTGGATCTGGATGATGAGCTGGCCCAGATCGAATTGACCCGCGGCACGTTGCGCCTGACCGTGCGCAGCCTCGATGAAGGGCAGAGCTACGAGATTGATACGCCGGTGGTTGCACTGGTGATCGACCGGCCTGGCAGGTTCCGCGTGGATGTCGGCGACAGCGATGTCCGGGTAACCGCTTTTGCCGGAGCGGCTGCCGTCTACGGGGAAAACGATGCGCAGCGCACGATCAATCCCGGCCGGAGCTATCGCTTCGTCGACTCCGGTCTGAATGAGGTGACCATTACCGATGTCGGCGGTGATGATGCTTTCGATCACTGGGCCACCGGGCGTGACCAGCGCTATGCCCAGTCGGGCAGCAGCCAGTACGTGTCCGAAGAGGTGGTCGGCTATCAGGATCTCGACCAGTACGGCTCCTGGCAGGAAACCAGTGAATATGGCGCGATGTGGTTTCCCGCCGGCGTGGCCACCGACTGGGCTCCCTATCGCAACGGACATTGGGCCTATATTGCGCCGTGGGGCTGGACCTGGGTGGATGATTCGCCGTGGGGGTTCGCACCCTACCACTATGGCCGCTGGGCCCATGTGCGCGGCAGTTGGGGCTGGATCCCGGGGCCGCGTGGCGTCCGCCCGGTCTATGCGCCGGCACTGGTGGCCTTTGTCGGCGGGGGCAGTTGGTCGGTAGGCATTGGCGGTGCGCCGGTCGGCTGGTTCCCGCTCGGTCCCGGCGATATCTACAACCCGTGGTACCGCTGCGGGCGCAGCTATTACACGCGGGTCAACCTGCGCAATCTCCGTCCCCATCGTGGTTACGACCATCACCGCGACATTGCCGGCCACTATGAACGCTATCGCCATGGCCGGTCGTGGCGAGGTGACCGTTACATGAAGCGGGGGACGCTGCGGGGCTTCACCGCAGTGTCGGGCGAGGTCTTTGCCGGTGGCCGGCATGTGCGGCGGCATCTGGTGAGGGTCGATCCGCGCAAGCTGGGTGATGCGCCGGTGCTTTCGCGCGATGCCGGCAAATGGCGGCCGGTACGTGACGGTTCCCGTCTGTCGCGCAATGCGCATGTGCGCAGCTTGCCGGCTGGCGGCTTCAAACGTGGAGTTGTCGCACGGCATGCCCCGCCAGTCAGGGCGCTTGGCCCGCATGCCTCCATCCGTGGCAACGCCCGTGCCGGGCTGAAGCCCGGCACGGGCACTGCGTCGCAGCGGGTTCGTCTGTTGAACTCGTCGGCCAGTCGCGTGCGCAGCGTTTCGGCCATCACTTCAGATGAGGGAAGCCGCCGGACATCGAATCCACGGCACGGCAATGCGGCGGCAGTTCGACAATTGCCGCGGGTGCCGCGCATCAGGGCTGCCGCCACGGCGGACAGGCCATCCGTGCATCGGGCGGATGCAGGTGCGCTGCGCTCGGCCCGTTTTGCCCGCTCCGGCAATCATGACCGTGCCGCAGCACCGAAACCCGTCGCGGGTTCTGTCGGCCGTCGGGCTGATGGCAGGCCGGCTTCCGCAACGTTGCCGCGCGTGTCGCGGATCCAGCGTGCCACTCCGACACCGGTATCCGAGCGGCCGACCGTGCGGCGGAACCGGCCTGCTCGGCCGGCGGAGCGCGTGGCATCGCCGCGTCCCCGTGTTGCCGGGCGCAGTGCCGGCATGACGCGTGGCCGGCCGGCACCTTCCGCGATTCGTAGCCGTGCCAGCGAGTCGCTCCGTTCTGCCCCGCGTGCCGTCCAGCGCCGCGCGCCGGTTTCACGTCCAACCTCCCAGCCACGATTCCGGCAGCCGCAACGTGCCGCTCCTGCTGTACGGGCCGCACAACCTCGCAGCGGGGTGCGTGCAGCGCCCGTGGTCAAATCGTCGTCGAAGTCATCCCGATCGTCTTCGTCTTCGAGCCGTGGGAAGGGCGGACATCGGGGACATTGAGTGGATGCGAGGCGATGACGCTGGATGCTGTGGCCAGCAACCGCGTCGCAGCCATTACAATGCAGCCCGTCAGGAGCCGGTGGCCATCATGTATTGATGGCCCCGGCTTCTTTTCGGGGCAGGCCGTGTTTCCTCTGGCGCTGCCTCTTCGCCTGACTGCAGGCTCTCCATTGAATCCACGCCACGTCAAAGTCCGCATGACCGATCACGATGCCAACGTTCCCGAGCATATGCGCCGTATCCGCAGCTTCGTGCTGCGCGAAGGGCGCATGACCCCGGCCCAGCAGCGTGCCTTTGATACGCAGTGGTCGCGCTACGGCCTGGATTACCGCGGCGAGCTGAGGGACTTCACCGCAAGCTTCCATCAACAGCAGCCGCTGGTGCTGGAGATCGGTTTCGGCAATGGCGAGGCGCTGGCCTGGGCCAGCGAGCATGATCTGGCACGCAATTTCATCGGTATCGAGGTGCATGGTCCGGGTGTGGGTCGGCTGATGAATGCGCTTGCTGCCCGCGATGCATCCAATGTGCGCTTGTACAAGCATGACGCCGTGGAAGTGCTGGAGAACGAGATTGCTCCCGGTACGCTGGCCGAGGTCCGCATCTGGTTTCCGGATCCGTGGCACAAGAAACGCCACAACAAGCGGCGCCTGATCCAGCCTGCGTTTGTCGACTTGCTGGCCTCGCGCATGGCTCCCGATGGCCTGCTCCATCTGGCTACCGACTGGCAGCCGTACGCCGAGCACATGCTTGAGGTGATGGAGGCGGCCCCGGCCTGGCGCAACCAGTCGAGCCCGGGGCAGTACGCGGAAAAGCCGGAATGGCGCATCGAGACGCACTTCGAGCGACGCGGCCTGAAGCTGGGGCACGGCGTATGGGACCTGTTGTACCGGAAGCGCTGAGCTCCGGCACTTTCCGCTCTTTACCGTGTTGGCGGCTGGTTGGCGAGGTGGTCAGCCTGCCTCGAATGCTCCCCGCAGCCATTGCTGGCGGACGGCGTCGGCAGGGCCGTCGTAGCTGACCACGTCGAAGCGGCAAGCGCGGCGTGCGTGTTGCGGGTGGGCGGCCAGCCAGTGTTGCGCGGCGAGGATGAGCTTGGCCTGTTTGCCTGCAGTGACTGATGCGGCAGCGCCGCCGTGGCTGGCGCTTTTGCGGTAGCGGACTTCGACGAACGCGATGGTGTCGCCGTCCCGCATGATCAGATCCAGCTCACCGTGGCGCGTGGTGTAGTTGCGCGCCAGCAGTTTCAGGCCGGCACGTTCGAGTTCGTTGCAGGCACGTTGCTCGAAGTCGTTGCCGGCTGCACGCATCAGTACGGGAAGGGCTGCGTTGTGTCGTCCGGCAGCGAGTTTGCGGGAGCGGGTTCGGTGATGACAGGGAGCGTATCCGACGGCATGTCGTCCATCTGCAGATTGCCGCTGACCGGACGTGCCAGGCCGTCCTGGAATCTGGCCCAGATCAATACGCGCCGTACGCGGCCGAACTGGTCGGCGATGAGCTGGCCGCTGGCACCGGGGACATAGCTGCCGGGATGGCCGCGCAGCCAGTCGATGTAGGGCACCAGATTCCATGCGTCCATGCCGAAGGCGAACAGGCGTGCGGCTGCGCCGCGTGCGGCGGGCAGGCGGGCAGCGATGTTGTCGTGATCGGGAAGGCCCGGCTGGGCATCGAACAGCCACGGAGCATCGCAGAACTCCACGCCGTCGAGGTCACGGTTGGCGGAAGCATTGTCGTTGCCGTCGTAGATATGCGAGGTGGCGAATACCGGCAGGGTGACCTGCGCGATGCGCAGTTGCGGCACCAGCAGTCGTGCCTGTTCCGGCCGCATGCTTATGAAGATGCCCGCATCGCTGGTATCGACTGAGCCAGAGGTTGGCATGTGCAGGCCGGCGATGATGTCGGCGTAGCTGGATACGCCAGGGGGCAGGGTGATGGTGCCGGCGATGTGGCCACCGCGTGATTCCAGTTCGGCCTTGAAGGCGCCGGCGGCGCGCTGGGCAAAATCATCGACTGCTACCAGCACGTAGGCCTGCTGCGCGCCGCGCTCAATCATGTGGTCGGCGGCCTGGGCGCCCTCGGATTCCGGCAGCAGGCCGAATTCGCTGGTGTCACCGGACGGGAGTTGCTTGTCGTCGGGGTGGTTCAGTGCCAGCAGAGGCACCGGCAATTGCGGCTGGCCGAAAACAGCGGAGACCTCGTTGCGAGTGAGTGGACCGACCACCAGCCCGGCACCGTCAGCGACTGCCTGCTGGTAGGCATGCACGGCGCCGTCCGCCGTGCCTTGGCTGTCGTACACGCGTACCGATGGCCGGGGTGCGTGGTTGCGTGCGGCATCCAGGTAGGCGGCAAAGAATCCTTCGCGTATCGAGGCGCTGGCCGTGGCGTAATTGCCGTCATTGGGCAGGATCAGCGCTACCTGGGGGGGGACTTTGTAGCCTTCGCGCACGTTGGCGTCGGCACCGGGAAGCAGGGTGCCGACCGGCTGCTGCAGGTCGGCTGGCGGCTGTGCCACGGCAATGCCGAGCTGGCTGAGGGCTTCGTTGACCCAAGGCAGCATGTGGTCGTCCGGAGTCATCGCACTGGCGCGCTGACGGAGTGGCTCGACACCGAGTCCGCTGAGCAGGTCGAGAATCTGCTGCCGGTTCTGGGTGTGGTCGAAGCCATCCAGCTCGTCGTCCATCTGCACGCGGGTGCGGGCAGCGCCCCAGCCGTCGCCACTGGCTTGCATGGCGCGGGCGCGCAACTCCAGCAGGCGTAGGTGCAGTGCTGCCGGCACGTTGGCGTTCGGCTGATTGACGAGTTGCAGTGCGGTGGGGGCATCGTTCTGCTCCAGCGCCAGTTCGGCCCGCAGCAGGTCGAAGCGCAGCGGCTCGTCGTGGCTCAGCCGTTGCCGCTTGATGGATGCCAGAGTGGGGGCGGCATGCTGGAGCTGGCCTTCTTCGCGCCATGCTTCGGCGGCAAGCAGGCGATAGCTGTCGGCATGGGCCCGGAACTGGCCGGCCAGATTCAGATAGGCTTGCGCAGCCTGGTCGAACCGGCCTTGCCGGACGAGGTTCTGAGCGCTCTGCGTGGCGGCGATTTCACTTGGTGTGGGTTGCACATTGCCCGGCACGCAGGCGGCAAGCGCGAGCGAAAACACCAGTCCGGTCGCGATGGTTCGCGAGAGGCGCATGAGGCGCATGGGTTGTCCCTTGTTCGTCATGAGTCGTCAGTGCGCGATGATAGCTGATCGACTTGCCGGCTCACGGCGAAGGAGTTTGCAGATGTCTTCAGCTGTTCAGTCTGGTTGCCTGTGGGTGGTAGCCACTCCGATAGGTCATCGCGATGACCTGTCCGCCCGTGCGATCGAGGCGTTGCGCGCGGTGGTGGTGATCGCCGCCGAGGACACGCGCCACAGCCGGCCGTTGCTGGTCCATCACAATATCGATACGCCGCTGCTTGCACTGCATGAGCACAATGAGCGTGATGCGGTGGACGCGATCGTGCGGAGAATGTCGGCTGGCGAATCGGTGGCGCTGATATCCGATGCCGGCACGCCGTTGATCAGTGACCCGGGCTTCCGCCTGGTGCGGGCCGCGCGGAGCGCCGGCATTCGCTGCATTCCGGTGCCGGGGGCATGTGCCGCGATCGCTGCGCTGTCGGTGGCGGGATTGCCCAGCGACCGCTTCGTGTTCGAGGGTTTCCTGCCGCCGAAGACGGCGGCTCGGCGGGGTCGCCTGCAGGCGTTGGCCGGCGAGGCGCGTACGTTGATCTTCTATGAGTCGTCGCATCGCGTGGCCGAGAGCCTGGCTGACATGCGCGAGGTGTTCGGAGAAGATCGCCAGGCTGTGTTGGCGCGCGAGCTGACCAAGATGTTCGAAACCGTGCTGGGCGAGCCGTTGGTGGATCTGGCAGCCCGGGTTGCCGCCGATCCCGACCAGCAGCGCGGTGAATGCGTGATCCTGGTTGCCGGTCGTGGCGAGGAGGCCGATGCGAAGCTGGCCGAAGGCCGGCGCGTCTTCGCCATCCTGCGTGACGAATTGCCCCCGGCGAAAGCCGCCAAGCTGGCTGCCGCGATCAGCGGTGCTCCGAGGAAGCTCCTGTACCAGGAGCGGGAATAGGGAATGGGGAGCAGGGAATAGGAGGCACGCTGCGTGCAGGCTCCCGCTTTTCCTGTTCCCCATTCCCTATTTTCTATTCCCGGCCATTACAATGGCCCCCGGAGTCGGCCGGACAGTCGCGTCGCGCGCAAGCGTATCGAGGAAAGTCCGGGCTCCACAGGGCAGAGTGCCAGGTAACTCCTGGGCAGCGTGAGCTGACGGCCAGTGCAACAGAGAGCAGACCGCCGATGGCCCGCAAGGGCACAGGCAAGGGTGAAAGGGTGCGGCAAGAGCGCACCGCGTACGGGGCCAACGTCGTACGGCACGGTAAACCCCACTCGGAGCAAGACCAAATAGGGGAACGATAACGCGGCCCGCGTTGTTCCCGGGTAGGTTGCTGGAGCCAGGCGGCGACGTCTGGCCGAGAGGAATGACTGTCGCGTCGCAAGACGTACAGAACCCGGCTTACAGGCCGACTCCACCTTATTTCACGAGATTCCCTTCCCGACGCATGCCATTGGCGCCGGGAAGGGGCTTGTGTGAACGGAAATTCATCCCGGGTGGGCCCTCAAAGTGTGATGCATGCCTTGTTTTTGCCCGAATTGGCATCGCGGCCTATCTGAAAAAATTCCTTGCTTTCAACCACCTTGCCTGTGTTTCTGAGAAGGTGCCGCATATTCAGTCAGGATTCTGCCGCACCCATCCTTTACCCCATTGATTCACAAGCAAAATTCCCTTGACAGTCTCATGGGGCGAGACTATCGTGGGTTCCTGTGTGAAATCGTGGGTTTTAGTGGAGTCAGTGCACTGTGTTCCAGGGCGAGACCGCCATCACCGTGGACGACAAAGGCCGCCTGGCCATCCCGACTGCTTATCGGGAACAGGTGGCGGGTGAGTGTGGCAATCGTCTGGTGATCACCTACAGCCCGTTCGATGAGGGCTGTTTGTGGCTGTTTCCGTATGCCGAGTGGGAGCGCGTGCGCAATGCGGTGAATGCCCTGCCCAATGTCAGGGCCCAGCACCGCATGTTGCAGCGCAAGCTGGTTGGTGCGGCCGCCGTGGTCGAGCCGGACGGCGCCGGGCGGATCCTTTTGCCGGCCAGCCAGCGTGCCACTACCGGAATCGAGAAGAAGGCGGTGCTGCTGGGCATGGGCGACAAGTTCGAGTTGTGGAGCGAGCAGGAACACCTCAAGACAACCCGCCAGACCATCGGCGAGGACGACATCACAGACGAAATGGCCGAACTGCGCCTGTAAGCGGGCGTGGCGATACACGTGGGACGAGAGCGGGAGTGCGGCATGGCCGAGCAAGTTTTGCGGCACATCCCGGTGATGCTGGGTGAAGCGGTGGAGGGTCTGTCCGTGCAGTCTGACGGGCGCTATCTCGATGGGACCTTTGGTCGCGGCGGTCACGCCCGCGAAGTTCTGTCGCGTCTCGGCCCCGATGGCCGGCTGTTGCTGATGGATCGCGATCCCGCCGCGATTGCCGCGGCCCGGGCTGAGTTCGCCGATGATCCGCGCGTTTCGATCCGCCATGCGAATTTCTCCAGTCTGGCCGAGTGGGACGAAACCGCAGCGGGGCTGGATGGCGTGCTGCTCGACCTGGGCGTTTCCTCACCCCAGCTGGACGAGGCTTCGCGCGGCTTCAGCTTCATGGCGGATGCGCCGCTGGACATGCGCATGGATACCACCCAGGGCGAAAGCGCGGCGGATTTCCTGGCCCAGGCCAGCGAGCGGGAGATTGCCGACGTGCTGTGGCACTACGGCGAAGAGCGGCACAGCCGCCGCATTGCCCGCGCCATCGTGGCCGATCGCGATGCCACGCCGTTCATCCGCACGGGCCAGCTGGCCGCGTTGATCGAACGCGTGGTGGGTCGGCGCGAGCCGGGCAAGCACCCGGCCACGCGCAGTTTCCAGGCATTGCGCATCTGCGTGAATGGCGAGCTGGATGCCTTGCAGCGGGGGCTGGATGCCGCGCTGGAGCGGCTGCGACCCGGTGGTCGCTTGTCGGTGATCAGCTTTCACTCGCTGGAGGATCGTGCGGTGAAGCTGTTCATCCGCGACCACTCCGGCCGCGTGCAGAACAGCCGCCGCGGGCCGCCGGTGCAGGCGCCTGCGGCGCAACTGGCAGCTGTGGGCAAGGCGCGGTTCCCGTCCGAGGCGGAGCTGGCGGCGAATCCGCGTTCGCGCTCGGCGGTGCTGCGCGTGGCGGAGAAGCTCGCATGAAGGTGATCGGCGCCCTGTGCCTGTTGCTGCTGCTGGTTGCGGTGCTGGCCAGCGCGTTGGGCGTGGTGTGGACGCGCCACGAGAGCCGTGTGCTGTTCGTCAGCCTGACCGCGCTGCAGAACCAGCGTGACGAGCTGAACATTGAATACGGCAAGCTCGAACTCGAGCAGGCCACCTATGCCGAGCCGCGACGCATCGACGAAGAGGCGCGGCAGAAACTGGGCATGGTCACGCCGCGCCCACAAGACATCCGGTTGCTGCGCTGATGAGCTGGCGCAATCACGACAAGTCCTCCCAGTCCGGCCGTCGTCGCGCCGCGACCCCCAGTGCGCGCAAGCGCATGGTGGTGGTGGTGGGGCTGCTCGGGCTGGTTTCGGTCGGGCTGGTGGCGCGCGCGTTCGACCTGCAGGTGGTGCGCAAGCAGTTCTACCAGCGTCAGGGTGATGCGCGCTTCCTGCGCGAAGTGCCGATCCCGGTGTCCCGCGGGACGATTCTTGATCGCAACGGCGAGCCGCTGGCGGTATCGACGCCGATGATGTCGATCTGGGCCAATCCGTCGGAAGTGCTGAACAACGACGACCGGATCCCGCAGCTGGCGCAGGCGCTGGGCGTGGCTGCAGATGGTCTGAAAGCGCAACTGGCGCAGCGTGCCAATCGCGAATTCGTCTACCTGCGCCGGCAGATGGCGCCGGCGGCGGCGCAGGCTGTGCTGGATCTGGGCATTCCCGGGATCAACGGCCAGCGCGAGTTCAAGCGCTACTACCCGTCCGGGGAAGTGACCGCGCACGTGCTCGGTTTCACCAACATCGATGATCACGGCCAGGAAGGCTTGGAGCTTGCCTATGACGATTGGCTGGCCGGCAAGCCGGGTGCCAAGCGGGTGATCCGCGACCGCATGGGACACGTGGTCGAGGATCTCGAACAGGTGCGCGCGCCGAAGCCGGGCCAGAATCTCACGCTGAGCATCGATCGCCGCATCCAGTTCCTGGCCTACAGCGAACTGAAGAACGCACTGGAGAAATCCCAGGCCGACTCCGGCTCGATCGTGGTGCTCGACGCGAACACCAGCGAAGTGCTGGCGATGGTCAATCTGCCGACCTACAACCCGAATGCCTTGCGTGACAGCAAGCCGAGCCAGCGCCGCAACCGCGCAATGACCGACGTGCTCGAACCCGGCTCCACGGTCAAGCCGATCCTCATGGCCGCGGCGCTGTCCAGCGGCAAGTACACGCCGACCAGCCCGATCATCGATACCACGGGCGGCCACTGGTATTTCCAGGGTCACGACATCCACGACACCCACAACTACGGACTGCTGACACCGACCGGCGTGATCACCAAGTCGAGCAATGTGGGCGCGGCGCGCATCGCGATGGCGCTCGACACCGACCTGATGTACGACACCTATCACGCGTTCGGTTTCGGCGACAGCACCGAGAGCGGTTTCCCGGGCGAGGCACCCGGCTCGCTGCGGATCGGGCGCAACTGGCGTCCGCTGGAAAAGGCCATCCTCGGCTACGGCTATGGCCTCAATGTCACCGTGCTGCAGCTGGCCAACGCATACGCCACGATCGCCAACGGCGGCGTGATGCACAGCCCGACCTTCATCAAGGATGGCGACAGCACCGGCAAGCAGGTGATCTCGCCGGAGGTTTCCAGGCAGTTGCTGCGCATGATGGAAACCGTCACCGGGCCGGGCAGCACCGGCACGCTGGCGCGTATCGCCAACTACAGTGTGGCCGGCAAGAGTGGCACGGCGCACAAGGCCAGCGTGGGTGGCTATGCCAAGAGCAATTACACCTCGGCCTTCGCCGGCATCGTTCCGGCGTCCAGGCCGCGTCTGGTCGCCGTGGTAGTGATCGACAACCCGCAGCGGGGCAGTTACTACGGCGGCACGGTATCCGGGCCGGTGTTCTCCAAGGTGCTGGATGGCGCGCTGCGGCTGCTCGACGTGCCGCCGGACAACATCGGGCGCTGGTACGTTGGCGGCCCCTTGCAGAGCCCGGACGGGCTGGTCGGCAGCAAGCCGCCGGTGGACGCGCCGATCGATGACGCTCCTGTCGATGGAGGTGCGCGATGAGCACCGGCCATCTTGACCAGTTGCTGTTGGGCATTGCCGATGCACAGGTGAAGGCCACTCCGGGCGCCGCCCGCTGCGTGGTGAGCGGGCTGACGCTCGATTCGCGGCAGGTGCGTCAGGGCGATGCGTTTTTTGCCTTGCGTGGCACCCAGACCCATGGCATCAACTTCGCCGCCGCAGCGGTACAGCGTGGTGCGAGAGTCGTGTTGGCCGAGGCGCCGGCACCGGCATGCACGGAGACGCTGGATGTTCCCGTGTTGTGGATCGACGGCCTGCACGACCAGGTCGGTGAAATCGCCGCGCGCTTTTACGGCCGCCCCGGCGAGTCGATGAAGGTGGTGGGCGTCACGGGTACCAATGGCAAGACATCCTGTGTGCAGTTGCTGGCGCAGGCGCTGAGTCTGCTCGGCCATCGCACCGCCTCGATCGGCACGCTCGGCGCAGGCCTGCATGGCCATCTTGATGAAGGCGAGCGCACCACGCCGGACGCGATCAGCGTGCAGGCGCGGCTGGCGCAATTCCGCGACGCCGGGGCCAGCCACGTGGCAATGGAGGTTTCGTCACATGCGCTGGAGCAGGGGCGCGTGGGTGCGGTGGACTTCGAAGTGGCCGTGTTCACCAATCTCACCCGCGACCATCTGGATTACCACGGCAGCATGGAGGCCTACGGTGCGGCCAAGGCGAAACTGTTCGCCTGTCCCGGGCTGCGTGATGCGGTGATCAACGTCGACGATGCTTTCGGGCGCGAGCTGGCGGATTCGCTCCCCGCTGATGTGCGGCGGTTGCGATTCAGTGCGGCCGGTGACAGCGAGGCCGAGGTTGCCGCCAGTGCCATCGAGGCCCGCGCCGAGGGACTGATGTTCCAGTTGCGTACGCCGTGGGGCACGCGCACGGTACGCAGTCACCTGATCGGTCGTTTCAATGTGGCCAATCTGCTGGCGGTGGTGGCCTGCCTCGGTGCGTTGGGCGAGCCGTTTGCACGCATCGTCGAAACGGTCGGGCAGTTGCAGCCGGTGAATGGCCGCATGAGCCGGCTTGGTGGCATGGGTGGTCAGCCACTGGTCGTGGTCGACTACGCGCATACGCCGGACGCGCTGGAGCAGGCCCTGTCCGCAGTGCGTGCGCATTGCGCGGGCAGGCTGATCTGCGTGTTCGGCTGTGGCGGCGAGCGCGATGCCGGCAAGCGGCCGTTGATGGGCGGCATCACGGCGCGCCTGGCGGATATCGCCATTGTCACCGACGACAATCCGCGTGGCGAGGACGGCGATGCGATCGTGGCGCAGATCGTGGCCGGCATGACCGAGGCGCCCGCGATGGCGGTCGAGCGCGACCGTGCGACGGCCATCGCCGACGCCTTGCAACTGGCACGCTCCGGCGATGCCGTGCTGATTGCCGGTAAAGGCCACGAAACCTATCAGGATGGCGCCACCGGGCGGCATCCGTTTGACGATCTCGCCGTGGCGCGTGCCGCGCTGGAGCGGTTCGGCCACCGGGAGTCGCGCGCATGATGCCGCTGAGCGCCATTGCCATGTGGACGCACGGTCGCCTGCTTGGCAGCGACGTGGAGGTTGCCGGCGTCGCCATCGACACCCGTACATTGAAAGCGGGTGATCTGTTCGTGGCGATCCGGGGCGAGCGCGTCGATGGGCACGACTATCTGGCCGAGGCTGCGGCACGCGGTGCCGTCGCCGCACTGGTCACGCGCAAGGTCGACAGCGAGTTGCCGCAGGTGCTGGTCAATGATGCCGGGTTGGCACTGGGTGATCTGGCCAGCGCGGTACGCGCCCAGCGCAGCGTGCGCGTGGTCGGCATCACCGGATCCAATGGCAAGACCACGGTGAAGACCTTGGTCGCCTCGATCCTGTCGCGGCGCGGCCGCACCCATGTCAGCGCGGGCAATTTCAACAACGAGCTGGGCCTGCCGCTGAGCCTGCTGGCGATGCCGCAGGACACCGAATACGCGGTGTTCGAGATGGGCGCCGGCAAGCCGGGCGACATCGCCTACCTTGCGGCCATTGCGCGGCCCGATGTCGGTCTCATCACGCTCATCGCGCCGGCGCATCTTGCGCGGATGGGCAGCATCGAAGGTGTGGCTGAAACCAAGGGTGCGCTTTACCAGGCATTGCCGGCCGACGGCATCGCAATCATCAACGCCGACGACGCCTTTGCCAGTTTCTTCGGTGGTCTGGCCGGCACGCGCAGGCAGTTGCGCTTCGGGCTGGATCACGCCGCCGATGTCGGTGCCGACATCGTCGAGCAACGCGTGGATGGCTCGCGTTTCGTGCTGAGCACGTCGCAGGGAGATGCCGAGGTGGCATTGCCGCTGCCGGGCCGCCACAACGTTGCCAATGCGCTGGCCGCAACGGCGGTTGCGCTGGCGCTGGACGTACCGCTGGAGACGATTGTTGCCGGACTGGAACAGGTGTCCGGCGTGGCCGGTCGCCTCCGCCGCGAGGTGACTGTCGGCGGATGGACGCTGATCGACGACAGCTACAACGCCAATCCCGGCTCGATGGCGGCGGCGATGGATACCTTGATGCTGGCCGAAGGCGAGCGCTGGCTGGTACTCGGTGACATGGCGGAATTGGGCCCGGATGCGCGCGAACTGCATGCCGGGGTCGGTGTGCGCGCCCGCGAGTGCGGCATCGACCGGTTGTTTGCGGTCGGCCCGCTGGGTGCGGCCACGGTCGAGGCATTCGGTGCCGGTGGTGAGCATTTCAATGACAAAGAATCACTGGTCGACGCATTGAAGACGCAGTTGCACGGAGGTGTCACCTGCCTGGTCAAGGGCTCGCGCTCGGCCGGCATGGAGCAGGTGGTGGCGGCGCTCGGCAGCCAGCCAGGGCATCCGGAAAAGAACATGGGGGGCACGACCGATGCTGCTTGAACTGGCTGACTGGATGGCGCGGCATTTCACCGCCCTGCACCTTTTCCAGTACATCACCTTCCGCGCGATCATGGCCGCGCTGACCGCACTGTCGCTGTCGCTGCTGTGCGGGCCGTGGCTGATCAACCGGCTGGCCGCGCTGAAGGCCGGACAGGTGGTGCGCAGCGATGGTCCGCAGACGCATCTGGTGAAGGCCGGTACGCCGACCATGGGCGGCGTGATGATCCTGCTCTCGGTGACTGTCGCCACCCTGTTGTGGACCGACCTGCACAACCGTTACGTGTGGGTGGTGCTGGCGGTGCTGCTGACCTTCGGTGCGATCGGTTTCTACGACGACTACCGCAAGCTGGTGCTGAAGGACAGCCGTGGCCTGGCCAGTCGCTGGAAGTATTTCTGGCAATCGGTATTCGGCCTCGGCGCGGCGCTGTTTCTTTACTACACCGCGCCGCACGCGGCGGCCGGCGCGCCGGTGGCGGAGACCGCGCTGTATCTGCCGCTGTTCAAGCAGGTGGCGTTGCCGCTGGGTCTGTTCTTTGTGGTGATCGGCTATTTCATGATCGTCGGCTTCTCCAACGCGGTGAATCTCACCGACGGCCTGGATGGCCTGGCGATCATGCCGACGGTGCTGGTCTCCGGTGCGCTGGGCGTGTTCGCCTACTTGGCCGGCAACAAGGTGTTCTCCGAATACCTGGGCATCCCCTCGATTCCCGGCGCGGGCGAACTGGCGATCTTCACCGGTGCACTGGCCGGTGCCGGGTTGGGTTTCCTGTGGTTCAACACCTATCCGGCACAGGTCTTCATGGGCGATGTCGGCGCGCTGGCGATGGGCGCGGCGTTGGGCTGCGTGGCGGTGATCGTGCGTCAGGAGGTCGTGCTGCTGGTGATGGGCGGTGTGTTCGTGATGGAAACCGCCTCGGTGATGATCCAGGTGGCCAGCTTCAAGCTCACCGGCAAACGCGTGTTCCGGATGGCCCCGATCCACCACCACTTCGAGCTGAAAGGCTGGCCCGAGCCGCGCGTGATCGTGCGCTTCTGGATCATTTCAGTGGTGCTGGTGCTGATCGGTCTGGCGACGTTGAAGGTGCGTTGATGATGAGAGCCGGGAACAGGAAATCGGGAATAGGGAATGGGAAGAGCGTGCGGATGCGCGCTCTTGGTTATTCCCTATTCCCTATTCCCCATTCCCGCGCCTCCGCAGGAGGCGCCCATGTTTGACGCAGGTTCACAGGCCAGGCGGCGTCACGGCCCACGCGGCAGCTACGATCTGTGGCTGCTGGTCGCGCTGGTCGGGTTGGCCAGCATGGGCGTGGTGATGGTGACGTCCAGCTCGATCGCGGTGGCCGACAGCCAGCACTTCGGTGCGTTCTATTTCCTGAAAAAGCACCTGGTGTTCCTGGGCATCGGCCTGGTGTTCGCGGCTCTGGCTGCGCGTACCGAACTGAAGCTGCTGGAGAAGTTCGCCTTCCCGTTGCTGGCGCTGGCATTCGTGATGCTGCTGGCGGTGTTCGTGCCGCATTTCGGCATGCGCATCAACGGTGCGCGGCGCTGGCTGAACCTGCTGGTGACCACTTTCCAGCCGGTGGAGGCAGTGAAACTGATCCTGGTGATCTACGTGGCCAGCTATCTGGTGCGCCATCGCGAGAGTGTGGAAAACCGCTTCATGGGCCTGTTCAAGCCATTGCTGGTGGCGGGCCTGATCGTTCTGCTGCTGCTGGCGCAGCCGGATTTCGGCTCGGCCACGCTGGTGATCTCGGTAACCATCGCCATGGTCTGGCTGGGTGGTGCGCGACCTTTGTTCCTGTTCGGGATGGGTTTGCCGTTGATGCCGCTGCTGTACATCGCGGCTACCGGCGAGAGCTATCGCATGAAGCGATTGACCTCGTTCATGGATCCGTGGAAAGACCCATTCAACGATGGCTTCCAGCTGACCCAGTCGCTGATGGCGATCGGTCGTGGCGAATGGACCGGCGTTGGCCTCGGTTCCAGCGTGTTGAAACTGTCCTATCTGCCCGAGGCGCATACCGACTTCATCTTCGCGGTGATTGGCGAGGAACTGGGTTTGGCCGGAGTGCTGCTGGTGATCGGCCTGTTTGCGCTGGCGGTGGGGCGTGGCCTGAGCCTCGGCCTGAAGGGCATTGAAGTGGGCCAGCGGTTTGCCGGCTATGTCGCGTGCGGCGTTTCACTGATGCTGGCGATGCAGGCCTTCGTATCCGTCGGGGTGAATCTGGGCGCCTTGCCGACCAAGGGGCTGACCCTGCCGTTGATCAGCTACGGCGGTTCGTCGATGGTGCTGACCTGTGCGATGGCCGGCGTGCTGTTGCGCGCCACGTACGAGATCAATCGAGCGCTCGACGCGCGGCAGATGGCCACGCGGATGCCGGTGGCCGTGGCCGCGGTCGATGCGAATGTCGCGGCGAAGCCGCGCGAGGCGGTGGCCGCATGAATACCGGAAACAGGGCCGTGGACCGGAACCGGGACGGAGCACAGGCTGCCGATGCCCGCCCGGTGCTCATCATGGCCGGTGGTACCGGCGGCCATATTTTCCCGGGCCTCGCGGTGGCCGAGCGTCTGCGCGCGCAGGGCGTGCCGGTGGAGTGGCTGGGTGCGGTTGGCGGCATGGAAACCCGGGTTGTGCCGGCGCAGCGCATCGCGTTGCATGCCGTGGCCGTCGGCGGATTGCGCGGCAAAGGCTGGAAGACCCGGCTGCTCGCGCCACTGATGCTGCTGCGGGCGCTGTTCACTTCGTTGATGGTGCTGCGCCGGATGAAGCCGCGCAGCGTGTTGTCGATGGGAGGTTACGTGGCCGGGCCCGGCGGCCTTGCCGCATGGCTGTTGCGCCGGCCGCTGCTGGTGCACGAACAGAACCGCGTGGCCGGCTTCACCAACCGCAAGCTGGCCGGATTCGCCCGCCGTGTGCTGGCCGGGTTTGCCGATGTATTGCCCCGGGCCGAGTGGGTGGGCAATCCGGTGCGCGAGGCGATTGCCGCGCTGCCGCCGCCGGCGCAGCGGATGACGGGCCGGGACGGCCGTCCGCGACTGCTGGTGCTGGGCGGCAGCCTTGGTGCCCGTGCGTTGAATCTGGCCCTGCCGCAGGCCTTGGCCCGGCTGGCTCCGGCGCAGCGTCCCGAGGTGCTGCACCAGTGCGGCAGCCGTGGTCTCGACGAGGCGCGCGAGGCCTATGCGCAGGCGGGTGTCGAGGCGCAGGTAGTGAGCTTCATCGACGACATGGCCGCCACCTATGGCTGGGCCGACCTCGCCGTCTGTCGCGCCGGTGCGTTGACGCTGGCCGAACTCTCGGCTGCCGGGTTGGGATCCGTGCTGGTCCCGTTTCCACATGCGGTGGACGACCACCAGACACGCAACGCGGAAGTGCTGGTGGCGGCAGGAGCCGCCGAACTGATGCAGGAGAACGAACTGGACGTACAGACATTGGCGCAGCGGCTGGAGTCGTTGCTCGGCGACCGTGATCGCCTGCTGGCGATGGCCGGGGCTGCACGCATGCTGGCCAAGCCCGATGCGGCGCAGGTCATCGCGCGCGCCTGCATGGAGGTGGCGGCATGAACCGTCTGGCGGCACATGACGATCCGATGAGCACGTTCAACCACGTGCACTTCATCGGCATCGGCGGTGTCGGCATGAGCGGCATTGCCGAGGTGCTGCACAACCTCGGTTACGCCGTGTCCGGCTCCGACCGGGCCGATTCGCCGACCGCACAGCGGCTGAAGAAGCTGGGCATCGACGTGCACATCGGTCACGCGGTGGAAAACATCAGCGGCGTCGATGTGGTGGTGACCTCCAGCGCGATCAGGCAGGACAACCCCGAACTGGTTGCGGCCCGTGAGGCGCGCATCCCGGTGATTCCCAGGGCCGAGATGCTGGGCGAGCTGATGCGCTTCCGTCGCGGCGTGGCGATTGCCGGCACGCACGGCAAGACCACCACCACCAGCCTGACCGCCAGTGTGCTGGCCGAGGCCGGTTACGACCCGACTTTCGTGATCGGTGGCCAGCTCAATGCTGCTGGTGCCAATGCACGACTGGGCACAGGGCATTATCTGGTCGCCGAGGCCGATGAATCCGACGGTTCGTTCCTGCTGCTGTCGCCGGTGATCGCGGCCGTCACCAACATCGATGCCGATCATCTGGAGAACTACCACGGCGATTTTGCCGAGGTGAAGAAGGCTTTCGCCGATTTCCTGCACCGGCTGCCGTTCTACGGGCTGGCCGTGCTGTGCATCGACGACCCCGAAGTGGCCGGGCTGGCGGAATCCACCACGCGCCGGGTGATGACCTACGGCATCGGCGCCGCGGATGCCGACGTGCGCGCATTGAACGTGAGCCAGCATGGCTTTGAAATGCACTTCGACCTGCTGCTGCCGGGGCGCTCCGGCACCTTGCCGGTGAAGCTCAATCTACCGGGGCGGCACAACGTGCAGAACGCGCTGGCAGCTGCCGCCATCGGCTGGCAGCTGGGCGTGGAAGCCGAGGCGATCGCCCGTGCACTGGAGCATTTCGAGGGTGTGGGACGCCGTTTCCACCGGCGCGGCGAACTCGCGCTGGATCACGGCAGCGTGCTGCTGGTGGACGACTACGGGCATCACCCGCGCGAGCTGGCCGCGGTGTTCGAGGCCGTTCGTGGCGGCTGGCCGGAGCGCCGTCTGGTGGTGGGTTTCCAGCCACACCGCTACAGCCGTACGCGTGATCTGCTGGATGACTTCGCCAACGTGCTGGCCGAGACCGACGTGCTGGTTCTGACCGATGTCTATCCGGCCGGAGAAGCACCGATTGCCGGCGCCGATGGTCGTGCGCTGGCGCGTGCCGTGCGTGCACGCGGCAAGGTCGACCCGGTGCTGGTCGAGCATCCGCGTGATTTCAAGGAAACCCTGCCGTCCCTGCTGCGCGATGGCGATCTGCTGTTGTTGCTGGGTGCAGGCGACATCGGCGCGACCGCCGTCGAACTGGGGCGGCTCGGACAGCTCAAGAGCCGGGGAGGCGAATGATGACCATGCAGCAGGCAGGCTCTGGAGTGTCGCGCATCACCGATCCCGCCCGTTTCGGCCGTGTTGCGGTGGCCATGGGGGGCAGCTCGGCCGAGCGCGAGGTCTCGCTGGATTCCGGCCGCAACGTGCTGGAGGCGCTCCGGGCGCGCGGTGTTGACGCGCATGCCATCGACGGCATTCCGGCGCTGCTGGAGGCGCTGCGCGGCGGCGGTTTCGACTGCGTGTTCAACATCCTGCACGGCCAGCATGGCGGGGGCGAGGACGGCGTGCTGCAGGGTGCGCTGGATGCGCTGGGTGTGCCATATACCGGCTCGGGCGTGCTCGGCGCGGCATTGTCGATGGACAAGACGCGCTCGAAGCTGGTGTGGCAGTCGCTGGGCCTGCCGACGCCGGCCTGGGCGGCCTTGCCTCGTGGTGCTGATGCCGAGGCCGTGCATGCGGCGGCGGCGCGGGTCGGTTTTCCGCTGATCGTGAAGCCGGCCTGCGAAGGCTCCAGCGTGGGCGTCACCCGGGTGTTCGATGCGTCGCAACTGGATCAGGCAGTGGAGCTGGCTGCGAAGTATCCCGGCGACCTGCTGATGGAAACCCTGATCGAGGGCGATGAACTGACTGTCGCCATTCTCGACGGCGGGGTATTGCCGAGCATCCATATCGTGCCGAAGGGCGCGTTCTACGACTACAACGCCAAATACATCGCCGAAGACACCCTGTACCTGTGTCCCGGGCTTGAAGGCAATGCCGAGACGGAGTTGCGGGCATTGGCGCTGCGTGCCTTCGAGGCGCTGGGCTGCGCCGGCTGGGGCCGGGTTGACGTGATGCGTGACCGTACTGGCCACAACTGGCTGCTGGAAGTGAATACCGCGCCCGGCATGACGTCCCATTCGCTGGTGCCGAAAGCCGCCGCGCAGGCGGGTATCGACTACCCGGAGCTGTGCTGGCGCGTGCTGGAAACGAGTCTGGCGCGGGAATCCCGTGCCGGGTCCGAAACCCCGGATGTCGAGGGAGGCGCTCCGTGAGAGGCTCCATCCGTCTGGTGGCCTGGTGTCTTGCCATTGCGCTGGTCGCGCTGCCGGTCGTCGGCGTGTTGCGCGGATGGTTCGCATCCGGGCGCTGGCCGGTTACCCAGCTGGCGGTGCAGGCCGAGTTCAACCATGTCAGTGCGGACGACATCCGCGCTGCCGTGCGCCCGCGGCTGGGCAAGGGTTTCTTCGCGCTGGATCTCGATGCGGTGCAAAAAGCCGTGGCGGCGTTGCCGTGGGTGGAGTCGGTCGAGGCGCGCAAGCGCTGGCCGGACACGTTGCAGCTGCGCGTCTACGAACGCCAGCCCTTTGCCCACTGGAACGACCGGCAGCTGATCAGCCGCCAGGGACTGGTATTCGACGTGCCGGAAAGCGCCGACGCCGGCGCACTTCCCCGTTTGAGCGGCCCGGATGCCCGCCTGGCCGAAGTCGTCAGCTTTTACGCGGAAGTGCGCAAGGCCTTCGCCGGGACCCGGCTGTCGGTGGACGGCGTGGCGCTGACCGAGCGCGGAAGCTGGAGCATCAGCATGGCGGACGGTGCGCAGATCGTGATCGGCGACCGGGAACAGGCCGGGCGCCGGTTGCGGCGCTTCCTGGATGTGTATCCGCAACTGATGGCCGGGCATGACGAAGGATTTGCCCACGCCGATCTTCGCTACACCAATGGATTTGCCGTGCGCTGGCCGCAAGCGGCCACCACCCACGACGGAGGTTCGCCTCGCTCATGAGCATTTCTGTATGAAACCGCGCAATGACAAACAACTGGTAGTCGGGCTCGACATCGGCACCTCGAAAGTGGTGGCGATCGTCGGCGAGTACGAGCCGGGCGAGCCGATCACCGTGATCGGCATCGGCACGCATGTCTCGCGTGGCATGAAGCGCGGCTCGGTGGTGGACATCGAATCGACCGTGCACTCGATCCAGCGTGCGGTGGAAGAAGCCGAGCTGATGGCCGGGTGCGACATCCGCTCGGTCTACGCCTCGATCTCCGGCAGTCACCTTGAAACCCGCAACTCGCACGGCAACGCGGCGATCCGTGACCGTGAGGTGACCTCCAGCGATCTCGAGCAGGTACTGGAAGCGGCCAGTGCCGTGGCGATCCCGGCCGACCGCAAGGTGCTCTACAAGGAGTCGCAGGAATACCGCATCGACGGCCAGGATGGCATCCGTGCTCCGATCGGCATGAGCGGCGTGCGCCTGGAAGCGAATGTGCATCTGGTCACCGGTGCTGCCGCCGCAGTGCAGAACGTCACCAAATGCATCCAGCGCTGCGGGCTGTCCGTGGACGAACTGGTGCCGTCCGCACTGGCCAGCGCCAAGGCGGTGTTGACCGACGACGAGCGTGAACTGGGCGTGTGCCTGGTCGATATCGGCGCGGGCACCACCGATGTCGCGATCTATACCCAGGGCTCGATCCGTTACACCGCTTCGCTGCCGATAGGTGGCGATCAGGTCACCAGTGACATCGCCTACGGAGTGCATACGCCTACCGCGCATGCGGAGGAAATCAAGATCAAGTACGCCTGCGCGCAGACCGGCCTGGCCCATGCCGAGGAGACTATCCAGGTGCCCAGCGTGGGTGATCGCCCACCGCGTCGGTTGGCCCGCCAGTCGCTGGCGCAGAGCGTGCAGGCGCGTTACGAGGAAATCTTCGAGATGGTGGAAGACCATCTGCGCCGCTCCGGTTTCGAGAGCCTCGTTGCGGCCGGCGTGGTGCTGACCGGCGGCGCTTCGAAGATGGAAGGCGCGCTGGAGCTGGCGGAAGAGATCTTCCACAAGATGGTGCGGCTCGGCGTGCCGCAGCAGATCGATGGTCTCGGCGAAGTCGTTTCCAGCCCGTTGCATGCCACTGGCGTGGGCCTGCTGCTGCATGGCGCGCGGGCGGGTGGCGTGCGCCCCGGCGGCCCGGTCGGCGGCAGCGTCGGCGGCATGGTCGGCAAATTGCGCGGTTGGCTGGCCAGGAATTTCTGAAACAGGTTTCACGGCGGTGCAGGAGGTACCGCCGCGGGCAGATGGATGTTCGCCCACCACTCCGGGAACCGGCAGGAGCCTTGCCCCGGAGTTACAACGACAACAACTCAATGGAGGACGGGAAATGTTTGAAATGATTGACAAACTCGCACCCAATGCGGTGATCAAGGTGATCGGCGTGGGCGGCGGCGGTGGCAATGCCGTGGCGCACATGCTCGATGCCAATATCGAAGGCGTCGAATTCGTGGTCGCCAACACCGATGCCCAGGCCATGACCAATTGCGGCTCGCGCACGCACCTGCAACTGGGTGCCAACGTGACCAAGGGCCTCGGTGCCGGTGCCAACCCCGAAGTGGGTCGGCAGGCCGCACTGGAAGATCGTGAACGCATCGAAGCCATGCTGGAAGGCGCCGACATGGTGTTCATCACCGCCGGCATGGGCGGTGGTACCGGTACCGGTGCCGCACCGGTGGTGGCGCAGCTGGCCAAGGAAAAAGGCATCCTCACCGTGGCGGTGGTCACCAAGCCGTTCCCGTTCGAGGGCCGTCGTCGCATGCAGGTGGCGCTGAAGGGCATCGAGGATCTGCAGCAGCATGTCGACTCGCTGATCACCGTGCCGAACGAAAAGCTGCTTAATGTGCTCGGCCGTGAAGTGACGCTGCTCAATGCCTTCAAGGCGGCCAACGACGTGCTGCAGGGCGCCGTGCAGGGCATTGCCGACCTGATCACCGCCCCGGGCCTGATCAACGTCGACTTTGCCGACGTGCGTACCGTGATGTCGGAAATGGGTCTGGCCATGATGGGTTCGGGCACCGCCCGTGGCGACGACCGTGCCCAGGCGGCGGCAGAAGCGGCGATCAAGAACCCGCTGCTGGAAGACGTCAACCTCAACGGTGCCTGCGGCATCCTGGTCAACGTCACCGCCGGCCCCAACCTGACCATGCGCGAATTCGACGAAATCGGCCGGATCATCCACGATTTCGCCAGCGAAGACGCCACCGTGGTCATGGGTACCTCGCTTGATCCGGAGCTCAAGGACGACGTGCGCGTCACCGTGGTTGCCACCGGCCTGAACCGGGCCATGGCCTCGCGTCAGCAGCCGCCGATCCGCATGGTCGAGACCCAGCAGCAGGTGCAGATGCGTCCGCGCCCGGTGGTGTTGCGTACCGGCACCGGCAACGAAGTGGTTGATTACGCGCAGCCGGAGGCAAGCGTCGCCAGCCAAGGCCGTACCGAAGCGGCGGCGCCCGCAAAGAACAGCGAGCCCGGTTTCGACTACCTGGACATCCCGGCGTTCCTGCGCCGTCAGGCCGACTGAGGGCTGCTGAAAATTTCGTGAAAAGAAAGATGCAAAGACATTGAACGAAAACCCGCCTGGCGGGTCAGTGTCCGAGCATGTCGGCAGCCGGAGGCGGTGGTTCAGCCGCTTCCGGCTGCGTTGCAGCGACCGGACAGCCGTCCGGCATCGAGGCAACAGGACCATGCGCCGGGATGGCGCATGACCGGGCATCGCGGGCTGTCCCGCGAAGGCCGGTCCGATACCCGCGCCGGATTTCCCGTCCCGGCGCGGGTATCGTGTCGCTCTTGCAGATCGGCGGGAAACAGCCCATGGATGCCCGTTGTTTCACGGATGAGGAACCCACGAGCGCTTAATCAGACTGTACGGTACGGTTTGCTTTTATCGCAGGTTAAAACTGTGTTAGCATCCGCTCCTGATTGGCTGCTGCCTAGCACAGGTACCAACAAAAATGATCAAGCAGCGTACGCTTAAGAACATCATCCGTGCGACCGGAGTCGGCCTGCACACAGGCGACAAGGTCTACATGACCTTGCGGCCTGCCGCGCCGAATACCGGCATCGTTTTCCGTCGCACGGATCTCGATCCGCCGGTGGATCTTCGCGCCCGCCAGGACAACGTCGGCGACACCCGGCTGTCGACTACGCTGGTCAATGGTGATGTCCGCGTGGCCACGGTCGAGCATCTGCTCTCGGCAATGGCCGGCCTCGGCATCGACAATGCCTATGTCGAGCTTTCCGCTCCCGAAGTGCCGATCATGGATGGTAGCGCCGGTCCGTTCGTCTTCCTGCTGCAGTCCGCGGGCATCGAAGAGCAGAGCGTGGCCAAGCGCTTCATCCGGATCAAGCGCCCGGTGAAAGTGCAGGAGGGCGACAAGTGGGCCAGCTTTGAGCCGTTCGAGGGCTTCAAGGTCGGCTTCTCGATCGACTTCAACCATCCGATCATCTCCAAGCGCACTTCGCGCGCCGAGATCGATTTCTCCACCACCTCCTTCGTCAAGGAAGTGAGCCGCGCCCGCACGTTCGGTTTCATGCGCGACATCGAGATGCTGCGCGAGCACAACCTTGCTTTGGGCGGCTCGATGGACAACGCCGTGGTGCTGGATGACTACCGCGTGCTGAACGAGGACGGCCTTCGTTACGAAGACGAGTTCGTGAAGCACAAGATTCTCGATGCGATCGGTGATCTTTACCTGCTCGGCCACAGCCTGATCGGTGCCTACCACGCGCACAAGTCGGGTCATGAGCTCAACAACAAGCTGCTGCGTACGCTGATGGCCGATCCCGAGGCATGGGAAGAGGTCAGCTATCAGGATGATCCGGCCACTTCGCCGATCTCCTACGCACATCCCGCGCAGGCGATTTGAATTCGCCATCTCTTCCTGCGGATCTCAGCGCAAGCAAAAAGGCCCTGTCGTGCGATAGGGCCTTTTTTGTGACTCACATCACATTTGTGAAGCCTTGCATTTCACGTTCCGGATACGGCAAGGGTTAACCGGTAGCGTCTCGCATGCTATAAAACCGGCTCCGGTGCTTCGGAATCGCGCTTTCGACGGTGATTCGGCGCTGCCAGCAGGCAGAGTGGTCCGCGGAGTCAGTCCGCTTCGGAGACAGGGGAATCAGAGGTTTCGGCGAGGGACGCCAGCTCAAGGAACAGATCCCGCCATTCGGGGTCCGTGAATGATGTTGCGGCTGCCCGAAGGTGGGCTGCCGCCGTGAGCGAAAGCGGTTTCGACCGATCCGGCGCTGTTGCAACGGGTGGTTGGGGGGCCACTTTCACGGTGACTGAACTGGCGCACGTGCCGATGGCACGTGCGGTGGCAAGGATCTGTGTCTGCATCAAGCGCAGGCGCGATGCCCAAGCCGGTGAAGACGCCAGAAAGACGAGGCGGTCGCTGCGCAGGTTGGCGAATCTCACCTGCTCGCGCAATGGCGATGGCAACGTCTGGCGCAAGGCGCGATCCAGCGCTTCCAGCGCGCGGGCTTTCCGGGCCAGCGTCGCGAAGGAGCCGCAGTCAGCCAGGGGCTTCGGTCCATGGCCGTCACGGCGGGAAGTGTTGGAGGCGGCGCGTTGCATGGTGCCGACATTCGATTTTGGAAAGACATGCAGATCATACTCGTATCACGCGCCAGGAAATTGCCGAAAACCCTTGATCTGGCGGACCGGCGCATGCGCTGGAAGCTTCTTTCGGCAGCAACAGTGGCGGTACTGGGTTGCATGGGCATGGGCATGGCCCTGGCGCTGGTGGTGGCCAGCCCGCGTGACCGGGCTCTGGCTGAAATCCAGGACTTGAAACAGCAGATCCTGCAGCAGGACACCCAGCTCGGTGGAGTGAGGGAGGACGCCCAGCGTGGCCTCGACGCGCTGGCCGTCAAGCTTGGCCAGTTGCAGGCGCAATCAACCCGTCTCAACGCACTTGGCGAACGGCTGGCCGAAGTGGGCAAGCTTGATCCCGGCGAGTTCGACTTTGCCCAGCAGCCCGCCGTGGGCGGTGTCGAGGATGCCAGCGGTGGCACGGCCTATGCGTTGCCGCCGGCCCTGGACAAGAGCATCGACCAGCTGGCCAGCCAGTTCGACACGCAGCAGGCGCAGTTGTCCGCCCTGCAGAGCCTGTTGCTGGACGCGCAGATCGAGTCGAACCTGAAACCGACCGGCATGCCGGTACCAGGTTACATTTCGTCGTATTTCGGCACCCGTCCCGACCCGTTTGATGGCCATTCCGCGCGGCATACCGGTATCGACATCGCCACGCCGAAGGGCACTTCGGTGCATGCGGTGGCGGAGGGTATGGTCACTTTTTCCGGCGCTCGCAGTGGTTACGGCAAGGTCATCGAAATCGACCACGGCAACGGCTACATGACGCGTTATGCCCACAACAGCAAGCTGGACGTGCATCCGGGCCAGCATGTGCAGGTGGGCGACGTGGTGGCCAAGGCCGGTTCTTCGGGCCGTTCGACCGGCTCACACGTGCATTTCGAGGTGTGGTATCAGGGCCGCGTGGTCAATCCGCTGGCGTTTGTCCGCAACCACCGCTGAGGCCGGGTATCCCGGCTGCCCTTGAATACCGCCGTGGCCGACACCATCCGGATGCGGTGGTGCGGCCTGCCCTGCAGAGTCGTTGCCCGGGCTGCCGTCCTTTGGTGCGGATGGCACCATGCCGGCATGTAGTAACATGCCTGATTGGCCCGTACATATGGCGGGCATCTCACCCCAACCCGGAAGATCGATGTTCAATCGTGCCTTGACGAGTCTGTTTGGTAGCCGCAACGAACGTGTATTGCGTCAGCTTTCCAAGAGTGTCAACCGCATCAATGCGCTGGAGCCCGAGTTCGAGAAGCTGAACGACGAGGATCTGCGCGGCAAGACCGATGAGTTCAAGCAACGCATCGCCGCTGGAGAGTCGCTGGACAAGCTGCTGCCGGAGGCGTTTGCGGTGGTTCGCGAGGCGGCCAAGCGCGTACTGGGCATGCGTCACTATGACGTGCAGCTGATTGGCGGCATGGTGCTGCATCAGGGCAAGATTGCCGAGATGCGCACCGGTGAGGGCAAGACCCTGGTCGGCACGTTGCCGGTCTATCTGAATGCGTTGTCCGGCAAGGGCGTGCATGTGGTCACCGTCAACGATTACCTGGCACGCCGCGACTCGGCCCTGATGGGCAAGCTGTACAACTTCCTCGGCCTGACCGTGGACGTGGTGTATCCGGGCATGGACCACGCCGACAAGTACGCTGCCTATCGTGCCGACATCACCTACGGCACCAACAACGAATTCGGTTTCGATTACCTGCGCGACAACATGGCGCTGAGCAAGGAACAGCGCTACCAGCGTGGCCTGCATTACGCCATCGTTGATGAAGTCGACTCGATCCTGATCGACGAGGCGCGTACTCCGCTGATCATCTCCGGGCCGGCGGAGGACTCCCCGCAGCTTTACATCGCGTTGAACAAGATCGTGCCCGGCATGATTCGCCAGACCGAGGAAGACGGTCCCGGCGATTACTGGGTCGACGAGAAGCAGAAGCAGATCCACCTTTCCGAGGAGGGCATGCAGCACGCCGACGAGTTGCTGCGTGCGGCTGGCGTGATCGACCAGGACAGTGGACTGTACGACTCCAAGAATCTGGCTGTCGTGCACCATCTCAACGCGGCCCTGCGTGCCAATGGCATCTATCAGCGTGATGTCGATTACATCGTGCGTGACGGCGAGGTGGTCATCGTCGACGAATTCACCGGCCGTACCCTGGCTGGTCGCCGCTGGTCCGACGGACTGCATCAGGCGGTCGAGGCGAAAGAGGGCGTGCCGATCCAGCGCGAGAACCAGACGCTGGCCACGGTGACGTTCCAGAACCTGTTCCGCATGTACAAGAAGCTGGCCGGCATGACTGGCACGGCGGATACCGAGGCGTTCGAGTTCCAGAGCATCTACGGCCTTGAGGTGGTGGTGATCCCCACCCACAAGCCGATGATCCGCAAAGACAATCCGGACATGATCTTCCTCTCGCAGGCGCCGAAATACCGCGCCGTGATCGAGGACATCAAGGGCTGCCACGAACGCGGCCAGCCGGTGCTGGTCGGCACCACCTCGATCGAGGTGTCCGAGCTGCTGTCGGTGCAATTGAAGAAGGCCGGTGTGGCGCATGAGGTGCTGAACGCGAAGCAGCATGAGCGCGAGGCGCAGATCGTGGCCCAGGCCGGTGCGCCGGGGCAGGTCACCATCGCCACCAACATGGCCGGCCGCGGTACCGACATCGTGCTCGGTGGCAGTCTGGAAGTGGCTCTGGCGGCCCTGCCGGAGGATGCCAGCGAGCTCGACCGCCAGCGTGTCAAGAACGAGTGGAAGAAGCGGCATGATCAGGTGCTCGAGGCGGGCGGCCTGCACATCATCGGCACGGAGCGTCACGAATCGCGTCGTATCGACAACCAGCTGCGCGGCCGTTCCGGTCGCCAGGGTGATCCGGGCTCGTCGCGTTTCTATCTGTCGCTGGAAGACAACCTGCTGCGCATCTTTGGTGGCGAGGGTCTGGTGCGCTGGATGAAGCGCTTCGGCATGAAGGATGACGACGCGCTGGAAGACCGCATGATCAGCCGTCAGATCGAGAAGGCCCAGCGCAAGGTCGAGCAGCACAACTTCGACATCCGCAAGCACCTGCTCGAGTTCGACAACGTCGCCAACGACCAGCGCAAGGTGATCTACCGCCAGCGCGATGAACTGCTCGAGGGTGAGGACGTCTCGGCCACCGTCGCCGACATCCGCGATGACGTGGTGCAGACGATGGTGAGGGCCTATGTGCCGGCCGACAGCATCGACGACCAGTGGGATCTGGCTGGGCTGGATCGCGAACTGGAAAGCTCGCTCGGACTCGCGCTCGACCTCGTGAACTGGGTCGAGCAGCAGCACGAGATTGATGCCGAGATGATTCTCGAGCATGTGCGGACGGCAGTGGACGAGATGTTCCAGGCCAAGGAGGCGCAGATCGGCGCCGAGACCATGCGCCAGCTGGAGAAGCACATCATGCTGACCGTGGTCGACAACGCGTGGAAGGACCATCTGGCCAGCATGGATTACCTGCGCCAGGGCATCTATCTGGTCGGTTATGCGCAGCAGGATCCGAAGCAGGCATTCAAGCGCGAGTCGTTCAAGCTGTTCTCCGAGATGCTTGAGCGGATCAAGAGCGAAGTGATCCAGATGCTGGCACGGATCCGCATTCGCAGCGAGGAAGAAGTCGCCGCGATGGAAGCCGAGCAGCAGCGCCTGGCTGAGCGGATGCAGAAGCAGATGCAGGCCACGGGTGGTGGTGCGCCGTCGGCTGGTGCGTTCGGTGAGTCATCGGCAGTGGCTGATGGCGGCGAGCAGCTGGCCCGGCAGCCGGCGCAGCATGATGGCCCCAAGATCGGTCGCAACGAGCCGTGTCCGTGTGGTTCCGGCAAGAAGTACAAGCACTGCCACGGGCAGCTGGCGTAATCACCCGGCTTCCGGCAATGACGAAGACGAAGGGCGAGCTCAGGCTCGCCCTTCGTTCATCTGCATGGAGCAGTCGTGCTGTTGCGGATCTCAGTCTTCGACGCCGGGTGGCCGCTTGCGATGCGGCTCGGCATTGACCGTGATGTACTGAGGCTCTTCCGTATCCAGCCGCAGGGCGGTGAGTTTGCCGCCCCAGACGCAACCGGTGTCGATCGCATGGATGCCCAGCCCGGCGAAGCGCCCCAGTGCCGACCAGTGGCCGCAGACGATACGGGTGTCGCGGCGGCGCATGCCGGGCACCGAGAACCACGGGTAGAGGCCGGGCTTCTGGGTGCCGGGAACACCTTTGGCATCGAAGTCGATGCGGCCGTTGACGTCGCAATAGCGCATCCGCGTCATCGTGTTGATCGCGGCGCGGTAGCGGTCGAGGCCCTGCAGCCGGTTCGACCACGTTGCAGGCCGGTTGCCGAAAAGGTTGCGCAACAGCCTGGGATGGCGTGGGCTGGACAGCTCGCGCTCGACGTCCTGTGCAGCCCGCAGGGCCTGCCGCAACGTCCACATCGGGGCCAGGCCGGCGTGCACCATCGTCCAGTTGAGGGTTTCGTCGTGGTGCAGCAATTTCTGCGAGCGCAGCCATTCGAACAGCACCGGTGCGTCGTCGGCGAACAGCACTTCGCGCAATTCCGGGTTTACCCGTGCCTGGGCTTCCGGCCGGCGCTGGGCGATGGCCAGCAGGCTCAGGTCGTGATTGCCCAAGGTGATGATGCAGTGTTCGCGCAACTCGTGGATCAGTCGCAGCGTGTCCAGTGACTGGCCACCGCGATTGACCAGATCACCGCAGAACCACAACTGGTCCCGTGCGGTGTCGAAGCGCAACTTGTCGAGCAGGCGCTGAAGTTCGGGATAGCAGCCCTGCACGTCGCCGATTGCGTACGTAGCCATGTCAGCGCAGAGCCATCAATGCAGGGTACGCGGGATGGACAGCGTGAAGGTCGGGATCGGCGCCTCGAATTCCGTGCCGTCGTCGGCAAGCATCCGGTAGCTGCCACCCATGGTGCCCACGGGAGTTTCCAGTACGGCGCCGGAGGTGTACTCGAAGTCGTCGCCAGGACGCATCCATGGCTGCTCGCCGACCACGCCGTCGCCACTGACTTCCTCCACCTTGCCGTTGGCATCGGTGATTTTCCAGTGGCGGGTGAGCAGGCGCGCCGGTACGGCGCCGGCATTGCGCAGGAGGACGGTATAGGCAAAAACGTAGCGATTGTCGCCAGGCTTCGATTGATCGGGGACGAAGCGTGTTTCGACCTGCACGTCGATCGTGTAGGAGGATTTTTCAGTCATGTCCGGATTGTACGGCTTGCTGCCGTGAATGGGGCGGAGCGGCCGTGATTGCCGCGGGTCTTCGCCGTCAATGGCTGCCGTAGACCTTTGCCAGACGCACGAAGTCAGCCGGTGCGAGGGTCTCGGCGCGGGCGCGGGGGTCGACATCGGCACGCTGGATGGCGTCGCTGTCGAGCAATTGCCGGAGCGCATTGGCCAGTGTCTTGCGGCGCTGGCCGAATGCGGCCTTGACCACGGCGTGGATATGCGCGGCTTGCGCGTCGTGCAGTTCATGCGGCTCCAGCGGTACCAGCCGGACCACGGCCGACTCCACTTTGGGCGGTGGACGGAAGGCTTCCGGCGGAACGTCGAACAGCGGCTCGACCCGGCAGGCGAGCTGCAGCATCACGGACAGACGCCCGTAGACCTTGCTGCCCGGTTCAGCAGCCATCCGGTCGACGACTTCCTTCTGCAGCATGAAGTGCATGTCGCGGATGGCGGCAGCGTGCTCGATGCAGTGGAACAGGATAGGACTGGAAATGTAGTAGGGCAGGTTGCCGGCGATGCGCAGTTTCGGTACGCCGTGGCTGTGTGTCAGCGCGCTGAAGTCCACCTTCAGCACGTCGGCATGGACAATGTGCAGCTCGCCGGTGGAGGCGGCACGAGCCTGCAGGCCGGGGATCAGGTCGGTGTCCAGCTCGATCGCGGTGAGTTTGCCGGCGGCGGCCAGCAGCGGCAGTGTCAGCGCGCCTTCGCCAGGGCCGATTTCCACGACGAAATCCTCGGTGCGGGGGGCAATCGCACTGACGATGCGGTCGATGTACAGCCGGTCGTGCAGGAAGTGCTGGCCGAAACTTTTCTTGGGGCGTGCACTCATGGGATGACGACGCGACTGGTGGACGGGACTGTCTCGTGTTCATTCACGGCCTTGTACTCCCCGTGTGGTTCCACGCTGGATGAGCGTCAGCGCGAGGTGGGTTGCGGCGATCAGGCTGGCTGGATCGGCCTTGCCGCTGCCAGCCAGTTCCAGTGCGGTGCCGTGGTCGACCGAGGTGCGAATGAAGGGCAGGCCCAGGGTCAGGTTGACGGTACGGTCGAATGCCTCGCTCTTGAGCACGGGCAACGCCTGGTCGTGGTACATCGCCAGTACCGCGTCGTAGCGCGTGCGTTGTGCCGGCACGAAGGCAGTGTCGGCAGGCAAGGGGCCGAGCAGGTGCATGCCTTCGCTGCGCAGGGCATCGAGCACCGGTATCATCGTCTCGATTTCCTCGCGGCCGATGTGACCGCCTTCACCGGCGTGCGGATTGAGCCCGAGTACCGCGATGCGTGGTTCAGTGATGGCGAATTTGGCGCGCAGCTCGTCGTGGACGATGCGCAACGTGCGTTCCAGCCGTTCGGGCGTGATCGCGCCGGATACTGCGGCCAGCGGCAGGTGGGTGGTTGCCAGCGCCACGCGCAGTTCGGGGCTTGCCAGCATCATCACCACCCGGGCCTGCGCGCGTTCGGCGAAGAATTCGGTATGGCCGCTGAAGCGGATGCCGGCCTCGTTGATCGAGGATTTCTGCAGTGGGGCGGTGACCACCGCGGCGTAACGGCCGGCCATGCAGCCGTCGGCTGCCTCGGCGAGGGTGGCTAGCACGTGGGAGGCGTTGCGCGGGTCCGGCTGGCCGGGGATCTCGTCCTGCGACAGTGGCACGTGGTGTACGCGCAAGGTACCGGGGCGGTGCCCGGCCGGGGAGGCGTCATCGTCCAGCAGTTCGATGATGGTGCCGCAGCGTGCCGCGGCGCGCTGCAACAGCCGGCGGTCGGTGATGGCGACCAGGCTGGCCGCCAACGGCGTGGCAGCCAGCCTGATCAGCAGTTCCGGGCCGACGCCGGCCGGCTCGCCGGCAGTGACCGCGAGACGGGGCAGCGGCATGATGTCGTGTGCCTCAGGACGAGGAGTTGGCGCCAGTCTGGTTGTCCGACCCACGCAGCTCGGGCACCAGAATGTCGATGTAGGCGTTGGAGCGAAGGTCGCGCAGGTAGTCGTCGTAGACCTGCTCGGACTTGCGGTTGCCGATCGCCTGGCGGGCCTTGTCACGCTCGACCTGCACGGTCTGGTCGCTCTGGCGTTCGCCGAGGCGCTGCAGGATGTGCCAGCCGGCTTCGCTCTGGAACGGCTGGGAGACCTCGTTGTCCTTGAGCTGGCCCAGTTGCGTGGCGAATGCGGAGCCCCAGGCACCTTGGGGGAACCAGCCCATGTCGCCGCCGACGTTGGCGGTGGTGTCGTCCTTGGAGTTTTCCTTCGCCAGGGTGGCGAAGTCTTCATGCTTGTTGACGATGCGGTCGTACAGGTCGCGGATTTTCTGTTCGGCCTGCGCTGGAGTGACCAGTTCGCTGGGCTTGATCAGGATCTGGCGTGCATGGATTTCGGTGACCATCGTGGGGCTGTTTTCGCGCTGGGCGACCAGCTTCAGGATGTGGAAGCCGGTTGGGCCGCGCAGAGCAGGACTGACCTCGCCGGACTTCATCGTGGCGATGGTGTCGGCGAAGGCCGGCGGAATCTCGTCCATCTGGCGCCAGCCCAGATCGCCACCTTCCAGCGCGTCCGGCGCGTCGGAGTAGCGGATCGCGGCGGCGTTGAAATCCATGCCGCCGGCGATCGCGTTGATGGCTTCGTTGGCCTTGTTCTGGCTGGCTTCGATCGCTGCCGCATCGGCACCGGAAGGAATGCTGACCTGAATGTGCGCCAGGTGCACCTCACCGGCCTTGTAGGTGGGGCTGCTGAGCAGGTTGTCGATCTCGCTGTCAGTGACCGACACCGAACTCTGCACCACGTTCTGGTGCAGCCGCTGCACGAGGATCTGCTCGGCCAGTTGCTGGCGGAACGAGGCGAAGCTGGAGCCGCTGCGCTCGACTTCCGCACGCAACTGGTCCGGAGTGAGCTGGTTCTGTGCGGCCACGCCCTGGACGGCCTGATCGACTTCGGCCTCGGAGACACGAACGCCCTGATCCTGCGCCGTCCGGGTCTGCAATTGCATCAGGATCAGCCGGTCGAGCACCTGCTGCTGCAGCACGTTCATCGGCGGCAGTTGTCCGGCCTGGCCGGCATATTGCTGCTGTACCGAGGCGACGGCCTCGTTCAGCTCACTCTGCAGGATCACGTCTTCATTGACGACGGCCACGATGCGATCCAGTGGCTGGTTGGCGGGCGCGGCAGCCGGGTTCAGCAGCTGGGCATGGGCCGGCAGCGTGATCGCGAATGCGAGCAGGAGAGATGCAAGGGTTTGCTTCATCGGTGAAAAGCCTGGATCGCCTGGGCGAATGCATTTATTGATAGCCGAGAATATCACGGCGCAGCAGTGGATCGATCTGGCCACCGGTGGAGCCGAGGCCCTTGAAGACCAGTTCGAACATGATGGCGTTGTCGCGTTTGTTGACGTCTCCGCGGGCGGCAATGCTGCTGGGGCGGTAGTCCTGATTCACGTAAGTGCGGCCAACCAGTCGCAGCGCCACGCAGCAACTGTCGTATTCCACGCCTGCCAGGGCGTCGATGGTACGGCTGTCCTCCACCGAATAGGTCCACGCGCCAAGCAGGCGCCAGCGATCGGAGATCGGGTAGACCACCGAGGCGTTGTATTGTTCCAACAGCTTGCGACGGAAGCGGTAGGAGAAGTTGACGATGCCGTCGCTGCCCAAGCGACGCTGCGCTTCCATGATGCCCATGTTGGTCTGGCGGGTGTTCGGATCCCACTGGTACGAGCTGCGTACCCGCCATTGGTCGTTGAGCTGCACGCTGAACTGGGCCACGTAGGCTGAACGCACCCAGTCGGTGTTCATCACCCGCTGCGGGGTGAAGTAGTGGATCTGGCCGATGCTGGCCGACAGCCGCTCCACGCCGCCGTCGTCGAGCAGCCGGGTGGTGAGGGCGGCGGTGAGGTTGTTGGCGTCGATCTGGCGGTCGGCGCCGGAGAAGCTGTTCGGCGCGAACAGTTGCCAGTAGTCGAATGCCATCGTGCGGCTGTCGAACAACGGCAGGTTGTCCTGGTCGCGGTACGGCACGTACAGGTAATAGAGCCGCGGCTCCAGGGTCTGCGTGTAGCCGGTGCCGAACAGCGAGGTGTCGCGGTCGAACACCAGCCCGCTGTCCAGGCTCAGGATCGGCAGTGAGCGGCTTGGCGTGCGCTCGTTGAACGGGCTGGTTCCACCGCGACGGACCTTGCCGCGGTAGGTGTAATCCTCGTAGTTGCTGTCGAGCTGGTAGGCGGTGTAGCGATAAGCCAGTCGTGGCCGCACGAACCATGCCGAGGTGCCGAAGTCGGCGGCGAGGTAGGGGTAGATGTCCTCGCGCTGGCCTTCGATGAAGCCGTTCTTGCGGAAGGCTGCGGCCGAGCTGTCCATGCCGAATTCCAGCCAGCGGGCCAGTGGCACGTTCATGTTGAAGCGGGCGTAGGGCAGTTGCCTGTACTGCAGGCCGTGGTCGTCCACGAAGGGATTCACGTTCTGGTAGATCGTGCCGCCGATCGATGCGTCCCACCAGCTGCCGCGGCCGGTGATCGCGACGTTGGAGCGCAGGGCGTTGATCGCCGAATGCGAAAGGTTGTTGCCGAAGTCGTACAGGTAGCTGCTGTCCGAGGCGTGGTTGTAGGAGGCCACGAACTGCCAGCCTTTCCACAACCGCGTGCGATTGGAGAAATTGACCAGATAGCGAGCCTTGCCTTCGGTGTCGGCAAGGCCGTCGCTTTCGCCGTGGTCACGCGCCAGATATTGCAGATCAAGCTGGCCGCGGGTGCCGGGCAGCAGGTAGCGGAACTGGCCGGCCAGCATCGCGCCGCGTTTGGTGTAGATGCGCGGTTCCAGCGTGGCGTCGTAATTGGGTGCCAGGTTCAGGTAGTACGGGACGGCGGCCTCGAAGCCGGCACGGCTGGTATTGCCGAGGGTCGGGTAGAGGAAGCCGCTCTTGCGCCGGTCATCGATCGGAAAGCTTAGGTAGGGCAGGTACAGGAATGGCACGTTGCCCAGACGCATGGTGGCGCCACGGGCCACGCCGACGCCTTCGGTTTTGTCGATGCTGATCGATTTGGCGCGGAACTCCCAGATGTGATGGCCGACGTCGCAGGTGGAATAGGTGGCCAGCAGATAGTTCGAATGCTCGGCGTCGAGCAGCTGGCCCTGGCTGGCGGTGCCGTTGCCACGGCTGTCGAGCATCTGGTAGCGCACGTCGTCGGCCACGCCGCGGCTGGCCTCGGTGTTGCCGCGCATGCGCGAGGCGGCAAGCAGCTGGCCGGCTTCCTGGTAGCGCACGTCACCCTGTGCGTCGTAGTCGGTGCTGCCGTCGTTGTAGTCGATGCTGTCGGCCTGCAGCAACTGGTCGGCACGATGCAGCACCACGTTGCCGGACAGGTGGTAGACCGACTGGTTGGAGCTGTCCACGTGCTGCGCACGCACCTGGGTCGGGCTGGTTTCGCGCAGGCTGCTGTCGCTATCCAGGGTGGGGTCGTAGAAATCCAGCATGGCGTTGGGCCGGCACATCGCGTAGTTGAGCGGACGCGGGTCACACCTGAACGAGCCCAGCGGGCAGGCCTGCGCGACCTGTTCCGCGGGACTCGGGATGGTATCGGCCTCGGCCTGGGGGCCGAACAGGGCCAGCGCGGCGGCAATCGCCAACAGGCGGCGTGGTGGGAGCTTGGGCGTCACAATGGATTCTGCGGGCATTGAAGGCTCGTTAAGCTAGCAGAAAGCCCGCATCGGCGGCAGGTAGAAGGCATGAATCCCGAGGCCGGGGTTCAGCATGGATCGGGGATCGGGGGACGTGCGGCAGGCCTGCCGCACCGGGGATGTCAGTCCGCGATCAGCTCACCGACGTGTGCTGCTACGCTGCTTGCCAGAGCCGCGAGGTCATAGCCGCCTTCAAGAGTGGATACCAGCCGTCCGTCCGCATGTGCGTGGGCCAGCTGGAGCAGCCGCCCGGTGATCCAAGCGTAGTCTTCCGCGTCCAGTTGGATATCCGCCAGCGGATCGTTGCGGTGGGCGTCGAAGCCGGCCGAGACCAGCACCAGTTGCGGCTGGAATGCGTGCAGGCGCGGCAGCAGGTCGTGTTCCCACAACTCGCGGAATGCCTGCGAGCCGGCATCGGGCGGCAGGTGGCGGTTGACGATGTTGCCGACGCCACATTCCTCCTCGCTGCCGCTGTCCGGGTACAGCGGTGACTGGTGGCTGGAAGCGAACAGTACGCGGGGCTCGTGTTCGAAAATGGCCTGGGTACCGTTGCCGTGGTGCACGTCGAAATCGGCGATGGCGACCCGCTCCAACCCGTACACCGCGATCGCGTGGGCGGCAGCCACCGCGATGTTGTTGAACAGGCAGAAACCCATGGCGCGGTCGGCGCTGGCGTGGTGCCCGGGTGGACGCACCGCGCAGAAGGCGTGTTCGCTGGTACCGCCCATCACCGCATCCACGGCGGCCACCGTGGCACCGGCGGCGCGCAGGGCCGCCTCGGCCGAGCCGGGTGAAAGCAGTGTGTCCTCGTCGAGCTGGAGCAGTTCGCCCGGGGCGAGCTGCCTGTCGAGGATGCCGGCAACATGGTCGGCGCTGTGCACGCGCAGCAGTTGCTTGCGGGTGGCACGCGGCGCCTCGATGCGATCGAGCGTGGCGTAGCGGTCGTGGTCCAGTGCACGCAGCACGGCATCAAGGCGGGCCGGGCGCTCGGGATGCTCCGGGCCGGGATCGTGCTGCAGGCAGGCGGGGTGGGTGTACAGCCGCAGCATGCGACGGGTGTTACTCGCCTGCTTGCGGCTTGCGCCGCCGCTCGTGCTGCCACAGCACCTCGCCGTGGCCGCTGGCCCGTGCCAGCACCCGGGCGATCACGAACAGCAGATCGGACAGCCGGTTCAGGTAGCGCTGCGGCTGCGGGCGGATTTCCTCTTCGCGTGACAGCGCGATGACTTTCCGTTCGGCGCGACGGCATACGGTGCGTGCCAGATGGGCACAGGATGCCGCCATACCGCCGCCGGGCAGGATGAATTCCTTCAGCGGCGGCAGCGCCTCGTTGAGCTGGTCCAGGGTCTGTTCCAGCCGGGTGATGTCGTCATCGTTGACCATCGCCATGCCGGGAATGCACAGCTCGCCGCCCAGGTCGAACAGGTCGTGTTGCACCTGCACCAGTGCCTCCTGCACTTCGGCGGTCACGCCATCGGAGGCCAGCACCATGCCGACCGTGCTGTTGAGTTCGTCGACGGTGCCGTATGCGTTGACCCGCAACGAATCCTTGCCTGTCCGCGAGCCGTCGCCGAGGCCGGTGCTGCCGTCGTCGCCGGTGCGGGTATAGATTTTCGAGAGCCGGTTGCCCATGTCAGGCGCAGCCGGTCAGCGCGGCAGGCCGGAGTGGTCCTGCGCGTGCAGTGCGCGCGCGACCTGCAGGGTCAGTACGTGGATGACCGCACCGAGGCCGACGTACAGCGCCGTGGTCTTCAGGAACGGCAGGTACCAGTCGGACAGGTTGCCCGCCCAGGCACCCAGGCTGCGCGGCAGCGGTACGCTGTCGCTGAGCCAGTAGAAGCTGCCGTTGGACAGCACGTAGCAGGCGGTGCAGCTGACCAACAGGGCTGCGACGGCCATGCCCAGCGTGCGCAGGTCCAGTCCGCTCTGGCGACGCGCCAGCCAGTTGCCGCCCATCCACAGACAGAAGTACGACGGCACCAGGAACCAGTACGCCGCCGAAACGCAGTAGTGACTCCAGAAATCGATGCCCTGACCGCTGATCACCGCATAGTCGACCACCACGGCTTCCAGCATCAGCAGCGGGAACACCCAGTTCAGGCCGGTACGGCGGGCAGGGTTGCCCAGCCAGAAGCCGGCAAGGAAGAACACGCCCCACGAGGCATCCTGCACCGCATGGTGGAGCAGTGACGGGTGCAGGCGGGTAACCGCCATCACCACGGCGAGTGCCAGGAAGATGACGAGGCGCTGGGCCTGTGTCTTGACCATGAGGAGCTCCATGAGTGCGGCGGTTGGCAAGCGGCTAGTTTAGCCCAATGCGCGGCGACGCTGGCAGCTCCAGCGCGTATCATCGCTGGAATGAACGTCACGGGATCCCCGCCATGAACGAACACGGCGTGCTCATCGTGGGCGGCGGCCTGGTTGGCGCCAGCCTTGCCATCGCGCTGGACGCGGCCGGTGTCGCGGCCACCCTGGTCGAGGCCGCCGCGCCGCGTGCCGATGCGCAACCCAGCTACGACGAGCGCAACCTGGCGCTGGCCCGGGCCACCGTCAACGGGCTCGATGCCATCGGCGTGTGGCGCCATGCTGCCGCGGGTGCCACGCCGATCCGGCATATCCGGGTCAGTCGCGCCGGCGAGTTCGGCAGTGCGCGCATCGATGCGGAACGGCATGGCGTCGACGCGCTGGGCTGGACCCTGCCTGCGCGCGAGCTTGGTGCCGCGCTGCTGCGCCGGCTTGACGAGTGCCGGCACCTGACCCGTCTGGCGCCGGCCAAACTGGCCGGGCTGGAGCCGCTGTCAGATGGCTGGCGCGCGCAGATCGACGGTGCCGATGGCCGGCACAGCATCGATACGCCGCTGCTGGTTGGAGCCGACGGTACCGGGTCGTTCGTGCGTGGCCAGCTCGGCATCGCCGTGGAACGCCATGATTACCGGCAGACCCTGTTCGTCTGCACCGTCACTCCCGAGCGCGATCACGGCCATCGTGCCTTCGAGCGTTTTGCCGATGCCGGTCCGGTGGCGCTGCTGCCGCTGGCCGATCGGCGTTGCGGGCTGGTGCTCACGGTCGATGCCGAAGAGGCGGAGGCGGTGGCGGCGATGGACGACGAGGCATTCATCGAGTTGGCGCAGCACCGCTTCGGCTGGCGGCTGGGCCGGCTCTCGCGGCCGGGGCGCCGCTTTCCCTATGCCATCCAGCGTGTCGCCGCGGCGCAGCTGGTCGCGCCACATGCGGCGCTGGTCGGCAATGCGGCGCAGACGGTGCATCCAATCGGCGCACAGGGGTTCAACCTGGGCTTGCGTGATGCACTGACCCTGGCCGAAATGGTCGCCGCCTGTGGCGACGCCGGTGATGCGGACATGCTGGCGCGTTATGCCGCACGCCGGGCACCGGATCGCGAAGGCACCATGGCGATGAGCCACGGCCTGGTGCGATTGGCCTGCCTGCCACAACCGCTGCTGGCACCATTGCGCTCGCTGGTCCTGCTGGCCTGTGATCGCGTGCCGCCGCTGCAGCGTGCGCTGGCGCGTCGCGGCATGGGTTTTCGTGGCGAGCCGCCGCTGGCGGTACTGGAGCGCCTGCCGTGAACGCACCGTTGCAACCGTCTTCGCGCCGCCGTACGCCATCCTTGGACATCGCCGTGGTCGGTGGTGGCATGGTCGGTGCCGCCGCCGCGCTGGCGCTGGCCCGCGCCGGGTTTTCCACTGCACTGCTGGAGGCGCGTGAGCCGTCGCCGTGGCAGGCGGATGCCGAAGTCGACCTGCGCGTGGTCGGGCTGGCACCTTCCTCGGTGGCGCTGCTCGACGGGCTGGGCGTCTGGACGGCCATCCGCGAAGCACGTGCCAGTGCCTACACGCACATGCATGTGTGGGATGCGGAAAGCGGCGCGGCGATCGATTTCGATGCCGCCAGCGAAGGGCGCGAGCGACTGGGCTGGATCGTCGAGAACAACCTGGTGCAGTGGCAGCTGTGGCAGGCACTGGAAAGCGCCGGCGTGCGTCGCCTGTGCCCGGCCGAGGTGAAAGGTTTCGAAGCGCGTGAGGACCGCATCCAGCTCGAACTGGCCACGGGCGATACGCTGTCCGCGGGCCTGCTGGTGGCGGCCGATGGCGCTTCCTCGCCGTTGCGGCAACTGGCCGGCATCGCTACCCGTGGCCGTGACTACGCGCAGCGTGCGGTGGTGGCACACGTGGCCACCGAGCGCCCGCACCGGGGCACGGCGTGGCAGCGTTTCCTGCCCGGCGGTCCGCTGGCGCTGCTGCCGCTGGCCGATGGTCGCAGTTCGATCGTGTGGTCGCTGCCCGAGGCCGAGGCGCAGCGCGTGCTGGCGCTGGACGATCAGGCATTCCTCGATGAGCTGGGACTGGCGGCCGACTTCCGGCTGGGCCGGATCACCGCCAGCACCCGGCGTGCGGCGTTCCCGCTGAAGCTGCAACTGGCTGAAACCTACCAGGCTGATCGTTTCGTGCTGCTGGGTGATGCCGCCCATGCGGTGCATCCGCTGGCCGGGCAGGGCGTCAACCTGGGGCTGCGTGACGTGGCCGAACTGCGCGACACATTGCTGGCCGCACGCAACGACGGCCGCGACATCGGTGCCGCCCATGTATTGCGCCGCTACGCACGCCGCCGCCGCAGTGCCGACACGCTCGATGCGCGGGGCTTCGATGCGCTGGCACGGATTTATGCGTGGCAGTCGCCGCCGCTGGTGGCCATGCGTGGCCTCGGTGTGCGGCTGATCGACCGCCTTGCGCCGCTGAAACGCCGGCTCTCGGAGCACGCGGCCGGACTCTGAATACCCGCATTCCGCGGGACTGCTGGAGGATTGCGATGTCTGCTGCCCGATGGTGTCTGCTGTTGTTGCTGGCCTGTGCGAGCTGTGCCGCGCAGGCGGCGATGGTGAACCGCCCGGTTGAATGGAGCCAGGACGGCACCCGTTTCCACGGCGTGCTGGTCTATGACGACGCGGTCGACGTGAAACGGCCCGGCCTGTTGATGGTGCCGAACTGGTATGGCGTCAACGACGCGGCGGTGAAGAAGGCCGAGGCGATCGCGGACACCGATTACGTGATCCTGCTCGTCGACATGTACGGCGAGCAGATCCGTCCGGCCGATACCACCGAGGCGCAGGCTGCGGTGACGCCGCTGTACGGTGATCGTGCGTTGATGCGCAAGCGGGTGAATCTGGCGCTGGAGCAGCTGAAGGCGCAGGCCGCGGACGCGCCACTGGATCCGGCCCGGCTGGCGGCGATCGGCTTCTGCTTCGGTGGTTCGGCCGTGCTGGATCTGGCCCGCAGCGGTGCGGACATCGATGCGGTGGTGTCTTTCCACGGCGGGCTGGACACCGACGATCCGGCCCTGGCCGGCAACATCAAGGCCCGCGTGCTGGTGATCAACGGCGGTGACGACGAAGGCACCATGCCCGACGCCGGTGCCTTCATGGAGGAAATGCGCGCAAGCCCGGCCGACTGGCAGTTCGTGGTGCTCGGCCACGCCGTGCACTGCTTCACCGAGGTCGGCGAGAACTCGCCCGGCTGCCGCTATGACGCCAAGGCCGCCGCGCGCAGCTACGCGCTGATGCGTGATTGGCTGCAAGAGTAGGGCGGGCACTGCCCGCCAATGGCGGCGCCGGTGATTCGTCGGGCCGGGGCAAGGCGGATCTTCCCCACGCCTTCACGTCCATGCACTCCGCGAATGGCGGGCAATGCCCGCCCTACGATTCCCCGCTTCCACGCAGCGCGTCGGCGGTGAGTGAGGCCAGCTGGCGCAGCCGCGAGCCATCGGTGTCGGCAAGCAGTTCCTTCAGGCGGGTGCTGGCGTCGTCCTGATCCAGACTGTGGCGTTCGGCCAGCGAGGCGGCCAGGGCGCGGCCCATCGAATCGAAGATCAACGCGTAGGCGAATGCGTGCAGCACGCCGCCGCCCAGGGTGCCGAGGCCGGGGAAGGCTTTCAGTGCATTGCCGGCGATGGCCAGCACGATCGAGCTGCCGGTACGCAGGGTCAGCCGGGCCTGTCGCACGAAATCATCGACCTGAACCTCGCTGACTTTCACGCCGTACAGTTCGGCGAGGGCGCGGGTGAGGCCGGCGGCGAGCACGCCCTGGATCACCAGATCACTGCCCGGTGCCACCGCAGCCAGTGCGCCGACGACAGCGCGGCGGGCATAGGCATGCACGATGCGTTCGGCTTCTTCGGCGCGGGTTTCCGCTTCCAGCGTGCCGGTGTGCTGGTGCAGTCCGGCCAGTACCGCGTTCTGGCGCAGGTTTTCCAGCGCTCCGGCACCGGCCGTGGCGAGTCGGTCGAGTTCGCGCAGCAGTGGTTCGATCGCCGGTTTGCGTTGCCGCTCGACCGACTCCGTGGAGCCGTCGGGCAGTTTGCGCTGGTAGCGTTCGCTGCCGCCGGCACTGATCGCCAGCACCGTGCTGGCGATGCCGCGGGCGTGCCGACGCAGCCGGTCCAGCAATTGCCCGCGTTCGGTGTCGCTCCACTGATCGGCCTTGTTCAGCACCAGCAGCAGCGGCTTGCCGAAGTCGGCGAGCCAGCGCAGTTCGTCGACCTGGCTGCGGCTCAGGTCGCCGGCGCACAGATAGATCACCGCATGCGCGCGCAGGGCTTCCTGGCGCGCCAGTGCCTCGTGCGCTTCGCCGCCCGCCTCGCGACTGCCCGGCACGTCGGCCAGTACCAGGCTGCGGCCGTCGGGCAGGAGGCCGTCGTGATGGCCGACTTCACGGGTGGTGCCGCCACGCGCGTCACTGATGGTTTGGGCATGCGGTGCCAGTGCGCGGATCAGGCTGGATTTGCCGGTGGAGATCTCGCCGAACAGCGCCACGTAGAGGCGAGCACTGGCCCGGCGGCGGTCCAGTTCGTCCAGTTCCGCCGTCAGGGGAGTGGTATCCGCGCCGCGTTCACGCAACCGGTCGACGCGTTGCTCCAGGCTGGCCCGGTCCGGCACCGGCATCGGCTGGCGCTTGCGGCGGGGGCGCAACAGCCACCACAGCACGCTGGCACCGGCCGCCGCGAAAATCAGCAGCAGGCCACCCAGCATCCATTGCAGCCAAGGGGGCATTTCAAGGAAGCGCTGGGCCAGCGCCAATGCGCGCTCGGCAGCGGCAAACAGCAGCCACAGCAGGGCTGCCAGGGCCAACGCGGTGAACAGCAATCGCAGGCGACGGGGCATCCGCGCATTCTAGCCAGCTTCCCGGCGAAGGCTCACATGATGGCAGTCCGCTGGCAGTGTGACTGACGGCACGTTGCCGACGGGCATGGGGGGACTTTGCTCGCACCACTTCCGGGGTTTTGGCACTATCGCGGCACGGGTGGCCGTGATGCCACCGCGATTTTCACTCGCTGGTTCGTGGGGAAGCTGGATGGGGAGCGGGTTCGGAGTTCTGGCTTGGTGGTGTATCGCTCTGGCGGTGCTCGTATGCGGCCCGGTTGCGCAGGCGGCACCAGCCGGGGGTGACGCACCGCTGTCGACACCGCAGTTCCGGCGTTACGAGACGGCTGATGGCCTGCCCAGTGGCACGGTCTATGCCGTGGCCCAGGACCACCACGGCCTGATGTGGTTCGGGTCGATCGGCGGGCTGGTGCGTTTCGACGGTGTCGGCTTCAAGGTGTTCCGGCATGTGCCGGGCGATGACAACTCACTGCCGGCCAGTCTCACTTACACCCTTCTGGTTGATCGCGACAACCGTATCTGGACTGGTGGGATTTCAACCGGCCTCATCGTCTATGACCAGGAGAGCGGGCGTTTCCGGCATTGGATGCATGACGAGGGGCAGTCGTCCAGCCTTGCCAGCAACGAAGTCTGGAGTCTGGCGCAGACAACCGACGGCAGTCTGTGGGTGGCTACCGAAGATGGCCTCGACCGCATGCTGCCGGATGAAAGTGGGTTCGAGCATGTATCGATGAACGCTGCGGAGGAGCCCTACCACTCGTTCGGCCAGACGCGTGCCCTGCATGCCGATGATGACGGACGGTTGTGGATCGGCACGGAAAACGGGTTGTACCTGCGTGATGCCAACGGTACGACGCGGCGGGTTCCGGTGGATGCCTCGTTCCGTGGCGATGTGGGCAAGGCATGGCGAATCGAGGGTGATGCCGGTGAAGTCCGGGTGTCGCTGACCGGTGGCTTGCTGATCGTCGGTGCCGATGGCGTGGCGCGACCGCTGGCCGGCGATCGGCTGGCTTCGCGACGGATCATGAGCAGCACGCGGGATCTGCAGGGGCGACTGTGGATCAGTACGGCCGACGGCATCCTGCTCGACCATGGCGATGGGCAACTGCAGCGGATAGCCGGCCAGCCACTGTTGCCGGGCGGACTTCCCGGCAACAAGACCTGGCAGACCATGCTCGACCGGGAGGGTGGATTGTGGATCACCTTCGAGCAGGCCAACATCGCCTACCTGCCGCCGGGCTGGGATGGTTTCGCGCGATTCACCCATATACCCGACGATCCCGGCAGTCTGACCGATATCTCCATTTCGGCGATCCATGCCGGTCGCGACGGCAAGCTGTGGGTGGGCGGTCAGAACGGTTGGATCGACAAGCTGGATGTGGCTACCGGGCAGGTCCAGCACCTGTCGGAAAACATGCAGGGTCAGATCGTGTCACTGGCCGAGAGCACGGATGGTCGTCTGTGGATCGACAGTCCTCCCCATGTCGCTGTCCGTGACCATGACAGGCTTGTTCTGGTCGATCTCGAACGTGCCGGCGTGACGCGGCCGGTGCTGCTTTGTGCCGGCGATGAGCGGCAGGTGTATCTCGCTTCATGGAATGAGGGCGTGTTCGTCATCGATCCGGACAGTCTGGCCGTCACGCCGGTGGAACCGGAGTCCCGGGGGGAGGATGTCCTGCGCCCCGATCAGCTGACCTTCCATGAGGGCAGCCTCTGGTACGCCAGCGAAGGCGGCCTGCTGCGTCAGGACAGAAAGGACGGAAAGCTGTATTTCGTGCCTGGTACGCCGCGCGAGGAAATCGCGGCGTTTGCCTTTGATGATGCCGGTTTCTGGTTGGCCACCCTGTCCACGCTCGAGCATTACCGGTATGAGGGGGATCGCATCACGCGCGACGAGCGTGTCGATTTCAGCCATGAAAAATTCAATGCCGACGTGATCGGCCTGAAGGTTGACCGGCATGGACGGTTGTGGGTCTTTGGCAATCCGGGTTTGTGGCTGTTCGATCCCGGCACGCGCAACTTCACCCGGTTCGGTTCTTCGCACGGCCTGTTGAACGCCGATTTCAGCGGTGGTGACATGGAGTCGGCTGATGGTGGAAGTCTGCTGCTGGCTGCCAATACCGTCGGTATTGTTGCCTTTCAGCCGGAGCAACTGCTGCAGACGGAGGCGGCCGGGAAAGCGCCGATCCTGACCCGGGGGAGCGTCAGCGTGCAGCGCGAGGGGGAGACGCACGTGATCGCATCCGGCAATGGTCCGGTAGAGATGGGCTGGCGTGACCGCAACCTGCGCGTGAATGTGCGACTGTCCTCGTTCATCAGCCCTGCCGCCAACCGGTACCGTTTCCGGCTGGACGGCCTGGACAACGGCTGGGTGGATGCGGACAACCGGGGTGAACGGGATTTCGCGGGCCTGCCTGCCGGCGACTATGTGCTCGAGGTGAAGGCTGCCGGCGCGACCGGCCCGTGGGTCGAACTGGCCGAGCCGATCGAGATCCACGTGCAGGCGCCGCCGTGGGCGCGCTGGTGGGCCAGGCTGATCTACCTGGCACTGCTGGCGGCTCTGGTCGGCTGGGTTTTCTACAGCTGGCGCCGCCGGCTGGCGCAGCGTCACCGCATGCAGTTGATGGAACAGCAGCGGCAGATGGCGGAGGCGGCCAGTGCGGCGAAAACCCAGTTCCTGGCCACTCTGAGCCACGAGATCCGCACGCCGATGACTGGCGTGATGGGCATGGCCGAACTGCTGCTGGGAACCCGGCTCGATCCACTGCAGCACGATTACACGCGGGCCATGCAGCGTTCCGGCGAGATGCTGCTGAAGCTGCTCAATGATGCGTTGGACCTGGCCAGGGTCGAGGCCGGCAAGCTCGAACTGGAACCGGCGCCGTTCGATCCGCGCCAGTTGCTGGCGGACGTGGAGCAGCTGGAGCAGGGGTTGGCCCATGCCAGAGGACTGAGTTTCAGGCTGGAGGCTGCCGACGACCTGCCGCCGCAGCTGTTCGGCGACGCGTTGCGGATCAAGCAGGTGTTGCTGAACCTGTCCAACAACGCGCTGAAGTTCACCGAGCATGGTGGCGTGGTGCTGAGCGCGCAGCGTACTGGCGACGGCCTGTTGTTCAGTGTCAGGGATACCGGCCCGGGCATCTCCGAAGCTGGCCAACTGCGCCTGTTCCAGCGCTTCGAGCAGGAGGACGGCCCGCAGCGGCGTGCCGGCAGTGGACTCGGGTTGGCGATCTGTCGCGAGCTGGTCGAGCTGATGGGAGGCAGCATCGGGCTGGAGTCGCGCCTTGGGCACGGCAGTACTTTCCATGTGCGCCTGCCGCTGGAGGTGCCGCCGTCGAACACGCTGCAGTCACTGCCGACGACTTCCCCGGCGGAGCATTGTCATCGACTGCTGCTGGTGGAGGACGATGCCATCGTGGCAGCCGTGATACGCGGCCTGCTGGAACACGACGGTCATGTTGTGGTGCACGTGGCCAACGGGCTGGCGGCCATGGCCGAGCTGGCCCAGGCGGATTTCGACGCGGTGCTGCTCGATCTGGATCTTCCCGGTGTCGACGGTTTCCAGATTGCGCGGCTGATCCGCCAGCGCGAGCCCGCCTGCCGGCGTGTGCCGATCGTCGCGGTGACCGCGCGTTCGGGCAGTGATGACGAGGCGCGTGCGCGCGAGGCCGGCATGGATGGCTTCCTGCGCAAGCCGCTGACCGGCGAACAACTGGCCGGAATGCTGGCCAAGGTGGTGGTCGGGCCGGTTGTCGCCGTTTGAGCCGGGGAGGTTTTGTCCGGCACGCCGGGGCATGCCGCCCTGGCGCCGTGGCTACATGTCGTATTTGCGGAGTTCGAAGCCGAGCCGCTGGTATTCGCGCCAGCGCGTGCGTGAGCCATCACGCTCGGCCGGGTCGGCGGCGACCACCTCCAGCACCCGCTGGAAACGACCGGCGGGGCAGGTTTCGCGCAGGTTGATCAGCAGCGGGCGATCCGGTGTGTCGACGCCAGGCGGCACGATCAGCACGGCGGTTTCGTCGTCGTCATCGTCGCCGGCCAGCTGGTGCGGGATCATCGCGTCGTCATCGAACGCCCACAGCAACTCGTCCAGGACATGCGCCTGTTCGTGGTCGCGGGCCAGGATCAGCGTGGGCTGCTGTGCCGCGAATGCCTTTCTCGCCAGCTCGCAGACCAGCAGCAGCGGCTGCTCGCGGAAGCGCGGTTTGTCGATGAGGTAGAAATCGGCACGCATGGATTTGAGCGGGGAATCGGGAGTAGGGAATGGGGAATAGTAAGAGCAAATGCGAGAGCGTCGCCGTTTCCGACCTATTCCCTATTCTCTCAATCCCTACTCCCTCAGTCCTTATTCCCGATCAAGCAGCCACTGCGCCAGCAGTGCTACCGGGCGGCCGGTGGCCAGGCCTTTGCGGCCTTCGTCCCAGGCGGTGCCGGCGATGTCGAGATGGGCCCAGCGCTGGCCTTCGGTGAAGCGCGACAGGAAGCAGCCGGCGGTGATCGCACCGGCGCTCTTGCCGCCGATGTTGGCGACGTCGGCGAAGCCGGAGTCGAGCTGGGCCTGATAGTCGTCCCACAGCGGCAGGCGCCAGGCGCGGTCGAGGGTTTCCTCGCCGGCGGCGAGCAGTTCGGCGGCGAGGTCGTCGTGCTTGCTCATCAGGCCGGTGGCGTGCTTGCCCAGCGCGACCACGCAGGCACCGGTCAGCGTGGCCGCGTCGACCATCGCCTTCGGCTTGAAGGTCTGGCCGGTGTAGGTCAGCGCGTCGCACAGGATCAGGCGACCCTCGGCGTCGGTGTTGAGCACTTCGATGGTCAGGCCGGACAGGCTGGTCAGCACGTCGCTGGGGCGGTAGCTGTTGCCGTCAGGCATGTTTTCCACGCTCGGCACCACGCAGACGAGGTTGAGCTTCAGCCCCATCTTCACCGCGGCCACGAAGGCACCCAGCACGCCGGCGGCGCCACCCATGTCGAACTTCATCTCCTCCATGCCCGGGCCGGGCTTGAGGCTGATGCCGCCGGAATCGAAAGTGACGCCCTTGCCGACGAAAGCGTAGGGGGCGTCGCCTTCCTGGCCGCCCTTGTACTCGAGCACGATGAGCCGCGGCTTGTTGACCGAGCCACGGCCCACGGCGAGCAGCGAGCCGAAGCCCAGCTGTTCCAGTTCGGTTTCATCGAACACCTTGCAGTCGACCTTGTCCTGCGCGTCGGCGAAGGCGCGGGCCTGTTCGCCGATGTAGGCCGGGGTGCAGATGTTCGGCGGCAGGTTGGCCAGCTCACGGGCGAAGCGCACGCCGGCGGCGATCGATACGGCCTGGTCCAGGCCGGGCTGTGCCTCGGCGCCTGCGGCGAATGCCAGCGAGGTCAGTTCGGTCTGCCGGGTCTTGCTGCGGGGCTTGAACGTGGCGGTGTAGCGGTAGGCGGCATGGTCGCTGGCCAGCGCCGCGACGCGCACGCGCCAGGCGATGTCGCGACCGGGTACGTCCACCTCGGTCAGGAAGGAGACGGCGTCCTGCACCGGCAGCTTGCCCAGTGCGCGGGCGGCTTCGAGGTTGATCTTCTGGAAGCGCGCGGCATCCAGCGATTTCTGTGCGCCCAGACCGACCACCAGGATGCGCTTGGCAGTGACGCCGGCCGGTGCGAACAGCAGCGTGCAGCTGCCGGCCTTGCCGTCGATGTCGCCGCTTTCCACCTGGCGCTTGATCGCGCCGCCGGTGGCGCTGTCCAGATGGGCCGCGGCACTGGTCAGCACGCCCTGCTCATACACACCTGCCAGCACGCAGCCGGTGTCGACGGTTTCGGGAGTGGCGGTGCCGAGACTGAACTGAAGACTCATCAGAAGGTTCCTGCATGGGTTCGGCAGCGGCCGAACCGGCTAGACTTGCGGTTTGCCGGTCCGATCGGAACCGGCGGTGAAGCGGACAAGTCTATCGCATGCTGAGCATCCTCGACCGCTATTTCCTGCGCGAACTGGCGCAGACCGTGGCCGCCACCGTGGTGGTATTGCTGGTGATCGTCACCGGCAGCGCCTTTGCGAGGGTGCTGCAGCAAGTCGCCGGTGGCAGCTTTCCGCCCAGCGTGATGTTCCAGGTGCTGGGGCTGCGCATGCTCGACCTGCTGGCCAACATGATTCCGCTGGCCAGCTTCATCGGCGTGCTGATGGGGATGGGGCGGATGTACCGCGAGAGCGAGATGCATGTGCTGTCGTCCTCGGGCATGGGGCCGCGGGGGTTGTTGCGCCCGGTACTGATCCTCGGCGTGGTGCTGGTGGGGCTTACCGCACTGGTATCGCTGTGGCTGGGGCCGTGGGCTGCACGCACCAGCGACGCGATGGTGGCGGAGGCGAACCGCTCGGTGATCGCGGCTGGCCTGGATGCCGGCCGGTTCACCAGCCTGCCGGGCCAGGGCGGCATCATCTTCGTCGACACGCTGAGCCGTGACGGCACGAAACTGGGGCGCACCTTCGTGGCCGGGCAAAGCGAGGACGGGGATGGCGTGGCGCATCTGAAGGTAGTCAGTGCGGCCAGTGGCGAGCTGTACCAGGAAAGTGATGGCGGCGGACGCTTCATCGCGTTCCACGACGGCTGGCAGTACGACATCCCGCTCGGCACCGGCAACTGGCGGGTGATGCAGTACGGCGGCAACAACACGTCGCTGTCCGACGTGAAGGCCGACGAGGATGAGGATCCGGCCCACTCCAAGAGCAGTTGGGAGCTGGCTTTCTCGAATGCTCCGGACGAGCTTGCCGAGTTCGCCTGGCGAACCAGTGCGCCACCCATGACCCTGGTGCTGCTGATGCTGGCCTTGCCGCTGTCGCGGCAGAGTCCGCGGGAATCGAGGTATGGCCGCCTGCTGCTGGCGATCGTCACGTTCTACCTCTACTACACCCTGCTCGCGCTCGGCCGGGCGCAGCTCGGCAAGGGGCACTGGCACAGCGCTTTCCCGATGTGGCTGCTGCACCTGCTGGTGCTGGCGCTGGCCGGCTGGATGCTGTGGAAACAGTACGCGCCGCGACGTGGCGACAAGCCTGCCGTGGATCAGCCGGCATGAGGCTTCAGGCAGGCAATCTGTTCCGGATCAAGCGGGTCGACCGGCTGGTGGCGATGAGCGTGCTCGGCTCGCTGCTGATGGTGTGGCTGGTGCTGACCGGCTTCGACGCGCTGACCCAGTTCCTGCGCCAGCTGGGCCATGTGGGCAAGGACGGCTTCACGCTGACCAATGCCACGGCCTACGTGCTGGCCACGCTTCCGCGCCGGGCCTACGAGATGTTCGGCAATGCGGCGCTGATCGGCGGTCTGCTGGGGCTGGGTGGACTGGCTGCCACCGGGGAACTCACCGCGCTGCGTGCGGCCGGCATGTCGCGGCTGCGCATTGCCGGTTCGGCGGTGGGCCTGGTCGCGGTGCTGATCGTCGGCGTGGTGATCCTTGGCGAGACGGCGGCGCCCTGGGGCGAGCAGCAGGCACAGGCGATGCAGGTGCGGCTGCGTTCGGGCAATCTCGGCATCGGCTCCGACAGCGGCCTGTGGGCGCGTGACGGCAACAGCATCATCAACGCCCGCGGCACCACGCTGAAACAGCGTGACGGCATCGGCACGGTGCAATTGAGCGACGTGCGGGTATTCACCTTCGCCGATGACGGCCGGCTCGACCGCTTCGAGTGGGCAAAGACGGCCGAGCATTCAGGGCGCACCTGGGTGCTGCGCAATGTGCGCACGACCACCTTCGATGCCGATCGGGCGCGCACGCGCAAGGTTTCCAAACGCCAGTGGGAGTCCAGCCTCAACCCGCAGGTGCTGGCGCAGTCGGTGATCCGGCCGGACTACCTCTCCATGCGCGACCTGCTGCGCAACATGAGTTACCTGAAAAGCAACGGCGAGAGCCCGGGCAGCTATGCGGTGGCGTTCTGGGGGCGTGCGCTGTACCCGCTGAACGTGCTGGTGCTGGTGTTGTGCACGATGCCGTTCGCCTTCGGTGCACTGCGCTCCGGAGGCCTGGGCAAGCGCATGTTCATCGGCATGCTGCTGGCGATCGGCTGGTATTTCCTGCAAAAGGCGATCGTGAACTTCGGCACCGTATACGGCGTGCCACCGCTGCTGGCCAATGTGTTGCCGGCGGTGATCCTGGTGCTGGCGGCGTGGGGGTATTTCAGGAAACGGGTCTGAGCTGCGTCCGGCACCGGTTGAGGTGCCCTTGCCGGTTTGCCCGCCTGCGTTCAAGCTGAAGGTTTTTCCGACAGCGAGAACGACAGTGGACTGGATCGACCTGCGCAGCGATACGGTGACCCGCCCCACGCCCGCGATGCGCGAGGCGATGCTGGCGGCGGAAGTGGGCGATGACGTCTATGGTGAGGATCCGTCGGTCAATGCCCTGCAGCAGCGGCTGGCCGGTGATCTCGGTTTCGACGAGGGCCTGTTCGTGCCCAGCGGCACGCAGTCGAACCTGCTGGCGCTGCTGGCGCACTGCGAACGTGGCGATGAATATCTGGTCGGCATGGACGCGCACACCTACAAGTTCGAGGGTGGCGGCGCGGCGGTGCTGGGCTCGATCCAGCCGCAGCCGATCGTGCAGGACGGCGATGGCAGCCTGCCGCTGAAGCAGGTCGAGGCGGCGATCAAGCCGGTCGATCCGCACTTTGCACGGACCCGGCTGCTGGCGCTGGAGAACACCTGGCATGGGCGTACCCTGCCGCTGGATTACCTGGCTGCCGCACACGACTTCGCGCGCTCGCACGAACTGGGCCTGCATCTGGACGGCGCGCGATTGTTCAATGCGGCGGTGGCCTGCGGCGTGCCGGCACGTGAAATCGCGCGGCATTTCGATTCGGTATCGGTATGCCTGTCCAAGGGGCTGGGCGCGCCGGTGGGGTCGGTGTTGCTGGGTTCGCATGCACTGATCGACAGGGCACGGCGCTGGCGCAAGGTTGCTGGCGGTGGCTGGCGCCAGGCCGGCATGCTGGCGGCGGCAGGAATGCATGCGCTGGATCACCACGTCGAGCGGTTGGCCGACGACCACCGCCGTGCCGCTTGGCTGGCCGGCCGGTTGCGCGAGATCGCCGGCATCGACCTGCTTGGCCAGTACACCAACATGGTATTCATCGACGTGCCGGCGGAGCGGTTGCGCGAACTGGATGTGCACATGCGCGAGGCTGGCATCCGCATCAGCATCGGTTACCTGCCGACCCTGCGACTGGTCACTCATCTGGACATCGACGACGCCGGGATCGAGAGGGTGGCGGAGGCGTTTGCCGCATTTTTCCGCTGACTGGTCGCGCCATGCGTGGCGGCAATGTCCGTGGCTTTCGCACTGCTGCGATTCCGCGATGTCGGGCATTGCCCGCCCTGCGGTGCTGGACATCGACGATGCCGGGATCAAGCCGGATGGCAGGGACGATTGCCGCGCTTTTCGGCTGATCGATCACGACACGCGTGCGAAGCGCCGGAGTGTTGGCGCAGGCAGCACGCCATGGCGTGCTGCAAGACGTGTGGCGGGCGGTGTCCGCCCTACGCGTGCTGGTCGAATTTGCGGATGAAGTCGCGCACTTCGGGATAGACCTTCTCGCGCCAGCGGCGGCCGCTGAAGATGCCGTAGTGGCCGGCGCCCTCGACCACCTTGTGCGCGCGGCGCTTTGCCGGGATCTTGCTGCACAGGTCGTGGGCAGCCTCGGTTTGGCCCAGGCCGGAGATGTCGTCCAGCTCGCCTTCGATGGTCAGCAGGGCGCTGTGCCGGATCGCCGAGGGATCGACCCGTTCGCCGGCCACGTCCCACAGGCCGCGCGGCAGCAGGAACTGCTGGAACACCTTCTCGATGGTGTCGAGATAGAACTCCGCCGGCATGTCGAGCACGGCGTTGTACTCGTCGTAGAAGCGGCGGTGCGATTCGGCATCGTCGAGATCGCCGCGGACCAGGTTCTGGTAGAAATCCCAGTGCGAGGACAGGTGGCGGCCGGGGTTCATCGCGACGAAGCCGGCGTGCTGCAGAAAGCCGGGATAGACCTCGCGGCCACGGCCCGGATAGTTCGACGGCACGGTATGGATCACGTTGCCGCGGAACCACGAAAGCGGCTGGCGGGTGGCCAGGTTGTCGACGCTGGTCGGGCTGCGCCGCGGGTCGATCGGCCCGCCCATCATGGTCAGGCTGCGCGGCGTGTCCTCGCCGCGGGCGGCCATCAGCGACACCGCCGCCAGCACCGGTACGGTCGGCTGGCATACCGAGATCACATGCAGGTCGCGGGCACCGATGTGGCGGATGAATTCCTCGATGCAGGCAACGTAGTCGTCCAGCCCGAAGCGGCCTGCCTCGACCGGGATCATGCGTGCGTCGACCCAGTCGGTGATGTACACCTTGTGCTCGCGCAGCAAAGTGCGCACGGTGTCGCGCAGCAGGGTGGCGTGATGGCCCGACAGCGGCGCGACCACCAGCACCACCGGGTCGCTCTTCATTTTCTCGATGGTCGCCGGGTCGTCACTGAAGCGCTTGAAGCGCTTCAGCTGGCAGAACGGCCGGTCCAGCGCCACGCGCTCGACCACCGCGATTTCCTGCTCGTGGGCGGTGGCCGTGTGGATGTCGAAGGCGGGCTTCTCGTAGTCCTTGCCGATGCGGTGCATGAGCTCGAAACCCGCGGCCAGCCGCTGCGTGCCCGGCCAGGTGGCGAACGGGTTGCCGCTGTCGTTGAGCACTTGTGCGCTGGCGTCGGCAAAGTGGCTGAGCGGGCCGAGTACGGCGCGCTGCCATTCGTGGATCTGGTAGAGCATGTGGGGATCCCGCCTGGCTGAAATCAGCCATTTTAGCGCGGCGGGCAAGTGGTTACGCATTCTTCTGGAAGATGCGTCCGCGGGACTGTCAATCGCCCGCCGACACTTTGCCGGGGCTGTTCACTTTGTCTCAACGATGACAAGCTCCCGTCACGTTTGATCCACAGTGGTCACGACGTCGCGATGGATGTGGTTTCGCCGGTATCCCGGGTAGGTGTCCATGAGGTTGACCCGGCTTTGCGGCGTGGTTTTCGAGATTTTGGGCGGATATTTCCGGAACGCCGTTGTGCATGCCGGTGGCCTAGCGTGCCGGAGCCCGTGAATCCTTTGCGGTAAAGGGGTTTGCCGCTTCCCAAGGTGGGTATTGACAGGGTGTGTCAGATGAAGTAGCGTCGATATCGGGGATATGAAACATCGTTCCGTATGAAACATAGTTCCACATCGTAAGCTCTGCCTGAGGGGACAGACTATGAAGGGTGTGCGTTCATCAGCGTGTGGCCGTGTGTCAGCTGCAATTGTCGGTGCGACTTTTCTGTTTGGTGCTGCTTCGTCTTTCGGACTTCAGGTCGTGGAGGCGGAAAGCGATGCTTCCCCGCCATCCGGCGTGCAATCACCGCCGGATCAAGCCGGGCCACCGTTGCCGCAGTCGGATGACGCGACCCAGCTCCAGTCGATTTCGGTGACGGCGCGCAAACAGGAGGAACTGCTCCAGGACGTGCCTTTGACGGTATTCGCTTTCTCTCCGACCGAGTTGCGGAATATCGCGCCGAAAACCCTGTTTGACCTGACGCTCCTTACTCCCGGCTTGAATTACCAGGAAATCAGCGGCGGGCGTGCCGGTTCGCGCATCCAGATGCGCGGCATCTCGGGTGGCAATACCGGTCCATCCAGGGCTTCCGTGTTCCTGGATGGCGTTTTCATCCCGGGATCGTTCAACAACATTCCGTTCCAGTTCCTGCAGCGCGTCGAGGCCATTCCCGGCCCGCAGAGCGCGCAGTTCGGCCGTTCCACGTTCGCGGGTGCCGTGAACCTCGTGACGAAAGCGCCGCCGCGGACTCTCTCGGGCATGGTGGACGTGAGCATCGGGACGCTCGGTGAGCGGGAGGAGTACATCGACATCGGTGGCCCGATCACCGACCGGTTGCGGGGTATCGCCTATGCCTGGCATCAGCGCTTCGAGGGGGATTACACCTCCGCGCAGGGCATCCCGTTGGCAACCACGTTGACGCGTGCTGTCGGCGGAAAGCTCGAGTTCGAGGCGACCGACAACCTGACCATTGAAGGCAGTGCCTATTTCTCGCAGGACCAGGACGGCGCCTCGCTTGCGCGCTGGCTGGATCCGGCCACGAGGACGACGGATCCCCGCTTCAAGCCGGTTATCCGGCCCGACGGCAGCACGGTCAGGCGAGCCGATGGCAGTGAGGTGCTGTGGGTTTCCGGCCGGCTTCCCGGGGTGCGCTACGACGCCAAGCAGGATACGAGGTACGTCAACCCGCGGGCGACCAACCTGCGCGATCGCCGCAACGACCTGCGCCTGAGCACGCGCATCTCCTACTACATGGGTGACGGCTATTCACTGAACTTCACCGGTGGATATTTCACCGAGAGGGCCAGCCCCGGTCAGCGCGGCAGCGCGACGTCGATCTACAAACTCATCGACCCTATCGACAACCCCAGCTACGGCCTCGACTGGTCGGACACGCATTCCGACCTCAAATCCGCCGAACTGCGTTTCGCCTCGCCGGAAGACCGCCGGTTCCGCTACTCGATCGGCGCGTTCTACCAGTCGCTCGGCACGCCGAGCACGGGCATGAGGTACGGCGGCAACGTGTGTCTCACGCTGTGTACCCTGGACATTCTCGGAGAGTACCGGGTGAACACCACGGTGACTCCGGTCGACACGGATGCACTTGCCCGCGACACCTCGATCTTCGGCTCGGTGAGTTACGACTTCACGGATGACGTGACCCTGAGCGTGGAAGGCCGCTACCAGCGTGAATACATCAGGGAGGAAAACCGTGTTACCGGACTGAAGGTGGATGGCACCTGGAATGCCTTCCTGCCACGCCTCAACCTGCAGTACAGGGTGGCCGACAACCTGCAGTTCTACACGGTGTACTCGGTCGGCAACAATCCAGGCGTTTTCAATACTTCGGAGTTCCTTGGCCAGCCTGGTACCGGCACGCGCCTGAGCCAGCGTCAGGCCGAGGAAGAGAAGCTCTACAACTACGAAGTCGGCATGAAGTCCACCTGGCTCGACAACCGGTTGATGCTGAACGCCTCGCTCTATCACCAGTTGTGGGACGGCATGCAGTTCCCGCAGACCTATCCTTCGACCGAGGCGGGCACCAACTTCACCGTGATCGAGAATCGCGGTTCCGCGACGATCGACGGCTTCGAGATCGAGTCGCAGTGGACGCCGCTTGCGGGCCTCAACCTGCGGGGCACCATTTCCTTCAACAGGGGCGTGTATCAGAACTACTGCTCGGGCAACTATGCCGCGCTCCTCGGCATAAGCGACATGGCGCCGCCCAACAAGTGCGTGTTCGTCAACGGCAAGAAGCTGGAGAACTCCTCTCCCCGCACCTATTCTCTCTCGGCGGATTACAGGCGGCCGCTGTCGGATAACTGGAACTGGTTCATGCGTGGCAGCTACCAGTACCAGTCCGGCCAGTACACCGAAGAGTGGAATGATTCGTGGAGCACGTCGGCCACGGTATTCACCGGTTCCATCGGTCTCGACAGGGGGCCGCTCAGGATCGAACTCTATTGCAGGAACTGTGGCCAGGAGAGCTCGCCCATCCGCATTGGACGCAGTACCGATCTCCGCTTCGGCGCGAACCGGCAGGACAATTTCGCACCAGGTTATCTGTTGCGCCGGCCACGCCAATTCGGACTTCATGTCGCTTACGGTTTCTGATGTTGCGACGGGGTTTTGTCTGATGACGATTTTTCAACCGGCATCACGTCGGAAAGCCATTCTGGAGCTGAAGTCATGAAAAAGAATCTGCTTTTGATGGGCGGTCTCATTGCCGCATCCGTGGCCGGCATGTCGCCGGCCGGTCATGCGGCGACGCTGCCGGGTCTTGGTGAGGTTTCCGGCAAGGTCAGCGGTCCGACGGACGTGGTTTTTCCGGTTTATCTCCACAATAAGGAAAAGAACGTCGGCTACACCGTGTTTGTCGTGGACGGGGCTTACCGCGCGACGAACATGTTCCCCGGACAATATGAAATAACCGTGCAGAACGGTTATGTGCCGAGCCCCATCAGCCTCGAGATGCAGCCCGTGCAGGTGAGCGTGACCGCCGGCGGGCAGGCGGTCGCGAACCTGTCACCCAAGCAGGTGGCCGCAACTTCGAACTACACCGGCCGGGAAATCTACCCTGACGGCATCAAGGTCCTGCCTTACGAGGAGATCTATCCGAAGGGGCCGGGGCGCAAGATCCTCGAGCACTCCTGCGTGGTTTGTCATGGTGTCAATTTCATCCCGAGCAAGGCGTTGCCCAGAGTCGGCTGGGAGGCGCTGGTCAACCTCATGATCAAGCCGCAGGGAGAGGGTGGCGTGTTCAGCGGGCAGCTGAGCGCGGGCTCGCCGGTGGTGACTCATGAGCGCCTCAGTCCCGAGGATCTCCCGCTGTTGCTCGACTACCTGGGGGAAAACTTCGGTCCCGGTGCCGAACCGCGCGCGGTCCTGCAGGAAACCTGGCCCACCGTTGATCGCGAGGCTCTGGCCAAGGCGCAGTACATCGAATACCGGTTCCCGAACACGCCGGATGAAAGGCGCGGCTCGCACAGCCTGAACTTCGATCGCGACGGCATCGTCTACGTCAGTGATCCGACGGAAAAGGCGGTCTGGCGGGTCGATCCCGCCACGGCTGAAACCAGGCAGTATCCGATCCCCGATGGTGAAAGCACGCACGGCATCACCGTGGACGGAGACGGCACGGTCTGGATCGCCGGCAGCGGGCATTACATCGCACGCCTGGATCCCAAGACCGGCCTGTGGGACAGGTACAAGAGCAAGTTCACCGGGCTGCACGCCAATACGCCGGTGCTTACCACCGAAGGCAACCTGTGGTTCACCCAGCTGATAGGCAATGGCCTCGGTTACTGGGATCGCGAGACCGACAAGGTGACCTACTACTCCAGCCCCGTCCCCAACGCGGATCCTTATGGTCTCGAGGTCGACCACAAGGGGAAGGTCTGGTACTCGGAATACTTCGCGGGTGCGATCACCCGGTTTGATCCCGAGACGGAGACCTTCAAGCGCTTCAAGGTACAGACATGGCCGAACAGCCTGCGTCGCCTTGGTGCGGATTCGAAGGACAACATCTGGTTCGGCGTGTATGGCTACATGGGCAAATACGGCAAGCTCGGCCGCATCGATGCGGAAACCGGGCAGATGACCGAGATCACCATTCCCATTGAATACGGCCAGCCGTACGACACCAGGCCGGACACGGAGGACAAGGTCTGGATCGCCTCGATGAACTATCTGTCGCGGTTTGATCCCGAGAAGTTCACCTTCACGATCTATCCCATGCCCCAGCGTACCGATGCGCCCAAGCCCGAAGTGACCCGTGACGGTTCGGTGTGGTACGCGCCGCGCTACGCCGCGTCGGCCGGCTACGGCGGTGCCGCGGTGGTGCTGCATCCGGACAAGGATGCGATCAAGACGTTGCGGGCTGTCCCGAGTACCGAGCTGAGCAACTTCTACATCGGCAAGTACAAGGGGCCGTTTGCCGAGGTGGAAGGCGTCATCAAGTGGCAGGATGGCGAGCCCAAGAACCAGGTGGACTACGAGCACAAGACCGTGGGCCGGCCGATAAGCGAAGTAGGTGAGATCGAGGACATTGAAGGCTAGGTGGCGGGAGCGTCTGCATGGCGGGTCACGTGGATATCGCCGGGTGTCTGATTCCCGGAAAGCCACGCCGCCATGCGGGCCTGCTCACGGCCGCGAGCCGGAAATGGTGAACAGGTGTGTCATGGAGACCGCGAATGTCCGCCGATCGTGTCAATGGTTGATTATCTGGTGACTGCTCATGGTCGGTGTTTCATATATTGACGAGAGTGTCGTATTCGACGTCGAGATTCCCCTGGTGGTCGTCGGTGCCGGCGCCGGCGGGTTGGCGGCAGGCCTGGCGGCGAAAGAAAAGGGCGTGGATGTCGTCGTGCTCGAGCGGGACGCCGTACCGTCGGGCAGCACCGCCATGTCGTCAGGCTTCGTGCCGGCAGCTGGAACCCGTTACCAGCGGGCGCAAGGGGTCGTCGACTCGGCGGAAGTGATGGAGGCCGACATCCGCAGGAAGAACAAGGATGGGGCGGATGTGGAGGTTGTCCGGGCGCTGTGCAAGGCGTCAGCGGGCGTGATCGAATGGCTCGCGGACACGCATGGCGTACCGTTCGAGCTGGTGCAGGGCTTTCTTTATCCGGGGCACAGCGCCCACCGGATGCATACGACTCCGGGGCGCAGCGGTACCGAGTTTCTGGGATACCTGACGAATGCCTCGGCCAGATCGGAGCTGGATTTGCTGACGAGTGCCAGGGCTTCGCATCTGTATATCGATGCCGACAGGCGGATCCGGGGCATTTCCTACGTCAGGCCGGACGGCTCCACCGACACCGTGAAATGCGAGGCCCTGCTGCTGGCCTGCAATGGCTTTGGCGGAAACCCTGCGCTGGTCGAACGACATATTCCGGCCATGAAGGATGCGCTCTACCACGGACATACGGGAAACCAGGGTGAAGCCTTGCTGTGGGGCGAGTTGCTGGGTGCCAGCACCAGGGATCTGGGCGCGTTCCAGGGACATGGCTCGTTGAGCTGGCCGCAGCAGGTTCTGGTCTCGTGGGCTTCCATGATGGAAGGCGGCATACAGGTCAACAAGCTGGGTTCGCGCTTCTCCAACGAGCATGTCGGCTATTCCGAGCAGGCCCGCACGGTGATTGCGCAGCCGGATGGCGTTGCATGGAACATCTTCGATGAGCGCATACACGAGGATCTTCTGAAGTCGCCGGACTACCGCATGACGGTGGAGTTCGGCGCGGTGAAGAGCGGCAGTGACGTCAAGGCGCTGGCGGAAGTCACCGGTTTGCCGATCGAGGGGCTGGAAAGCTGCCTCGAGGAGATGCGCCGGTCAGCGGAAAGTGGCGAGCCGGACCGGTTCGGAAGGTTGTTCAAGACGGAGGAGCTGCTCCGGCCACCGTTCCATGCGGTGCTGGTGACCGGGGCGTTGTTCCATACCCAGGGCGGTCTTGAGATCGATACCTGCGGAAGAGTCCTGGATGGCAGCGGTGCGGCCATGCCCAATCTCTATGCAGTCGGTGGCGCCGCGCGCGGCATTTCCGGACCTTCGGATTATGGTTACCTTTCCGGCAATGGACTGCTCAGTGCCACGGTAATGGGGGTGATTGCCGGAAGACATGCGGCGGAAAGCATATTGAGCGCCGTGAAAACCGGGGTGGCGGAAAGCTGACTGGAACAGTCGCTGACTGGAACAGTTGGCCGATATTTCCCGGCACGCCGGGTTTTACGGCGGTGCGGGTATCCTGGATTTTTCGTGGTGCGGTAATTGCCGGCATTGAGATGGGGCGGCACGAAAACGAAATATCCGCTGTTTTGCTGATCTGTTGACAATGAAAAACCCATGGATGGATTGCTTGAGGGAGTGTGAAGCATCGTTTCATGCGGGTTTCCGGGCGTTTGAATCATTGCCTTCCCGCGTGCGATCCATGTTTTTGTCGTTCATCCATTTTGTCATTCATGGCTGCGGGGTTGCCGTCAATGACATTCGTCGCGCATGTCATGTGCGAATCAGCTGTTTTTCGGAGGGCGGGGAGTGGAATCAGCTAAAAGAACGAAATTCAGGTGGCTGATAATAGCGCTGATATTGTCGCTGGTAGTGATCAATTACGTCGATCGCGCTGCCATTGCCTACGCGATCGGGCCGATAAGCGAGTCGCTGGGCATCAATGCCGTTCAATGGGGTCTGGTCGGCAGTGCCTTCTCGGTGGGGTATTTGCTTGTCGCCTTCCTCAGCGGCCCGATGGTGGATTACTTCGGGCCCAGGAAAATCCTGGCCGTGGCCGTGCTCATCTGGTCCGTGGCTTCGCTGTTCACCGCGCTTGCCTCCACCTTCGCCATCATTTTCATCGCGAGGGTTCTGCTTGGTCTGGGCGAAGGCCCGGGTTTTCCGGCGGCAAGCCGGGCGACGAGTCGATGGGTACCGAAGGTCGAGCAGGGTTTCGTGCTGTCACTGATCGGCGGAGTGGGCGTGGCTGCGAGCGTGCTCATCAGCGGGCCGATCGTCACGTACCTGATCCCGCTGGTGGGCTGGAGGAGCACGTTCCTGATCCTCGGTGCGCTGGGCCTGGTATGGCTGGTTGTCTGGGTGGCGGTGTTTCGCGACGAGCCATCTCCCCGCAAGGGCATGAATGCGGAGGAGCTGGCCTATATTGCGTCAGGCAAGACGGAGCTGGAGAAGGCACCGACCAAGTCCAGGATCGACGCGAAGAAGATATTCACCAACAAGCCCCTGCTGGCGATGGCCGTCGGCTTTTTCTCGTGGGGCTACATATTCTGGGGGCTGCTTTACTGGCTCCCGGGTTATCTGAGTCAGGTGTATCACCTTGACATCAAGGCGGTCGGTATTTTCGGCGTGATTCCGTGGGCGACAGGTATCTGCGGTGCGCTGCTGGGTGGATTTGCCCTGAGCCGGATGCGGGTTGCGACGGACAGGTTTTATCCGCAATGCGCGTTGATGGCCGGCTGCGTGCTGCTGGCCGGCCTGTGCATGATTCCCGTTTTCCTCATCCATTCACTGAATGTGGCAATCCTGTTCATCTCCCTCGGCGTGGGTTTCGGTTTCGTCACGGCAGGGTTCTGGTGGGTGGCGTCGATTGAAACTTCTCCGGATCAGCCCGGGTTTGCCGCGGGTCTGGTAGATGCGGCATTTGCCGCAGCCGGTATCGTCGCGCCGATCGTCATGGGTTACGTCGTTGAATACACCGGCAACTTCAATGGCGGCTTTTTGACGATGCTGCTTGTGGCCGTGGCCGGTGCACTGGTGATGCTGGTGTTCACCCGCGAGGTCGACCAGCCGCGATGAGGTGGTGATCCGGCCGCGCCAGGAGCGCGGCCGTCACCTGCGATGTGCTGTTTCCGCTGGCGTCAGGCCGGAGCGATCAGTGGTCGATCCAGACGGGCCCGCGTGCTTTCCCGGCCACTGGCGAATGTCGAAGGGAAGGGGGCTGGTGGCGCCCCGCCTGCTCCGTGCCGGGCGGCATCGCCGCGGTGACGGCATTGAATTCCGGGCTTTTTTTCACGTACGACGAAAGTCGCCGAAATCGTGTTGACAAAGGCATGTGGGCGTGGCAATGTCGTTTTCAACAATATGAAACGATGTTTCATATAATAACAGGGGAAGGAGATTTCCGGTGGTGATGCCGCTCCAATCCATCAGGGTGATTGATGCATCCACGATTCTGGCTGGCCCGCTTTGCTGCCAGATCCTCGGGGACTTCGGTGCCGATGTCATAAAGGTGGAACACCCGACGCGCGGGGACGCGATGCGCGGGCATGGGCCCCAGAAAGACGGTGTTCCGCTGTGGTGGAAAGAGATCAGCCGCAACAAGCGCACGGTGGGCCTGAATCTTGGTGACAGCCAGGGCGCGGAGGTATTCAAGCGGCTGGCTGCGACGGCGGATGTCGTGGTCGAGAATTTCCGGCCCGGCACGCTGGAGCGCTGGGGCATCGGCCCCGAAACATTGATGGAGAGCAATCCGGGGCTGGTCGTGGTCCGCTTGACCGGGTTCGGGCAGACCGGACCGTATGCGCACCGTCCCGGCTTCGGCACCCTGGCCGAGGCGATGAGCGGCTTCGCCTACCTGACCGGGCCGGCGGATGCGCCGCCCACCCTTCCGGCCTTTGGCCTGGCCGACTCGCTGTGCGGAATCGCGGCGGCAAACGCCGCCCTCATGGCGCTTCGTGCCCGCGAGGTGCTGGGCCAGGGCGGGCAGGTCATCGACATGAGCATCCTCGAGCCGATCATGACGGCAGTGGGGCCTTCGCCGACGGCTTATCAGCAGTTGGGCGTGGTCGGTACGCGGCATGGCAACCGCTCGGAGAACAACGCGCCGCGCAATACCTACAGGACGGCCGATGGTCACTGGGTGGCGGTTTCGACCAGTGCCCAGCAGATCGCCGAGCGTGTCATGGCCCTGATCGGGCACGAGGAGGTCGCCAGGGAGCCGTGGTTCGCGAGTGGGCGTTCGCGGGCCCGGCATGCCGATTATCTCGACCAGCTCCTCGGTGACTGGGTGGCGGAACGGGATCGCGCGACCGTGCTCGCGGAGTTCGAGAAAGCAGGGGCTGCCGTGGCGCCGGTGTACAGCGCCAAGGACATCGTGGAAGACCCGCACATCCGGCAGACCGGGATGCTGGTCGAGGTGGATGACGATGACCTGGGCCCGCTGCTGATGCACAACGTCATGTGGCGGATGTCCGGAACCCCCGGAAAGATCCGCTTTACCGGTCGGGATCTCGGGGCTGATACCAGCGAGGTTCTCGAGGAAATCGGATACAGCAGCGCACAGGTGGATGCGTTGCGGAATCACGGAGTCGTACGGTAATGGACAAGTTTCTTCAGGCCGTCCAGGGCGGCGTTCGCATTTTCGATCTGGGCCGGCAGATGTTCACGGGAATGCCGCAGTCCCCCAACCATCCGCAGTTCCTTCACACCCTGCCGCGCCGCCACGGTGACAGCTATCGGGTCGGTGGCGGTTCCGCGGCCAATGACCTGCTGGTTACCGGGACGCATGTCGGCACGCATATCGATGCGCTGTCGCACGTGTCGCATGTGGATTGTCTGCACGGTGATATCCCGGTATCGCAAGCGATGGAGCATGGCCGCTTTGTCCGGCATGGCGTGGACGCGATCGCGCCGATGGTGCGTCGTGGCGTCCTTCTCGATGTGCCGTCGTTCCTCGGCGTGGTGGGTTGCGTCCCGGGCTACGAGATAACGCCGAAGGATCTGGAGGCCACCGCGGCCCGTCAGGGTGTCGAGGTCCGTGCCGGTGACGTGGTGCTGATCCGGAGCGGCTGGGGCGTGCGGTTTGCCGAGGGCACGGAATCCTATCTGGGCAAGGAGTCCGGCGTTCCGGGCGTCAGCGAGGATGGTGCCCGATGGCTTGCCGGGCATCAGGTGCACGCCGCCGGTGCGGACACCATCGCCTTCGAGAGGCTGTTGCCCGGAGGCGGCCATGCGAGTCTCCCTGCGCACCGGGTTCTGCTTTTCGAGGCGGGCATATACATCATCGAGGCGCTGGACCTCGAGGAGCTGGCCAGGAACAAGGTGTACGAATTCACCTTCATCCTGTCGCCGTTGAACATTCTCGGGGCGACCGGTTCTCCGGTCAGGCCACTGGCGGTGCTTGCCAATGAATAAGCCCATCGCTGAACCCACCCTGGCACAGGCCATCGGGCTTTTTGCCGCAAACAGCACGTGCACGACCATACCCGCCGAGGTCCTGGACAGTGTCCAGAAAAGGGTGATGGATACGCTGGGCATCTGCCTGGCTGCCAGCACCCTGTCCACGAGCCGGATGGTGAGGGAATGGGCCTGTGGGCAGGGCGGTGCCCGCCAGGCGCATGCGATCGGTATCGGGGATCCGCTCCCCGCGTCACTGGCGGCTTTCGTGAATGGAACGCTCGCGCATTCGCTCGACTACGACGACACGCACCTGCCTTCGGTGATGCATCCGAGCGCCCCGGTCATCCCGGCCGCGCTTGCAGCAGCCGAGCTGGCGGGTGCAACCGGGGCGGAAACCCTGGCGGCCATTGCCGTTGGTCTGGAGGCATGCGTGCGGCTCGGGATGGCCGGTTACGATGCCGCGAACAAGGGTTCCACTTTCTTTGAACATGGCCAGCACGCCACATCGATCTGCGGCGCGCTTGGCGCGGCGGTTGCGGCGGCCAAGCTGCTCCGTCTGACGCCCGAGGGGATCGCCCACAGCCTGGCCGTGGCTGCCTCGATGGGTTCCGGGTTGCTGGAAGCCAACCGCACCGGTGGTACGGTCAAGCGCATCCATTGCGGATGGGCGGCCCACGCCGGCGTCAGTGCGGCAACCCTGGTGCAGCACGGGCTTACCGGGCCGCAGACCGTTCTCGAAGGCCGCTTCGGCTTTTTCGAGGCTTGGCTGCACGGGGTATTCAATGCCGATGCCATTACCGACGGACTCGGCGGCAACTGGCTGGTGCCCGGCATCTTCTTCAAGCCTTACCCGGCGAACCACTTCACGCACACGGCCATCGATGCAGCCATCGAGTTGCGGGAAAAGGGCCTGACGCCGGAGCGCGTTCAGAGCGCCACGCTGGCCGTGGCCTCCCAGACCGTCCGCACGATTGGCGAGCCGCTGGCGATCAAGCAGGCACCTGCCAGCGGATACGCCGCGCAGTTCAGCGGGCCGTACGCGGTTGCCGTTGGTCTGTTCGGCGGCGGCGGGCTGGGTGCCGGCATCGACGACTACACCGATGCATTGGCCATGGATCCGCAGCGTCGGGCCCTGATGGCCAAAGTGAGCGTGGTTTCGGACCCGCGCTGCGACGGGATTTTCCCGTTCCAGTTCCCGGCGATCCTGACGGTCCGGACCACCGATGGAGAGGAACTGCGCGCGGAGGTGCTGGTGAATCGCGGAGGCACTCAGCGGCCGTTGAGCACCAGTGAGCTCCAGCGGAAGTTTCGCGACAACGCGGGTCTGGTCATCGACACCCCCCAGATAAACCGGGTCGAGGAGGCCTTGCTGTCCCTGCCGGTACTTCCGGATCTGCAACGGCTGTTCGAAGCCTTGCGGATCGATATTCAATCCAACTAGAGAGCGACGCCCATGTCCGGATCACACGACCTCATCATCACCAATGTCCGGGTGGCCAGCCCGGAATCCCCCGAGTTGGCATCCGTGGATATTGCCATTGATGACGGCGTGTTCACCGAGCTTGCGCCGAACATCGACAAGTCCTCCGCCAGGGAGGTGTTCGATGCCGGTGGGCGGATTGCCTATCCGGGAGTCGTCGATGCCCACCAGCACTGGGGCATCTACAACCCGCTGGGCGAGGACGCCGTGTCGGAGAGCAAGGCGGCGGCCCAGGGCGGGGTTACTACCGGCATCACCTACATGCGCACCGGCCAGTACTACCTGAACCAGTCGGGGCCGTATCGCCAGTTCATGCCCAAGGTCCTCGATGCGGTTCATGGCCGGGCACACGTCGATTACACGTTCCACGTGGCGCCGATGCTGCGTGAACATATCGACGAGATTCCGGAGATCATTTCCGACTTCGGCATCACGTCGTTCAAGATCTTCATGTTCTACGGCGGCTTCGGACTGCATGGCGCATCCGCCGAGCAGAGCAAGTTCCTGATGCTCCCCGATGGCCAGCGCTACGACTTTGCCCACTTCGAATTCGTGATGCGCGGAGTGCAGGCTGCCAGAAAGCAGATGCAGGGCATTGCCGACGAGATCTCGCTGTCGCTGCATTGTGAAACGGCCGAGATCATGCGCGCCTACCAGGAGATCGTGCGCACGGAAGGAAAGCTGCATGGGCTGAAGGCGTACAGCGCTTCACGGCCGCCGCACTCCGAAGGACTGGCGATCGCGATCGCTTCCTATCTCGCGCATGCCACGGAACTGCCGAACATCAACCTTTTGCACCTCTCGTCGGAAATGGCGATGGACGCGGCCATGCGCATGGCCGCGGCATTCCCCCACGTCAATTTCCGACGAGAGGTCACCATTGGCCACCTGCTTGCCGATTTCGATCAGGCCGAGCATGCATGTGGCGTTGGCGGCAAGGTGAACCCGCCCCTGCGTTCCCGCAAGGATGTCGAGGCGCTGTGGGAGCACGTGCTGGCCGGGCATGTCGACTGGGTGGTATCCGACCACGCCTGTTGTCGCAGCGAGGCCAAGTTCGGCGAGCCGCGTGACGACGTGTTTGTCGCCAAGTCGGGTTTCGGCGGTACCGAGTACCTGTTGCCGGGACTGGTCACGGAAGGGCGCCGGCGCGGCCTTTCCCACCAGCGCATTGCCCAGTTGCTTTGCCAGGGGCCGGCCCGCCGCTTCGGCCTGCGCTCGAAAGGCGACATTGCCGTGGGTTTCGACGCGGACATCGCCCTGGTCGATCCGAATACGCAGTGGACGGTACGGGCGGAGGAATCGGAATCGACGCAGAGGTACACGCCGTTCGAAGGGTTCAACATGACGGCCAGGGTCACGGACACATTCCTGCGTGGCCGGCACATCATGCACGACGGCAAGGTGCTGGGCGAGCCGACAGGACAGTTCCTGAGGCGTCCCCTGCAGCAGCGCGGCTGAAATCCTGCCTGGAGTCGGTGACGACTCCAGGCCACTCTCTCTGGAAAGACACACGACCCGCGATCGCGGGTCGTGTGCGTGCAGGGGGCAGGATTTCTGTCTGTCCGGACGCCGGGGGTGCGGCGTGATCGAATCGATGATGGTGATGCGGGACACCGGGCCCGGAGCCCGGTGTCCGCTGGTTCAGCGCACCCGCCGGAGCGTCTGGCGGGCGATGCGGATGACGGCTTCGTCGACGATGGCGCCCTGGTCGTCCACGACGACGGCAGTACCCGATTGCAGTGCCTGCTCGAACCACGCCACCCGCTTCTCGGCGGCAAGGATTTCCTCCGCACTGGGCGTGAATACCTTGTTGATGATGGCTGCCTGGTTCGGATGGATGGCCGTGCGTGCGCGGAATCCGAGGGCGAGAAAGCGCTGCGTGCTCGATTCGAGCAGCTCGTCCCGGGATGCTTTTCCGGGCTCCTGACGCACCATGGTCTCGGCTGGTGCGATGGGTGCCTCGATACCTGCGGCGGCCGATGCAACCACGACCCGCAGCCACAGTGCCGAGAGATCCGCGGGAGATACCTGTGCGGCATCGATGCCGAGTTCCGCCAGCAGGTCGGCCCTGCCGATGCCGAAGCGCAGCACCCGGGGCAATGCCGCCATGGCGGATGCGGATTCCAGCCCGGCGGCGGTTTCGATCAGGGGAATGATCTGCAGCGGAGCCGGTCGGTCCGGCGAGGCATCGTGTTGCCGGAGGGCACGATCCAGGTCACGGATCGATTCGACGGAAGCCTTGGGGAGAATGATGCCCGTGACGCCGGGGAAGCGGGCCAGCTCCACGTCGGGCAGAACATCCGCTCCCGCGATCCGGATCCAGATCTCCCCCGCCGTGTGATCCTGATGGGCCAGCCAGGCGGCGGCGGTTTCCCGTGCCACCGCCTTGCGGGCGGACACGACGCCATCCTCGAGATCGATGATCACCGCGTCGACACCGCGGCTTCTCGCGTTTTCCAGAAAGCGGGGCTGATCACCGGGTACGTACAGATAGCTCCGGGCGAGGGGAGGATTTGCGTGGCCAGGTGCTGCCCGGATCGTCATGACGGACTGTATCCCATTTGTTCTGAGAGTCGGTGGGTGACGGCAAGCAGGGCTTCCGCACACTGCTCGATTTCGTCGGCGAGGCGGTCCGATGGCCCGCATACGCTGATCACGGCGCACGGCTGCCCGTGGTGGTCGAAGATGGGCGCGGCCACCGCGCTTGCACCGGGTTTCCGCTCGCCCGAGGAGATGGTGTAACCGCGCGCGCGGGCTTCCGCCACTTCGGCCCGGAGCGTGGCGATGTCGGTGATTGTCTGTCCGGTCAGCGAGGTGAGGTTCTTGCCGTTCCGTGCCACGTAGGCTTCGAATTCCGCGTCCGGCAGGAATGACAGGAAGGCTCGGGATGATGCGCCTGCATGCAGCGGGTAGGGGATGCCGAGCGTGATCGACATGATGACCTCGCGTGGTGGCGTCGTCTGTTCGACATAGACGCGGGTGTCTCCCACGCGCATCGACAATGTCGCTGTTTCCTGGGTGGCATCCGAAAGATTCTGCAGTTCCGGAAGTGCCAGTTTGCGGACGTCCAGTCCCTGCAGATAACGCATCCCGAGCATCAGTGATGCAGGGCCGAGTGCATAACGGCTCGACTCCTCTTCCATCTTGATGATGCCCTGATGGCACAGGGCGGTCAGGATGCGATGGACGGTCGCTTTCGACAGGCCCAGATGGGATGACAGTTCTGTTACGCCAAGCGTGGGCGATCTGGATTGAATGAACTGCGAGAGAATATCTGCGGCGCGTTCCACCGCGACTACCGAATACTGCCGTTCGCGGGGCTGGGCGGCAGTCTTGGTCCGTGGATTCTGTCGTTCTTTCAAGGGCATTCTCCATTTTGCCAGCAGCCGTGGCTGGGCGTGTATCCCTCTATGGTGGTCGTGAATGCCATCGACTGTCGGTCAGTCAGTGCCAGTGCATGTTTGTCTGGACTGTCGATTGGTCATTCGTGATAGCCGGGTGGTCGGGTGTGATCACCATGGATTCTGGCTGTGAAGTATAAGGCCGGGCTCCGTCAATTTGAACTGCGGAATGCCGGTATCACTGTGCCGTGATGCACGAGAAGTCGGCTATCCAGTACCAATGGGTCGCAAGAGATTGCGTGACCGACTGGATTGCGGCCCGCAGGGGGCAAAACGGCTGCCGTTGCTGACAACGAAAATACCGGTCGGCATGTCCATTTTTGATGTTTTCCGCGTGAGTCATGCGGTGGTGGCCGGACACCGTAATGCATGCGGCGGAGAAAATATTTTCATCGCGACGGATTCCGGGTGTGAAGCCGGTAATTTTCCAGACCGAATCAGGCTGTCAGAAGGTGGTTTTCAGCGGTTTTATTCCATGCGTCCGACCGGGGCGGACAGTGCCGGAAAACCGTACCCGCATGGAGCCCTTTCCGTCCGGGATGTTTCTATTGCACGGATTCCTTTTCCATCAGGCGAATCTCGGTGCCTGCCGCCAGGTCGTGCAATGCGCGTCGGCGCCGGTCGAACAGGGCGGTGGCGAACCAGCCGGCCCAGACGATCAGCAGGGTCCACAGGGTTGCGTGCAGGCCGAGCATCGGTGCCAGTGCCAGCAGGATCAGCGGAGCTGCGGCCACCAGCAGGCGGATGATCGCCTGCTGCCAGGTCGGGGTGCCGCCATCGTCGCGGGTGAGCCGGATGCGCCACGCCCGCATGCCGACGGTCTGTCCGCCGCGCCGCCACGAGCTGGTGAAATACGCCGCGACCGCCACGGCCTGCAGCAACTGGTACCAAGCCGGTATGACCGTGTGCTCACCGGTCTGGATCAGGTGGCCGCCGGTGGCCAGCTGGCACAGCAGACCCACCACCATCATGATCGCCACCACGATCAGCAAGTCGTAGACCAGTGCCGTCAGGCGGCGCCACAGCGGGCAGGGGAGGTCGGTGGTGACAAGGTTTGCGGACATCGTGGGGATTCGCTTGCGTAGTGCGCGCGCAATGCCCAGCATCGGGCGCATGAGGAAAAAAGACAGCCCGGGCAGTATCGCCGAAGACGACCGCCAGAGCATCGACGCGTTCATCGAGCGGATCTGGTCGGAGGATGGCCTGGCCGACCGCACGCTGGATGCCTACCGGCGCGACCTCGAGGCGCTTGCCGCCTGGCTTGGTGCGCGTGGCCGGCGTCTTGTGTCGGCGCGGCGGGAGGATATCTCCGCCTATCACGGCATGCAGGCCGGAGCGGTGCGCTCGTTGGCGCGCCGGCAGTCCGCGTTCCGCCGCTATTACGCCTTTCTCGCCCGCGACAATCCGGCATTCACCGATCCCACCTTGCTGATCGAACGGCCGAAGACGCCGCGCAGCCTGCCCAAGGCGCTGGCCGAGAGGGAGATCGAAGCCCTGCTCGACGCTCCCGACACCAGCGCCACGCTCGGCCTGCGCGACCGCGCCATGCTGGAGCTGATGTATGCCTGCGGCCTGCGTGTGTCCGAACTGGTCGAGTTGCCGCTGGCTGCGCTGAATGCCCGCCAGGGCGTGCTGCGGATCACCGGCAAGGGTGGCAAGGATCGCCTGGTACCGGTCGGTGAGGTAGCTCTGGAACACCTTGCCGCCTATCTCGAGCAGGCGCGTCCGACCCTGGCCAGGGGACGCCAGCCCGTCGCGTTGTTCCTCAGCAATCGCGGCGAAGGCATGACCCGGCAGATGTTCTGGACCCTGGTGAAGCGTCATGCGCTGCGCGTGGGCATCAACCCGAAACGCATTTCCCCCCACGTGTTGCGGCACTCCTTCGCCACCCACCTGCTCAACCATGGCGCTGATTTGCGGGCCCTGCAGATGCTGCTGGGGCACAGCTCGCTGAGCACGACGCAGATCTACACGCTGGTGGCGAAGGAAGGCCTGAAGCGGCTGCATGCGCAGCATCATCCGCGGGGGTGAGTGTGGGGAAGGCTTGCGGGTTTGCCCGGGCGAGGCTTCCACCTGTGCGAGAATGCCGCGTTGCCGCCGTGGTCCGGCGCGAACCCGATCAAACGAGCCCGATCAGACGAGGTTGTGATGGTGAAGAAATTCTTGCTGGCGTTGTGCATCGGCGCGTTTTCGTTGACGGCCTGTGCCGGTGGAAAGGACGCCGCGCCAGCGACGGGTACGGTCAGCCCCGAAGCCGAGCAGATGGTGCGCAAGGCGATCGACAGCCTGGCGGCCGGGGTGCGGGTGGATGCGATCGAGCCGGCGGTGATCCCGGGCTTCTACCAGGTGATCGCGTCGGGGCAGATGCTGTACATCAGCGACGACGGCAAATACATGCTGCATGGCGAGATGTTCGATCTGGCCAGCAAGAAAAACGTCAGCGACGACGCCTGGGCGGATTTCCGCAAGGCCGAACTGGCCAAGGTGCCGCAGTCGCAGCGCATCGTGTTCGCGCCGCCGGACCCGAAGTACACGGTGACGGTGTTCACCGATGTGAACTGCGGTTTCTGCCGTGAACTGCACAAGCACGTGGCGGAACTCAACAAGGAAGGCATCGCGGTGGAATACCTGGCCTGGCCGCGCGAGGGCCTGGTGACTTCGGCCGGTCGCCCCACGCCGACCTACACGGAAATGGTGTCGGTCTGGTGCGCCAGCGACCGCAGGGCCGCGCTCACTGCGGCAAAGGACGGCAAGACGCCGAAGTCGGTGGTTTGCGACAACCCGGTCAAGGAACAGTTCGAGCTGGGCCGGAAACTGGGCATCAGCGGCACTCCCACGATCTACAGCCCGAATGGTCGCGTGCTGGGTGGTTACCTGACCCCGGCGCAGTTGCTGCACGCCCTGCAACAGGGCGGCTGAGGGGTTGCCGCCCGGATGCCGGGCGGCCCGCACCGGGCTGATGCGGTGCTGCAGCATGGGTTAGAATGGGCGTTTCCTCTTGCATAGCGCCATTCCCCGCATGATCGCACTCGACGGGCAGAGCGCCCTCTCGCCGTTCCGCCTCGACCGCCTCAATGCCCAGCTCGATGCCCTGCATCGCGGCGTGCGCGTGCAGGCCTCGTGGTTTGTCTATTTCATCGACGCCGACAGCGCGCCTGAAGGCGAGCTGCGCCAGCGGCTGCTGACCGTGCTGGAGGCGAAGGATGCCGCGCCGGAAGCGGCCACCCTGTGGGTGGTGCCGCGGCTGGGCACGATCTCGCCCTGGTCGAGCAAGGCCACCGACATCCTGCGCGGTGCCGGCTGCGACGTGCGCCGGGTCGAGCGTGGCATGGCCTGGCTGGTCGCCGGGCTGCCGGATGCCGGCGAGCCCGACCACGATGCCATCCTGGCGGTGCTGCACGACGCGATGACGCAGTCGGTGCTGACCGGCATCAATGAGGCGCAGGGCCTGTTCCTCGGCGGCACCCCGGGCGATCTGGTGCATGTGGCGCTGGGCGATCAGCCGCAGGTGGCCTTGGCCGAGGCGAACACTCGGCTGGGCCTGGCACTGGCCGACGACGAGATCGAATACCTGGCCGAGCGCTATGCCGAGCTGGGCCGCGATCCGACCGACGCCGAGCTGTTCATGTTCGCCCAGGCCAACTCCGAGCACTGCCGGCACAAGGTGTTCAACGCCAGCTGGACGGTGGACGGCGAGGCGCAGGACAAGACCCTGTTCGGCATGATCAAGCACACCCACCAGCAGTCGCCGGCGCATACGCTGTCCGCTTATTCGGACAACGCCGCGGTGATCGAGGGCAGCGAGGGCAAGCGCTTCTTCGCCGATCCGGCCGATGGCGTGTGGCGCGAGCATGCCGAGCGCATCGACTACGCGATCAAGGTGGAAACCCACAACCATCCCACCGCGATCGCGCCCTGGCCGGGTGCGGCCACCGGCGCCGGCGGCGAGATCCGCGACGAGGGCGCCACCGGCCGCGGCGGCAAGCCCAAGGCCGGCCTCACCGGCTTCTCCGTGTCCGACCTGCGCATCCCCGGCCATCCGCAGCCGTGGGAAGTGGAACGCCCGCTGCCGCCGCGCATGGCCAGCGCGTTCGAGATCATGCGTGACGGCCCGCTGGGCGCCGCCGCGTTCAACAACGAATTCGGCCGGCCCTGTCTGGGCGGCTATTTCCGCAGCTACGAGCACGAGACCGGCGAAGCCGGCCTGCGCCGCGGCTACGACAAGCCGATCATGCTGGCCGGTGGCCTGGCCAACCTGCGCCCGGGCCACGTGCTCAAGCGCGCGGTGCAGCCGGGCAACAAGGTGATCGTGCTGGGCGGTCCGGCGATGCTGATCGGCCTGGGTGGCGGTGCCGCCTCGTCGGTGGCTGGTGGCGCCTCCAGCGCCGAGCTGGATTTCGCCTCGGTGCAGCGCGACAACGCCGAGATGGAGCGTCGCTGCCAGGAAGTGATCGACGCCTGCTGGCGGCTGGGCGACGCCAACCCGATCGTCAGCGTCCATGACGTCGGCGCCGGCGGCCTCTCCAACGCCATTCCCGAACTGCTCAACGACGCCGGCGTCGGCGGCGTGATCGACCTGTCCAAGGTCCCCTGCGACGACCCCTCGCTCTCCCCGATGCAGGTGTGGAGCAACGAGTCGCAGGAACGCTACGTCCTCGCCATCGCCCCGGAACACCTGGCGCAGTTCGAAGCCATGTGCGCCCGTGAACGCTGCCCCTACGCCGTCGTCGGCGACGCCACCGCAGAACGCCGCCTGCTGGTCACGCGTGCGGCAGCTGTTGGCTCTTCCCATTCCCCATTCCCCATTCCCGATTCCCTCGAAGCAGTCATCGACCTCCCGATGGACGTCCTGTTCGGCAAGCCGCCGCGCATGCATCGCGATGCCGAGCGGATCAAGCCGCGCGTCGACCTGGTGCCGGATCTGACCGGCATCGGCATGGACGAGGCGCTGCTGCGCGTGCTGCGCCTGCCCACGGTGGGCAGCAAGAGCTTCCTGATCACCATCGGCGACCGCACCGTCGGTGGCCTCAACCATCGTGACCCGATGGTCGGCCCGTGGCAGGTGCCGGTGGCCGACTGCGCGGTGACCATGGCCGATTTCGACGGTTATGCCGGCGAGGCGATGGCGATGGCCGAGCGTGCGCCGGTGGCGCTGTTGTCCAGCGCCGACGCGGCGCGGCTGGCGGTGGGCGAGGCGATCACCAATCTGGCCGCCGCTTCGATCACCGATCTGGGCGAGATCCGCCTGTCGGCCAACTGGATGGCCGCAGTGAACCATCCGGGCGAGGACGCCGCGCTGTTCGACGCGGTGCGGGCGGTCGGCATGGAACTGTGTCCGGCGCTGGACATCGCCATCCCGGTGGGCAAGGACTCGCTGTCGATGCAGACCGTGTGGCAGGACGGCGATACGCCGCAGCGCACGGTGTCGCCGGTGTCGCTGGTGATCACCGGCTTTGCCCGGGTCGACGACGTGCGCCGCACGTTGACTCCGCAACTGCGGCTGGATCGCGGCGATTCCGACCTGTGGCTGATCGATCTCGGCGGTGGCCGCGATCGCCTCGGTGGTTCCGCGCTGACCCAGGTGTTCAACCGCTCCGGCGGCGTGCCGCCGGATCTCGACGACGCCGCGCGCCTGCGCGGGTTGTTCGAACTGGTGCAGGAAGCCAATCGCGCCGGCCTGCTGCTGGCCTACCACGACCGTTCCGACGGCGGCGTCATCACCACCTTGCTGGAAATGGCCTTCGCCGGACATTGCGGCCTGGAGATCCGTCTGGACGGCTGGGCCGAGGCGACCCTGCGCGCGCTGTTCAACGAGGAACTGGGCGCGGTGCTGCAGGTGGCCGAGGCCAATCGCGAGGCGTTCGAGGCGCTGCTGGTCAAGCACGGTCTGGCCGCGGTCGCCCATCGCATCGGCCGGCCCAAGGACAAGCTCGGCATCAAGCTGTTCCTCGGCGACGAGGCGCTGTTCAAGTGGAACTGGAGCACCCTGTTCAAGGCGTGGAACGAAACCAGTCATGCGATGCAGCGCCATCGCGACAACCCACTCAGTGCCGATGCCGAGCTGGAGTGGCGCATGGACGATGCTGACCCCGGCATCTCGCCCAAGCTGGGCTTCGATCCGGCCGAGGACATCGCCGCGCCGTTCATCGCCAGCGGCGAGCGACCGCGCGTGGCGATCCTGCGCGAGCAGGGCGTCAACGGCCAGGTGGAGATGGCGGCGGCGTTCACCCGTGCCGGCTTCGAGGCGGTTGATGTGCACATGTCCGACCTGGCCAGTGGCCGAGTCAAGCTGGCCGACTTCCGCGGCTTCGCCGCCTGCGGCGGTTTCTCCTATGGCGACGTGCTGGGTGCCGGCCGCGGCTGGGCCACCTCGATCCTGCACAACGCGATGCTGCGCGAGCAGTTCGAGGCATTCTTCGCCGACGAGACGAAGTTCGCGCTGGGCGTGTGCAACGGCTGCCAGATGATGTCGCAGCTCAAGGAGATCATCCCCGGCGCGCAGCACTGGCCGAAGTTCCTGCGCAATGCGTCCGAGCAGTACGAGGCGCGCGTGGCCACGCTGGAGATCCTCGATTCGCCGAGCATCCTGTTCAAGGGCATGGCCGGTTCGCGCATCCCGGTGGCGGTGGCGCACGGCGAGGGCCGGGTCGACTTCCCGCAGGTGTGCAGCCCGTCGAAGTCGAATGGCGCGGTGCGCTTCGTCGACAACCGCGGCCGCCCGACCGAGAACTTCCCGCTCAATCCCAACGGCTCGCCCGGTGGCCTGGCCGGCTTCACCGCCGCCGATGGCCGCGTGACCATCATGATGCCGCACCCGGAGCGGGTGTTCCGCAGCGTGCAGTTGAGCTGGTGCCCCGATTCGTGGGGCGAGGATTCGCCGTGGATGCGCATGTTCCGCAACGCCCGCGTGTGGTGCAACTGAACGCGCCACGCGTCATGAGGCACTGAGGTGACCGGGCGTCGCCGGCCGGCGTGGCTTGCCATGCTGTCGGGAGTGGCCTGGCTGGTGCTGCCGGCCTTGCTGCCGTGGTGGCTGGGCTTGCCGTTGCTGCTGGCGCTGGCCGGAGCGTTGTGGCTGCTGTCGCCGATGTTGGGCGCGAGGCGTGCAGCATTGATCCGCAACGGATTGCGCTGGGCGTTGCCGGGCGTGATGTTCGCACTGCAGCGGGCTCTGGGCGGCGATGCGCTGGCCTGGGGCGCGGCACTGCTTGGCGCGTTGGCCGGTTACACCATGCTGGCCGGCCTGGAGGCATGGCTGGATCGCGATCTCCGCCGGGCACCGGCGGCACCGCCAGCCGCCGATTGGCCCGAGCTGGCAATGGCGTCGGTAGGCCCGGCCGCGGAAATCATCGAGTTGCAGCCGCCGGTCTGGGAACAGGCCGGGCAGGCGGCGGGGACCACGCTGGCGGATGTGCCGGTGTATCGCGATGGCAGCTACCGTTTCGCTGACGGCAGCGTGGTTGCCGGGGCAGGGCCGTGTGCGGCATCCAGCCCGGCCGGCGGCTGGTTTGCCGCGCGCATGAGCGGTGATCGCGGCATCGTGCTGCTCGATCGCACGCGTGACCGGCAATACCGTCTGCGTGGCTGGCAGTTGTGCGGCTGGTATCGCGAGCAGCCCTGGCTGTCCCGGGGCGATGACGACTTGCCGCTGGCTCTGCCGGCGGTGCTGGGCCACGACGACGAGGAGGGTTGAGACATGCATGCCACCCGCGGTATTTCAGCGCGGAGCAGTTCTTTCGCCGCGTGCCTTTGCGCATACTTCGCATGGTGAATACTCCCTCTCCCCGACTTTCGCCGTTCACGCCGGCGTTGAGCGTGATCGTGGTCGCTGCCGACAGCGGCCCGACCCTGCGTGATTGCGTGCGTGGCGTGCTGGCCAGCGAGTTGCCGCTGGAGTTCCTGCTGAGCGACAACGATTCGCACGATGGTGTGCCCGAGGCCATTGAGCGCGCGCATGCGCATGACGCGCGATTGCACGTGATCTACAACCGCAGGAACCTGGGTTTCGGGCCGGCGGTGAACCTGGCTGCCCGACAGGCCCGTGGCCGGGCATTGCTGGTGCTCAACCCCGACTGCCTGCCGGATGATGGCGACCTGCGCCGCCTGCTGGCATTGCTCGATGAGCGGCCGAAAGCCGGCTTGATCGGTGCGGTGGTCTGCGATGCCGACGGCAAGCCCGACCCGGCTTCGTGGCGCCGCGATCCCCTGCTGCGGCGTTCGCTCAACAGCCTGTTCGGGCGTTCCGGGGAAACGGTCAACATGCAGCGGGAAATCCCTGCCGAAGTGATCGAGGCCGAAGCGGTGTCGGGGGCGTTGATGCTGTTGCCGCGCGACCTGTTCGAGCGCCTCGGTGGTTTCGACGAAGGCTATTTCCTGCATTGCGAGGATCTCGACCTGTGCCGCCGGGTGCGCGACCACGGATATCAGGTGCTGCTGGCCGGTGACGTGCGCGTGCTGCACGGCAAGGGCAGCTCCAGCCGCCACCGCCCGGTCTTCGTCAACCGGCACAAGCATCGCGGCATGTGGCGCTGGTTCCGCCAGCACGACCCGGCCGCACGTAACCCGCTGCTGGCTGGTGTGGTGTGGCTCGGCATCTGGACGCACTTCGTGCTGCAGATTCCGGGGCAGCTGCTGCGCTTGCGGGGCAGGGGCCAGGCCTGACCACACCCGGGCCGCGCCACGCCGCATGGGATACACCCGATGGCCGGGGCCGTAGTCGATCCGATGCTCTGAAAGTCCATCTCCGATGGGGCCGACATCACCAGGCTCGAGCCGCCTCAACCGTGGCAAGGTGCGGGAGTGGGCGCTCATTCGCTCGATGGGCTTCGCAAGCTTCATGTTGCGCCCATGTCGTCCAGAAGGTGCGCGCGCAACCGCGTGCGTCTTGCCAAGGCGGCCAGCCTTGCCGGCGCCACGCACGATCACGTGCGAACCTTCTGAACATCATGCCGCCTGTGCGGAACAGGTCAGAGCATCGAATGGCACTTGCTTGGGCGCGATCTCTCCAGAAACCGTCACTCCCGCGAAAGCGGGAATCCAGTGCCTCTGCTTCTTCCAACTGGGCGAAGGGCGCTGGATGACCAGACATTCGTCTGTTGAAAAGCTCCTCCTGCTTTTGCAGGGATGACGGTTCTGAGCAAGTGCCACTCGTCGAGCATCCTTACGGGCACATCCGCGCGACCTTGTCCAGTTCTTTGGCGGTGTTGAGCCAGGCGTGTTCGTTGCCGTCACTGAAGTTGTAATAGACCATGCCGTTCGGGAAGAGCACGACGCCGATGCCGCCGTAGCCGGACATGTACGGCACCCATTTGGCAGCGCCACAGCCGAAGGCGTAGCCGGACTGGTTGATGTCGTAATACCAGAAGCCGTTGTGGTAGCGGTCGGCGCTGCTTCCGGCGCTCAGTCCGCCACTGCCCAGTTGCAGGGTGGAGGCGACCATCGTGGCGTCGAGCACCTGGGTGCCGCCGATCTTCCCCTCGCCCTTGCTCAACAGTTCGGCCAGCTTCACCACGTCGTCGCGCACGAAGATCATGCCGTAGCCGGTGTAGGGCTGGGCAACGGCGTCCTGGGTGCGCTGGGTGTCGCGCGCGGTGGGGCTGAGGCCGAGTGGCGCATAGACGCTGTTGACCAGCACGTCATTGAAGAAGTCCGCGCTGCTGTTGCCGGTCTTGAACTGGTAGTAGGTGTTCATCGCGCGGCCGAGCAGGTAGGAGTCGGTGCTGTGGTAGACCCACTGGGTGCCGGGCGTGGCCTTGCGCTTGTAGCTGCAGGCAAAGCCCGCTTTCTGGCTCTCGCTGTCCGGCAGGAAGAAGCCGCTGTACATCGCGCTCGAGGCTTCATCGGTCTCGAAGCCGGCCGAGTCGTAGTTGCCGGTGGCCATGTCCAGCGTGTTCTGCAGGGTGGGCGTGGTCCATTGCGAGCCGCCGCATTCGATCACCCAGTTGCCGATGGTCTGTGTTGCCGCGCCGGGATAGAGCTGCTGCAGTCGCATCAGGCCGTAGGCGCCGTTGACGGACTTGGCGCTGGAGTAGGAGGGCACGTCGAGCACGTCGCAGTACGGATAGGTGCCCATGCGCGTCTGGCAGCCGCCGACGTAGTGCACGCCGTTGTAGGCGACACCCTGGATGGTCATGGCCGACGCGGTGACGTCGCTGCCGATGTTCGCCACGCTCACGCCGCTGCCGGGGTAGTCGGTGGCCAGGGCCGACAGCGGCCTGGTCGGCATGCGGCCGGCGCGGTGTGTCTCGAAGTCCGCCTTGATCGTCGCCGCGCCGCTCACCGCCGCCGGCGTGTAGCTGGCCTGCAGGCGTCCGTGGAAGTTCAGCTGCATGTAGGCGCAGGTGCCGCCGGCGATCTGGTAGGCGAGGTCGGAAACCGAGCCGTCGTTCTTGAACAGGAAGGTCATCACGCCGTTCCACATGCAGTCCTGGTTGCGCTCCTGCAACGAGAACGGCAGGGCGACGCGCGAGTAGCCGTTGTCGCCGTTCTCGTTCCACACGCGACCGGGTTCGAGCACGTAGACCCACGACGGATGCGTGCCGATGATCTTGCCGCGCTTGACCGGAATGATGTGGGTGCCGTCCTGCACGTAGTCGAAGGCGAATGCCGGCAGCTGGTTGGCCTGCGCGTAGTACGGCAGGTTGTTGTCGCTGCCGACCTCCTGTACCTGGCCGTTGGCCTGGCCCGAGAGGGTCAGCCGGCCTTCGAAGGTGTTGACGGGGTTGGCTGCCTGCGCGGGCACGGCGTAGTGGGCGTAGTCCATCAGGGCGACGGCACCGCTGCCGGTGAGGAAGCTGTAGCCCAGCGCGCTGCGGCTGACGTTGCCGTTGCCGTCCAGCGGGTCGTAGGTCGTGCCGGTATCGCCGCCGTCACCACCGCCGTTGTCGCCATCATCATCGCCGTCGTCGTCGATGGGCGTGCCGGTCAGCAGCACGTTGTCGCCGTAGCAGTAGTGGTAGTACAGGGTGTAGGCGCGAAAGCGCAGGCGCAGGTTCGGGTTGTCGTCCAATCCACTTGAGATGGTGCCGCTGCGCATCGCGCCATCGGCGGCGTTGGCACCCACGCTGAGCAAGGTGTTCCAACTGGTTCCGCCGTTGGTGGAGTACTCGGCAAAGCAGTAGTCGCCGTAGACCAGATACAGGGCTGCGGCCTGCATCGACAGCGAGACGTTGTGATAGCCCTGCGTCGATGCGGCGATCGAACCCTCGCGCAGACCGTCGAGGCGCATCGACCAGTTGCCCAGGTAGAGGTTGGCCATGTCGTAGCCGGTTCCGCTGAGCGTCCAGCCGGCGTAGCTGCCGCTCTGGAAATTCTCACTGAGGATGGTGGTGGCCTGCGTGGTCCGCCATGGACAGAAAACCAGCCCAGCCAGCAGAAGCATGGTTGCCAGACGGTGTTTGCTCATGGTTGTTTCTCCCCCGAATGAGTGGAAGGTGGTTGTCGCTGCGGTGCCTGCATCACGGCAGGCTGTCCGTCATGGACGACTGGAACTCCCGATTCCCCTGGGTCATGCCGGCCGTTGCCGGCGCGCGGTCGCCATCGGGTGATGGCGCAGCCGCGATGCCGGTTCACGCAATGCCGCCCACGCAGGTGTACTTGAGCACCGTGTAGTCGAGCAGGCCGTAGCGCGAACCTTCCGAGCCGGTGCCGGATTGCTTGATGCCGCCGAACGGCGCCACTTCGGTCGAGATCATGCCGGTGTTGATGCCGACGATGCCGTATTGCAGCGCCTCGCTGACGCGCCAGCTGCGGGCCAGATCGCGGGTGTAGAAATAGGCGGCCAGACCGGCGTCGGTGTCGTTGGCCATGGCGATCGCCTCGGCCTCGCTCTCGAAGCGGAACAGCGCGGCCACCGGGCCGAAGGTTTCCTCGCGCGCCAGTCGCATCGCCGGCGTGGCATCGACGATCACGGTTGGCTCGAAGAAGGTGTGCCCGAGCGCGTGCGGATGGCCGCCGCAGAGCAACTTCGCGCCCTGCGCGAGCGCATCGCCCACGTGCGCCTGCACCTTGTCGATCGCGCGCTGGTCGATCAGCGGGCCCTGGGTCGTCGTCTCGTCGAGACCGTTGCCGACCTTGAGCTTGCTCGCCGCCGCGGCCAGTGCCTCGGCGAAGCGATCGTGAATGCCGGCCTGCACCAGAAAGCGGTTGGCACATACGCAGGTCTGTCCGCTGTTGCGGAACTTGCTGGCGATGGCGCCTTCCACCGCGGCATCGATGTCGGCGTCGTCGAAGACGATGAACGGTGCGTTGCCACCCAGTTCCATCGACACCCGCTTCATGGTCTTCGCGCAGCGCTCGGTGAGCATCTTCCCGACCGCGGTCGAGCCGGTGAAGCTGAGCTTGCGCACCTGCGGGTTGCTGGTCAGCTCCTGGCCGATCGCCTCATCGTTGCGACCGGTGACGATGTTGATGACCCCCGGCGGAATGCCCACGCGCTCGGCCAGTTCGGCGATGGCCAGCGCCGAGAACGGCGTCTGCAAGGCCGGCTTGCACACCACCGTGCAACCAGCGGCCAGTGCTGCGGCGAGCTTGCGCCCGAGCATCGCCGACGGGAAGTTCCACGGCGTGATCGCGGCCACCACGCCGACCGGCTGGCGCGTTACCACGATGCGTTTGTCCGCCTGATGGCCGGGAATCACGTCGCCGTACAGGCGCTTGCCTTCCTCCGCGAACCATTCGAAGAACGAGGCGGAATAACCGATCTCGCCGCGGGCTTCACCCAGCGGCTTGCCGCCCTCGGAGGTCAGCAGCACGGCGAGGTCCTCGCGCTTTGCCAGCATTTCATCATGCAGCCGGCGCAGCAGTTTCGCGCGCTCGCCGGCGGTGCGCGCCGACCATGCCGGCAGTGCCTGCGCGGCGGCTTCGATGGCGCGCCGGGTTTCCGCTGCGCCCATGTCCGGCACGCTGCCGATGACGTCACCGGTAGCCGGGTTGCGCACCTCGGCGCGCGTGGCGTTGTCGGCGTCGCACCATTGGTCGCCGATCCGCGCCTGGCTGCGGAAGATGGCGGGATCGGACAGTACGGGTGTGTGGGTGGTGGCGTCGGAAGACATGGGCGTGCTCATGTTGTTGAGGTCTGGCGGTCGAGGTGATGGGCGGCGGCGAGCGCAGCGATGGTGGCGAGGGCAAGCAGCACCACGGCTGCGCCGATGAGCGCGTGGTCGTGGTGCGAGCGCAGGATCCAGCCGGCCAGCAACGGGCCGGAGGCAAGTCCCGTCTTCGAGGCGAAGCCGGCCAGCGTGGCGAGGCGGCCGCTGCCATCGATGCACGACACCATGCCGAACAGGCAGGGCACCACGAACGACCAGGTGATCGCGGTGCCGGCGTTGGCGATGAAGAACACCGTGCCGCTGTCGCTGCGGAGGAATGCTGCGGTGCCCGCCAGCGACAGCAGCGCCGCCGCCAGTAGCGGTCGCAGGCGATGGCGCGGTGTGCCCATCACGATGACCAGGACCGCGCCGAGTGCGCCGATCCATGTCGCCCAGCCCAGGGTGCTGCTGACGAAATCGCGCTCAAGCCCGAAGCGTTCGCCGAGGCCGATGATGAAGGCCGACAGCGCCATGTTGCCGGCCTGGAACAGGAACATCGCCAGCAGCGCGAGGATGGCGATGCGACGCCCATCCGGTGTCAGTGTTGCGCGTTGCGCATCGTGTGCCTCGGTCTGGTCGTCGAAGCGTGGCAGCGCCGGCAGGGCCAGCAGCGCGATGGCGGAAAACGCGACCAGTACGAGGAACAGGATCTGCGCGCCATGCGTGGGCACCAGCGGCGGCAGCACCATCAGGCCGAGTCCGGCCAGCCCGAACTGCACCAGCAGCAACATGCCGAAGGCACGATCCGGCGACTGCGTGCGCGCCATCACCGCGTAGGAGATGCCGACCGCCATGCCGCCGGCGAATCCGTGGAAAGCGCGCAGGACCGCCAGCAGCGTCGGGTCGCGCACGGCGATCGACGCCAGGTCCATCGCCATCAGCACGCCGAGCAGCACGGTCAGCGCCGTGCGCCAGCGCAGGTGTTTCACCACCAGTGCCGCGGCCAGCGCGCCGACACTGGCGCCGTAGATGTTGGCGGAGGCGACGGTGCCGGCCTGGGCATTGTTGAAACCCCAGCCGGTCACCAGACCATCGACGATCGCCGACATGATGTTGATGTAGAAAAAGCCCGCGGTGGCGATGAAGGCGAGCAGCGCATAGACCCACAGGGGAGTCGTTGGCCGTGTCGTGGTGCTCATGCGGAGTGTTCCGTCGGGGTGCTGTCGATGGCGATGCCGGCAGACCGCAGCAAGCCGGCCAGCGGCGCGAGTCCGCGCTGGTGGTGGCGCCATGCATCGACGGATGACCGGTAGATCGGCTGCCGCACCTGCGCAGCGCTTGCGGTCAGCGAGGGCAGCGGGTTCTTGTCGAAGCGCAGGCAGGCGTCTTCCCAGGGCAGGCCGGCATGCTCGATCAGTGCGCGCGATGTTTCTTCAGGCATGGACACCAGTTGCTCGTAATCGACCACCTGCATCCGCCCGGGCGGCAGTGCGTCCTGCCAGTGGCGCATCAGCGCATCAAAGGCCAGCCAGTAGCGGCCGAGATCGCCGAGGTCGTAGGAAAACGGATAGGCCATGCGGAAAAGGGTCTTGTAGATCGCATAGCAGACGTCCATCGGCTGGCGCCGCACGTAGACGATGCGTGCATTGGGCAGAGCCCGCGCGATCAACCCCAGATAGAGAAAGTTGGCTGGCGTCTTGTCGACCACGCGCTCGCCGGCATAGGTGGAAAGCGTGGCGCAGTAGGCCTCGCCGAGCACGCGCGGATCCAGTCGGGTCGAGCGTTCCAGCAGCTCGGTCTTGCTGCGGCATGGGCCGGCGGCTTTCATCAGGGCCAGTGCCAGGTCGGCGCTCTCGCCACGGCTGCCGATGGCGCTGTGCGAGCTGAGGATCCGGTCGACCAGGGTGGTGCCGCTGCGTGGCAGGCCGACCACGAAGATCGGGCGTCGGTCGTCGCAGCCGGATGCCGGCTCGTGCACCCATTCGCGCGAGAACGCCGTGCGCATGTCGTGCATGATCGCCTCGTCGCCCTCCACCCGATAGGACAGCATCGAGCGCCGCGCCGCCGCACCGCGCGACAGTGCCGCGAACGAGCGCTCGAACTCGCCGAGGTCTTCCAGCTCCTTGGCCAGTGCGTAGCACAGCGGCACTTCGTCCTGCCGGCGCAGGCCGGGTCGTTGCAGCTCATGCTCGATGGCGGCGACATGGTTGCGTTCCGGAGTCTGCCGGCGCAGCGTGGCGCGGTTGTACCAGGCGTCGCCGTCACCGGGCTGCGCGGCGATCACCTCATCCAGCGCAGCCTCGGCTTCCTTCATCTGGCCCAGCGCGATCAGCGCGGTCGACTGGTTGTAGCGGTAGGCGGTGCAGCCGGGGTCGAGAGCGACCGCACGTGCGTAGAACCCGGCCGCCTGCCGCGCGTCATTGAAGCGCATGTACAACTGCGCGACGTCGTGTGCGAGTCGTGCGTTGTCGTTGGCCAGCTCCGCCAACTGGTCGAGCTGGTCGCGCGCGGCGGTGGTGTCGCCGCGCGCCAGCAGTTCCTCCACGCGTCGGAGCAATGCCTGCCGATCCATGCCCGTCGCCATGCCGTTGGCCACCACTAGAACCGGTAGCTGACCGTGAGGCCCACCGTGCGGGGCAGCGTGGTGATCAGCTTCGAGCCGTTGCCATGGAAGCCCTCGGACGGTGCCGTGCCCATGTACTCCGTCTTGTAGACGCCGGTGGCGCCGCGGGTATTGGTGATGTTCTTGAGCCACAGCGTCGCGGTCCACGCATCCCGGGCGTAGCTGGCCGAGGCGTTCCACAGCGTGAATCCGGGCAGCGTGTACTTGAAGAGCGCGCTCTGGCTGACCGAGTTCTGCGAGGACGACTGGTAGGACGCGTCCGCATGCAGGGTGAGCAAGCCACCGGCGACCGGGAACGAGTAGTTGCCGAACGCATTGAGGCGGTTTTTCGACACGCCGGGCAGGGTGGCGCCGCGGGTGTTGATCAGGCCGCCGGTCGGCGTGAGGGCGTCGGCGGCGAGATAGGCGTCGGTGTACGCGTAGCCGGCGCCGTAGGTGAAGTTGTCGCCGACGCGGCCCTGCACCTCCAGCTCCACGCCACGGGTTTTCGCGCGCTTCATGTTCTGCACTGCGAAGAAACCCCAGTTGGTGGTGGAACTGTTCAACTGCGGATCTTTCCAGTTGGTGTAGAACACGTCGGCCGTATAGGTCAGCCCGCCCAGTATGCCCTTGAAGCCGGCCTCGTAGTTGTCGACCGTGTCAGGCCGGTAGAACAGCCAGGCCGGACTCTCGGCGAAGTAGCCGCTGGTCGGGTTGCCGTTGGCGCCGCCGCGGCGATAGCCCTGCGAGGCGGTGGCGTAGAACTGGTGGGAGTCGTTGAACCACCACGACAGGTTCGCGTAGTACTGGGTCTTGTTGTTCTTCTGCTGGTTGTTGGCATGCCCCGGCGGGAACAGGCCGACCCACAGCGGCAGCGCCGAATCCACGCTGGCCTCGAACTTGTCGTGAAAGTTTCTCAGGCCCAGCGTGATCGACAGCGAATCGCTCGGCCGCCAGGTGCCCTGGCCGTAGAGCGCCAGCTCGGTATCGCGGCCCTTGGCGAGGTAGTTGTAGTCATTGCTGCTGTCGTCGATCAGCCCGGCAATGCTGGGGTAGGCGGCGTCCCACCAGTCCTTGAAGCCGCGCAACTGGCTGGTCTGCGAGGTGTAGGTGTCCTGCTTGCGGTAGTAGGCGCCGACGATGTAGTCGAACGCGCCACCGGTATCCGACACCAGCCGCAGCTCCTGGGTGAAGGCCTTGTCGCCGTAGGTGCGGTGCGCGGTCGACATCGGCCGCGGGTAGTTGTAGTACAGGCTCGAGTACCAGTCCTGCTTGGCGTAGAAGCCGGTGTTGTCGCTGGTGACGACGCCTTCGTGGTTGTAGTACGAGGTGCTCGAGGTCAGCGTCGCGAAGCCGACGTCGAGGCTGGCCTCAAGGCTGGTCAGGTTGACGTGGCGGTTCGACGGCTCCAGCTGCACCGCGCCCAGTTCGTTGTCACGGTAGGGCCGGCCCCAGCCGTCGGTGCCGTACGAGGTGCCGCGGCGTGCGCCGAAGCGGTCGGCCTGCGCCATGTAGCTCAGTTGCGCCTCGAAGGCGTCATTGGGCTTCCACAGCAGCGACGCCCGGCCGTAATTCTGCTCGACGGTGTCGGCGTCCTTCTTCGCGTAGTACTCGGTGTCCGGGGCGAGGATGCCGTTGGGCGCGACCGGGTTGCCGTCGGCACCTAGGCGATACAGGTTGACGTAGTCCGTCACGCCGGGGAGGTCGTTGCGCAGGCCGCTCACGCGCAGCGCGACGGTGCTGCCCAGCGGCACGTTCAGCACCGCCGACTGCGAGTTGCCGATGCCTGATGACCCATCCACGCTCGACAGGCTGGCGCTCACGCTGCCCTTGACCGCATCCAGCTGGGGCTTGTTGAGGATGTAGCGCGCCGTGCCGCCGAGCGCGCCCGAGCCGTACAGCGTTCCCTGCGGGCCGCGCAGCACCTCGACCCGGTTGATGTCGAACAACTGGAAGTTGGCGAACAGCGGCACCGCGTCGATATAGGTCGCCACCGGCGCCACCGAGGTCACGGCGTAGTCGCCCATGGCCGAGCTGTCGACGTTGATGCCGCGGATGCGGATGTTGCTCACCACGCTGGAGTTGCGCGGCCCGCTGTCGACGACGTTGACGCCGGGAATGCCGCGGAACAGCTCGGCATTGTCGAGCACATGGTCCTTCTCGATGGTGTCGCCGGTGACCACGCTGACGTTGTAGGGAACCGTGACCACCTGCTGCACCCGGCCGGTGGCGGTCACTTCGACCGTGCCGAGGGTGCTGGTCTGTTTCTGCGGGTCGTTCTGCGTATCCGACGCGTCCTGCGCCAGTACCGGGCTGGCAGTGAACAGGCCGAGCAGGATCGCTGCCGGCAAGGCCCGCATGCGACGCTCCCCACGACGCGATGCGGTGATGTTCGAATGGTTCATGGATGACCTCCCCCTAATCTTGTCCGGTTGTTGTGGTCAGGTGTTGTCCTGGGCATCGACGTCGTTCGGCACGACGAGGGGACCAAGACCAGACAGAAAATCCGATGGCGCCACGCCGGCGGCGTAGGCGGGAAACACGACCTTGCTGTCACGGAAGCTCTTCAGCGGTTGGGTGACGCATTGCCAGCCACGCTCGCGCACGTCGCGCAGGTAATCCAGGTCCACCTCGAAGGCGATGATCTCCAGGCCGTTGCCGGCCTGGTGGATCACCTCGCCGCCCGGTCCGCAGACGATCGAGCGGCCCACGCCAAGCTCGCCGGCCACGTTGACGTCAACGAAGTAGCACTGGTTGGTTGCTGCCGAGGCACGCGCGATCGCCAGCTCGGCGTCGCGGTCGACGGTGTTGGTCATGGTCGGGTGCAGGATCACTTCCGCGCCGTGCCAGCACATCGCGCGGGTGGTTTCGGGAAACCACATGTCATAGCAGATCGATACGCCGAAACGGCCCACACCCGGCACGTCGAACACCGTCGTGTCGCTGCCGGCCGCAACGTTCTTCTCGTAGGGAAGGAACGGAAACAGCTTGCGGTGCCTGGCCACCACCGTGCCGCTCGGGTCGATCACTGGCGTGGTGTTGTAGACGAGATCGCCGTCACGCTCGTACAGCGAACCCGGCAACAGCCAGATCCCGTTCCTGCGCGCCACTTCGCAGTAGCGCTGCTCGGCCGGACCGGGCAGCGCCTGTGCCTTGGCTGGATCGGCACCGAACGTCCCCAGCTCGCCCAGCATCACCATGCGCACCCACGGCATGCGCTTTTTCAGCAAGGTGATTTCGGCAGTGATGCGCGCGAGGTTGTCCCCCCTGGGTAGATCCAGTTGCAGCGCGGCGATGCCGAAGCGGCGGCTGGAAGTGTGTCCTCGTGGCTGGTTGACCAATGTGGCGACTCCGGTTCCTGGAACTGTCCTGCCTATGGACAGTAGGCGGGAGCCGGCATGACGGTTAGTGCCAGTTGCCCTGCATCGATGGTGCCAGTGATGGGGGCTTGCGGGGAGGTTGTCCCACAGGGCTGATGGGGAGCTCCGGTTGGCAGGTATGTTCCAGGTTCATGGCAAACCCATGCGCACGTCATGGCGACATGCTTCAGGACACCGCAGCCATCGCGGGGAATCCCCGCAGCCAGGGAGAGGCAACGATCATCCGCGTCGGATCGCCGCTCTCAATCCTCGGCATCCACTCCCGCACGACGGCCGGGCAGGATCACCGCGCGGTCGACCAGTTGGCCGGTGGTGTTGTACCAGTACAGCTGTTCGTCGAGCACCGCCACGGCATAGCTCTCGGCCTCGCCGTAGGCCCAGTGGTTCCACTGGCGGAACCAGCGGTCACCCTCGATCCACCAGCGGCCGCGGTCGAGGTCTTCGTTGGCATAGCCGGCAGTGCCGATCAGTTCACCGGAGCGGCCGACCTGGATCACGCACGGCTCGCCGTAGACGGTGTTGTAGAGCAGGGTCTTGCCGGCCAGTGCGCGACGCAGCGCGGCGCTGGAAAGTGTCTTTGCCGGAGCGCTGTCGGCGTTGCTGCTGCGGGTGGCGTGGAAGACCCGCGCCAGTGCACGCACGCCTTCGCGGATGCGGTGCTCGGGGAGGCTGGTGGTGCCCATGATGAAACCGTCGCGGGCGCCGGCAAGGCGTGCGGGTTGGATCAGCACGCCGGCAGCGGCGGCGCGTCCGGCCAGGGCCTGGGCGTCCTGGCCGTCACGGCAACGCACCCAGTAGGCGCTGGTACCCGGCAGGGTTTCGATCTGCACCGCGGTATGCAGGTAGTGGTTCAACGCGTCGCGCAGCGAGGTGCGTCGCGCCAGCAGGGTCTGGCGGGCTTTCTGCAGTGCGCCGGCGTAATAGCCCAGTGACAGGAAGTAGGCCCAGGAGCGCTGCCGCAGCGGGTCGGGCGCGGCGCCCATGATCCGTCGGAGTCGTCGCAGACGGGCAATCACGGTTGCGTCGGCGACAAGATAGGCCAGCGGCGGGCCGCAGGCCACGGCCGGTGACAGGCGGCCGACGTGGATCATGCTGCCGGCGGCCGCACTGGCGTACAGCGCCGGTTTGCTCGCGCCGGTTTCGCTGGTGTCGGTGGGCGTGTCCTGCTCGATGATGATGCCGTGGGCGCGGGTGATGCGGGCCAGCATGGCCGGCGCGAGATGCTTGCCCACGGCGATGCCCGGGCGTCCGCTGGTCACCACGATCACGCCTTCCGGCGGGGTGCTGCTGGAAGGCGCATGCAGGTTCTCGATACGTGCGCCGCGCTCGCGCAGGGTCGCCAGCAGTTCCGGGTCGACCGGTTCTTCCAGCCACACCGGCGTGCCCGCGCGCACCAGCAGGCTCAGGATGAATTGCAGGCCCTGGCGCGCCGAGGTCAGCACCAGCACTTCCTCGCCCAGTGCGCTGATGCCGCGCTCGGGCAGCAGCTTGGTGCGGATCTCCTCGACCAGCATGGGATCGTCCAGCTCGCCGTTGCCGTCGGACGACGACGCGGTATCACGCGGACACGAGGCCAGCCGTACCGCCTTGCGCCAGTCCTGCAAGGGCGCCAGCGTCGCGTCGATGCGGCCATCCATGAACGGATAGGGATACTGGCGCCAGTGCGGCGGGCAGCGCGCGCCACCATCGGTGGGTACCTCAGCCATCCGCTCGGCCACCAGCGAGCCTTCTGCGCGCGGTGCGCGATGCCCCGCCACACGGCCACCCAGTGCCAGTGCAGCGACGAAGATGCCGCTGCGGTCGCGTGATTCCAGATGGCCTTCGGCGATCAGGTCGGCATAGGCCAGCACCGCTGTGTTGCGTGCGATGCCGAGCCGCTCGGCGAGCAGGCGCGATGACGGCAGCTTGCTGCCCGGAGGCAGCACGCCGGTGTAGATCGCCTCGATGACGCGCTGGCGCAATTGATCCTGCAGACTCAGCGTCGCCGTGCGGTCCAGTGCGATGGTGAAGTCAGCCATGTTGCTCCGCCGGTCGTGCCGCGCCACCCGCCCGGCCGCGGGATCAGACGTGTCAGTGGTGCCCGAGCGCCTGTTCCAGCAGCGCCATGCCTTCGTCCAGCTGATTCTCCGGGATGGTCAATGGAAACAGCAAACGGATCGCCTCGCCGTGCGCGCCGCAGCTGAGAATGATCAGGCCGAGCTGGTGCGCGCGCTGTACCACGGCCTTGGTGGCGGCGGGATCGATCGCATCGCTGCCACGGGCGGCCAGCAGGTCGAAGGCGAGCATCGCGCCACGTCCGCGGATATGGCCGATCGGCCGCAGATCCTCGCGTGCAGCCAGCGCCTGCAGGCGCGTGGTCACCCGTTCGCCCAGCATGAGTGCGCGGGCGGACAGGTTCTCGGCCTCGATCACATCGATCGTCGCCAGTGCCGCGGCGCAGGAAACCGGCGAGCCGGCATAAGTGCCGCCGAGGCCGCCCGGTGCGGCTGCGTCCATCAGCTCGGCGCGACCGACCACGCCGGACAGCGGAAAGCCGCCGGCCAGCGATTTGGCCACGGTGATCAGGTCGGGCTTCACCCCGGCATGCTCGACGGCGAACATCTTGCCGGTGCGGCCGAAACCGGACTGGATCTCGTCGGCGATCAGCAAGATGCCGTGGCGGTCGCACAGCTCGCGCAGGTCGCGCAGGAAACCGTCCGGCGCGGGCGTGAAACCGCCTTCGCCCTGCACCGGCTCGATGATGATGGCGGCGACGCGGTCGGCCGGCACGTCGTTGTGGAACAGCGCCTCCAGCGCGGCCAGGCTGTCCGCGGCGTTGACGCCGCGGTACTCGGCGGGGAACGGCACATGGAATACTTCCGGCGGCATCGGCCCGAAGCCGACCTTGTACGGCACGGTCTTGCCGGTCAGCGCCATCGTCAGCAGGGTGCGGCCGTGGAAGGCGCCGCCGAATGCGATCACCGCCGAGCGCCCGGTGGCGGCGCGGGCGATCTTCACGGCGTTCTCGACGGCCTCGGCACCGGTGGTGAAAAACACCGACTTGGCCTCGCCCTCGATCGGCGCCAGCGTGTTGAGCCGCTCGGCCAGCGTCACGTAGGACTCGTAGCCGACCACCTGGAACGCGGTGTGGGTAAAGGCATCCAGCTGCTCGCGCGCGGCCGCGATCACCGTCGGATGGCAATGGCCGACGTTGAGTACGGCGATGCCGGCGGCGAAATCCACGTAGCGGCGTCCGTCCACGTCCCATAGCTCGGCGCCCTCCGCACGTGCGGCGAACACCGGCATGGCCGTGGCCAGGCCGCGGGGCAGGGCGCGGTTGCGGCGCGCTTGCAGCGATTCGTTGTGTGTCATGAACGGCTCCTCGGTATGGTCACCAGCGTGCCGCTACGGGGTGTGCTGGAGTAGGTCCAGTTTCTTCCAGTGCGTGGATCCAGTTTGCCGGCGGTTGGTTGCTGGAGAATGTCGGTTCTTCCTGCCGGCTCCCGGCTTGCGGCACACTGACGGACTTTTTCCGATCGCGTCCACCACTCATGCAGCCTCGCACTCTCACCCGTCTGGCCACTTTCGCCCTGATCGTGATGACCGCTGTCTGGGGCTCGACCTTCGTGCTGATCAAGGACGTGGTGGGGCGGATGCCGGTGGCGGACTTCCTGGCAGTGCGCTTCATCGTGGCGGCAGCCGCGTCGCTGCTGCTGTTCGCACGTCCGGTATGGCGACTGTCGCGGGGGCAACTGCTGCGTGGCCTGCTGCTCGGCGGGATCTATGGCGTGGCGCAGTTGCTGCAGACCTGGGGGCTGGCGCTGATCTCGCCCAGCATCAGCGGCTTCACCACTGGCATGTACGTGGTGTTCACGCCGATGCTGGCGTTGCTGCTGTTCCGCCAGCGCATGGCCGGCGTGGTGTGGCTGGCGGTACTGCTGGCGGCGGGCGGACTGGGGTTGTTGTCGCTCAACGGTCTTTCGGTGGATGCGGGCGTGTGGCTGACCCTGGCGTCGGCGGTGATGTATGCGCTGCATATCGTGCTGCTGGGCCACTGGACGCGACAGGAGGATGCCTTCGGCCTGTCTGCGGTACAGATGGTGGCGATCGCCGCCGTCTGCCTGCTTGCCACCGCACCGCACGGGCCGGTGCTGCCACCCGATACCAGCGCGTGGCTCGCCGTGCTTTACATGGCATTGGTCGCCGGAGCCGGCGCGATGCTGATACAGACCTGGGCGCAGTCCCATCTGCCGGCGACCCGTACCGCCATCGTGATGACCACCGAACCGGTCTTCGCCGCCGCCTTCGCCGTCCTGCTCGGCGTCGATGCCCTCACCTGGCGCATGCTCGCCGGCGGCGGCCTGGTCCTCGCCGCGATGTATCTGGTCGAGCTGGTGCCGCGTCGGGATGAGCCACCTGCCGAAGCCATCCACCACGAAGTCTGATGGGGCTGCGCGGGATGCGTCGGGTCACGACGGAGTGCCTTTGCTCTTCCTATTCCCCATTCCCGATTCCCGGCCCTGCTGACGAACCACCCGCACCAGATAGACGATGATCGCCACGTTGCCGACCAGTGTGGCCAGTTTGATCCAGCCGAAGCGATGCAGGGTTTCGTAGAGTTCCAGCGGGATCAGTGAGCCGGTGGCGATCACCGTGAACCATTCGGCCCAGCGCCTGCCCAGCCACAGGCCGACGCCCTCGATGCCGAAAATCACCGCGTAGGCGAGGGCAGCGATGCCGATCGCCGTGAATTTTCCCGGCCCCATCCCGCGCAGCAGGCCGACCAGTTGCCAGCGCAGGTCGCTGCTGTCGGCCAGCGGAAGCCGCTCCAGCCAGTGCACCAGATGCTCGAGGTCCTGCACGTGTTCGAGCCGGAACGCGACGAGTGCGACCAGGACCAGGGCGACCGTCTTGATCGCCTCGTATGCCGCGATCACGCGCAGGCCGGCGGTGCCATGGCGGGAGCTCAGCCGCATGGTGCGGTCATCGGGTTGTCGGACATGCGGCGAAGTCGTTGAAACGGACCCGCCATTGTCGTTGCTGCGGCGTGGCCGGTCGAGTCATTCGTTGTCGCCGGAGCTCACGACGGCGGATTGCGCGGATGGCAAGGGGAGACGTTGCCGATGGGGTGATGGCTGCCGGCAAAGCCTTTCCCCATGCGGTATGGCAAGTGGAATCCGCCGGCTGGATACACGTGTTGCCATGCCTGTGTGGAGGGGCATGGGACATCCGGGTGGCCGTGTCCATGCATCGCCTGCGCCCGGAAAATTTTGGCATTCCGTTGACTTTTTCGAGGGCATCGGAATGCCTCCGTTCCGGTCGTTTCTTCCACCCGATTTTCCATGTGTGGACTTCTATACACACGCGATTTGCGTGTGTTACCTGTCTTGCCGGACAGCATCTGCGCATGTAGTTGCCGTCTGTTGCGCTTCCTTTCTCGTTGGCCGCCGCACATCGACTGACCCGCAGGTTCCGCGCATCGCCGCACCGTGCAATCAGGGGGACTCATGCCATTGAGGGAGATCAACATGCACCTGTCCACTCGTCTCGGTCTGCGTCACTCGGCTCTGGCTCTGGCTCTGGCTTTTTCGGCCGGAACAGCGTTGGCACAAAGCAGTTCGGGTTCCATTTTCGGCCAGACGGAGGCCGGGCCCGGCACCGTGGTCGTGCTGAAAAACGTGGGTACCGGGCTGACCCGCGAGGTGCCTGTCGACAGCAGTGGCCGCTATCGCGCTGCCTCGATGCCGGTGGGTACTTACCAGGTGTCGCTGCAGATGGCCGGGGAAACCCTGCAGACGCGCGACAACGTGGTGCTGCAGGCCGGCATGGGTACCGAAGTGTCGTTCGCGTCGGCCGCGCCACCGTCGGAGGCGGATGCACAGTCGCTCGAAGGCATTTCGGTGGAGGCCTCGGCCTTGCCCGGCATCGACGTGTCGTCGGTGGATACGCGAACGGTGCTGACTTCCGAACAGCTTGCCAAACTGCCGGTCTCGCGGGATGTCACCCAGGCGGCGCTGCTGGCGCCGGGTGCCGTCGGCAGTGATTCCCGCTACGGCAACACGGCCTCCTTCGGTGGTTCGGCGGCCTCGGAGAACGCGTATTACATCAATGGTTACCCGGTCACCAATCCGCTCAACAGCATCGGTGCCACCACGCTGCCGTTCGATGCGATCGACCAGGAACAGGTGCTGACCGGCGGCTACGGTCCCGAGTTCGGGCGTTCGATCGGCGGCGTCATCAACATCACCACCAAGCGCGGCGGCAACAGCTGGAAGGCCGGTGCGGCGATGTACTGGTCGCCGAAGGCGCTGGAGGCCAGCCCGCGCAACATCTACTACGTGCCCGGCACGAATGCGCCGCTGTCCGGCCAGCTGTTCCAGTACCGCAACACGGCCAGGACCGCTTCGACCCAGGTCGGCGCGTACATCAGCGGCCCGCTGATCAAGGACAAGCTGTTCTTCTACGCCAACGCCGAATTCGAGAAGCGCAGCGTCACCGGCTACCAGAATGCGGACGATGCGATCTCCACCGGCCGCATCGGCTCGGAATACCGCACGCCGCGCTGGATGACCAAGCTGGACTGGAACATCAACGACAACAACATCCTCGAATTCACCGCGGTCGCCGACGAGACCGGGCAGGACGACGTCTATTTCAGCCCGGTCGACTACCCGTCGCTGGAAGGCGGCCAGGATGTGATCGGCGGTTACCGCTACAAGGATTCGAGCAAGCTCTACATCGCCAAGTACACCGGCTACCTCACCGACACGTTGACCCTGTCCGCCCAGTACGGCCGGCAGGACACCGACAATTTCTCGCAGCCGCTGGGCTACAACCCCGCTGAGAGCTATGTCGGCGATGATCGTGGCGTGGGTGCGGGCGAGCGCAAGTACGCCAACCCGCTGCAGCCCTATGCCACGCCGGGCACACCCGAAAACGGCAACAGCACCAATGGCTGGCGCATCGACCTCGACTGGACGCTGGGCAGCCACACGCTGACCTTCGGCGTTGACCGGCAGAACCTCGAGGCCACGGTGATCGACACCAATTCCGGGCCCGACTACACCAACTACACCTACCACCGCACCCAGTTGCCCGATCAGGCGATCGACGCCGGTGCCGGCATCGGTGCGCCGGGGCAGATCGACTACGTCAGCAAGGACGTGTTCCGGGCCGGCGGCACCTTCACCGTGGAACAGCAGGCCCAGTACATCCAGGACGCGTGGCAGGTGAACGACCGCCTGCTTCTGAAGCTGGGCCTGCGCAACGAGCAGTTCACCAACTACAACGGTGCCCGCGAGATCTACGTCAGCCAGCGCCATCAGCTGGCACCGCGACTGGGCGCCAGCTGGGACGTGTTCGGTGATTCCACGCTCAAGGTGTTTGCCAATGCCGGCCGCTACCACCTCGCTTTGCCCAACAACGTGGCACGTCGCGGCATCGGCGGCTCGCTCAACACCCGCGAGTACTTCGTCTATTCGGGCGTCGATGCCAAGGGCCTGCCGACCGGGCTGGTGCCGATCGGCCGCGATGGCCCGGGCAAGGGGCCACTGCCGGGCCCGTACTCGGTCAATCAGGAGTACGGCCAGTATCCCGACCCGCGCACGATCGCCGCGCGTGGCCTGAAGTCGAACTACCAGGACGAGTACATCCTCGGCATGGAGAAGTCGCTCGGCGACTACGTATTCGGCGCCAAGGCGACCTACCGCAACCTGCTCGGGTCCATCGACGACACCTGCTACGCACCGCTGGAAGGCTATTGCCGGCTGTTCAACCCGGGCCGGGCGAATACCTTTCTGGTGCCGGACGACGACGGCGGGCTGCGCACCATCGTGGTGACCCAGGCTGAATCGGGCTTTTCCGAGATGAAACGGCGCTACTACGGCCTCGACCTCTTCCTCGAACATCCGTTCAGCAACGGCTGGTACGGCAAGGTCACGTACACCTTCTCGCGCAGCTACGGCAACACCGAGGGCCAGCTCCGCTCCGACACCGGCCAGACCGACGTGTCGCAGACGGTCAGCTGGGATCGCCCGGAAACCATGGTCGGTGCCAATGGCCCGCTGCCGAACGACCGCACGCATGCGCTCAAGGCCTACGGCTTCGTCGAGCTTTCGCCGCAGTGGCGGCTGGGCGGCGCGTTCACCGTGTTGTCGGGCCGACCGAAGAACTGCAACGGCTACTGGCCGGTGGCGGGGCTGCCGTTCACTGGCGGCGGCGGTTATTTCTTCTGCGGCATGGACGCGGTGCTGGACGACGACGGCAACGTTGTCACGCCGGCCACCCACCAGTTCACGCCGCGCGGCTCGCAGGGGCGGATGCCGTGGCAGTACACGGTGGATCTGAGCGCGGCCTGGCGGCCGACCTTCGCCGACGACAGGCTGGAACTGAAGCTTGACGTGTTCAATGTGTTCAACTCGCAGGTGGCGCAGAACCGTGTCGAGCGGTTCTACAACCCGCGCAACTCGCTCAGCCGCGATGGTGGCCGCGTGGTCAGCTATTCCGAACCGCGCAGCATGCGCCTCTCGGCGAGGTATGACTTCTCGCTGTGATGCACCTTTTCCCGATGCAACAATCCCGGCGCAAGCCGATGCAAGGAGATTTCAGATGCGAACAAAGCATGCGGGTTCCACGATCGCCGGTATCGTCATACCGGCAGGCCTTTCGCTGTTGATGGCCGGATCGGCTTTCGCCCAGCAGCGCCTCAGTCCGCAGGAGGCCATGATTGCCAAGCGTCATGCCATCGAGAAACAGCTCGAGGAAGTCGCCATCATCGACCGCAAGGTGATGGTGCCGATGCGTGACGGCAAGCGCATGGCGGCCGACATCTACCGGCCGAAAAATGCCAAGGGCAAGGTGCCGATCATCTTCGTGCGCACGCCGTACAACTTCAATTTCTGGGACGTGAAGCTGGGTGCACCGCGCGACATGAGCAAGGAGCTGGAGGCGGTCAAGCGCGGCTATGCCTTCGTCCAGATGAACGAGCGCGGGCATTTCTTCTCGGAAGGCAATTACGAGATCCTCGGCGCGCCGATCACCGACGGCTCCGACGCGATCAAGTGGATGACTTCGCAGCCCTGGTCGAACGGCAAGGTCGGCGCCACCGGCTGCTCGTCCACGGCCGAGTGGCAGATGGCGGTGGTTTCCCGTGATGATCCGGGCTTCACCACCTTCAATGCGCAGGGCTTCGGTGCCGGCGTGGGCCGGGTCGGCCCGTATTACGAGCAGGGCAACTGGTTCCGCGGTGGCGCGATGCAGATGCTGTTCATCGACTGGCTCTACGGACAGCAGAACCAGGTGCGCCCGATGCTGCCGCCGGATGCCACCCAGGAGGAGCGCATCCGCACCTCGAAGATGTTCGACCTGGCGCCACAGATGCCGCCGGTGGACTGGAGCAAGGCATTCTGGCACCTGCCGCAGAAGGACATCATCAAAGCCGTCGGCGGCCCGCCGGGTGTCTTCGACACCGTGATGCCGGTGCCGACCGGCGGCAACATGGTCGCGCGCACACCGAATGATCCGGCCTGGTACAAGGGCGGGCTGTGGAATGACAGCCAGAAGATCAACAAGCCCGGCCTGTGGTTCATGAGCTGGTTCGACGTGTCGGTGTCGCCCAACCTGGCCGCCTACAACCACGTGCGCGAGACCGCCTCGAAGAAAATCGCCGACCAGCAGTACGCGGTGATCGCTCCGGTGCTGCACTGCGCATTCACCCGCGCCACCGAGGACACCATGATCGGCGACCTCAACGTGGGCGATGCGCGCTACGACTACGAAAGCCTGCTGTACGGCTGGTTCGACCACTTCCTCAAGGGCGAGGACAACGGCATCCTCGAAAAGCAGCCCAAGGTGATGTACTACGTGCTGGGCGAGAACAAGTGGAAGAACACCGACACCTGGCCGCCGGTCGGTGCCACCACCACCAGCTACTACTTCAGCAGCAAGGGCAAGGCCAACACGCTGTACGGCGATGGTGCGCTGACCACGACGCCGGATGCGGAAGATCGTCCCGACAGCTTCCTCTACGATCCGGCCAACCCGGTGCCCACTTTCGGTGGCGGCGGCTGCTGCCAGGGCAATGCGGTGACGTTCGGCTCGTTCGACCAGAGCGCGCACGAGACCCGCAGCGACATCCTGGTCTACGACACCGAGCCGTTCAAGGAAGGCATCGAAGTCAGCGGCCCGGTCACCGTCACCCTGTACGTGTCGTCCAGCGCGAAGGACACCGACTTCACCTTCAAGATGATCGACGTGCATCCCGACGGCAAGGCCTACAACCTGACCGAGAACATCCAGCGCATGCGTTACCGCGAAGGCTATGACAAGCCGCCGGTGTGGATGGAGAAGGACCAGATCTACAAGGTGACCTTCCAGCCGATCGACATCAGCAACTACTTCAAGCCGGGCCACAAGTTGCGCATCGCGGTTTCCAGCAGCAACTTCCCGCGCTTCGACCGCAACCTCAACACCGGCGGCAACAACTACGACGAGACGGAGATGGTGGTGGCACGCAACGTGATCCACCACGACAGCGAGCATCCGTCGCAGATCACGCTCACCGTGGTGCCGCGCGGGGCCGGGGACTGATCCGGTCGTTGCAGTCCATTCCCCGGCCGGCTCGCCGGCCGGGGAATGGATACCCGGGACAGAGTGGCCTGCCGCAGAGCGTGTTCTGCGGCAGTGACGCGCCAGCGTCGTGCTTCCGCATCACCCCGGCTTTCGCCAGGCTGGCGCGGCCTGTTTCGGGTGAGCGTGCCGCCGGAGGGGGCACGGACGCGGAAGGAACGCCTTGCTTGACGGCGCCGCAGGGGATCGGCACGCTGGCGCGATGAATCTTTTGCTGTTGCGAAACGCGCAGGTACATGCGCCTGAGGCCCTGGGGTTGCGTCATCTGTTGCTGGGCGGCGGGCGGGTTCTGTGGCTCGGGGAGCGGCTGGGGGATTGCCCGGCGGAGCTGGGAATCGAGAGCATCGATCTGGAGGGGCGACGGCTGCTGCCGGGGCTGATCGACGCGCATGTGCATGTCACTGGCGGTGGTGGCGAGGCCGGGTTCCGTACCCGGGTACCGCCGCTGGGGGTGTCGCGTTTCACTGCAGCCGGGATCACCACGGTGGTCGGCCTGCTGGGCACGGACGATGTGGCGCGCGGGCCGCGCGAGCTGCTGGCACAGGTCTACGCGTTGCGCGAGGAGGGTCTGTCGGCGCTGGCTTTCAGCGGTGGTTATCACGTGCCGCCGCGCACGCTGACCGGCAGTGTGCGCGGCGATCTGGTGTTCATCGAGGCGCTGATCGGCATCGGCGAACTGGCGATCAGCGATCACCGCTCCAGCCAGCCGACCCTGGACGAACTGCTGCGGTTGGCCTCGGAGGCGCATGTTGCCGGGCTGATGACCGGCAAGGCCGGCGTGCTGCACCTGCACCTGGGCGACGGCCTGCGCGGCCTGGAGCCGGTGCGTCAGGCGCTGGCGCAGAGCGAGCTGCCGCCGCGGGTGTTCCATCCCACCCACGTGAACCGGCGCAAGGCGTTGTTCGACGAGGCGCTGGCGCTGGCGCGTGATGGCTGCACGGTTGACCTCACCGCGTTCCCGGTGGAGGAGGGCGAGGACGCCTGGAGCGCGGCCGACGGCCTGCTGCGCTATCTGGACAGCGATGCGCCGGACGAACGCGTCACGGTCAGTTCCGACGCCGGTGGCTGCCTGCCGGAGTTCGACCAGGACGGCCATGTCTGCCGCATGGGCGTGGGTGAATCCGGTGCCTTGCTGGCCACGTTGCAGGAGCTGTTGCAGCGTGGCGTGCCGCTGCAGCGCGCCTTGCCCGCGTTCACCAGCAATCCGGCGCGGTTGCTGCGGTTGTCGGGCAAGGGCCGCATCGCGGCAGGTGCTGACGCCGACCTGCTGGTGCTGGACGAGGCCGGCATGCCGTACCTGGTGATCGCCGGCGGCGTGGTCCACCTGCGCGACGGCAAGCTTGAGCGGCGCGGTACATTCGAGCATTGAACAAGGGGGTTTGACGCCCGGTGGCATCGGGTGGAGGACTGCATGAATCCGCAACATGAAAACAGCGAAGACGAGAACCAGATGAGTCCCAGCAGGGTGAAGGAAGGCGACCAGCGCGGCTGGATCGTGCCGATCGGCGGCGCCGAGGAAAAAGAGAACGACCCCCGCATCCTCGAGCGTTTTGCGCAGTTGTGCGGTGGCGCCGACGGCAACATCGTGGTGATTCCCACCGCCAGCCAGCTGGCCGATACCGGGCCACGCTACGAGAAGATCTTCACCGATCTGGGGGTTGGCGAGGTCGGTGTGCTCGACTTCGACATGCGCCGTGATGCGGCGGAGGAAAACCGTCTGCAGCGGCTGGATCAGGCCACCGGCATTTTCTTCACCGGTGGCAACCAGTTGCGCCTGTCGACTCTGCTTGGCGGCACGCCGGTGGCGCAGCGCATCCGTGCACTGAACGCATCTGGCGTGCATGTCGGCGGCACCAGTGCCGGTGCCAGCATTCTCAGCGCGCACATGATCGCGTTCGGCCGCGAAGGCCTGTCGCCCACCGCCGGCAGCGTGCGGCTGGCGCCGGGGCTGGGCCTGACCAACCGTTTCATCATCGACCAGCATTTCAGCCAGCGCGACCGGCTCGGCCGGTTGATGGCGGCGCTGGCATACAACCCATACACGGTCGGCATCGGCCTGGACGAGGACACTGCGGCTTTCATCCGTCCGGACAACACGCTGGAGGTGGAGGGCAGCGGTTCGGTCACCGTGCTGGACGCGGGCGACCTGCAGTTCTCCTCGATGGCCCAGGCCGGCGAGCATGACACCGTCTGCATGCTCGGCCTGACCATTCACGTGCTGATTGCCGGTGCCACGTTCAATCTGCAGACGCGGCACGCTTCGGCCGGCACGCTGGCGACACCCAAGCGGGATTCGTGACAAGGGCTTTCAGTACGGAAATTTTCATCATTTCATGAAGCGGGCATCAGGCCCGGAGGGGAGACAACATGCGCATCCTGGAACGTTCGGTTTTCGTTGGCCCGTCGCTGTATGCGCATTTCCCGGTGATCCGGCTGCTGCTCGACCTCGGCGAGTTGGAGCAGTGGCCGACCGCAAAGCTCGGCAAGGACTTCATCGATGGTCTGGTCGACGCATTGCCGGGGCTGGCCGAGCACGGCTGCTCCTACCGCGAGCCGGGTGGTTTCCTCAGGCGCATGCGCGAGGGTGAGGGCACCTGGCTCGGCCATGTGCTGGAGCACGTGGCGATCGAGCTGCAGAACATCGCCGGCGAGGATGTCACCTTCGGCAAGACCCGCAGCGCCGACCAGCCCGGCGTGTACACGGTGGTCTACGAATACGAGCAGAAGGAGGAAGGCATCGCCGCCGGTGAGTTGGCGCTGAAACTGCTGTCCTCGCTGCTGCCGGCGGAACTGCGCGAGTATGGCCGCGTGCCGGACGACTGGGATTGGATCGAGGCCCGTGACGAATTCATCCGCTACGCACAGCGCCGTGCGCTGGGGCCGTCGACCAGCTCGCTGGTGCGGGCGGCGGAGGAGCGCGGGATCCCCTGGCTGCGGCTCAACGAGCAGTCGTTGGTGCAGCTCGGCCACGGCAAGTACCAGCAGCGCATCCAGGCCACGGTGACCGGACGCACGCCGCACATCGCGGTGGAGCTGGCCAGCGACAAGGAGGAAACCAACAAGATCCTCGCCTCGCTCGGCCTGCCGGTGCCACGGCAGGAGCTGGTGCAGAGCGAGGAGGGTGCCTTGCGCGCCGCGCGCCGGCTGGGCGTGCCGGTGGTGACCAAGCCGTACAACGGCAACCACGGCCGCGGCATCTCGATCCGGTTGAACACCCGCGAGGAGATCATCGATGGCTTCAAGGCCGCCCGCGAACATTCGCGCTCGGTGATCGTCGAGAACTACCTCAGCGGCGACGACCATCGCCTGCTGGTGGTCAACGGCGAACTGGTCGCCGCCACCCAGCGCACGCCCGGGCATGTGGTTGGCGATGGCCACAGCAACATCGCGCAACTGGTCGATCAGGTGAATGCCGATCCGCGTCGCGGTGTCGGCCACGAGAAAGTGCTGACCCGGCTGGTGCTGGACGGTCAGGCCGAGATGATGATGGAACGCTACGGCTACACCGCCGACTCGGTGCCCAAGGCCGATGAGGTGGTCTACCTGCGCTCCACCGCCAACCTGTCCACCGGCGGCACCGCCACCGATGTCACCGACATCATCCATCCGGACAACCGCGACATGGCCGAACGCGCGGTGCGTGCGATCGGGCTGGACGTGGGTGGCGTGGATTTCCTCACCACCAACATCGCCGAGAGCTACAAGAAGATCGGCGGTGGCATCTGCGAGGTCAATGCCGCGCCGGGCTTCCGCATGCATGTCAGCCCCAGTGAGGGCACTCCGCGTGATGTCGCCGGGCCGGTGATCGACATGCTGTTTCCGCCGGGCTCGCCGGCACGGGTGCCGATTGCCGCGCTGACCGGTACCAACGGCAAGACCACCACCGCACGCATGCTTGCGCACATCACCAAGATGGCCGGCTACACGCCGGGCCTGACCACCACCGACGGCGTCTACATCGACGGCCAGCGCACGGTCGAGGGCGACATGACCGGGCCGGTGTCGGCGCGGATGGTGCTGTCCGATCCGCAGATCGACATCGCCGTGCTGGAAACCGCCCGCGGCGGCCTGCTGCGCGCCGGCATGGGTGTGACCAAGGTCAATGTGGGTGCGGTGCTCAACGTGCAGTCCGACCACCTCGGCCTGAAGGGCATCGACACACTGGAGCAACTGGCCGAGGTCAAGCGCATCGTGGTCGAGGTGGCCAGCGATTGCGCCGTGCTCAACGCCGATGATCCGAACGTGCTGAAGATGTCCGGCTACACCGATGCCAAGGTGATCTGCTACGTCACCATGAATCCGTCGCATGCGCTGGTGCGCGAGCACGTGCGTGCCGGCGGCCGCGCCTGCGCACTGGAGGCCGGCGTCAACGGCTCGATGATCACCCTGTACGACAAGGGCAGCCACATTCCGCTGCTGTGGACCCACCTGATTCCCGCCACACTGGAAGGCCGCGCCCTGCACAACGTGCAGAACGCGATGGTGGCCGCCTCGATGGCGTATGCGCTGGGCATCAAGCTGGAGGCGATCCGTCAGGGCCTGCGCACTTTCGACACCACGTTCTTCCAGGCGCCCGGGCGCATGAACGTGTACAGCGAGCACCCGTTCAAGGTGCTGTTCGACTACGGCCACAACGCCAACGCGGTCGCGGTGATGGCCGATCTGGCGCAGCGGCTCGACGTGACCGGCAAGCGGGTGGTGGTGCTGGCTGGTCCGGGCGATCGTCGCGACGAGGATCTGGTGGCGATCGCCGACGCGGTGGCCGGGCGTTTCGACCATTACATCTGCCGCCGCGACGATGCGTTGCGCGGCCGCGACGGCGACGAGGTGCCGGGTATTCTCGCGCGTGCGCTGCGTGCGAAAGGAGTGGCCAGCGAAGCCATCTCGATCATCCCCGACGAGCAGGAGGCGGTCGATGCCGCGCTGCGCATGGGGGCGGCTGGCGATCTGCTGCTGATCTTCGCCGACGCGCTGGTGCGCTCGTGGAAGCAGATCATCAAGTTCCGTCCCGAGGGCGCGCCGGAGCCGCGTGTCGAGGCAACGATGGCGGCAACGGCGTTGCCGGAGGCCGCTGAAGAAGCCGCGTTCGACGAATCGAGCTTCGCCGGGCTGGGCGACGTGGTGCGTGACGAGCGCGGCATCACCTTCTCGCGCGAGAGTGATGATTGAGCGTGTCACCGGTTGAGCTGCCATTCGACGATTCGCGCCGGTTGACCGGGTACAACCTGTACTTCCGCGATACCGGCGCGATGCTGGAAACGCTGGGCCCCGAACCCGACGACGAACTGCTCGCCGGCTGGCGCTCGCGCGTGGTGAAGGCACGCCAGGCACTTGGCTGGCCGGACGGTCCATTGCAGCAGCGTCGGCATGCCAGCGGTGCCTCGCTGGCGCTGGCGGCACCGCCGGATCAGTTGCTCGCCGCCACCGAAGTCGATGAATGGGCGTGGCTGGCTACGCTGGCGGCGTTGCGCGGGCTGGATGTCGGCTTGCATGCGCCGGGGCATCCGGCGGCATGGGACGAGGCTTCGGCACTGGCCACCCTGCGTGCTTTCGCGGCGGAGGAACGGCAGCCTGCGCTGGTTCCGCTGATCGAGGCGGCCGGGCGGCACGGGCTGACCGTGCTGGTCGATGACGAGGTGGTGTCGCTGGGGGCGGGCCATGGCGTGCGTTGCTGGCCGCTGGCGCAGATCCCTGCAGTCGACGAGGTGCCGTGGGCTGAGCTGCACGATATCCCGCATGCGCTGGTCACCGGTTCCAACGGCAAGACCACCACCGTGCGCCTGCTTGCCGCGATGATGCGCGCGCATGGCTGGCATGCCGGCCACAGTTGTACCGATGGCGTGTTCGTCGATGGCGAGCCGGTCGAGGGCGGCGACTTTTCCGGCCCCGCCGGTGCCCGGGCGGTGCTGCGCCAGCCTGGCGTGGATGCGGCGGTGCTGGAAACCGCGCGTGGCGGCATGTTGCGCAGGGGTATTGCCGCACAGCATGCCGACGTGGCGGTGGTCACCAATGTCAGTGACGACCATTTCGGCGAATACGGCATCCACGACCTCGCCGCACTGGCCGACGTGAAGCTGACCGTGGCCAGCGCGCTGGCCGATGGCGCGGCGCTGGTGCTCAATGCCGATGATGCCCAGCTGGCGTCACGCGCCGATGCCTTGCCGGTGCCGCTGGCATGGTTCTCGCTCGACGACGCGCATCCGCTGCTGCAGGCCAGCCGCGCCCGCGGCGGCAGTACCTGCGGCGTGCATGATGGCCGCCTGCAGTTGTTCCATCGGGGCGACAGCCACGATCTCGGTGCGATCGATGCGATGCCGCTCAGCTTTGCCGGCAGTGCCCGCTACAACGTGGCCAATATCGCGGCTGCCACGTTGGCCGCGGCCAGCCTGGGCATCGCCGCGGGGACGATTTCCGGTGTGCTGGGCCGCTTCGGCGCCAGCCATGCGGACAACCCCGGCCGCCTGCAGCACTGGCGTTTCGGTGGGTTGCAGGTGTTCGTCGATTACGCGCACAACCCCGAGGGGCTGCGCGGCCTGCTCGGCGTGGCCACGCGTTCGCGCGGCCATGGCCGGCTTGGCCTGGTGCTGGGCCAGGCGGGCAACCGCGAGGATGCGGACATCCGTGAACTGGCCGCTGTCGTTGCCGGTTTCCGGCCCGATCGCGTGCTGCTGAAGGACATCGCCGGCTACATGCGCGGGCGCGAAGCGGGCGAGGTCGCCGCGATCCTGCGTGACGAATTGCTGCGGCAGGCGGTGCCCGCCGATGCGGTGATCGAATGCCTCGACGAATTCGATGCCGCCCGGAACCTGCTTGGCTGGGCGCGGGATGGCGATCTGCTGGTACTGCCGGTGCACGGCGTGCAGGCGCGGCAGGCCGTGGTCGGGTTGCTGGACAGCTTGCAGGCGGCCGGCTGGGAGGCCTCGCGGCCGATACCATGACGCCGCCTTGCGGCGGCGTCATGGGTTGTCATTGAGCTTCAGCAGCAGCGTCCGCCGCCGCCCTTGTAGCGGGCTTCCTGCCGCTCGCGGAAGAACGCCGCGTAATCCGGTATCTCACGCTCGGGGTGATGCTCGCGCAGATGCTTCACGTAAGCGTCGTAGTCGGGGATGCCGCAGCACAGGCGGGCGGTCTGCACCGCCCACCTCCAGCCGGCGCCGAGTGCCTGGATCGGTCGGGTCGTCATCATGGCGGCTCAACCGGTCACGCTGCTCAGCGCCACGTACGGTTCCTCGTGCGCGGTCGGGTGGTTGGTCTTCCATGCCTTGACCAGGGCGCGCAGGCAGAACAGCACCATGGTCACGATCAACAGCATGAACAGGCCGGTCAGCGCCATGTCGACGTAGTTGTTGGTGACGATCTGCTGCATTTCCGCGGCGTTCTTGGCCGGGGCCAGCAACTGACCCTGCTGCAGGGCAGCCGAGTACTTGTTGGCAGCTGCGGTGAAGCTGATCGGCCCCACCAGTTTCTGCCAGCCGGCGGCCAGGGTGCAGATGATCAGCCACGCCGCCGGGATGCCCGGCACCCACACGAAGCGCTCACGCTTGAGCTTCACCACCACCACGGTGGCCAGCATCAGCGCGATTGCGGCCAGCATCTGGTTGGCGATGCCGAACAGCGGCCACAGGGTGTTGATGCCGCCCAGCGGATCGACCGCGCCCTGGTACAGGAAATAGCCCCAGATGAACACGCAGATCGCGGTGGCCAGCAGGTTGCCGGTCCACGAGTTGGTTTCCTGCAGTGGCTTGTGGATCAGGCCGGCGATCTCCTGGATCATGAAGCGGCCCACGCGGGTGCCGGCGTCCACCGTGGTCAGGATGAACAGCGCTTCGAACAGGATCGCGTAGTGGTACCAGAACGCCATCATTGATTCGCCGGGGATGATGTTGTGCAGCAGCTGGGCCATGCCGACCGCCAGCGTGGGGGCGCCGCCGGCGCGGCTGAGGATGCTGTTCTCGCCGATGTTGCGTGCGGTTTCGGCCAGCTCGCCGGGGGTTACCACGAAGCCCCACTGGCTGATCGTGGTGGCCGCTTCCTGCACCGTGGTGCCGATGATCGCGCCCGGCGCATTCATCGCGAAGTACACGCCCGGGTGCAGCGAGGCGGCGGCGACCAGCGCCATGATCGCCACGAACGCCTCCATCAGCATGCCGCCATAGCCGACCATGCGGGCCTGGCCTTCATTGGCCAGCAGCTTGGGCGTGGTGCCGGAGGCGATGATTGAATGCCAGCCCGAGACGGCGCCGCAGGCGATGGTGATGAACAGGAACGGGAACAGGTTGCCGGCGAATACCGGGCCGGTGCCGTCGATGAACCTGGTCACCGCCGGCATCTGCAGCATCGGCGCAGACAGGAAAATCGCCAACGCCAGCAGGCCGATGGTGCCGATCTTGAGGAAGGTGGAAAGGTAATCGCGCGGTGCCAGCAGCAGCCACACCGGCAGCACCGAGGCGCAGAAGCCGTAGGCGATCAACCACCAGGCCAGTGCCTTGGCGTCGAAGTCAAACAGCGGTGCCAGCGTGGCCGATTCGGCCACGGAACGGCCCAGCCAGATCGAGCCGAGCAGCAGGAACAGGCCGATGATCGACACTTCGAGGATGCGCCCGGGCCGTATCCAGCGCAGGTACACGCCCATCAGCAGTGCGATCGGGATCGTGGCGGCGACCGTGAAGGTGCCCCAGGGGCTGTGGGTGAGCGCCTTGACGACCACCAGCGCCAACACCGCCAGCACGATCATCATCAGCACCAGCACGCCGATCATCGCCACCAGGCCGGGCAACGGCCCCAGTTCCTCGCGCAGCATGTGGCCCAGCGAGCGGGCGTCGCGGCGCAGCGACAGGCCGAGGATCATGAAATCCTGCACTGCACCGGCGAACACCACGCCGAACAGGATCCACAGCGTGCCGGGCAGGTAGCCCATCTGTGCCGCCAGTACCGGGCCGACCAGCGGGCCGGCGCCGGCGATCGCGGCGAAGTGGTGGCCGAACACCACCCACTTGTCGGTGGGCACGTAATCGAGGCCGTCGTTGCGCAATACCGAGGGTGGTGCGCGGCTGGGATCAAGCCGCAGCACGGAGTGTTCGACGAACTTGCCATAGAAGCGGTAGCCGATCACGAAGATCGCGATCGACGCGGCAACCAGCCAGATGGCATTGATCGACTCGCCACGCCTGAGCGCGACCACGCCCAGACAGAATGCACCGATGATGGCGATGGCAACCCAGAGGATCTTGCTGGCCGGACTCGGCCTGGGAATGGCAGCTTGCATGGTGGTTCTCCTCGGCAGTGCTTCAAGGGTCGTCCTGTCGGCGGCGGTGGTCAATGCGACAGGTATTAGCCATTAGTCGAATAGGCCGGGCGGGTTGGGGCCGGCAGACGCCGGTGCCATCGGGGTTTCCGGGGTGCAGCTTCCTGCGGCGGTGCCTGCGCTTCGGGCTTTGACGTGTTCCCGGTCCGCCGGCGCTGGCCGCGGGTACACTGGGGTTCCCGCGAACTGCCAGGAGCTGTCATGCGTGTTCCGTTCCGTCATGCCCCGCTGCGTTGCGCCCTGTTCGGACTGGTCGTGGCCGCCACTGCGCTGCCCGTGGCAGCCACCGGTACCGGACAGCTCAAGGACCTGCTGAACAAGATCAAGTCGGACAAAGCGCCGGTCGCGGCACAGGCCGACGGCAACCTGCCGGTCAACGACATCGCCGCCGGCCTGAAAGAGGCCTTGGCCAAGGGCACCACCAACGCGATCAACAGCCTCGGCAAGGAAGGCGGTTTTTCGGGCAACAGCAAGGTGCGCATCCCGCTGCCGGGCAAGCTGGAACAGGTCGGCAAGCTGGCGCGGCAATTGGGGCAGGGCGACAAGGTCGATGCGTTCGAGCTGAGCATGAACCGGGCGGCCGAGCAGGCGGTGCCGCAGGTGGCGGAGATCTTCGGCGACGCCATCCGCAAGATGACGCTTGATGATGCACGCGGCATCCTCACCGGCGGCAACCATGCCGCCACCGACTTTTTCCGCCGGGTCGCCGGCGACGCGCTCACGGAGCGGATCCGGCCGATCGTGGCCAAGGCGACCGACAGCGTCGGCGTGACCCAGAAGTACAAGTCACTCACCTCGGGCAATGGTGGCGGGGCGTTGGGTGGCGTGTTGGGCGCGCTGGGTGGCGGTTCCGACAAGGAAGCCAGCCCGCTGGATCTGGACAGCTATGTGACGGAAAAGACGCTGGATGGCCTGTTCACCGAAATCGGTGCGCAGGAACAATCGATCCGCCAGAATCCGGCGGCACGCAGCACGGATCTGCTGAAGAAGGTTTTCGGCGGCAAATAGCCAAGCGGGCCATCGGCTGGCCGGTGGTGCGAGTCCACTTGATGGCACCCGTCACCGGGGCCGGGCATCTTCGACGACGAGGCGACCATGATTCGCGACATCCTGAAAATGGGCGACCCGCGCCTGCTGCGCGTCGCTCCGCCGGTACCTCCGGCGATGGTCGGCAGTGCCGAGCTGCAGGCGCTGATCGACGACATGTTCGACACCATGCATGCCGCCGACGGGGTCGGTCTGGCGGCGCCGCAGATCGGCGTGGACCTGCAGCTGGTGATCTTCGGCTTCGAGCATTCGGAGCGTTACCCGGAAGCGCCCGAGGTGCCGCGCACGATCCTGCTCAATCCGGTGATCACGCCGTTGTCGCAGGACATGGAGGAAGGCTGGGAAGGCTGCCTGTCGGTGCCTGGCCTGCGCGGTGCGGTCAGCCGCTACACCCTGATCCGTTATGAAGGCATCGATCCGCAGGGGCAGCCGATCGACCGCCGCGCCGAGGGCTTCCATGCCCGCGTGGTGCAGCACGAATGCGATCACCTGATCGGTCGCCTGTATCCATCACGCATCACCGATTTCAGCAAGTTCGGCTACACCGATGTGCTGTTTCCCGACATGGAGCCCGGCGACGACTGAAGCTGTATACCGTTGCTTCCATGCTTCCATCGGGTGAATGCTGGTGCACGGGTGTTTTTTGCACGGGGAGCGGACACCGTTCGTGCATTCGTGTTTCACCACGCCATGGCGGGCAATGCGCGGCCAGTGAATGCACGAGTCAGGGAGGAATCCCGTAGGTCGGGCACCGCCCGACAATGCGTACGGTCTTCGGTATACCGGCTCTACCGCACGTCGGTGCAAGAGCCGCGGGCGATGCCCGCCCTGCCATGCGTGAGGCCCGGAAGCCCGCTTGCGAGCTTCATGAAGCTTGCAGGTCGGGCACCGCCCGACAATGCGTGCGGTCTTCGGTATGCCGGCTCTACCGCACGCCGGTGCAAGAGCCGCGGGCGATGCCCGCCCTGCCATGCGTGAGGCCCGGAAGCCTGCTTGCGAGCTTCATGAAGCTTGCAGGTCGGGCACCGCCCGACAAT
>Ga0222419_100083_pt1 | contig 175449 bp, 173 predicted proteins | sample 1B20Ametagenome_FD_182474 | JGI IMG/M metagenome (GOLD analysis project Ga0222419, IMG submission 182474) | Enriched microbial communities from leaf-cutter ant dump, University of Wisconsin, Madison, United States - 1B20A (version 2) | ecosystem: Environmental > Terrestrial > Nest > Insects... | reverse complement strand
TAATTCTTTCAGAATTATTTTATAACTTGCCTCAAAGTTGCTCATAATTGTATTTTCTTGAAACTCAATACAATATACTGATTTTTAGTAGTTTGAGCAACTTTTTTTATAATGCACTACGGGTTTTCTTTATATCTTCCGCCCGAATATTCTGATATTTAGGTGCTGTCATTTTAGATTCCGACGGTAAATTAACCCACAATTGAACCATCTGAAAATCGCCACCTTTTTTGCTGAATTCTTCATCGTGATATTCTTTATGTAAAATTCCGCTTCCTGCCGTCATCCATTGAACATCGCCAGAATGGATTACGCCACCCGATCCTGTACTGTCGTGATGAGCAACACTTCCATGATAGGCTATGGTAATGGTTTCGAAACCACGATGCGGATGAACTCCTACTCCTTTCGGTTTTTCCGAAGGCGGTAAAGTGGTAATGGAATTGTAATCCAATACCAAAAAAGGATCCATACGATGCATATTCAATCCCGGAACGGCCGGTATAAAACCATGCATTTTAAAGCCATCTCCTACCATATGAGGAACCGGAGGGGATACCACTCTTTCTAATTTTTTCTGTAACATTATTTTTGTTTTAAATAATTGATATCAAAGTTAGTTTTTCCCAAAAGCAAATCCATTGATTTAAGTTAAGAAAGTGGATTTCTAACTGTATAAATAAAAAAGGTTGCCCGATAAAAGAGCAACCTCATCTTGGTATTCAAAAGCTAAAGATTAGTCAATCTCAATAAGGCGATTGGTTTCTATTTTAGCTTCTTCGCGTTTGGGAAGTTCTATTTTCAAAACGCCGTTTTCATAATTGGCTTTTATTTTGGAATTGTCGATGCTGTCGGGCAAAGTAAAGGAACGTTTGAAGGAACTATAACTAAATTCTCTTCTTGTAAATTTTTCTTTTTCCTCGCTTTTGTGCTCTTCTTTGGTTTCGGAAGAAATCGACAAAAGATTGTGATTTAACTCTATTTTAAAATCTTCTTTTTTCTTTCCCGGTGCGGCAACTTCCACCAAAAAGCTATTTTCCGTTTCTTTTACATTCACAGCCGGAATGTTTTTTCCTAATCGACTTAAAGTTCTACGATCTTCAAACCAATCTGTATTGAACAAATCGTCGAATACAGAAGGAATCCAATTGTCTGTTCTTTTAATTAAAGTCATAATATTTTGATTTTTTTGGATGATTAATTAAATTTTCATTTTGAATTACTCAAATTAAATACCACAAACCAAAAATGACATTTTGACTTATAAAATAAAACAATATTGACAATTTTTCCTGTTTATCGGAAAAATAATCTAATTTAAATAAGAATCTAAAAACAGATTACAACGCAGAAAGAAAAGCCATTGTATCCACATTATCCGCATAAGTGGAAAGTTCCGGAGATTGGGTTTCTCCGAAATTTACAACATTTTCGCCCTCCAACTCTTTCGCCACAATACATTGAATATCTTCCCGATGCAATGAAATAAAATTTTTCACTTCCTGAATATCTTGATATCGGCTAAAATTAATTACTCCCAAAGGACTGAACAAATCATCGTTTTCCTTTAAAATAACAAAATGATTGTCCCAGAATTTTTCCTGATTCAACAGATAAATAGCACGATTGTACTCGTAATTATTCGCGTATTTATGGTGATTGACAATATCCTGATGCTGTACAAAATTTTTAAACAAACGCTCCAAATCGAAATCCGAAGGAAGAAACAAGCGCGTAACATTTCTGCAGCCCAACCCAAAATATCGAAAAATATCTTGCGCCAGAAGTTGAAGTTCCTCATCCGTTTCTCCTCCCGTCAATAAGGCAATGCTCGTTCTGTTTTTGCGAATAATATTTAAATAATCTTTAAAATAATATTCCAAATAACGCGCTGTATTGTTGCTTCCGGTAGCAATTACAGCATCGAAGTTTTCTAATTTATCTACCCATTCGTATTCCAATACATTTCCTGAAAATTCATTCCAAAATTTCATTAAAACAGGCAAAAGTTCTTTGTCTTTGGAAGACATTTTTATCAAAGGAATATGGCCGGAAAGCACAGTACAAAGTATATCGTGAAATCCCACCAAAGGTATATTTCCGGCTAAAATTAAACCTACTTTCTTGGGTGTGGAATTGATTTTATACGCCGACAACCAAGCCTCAATTTTATCTTTCTTTAAATTATTTCCCCATTCTTTCAAGGCAAAACGAAGATTTTCTTGAGTAAACCAAGGATTGGAAATTTGTGCTTTTTCCAAAGCTTTGGAAAGCTCTTTTTCCTTCTCGGAATATTCCTCCGAAGATTTATTTAAAAAACTATTTATAAACTTTCCTAATGCTTCTAAACCTTGATTTTTAGCTTCTTTATTCATATTTCTGCAGAAAAATGTTTAACTTTGCAACACTTAATTTTAGTGCAAATTTAAAACAAATAAAGCTATGGCTATCATTATAACAGATGAATGTATTAATTGTGGCGCTTGCGAACCCGAATGCCCCAATAATGCAATATATGAAGGCGCTATGGAATGGCGAGCATCGGATGGTACAGCGCTGAAAGGCACAGTAACAATGAAGTCGGGAATAACCCTCGATGCTGATGATCCTCAAGAACCGGTAAGCGATGAAATATATTATATAGTAACCGATAAATGTACAGAATGCATGGGATGGCACGATGAACCTCAATGTGCTGCTGTATGTCCGGTGGATTGCTGCATTCCGGATGAAGATCATGTGGAAACCGAAGAAGAATTGCTTGCAAAAAAAGCGTTTTTACACAACGAATAAACAAATGCCGCTTTTACAGCGGTGTTTTATTTAAATTAAAATAATCAATGAAAAAACATAATTTTAGCGCAGGTCCCTGTATTCTTCCCCAAGAGGTTTTTGAGAAATCTGCCGAAGCGGTTTTGGATTTCAACGGAATAGGATTATCTATTTTGGAAATTTCGCACCGAAGCAAAGATTTTGTAGAAGTAATAGAAGAAGCAAGAGCTATTGTAAAGCGATTGATGAAACTGGGAGATGATTACGAAGTCCTTTTTTTACAAGGAGGCGCCAGCTTACAATTCCTAATGGTACCTTACAACCTATTGAAACCCGAAGGCAAAGCAGCTTATATGGATACCGGAAAATGGTCTCACAACGCCATTGTAGAAGCCCAAAAATTAGGAAAAATAGATATTATAGCTTCTTCCGAAGATAAAAATTTCAATTATATTCCTAAGAATTACCATGTAAATTCGGATTACGATTATTTTCATTGCACCTCCAACAATACCATTCGGGGAACGCAAATGAAAGAATTTCCGAAAGTAAATGTTCCTTTGGTTTGCGATATGTCTTCCGATATTTTCAGTTGCGTTATCGATTTTTCACAATTCGATCTTATTTATGCCGGTGCACAAAAAAACATCGGTCCGGCTGGAGCTACCATAGTTGTGGTAAAAAAAGATATTTTAGGAAAAACCGGAAGAGATATTCCTTCTTATTTAGATTATCAGGTACACATTTCAAAAGACAGCATGTTCAATACTCCTCCCACTTTTGCAGTGTATGCTTCTCTTTTAAACCTTCAACATTTGGAGAGAAACGGAGGCATTGAAGAAGCAGAAAAAAGAAATAAAGCCAAAGCAAAACTTCTTTATGATGAAATTGACAGAAACCCAAATTTTAAAGGATTTGCTGCTGTGGAAGATCGCTCTTGTATGAACGTAACCTTTCTATTAACCGACGAATCTAAAAAAGAAATTTTCGACCAAGCCTGTAAAGATGCCGGAATCAACGGTATCAACGGACACAGAAGTTTAGGAGGATATAGAGCAAGCCTTTACAACGCTTTACCTATCGAAAGCGTTCAGGTTTTGGTAGATGTAATGCAATCTCTATAAATAAAAAGCGTATGAGGGTATTGGCAAATGATGGTTTGTCTCGAGAAGGAATCGAACTTTTAGAAAAAGAAGGAATCGAAGTAATTTCAGAAAATATCGGCGAAAATAACTTAGCCGATTATATCAACGATCACCAAATTGATGTGTTGTTGGTACGCTCAGCTACGCAAGTTACACAAGAATTGATAGAAGAAGCTCCCGGATTGAAAGTTATAGGAAGATGCGGCGTGGGATTAGATAATATCGATGTTGATTATGCAAAAGAAATGGGATTAATTGTGATCAATACTCCCGGAGCTTCTTCCCGAGCTGTTGCCGAATTGGTTTTTGCGCACTTCTTTTCTTTGGCAAGAAATCTACATGAAGCCAACCGAAGAATGCCCATGGAAGGAGATTCCAATTTCGAAGGTTTAAAGAAATCTTTTAAAAACGCTTTCGAACTTCAAGGGAAAACCTTGGGAATTATCGGAATGGGAAAAATAGGAACCGAAGTCGCTGCCATCGGGATTTCTTTGGGAATGAAAATTTTATACCACAGCCGATCTACCACTCAACGAGAAATAAATTTAGAATTTTACGACGGGCAAAAAGTTCATTTTAAACTTGAAGCTTCGGATTTGGATACAGTCATTTCACAATCGGATTTCATCAGCATTAATACGCCAAAAACAAATGAATATCTTTTGGATGAGGCTCAATATCAAAAGATGAAAAAAGGTGTATTTATCGTAAATGCCGCGCGAGGTGGTGTTATAAATGAAAAAGCTCTGTTGAAATCTATGCAAAGCGGAATGGTTGCCGGAGCAGCTTTGGATGTATTCGAACAAGAACCTTATCCCGAAATTTCTTTACTTATGCATCCGGGATTGTCCCTAAGTCCGCATTTAGGGGGAAATACCATAGATGCACAAAATAAAATAGGAATAGAAATAGCCAAACGACTTATTAAAATAAATAACGATAATGCCACTATTTAAACCCTTTAAAGGAATACGTGCTAAAAGCGAATTCATAAAAGATTTCGCCACCTCTCCCATTGAGAAACTTCCCAAAGACGAGCTTGGTAAACCCGCTCCCGAAGTTTCTTTTTTAGCGATGGTTAAGCCTCTTATTTCCGATAAAGCCGAGGAAAATGTAGATCGTAACCTTCACAAAGTAAGATCGAATTTCGAAGAAATGTTGAGGAACAAAAGTCTCTCGCAAGATAATTCATGCATATATCTTTATTCCCAAATTCTTCCGGACAAGTCTTTTTTTAGAGGATTATTGGGACTTACTTCCGCTGAAGATTTTATAAAAGGTAAAATAAAAAAGCACGAAACCACACTTGCCAAACGAAAAGAAAATTATGCTTATTATCTCGATAAAGTAGAATTGCAAACAGAACCTGTATTACTCACTTATCCTGCAAATTCTAAGTTAGAAGTTATGATGGATTACGAGGAAAAAAGCATTCCCATCATCAACTACACCGATAAATCCGGAATTACACATAAAGTTTGGAAAATAGACAGCCGACTTACGATAAAACAGTTTAAAGATGTTTTCGAGGAAATAGATGCTTTTTACATTGCAGATGGGCATCATCGCATAGGTTCCATCGCCATCAATGCGAAAAACCGAAAAAGCAAGGACAAAAATTTTATCGGAACCGAACCTTATAATTTTGTTTATAGTTATGTTATTTCCAACAATTCCATCAAAATTCACGATTACAATCGGGTTTTAAAGGATTTAAACGGTTTAACAAAAAAAGAATTTCTAAAAAAGTTAGAAGATTATTTCATTATCCACGAAAAAGGCGATATCCCCTACTATCCTACACAAAAACATCACATTGGAATGTATATCGACAAAAAGTTTTATAGCTTACACATCAAGCACGAACTTCGCAGTAAAGAAGAGGGGCTGAAAAGTTTGGATCATTACTTTTTGGATCAAAATGTTTTTAAAAACATCTTAAACATTTCCAATACAAAACACACCGGAAAAATTGGTTTTGTTTCTGGTAATTCCACAAAAGAAGGACTGAACAAAATAATAGATTTGGTGGATAGCAATCAATATGAAATTGGATTTATCATTTATCCCATTTCTTATACCGACCTTATCCAAACTTCGGATTTAGGGCAAAAAATGCCTCCCAAATGCACTTACATAGAACCCAAACTGCTTACTGGGCTCATTATGTACGACATGAAATAAACTCTTTTATAAAAAATCCACTTATTCTCATTTTTTATCTATATTTGTTTTTATGCAGAAAATACTCATTGTAGAAGACGAAAAAGCAATTTCCGATGTACTCTCCAATATTTTGGAAGAGGAAAATCCCGAATATAAAATAAGCATCGCCAAAGACGGCTTGGAAGCTTATAAAATAATTGAAAAAGAAGATTTCAATTTGGTGATTTGCGACATCAAAATGCCAAAAATGACCGGCAACGAACTTTTAAACAAAACCTTAAAAGAGAAACCGGACAGCACTTTTATTATGATTTCCGGGCATGCAGATATCGATACTGCGGTGCAATCTTTAAAAGACGGCGCCTACGATTTTATATCAAAACCTATCGACATCAATCGTTTGGTAACAAGCGTTAAAAACGCATTGGATAAAAAAAATCTGGAAAAACAAAGAAACATTTTAGCCAATGAAAATCAGCAGCTGAAAAAGAAAATCAGCAAAAAATACCAAATGGTAGGCGAATCGGAAAGTTTAAAGCAAATTCAACAAATGATTGAAAAAGTTGCACCTTCCGAGGCCCGAGTTTTAATTACCGGAGCCAATGGTGTGGGAAAAGAATTAGTGGCACACGCCATTCACGATTTATCCTCTCGCAGCAAAGGACCTATGATAGAAGTAAACTGCGCCGCCATTCCTTCCGAATTAATAGAATCCGAATTATTCGGACATAAAAAAGGATCTTTCACAGGAGCGATAAAAGACAAACAAGGTAAATTCGAGTTGGCCAATTCGGGCACTTTGTTTTTAGACGAAATCGGCGATATGAGTCTGCAAGCCCAAGCTAAAGTTTTGCGAGCTTTACAAGAAGGTAAAGTAACTCCGGTAGGTGGCGATAAAGAAATTAAAGTAGATGTTCGTGTTATTGCCGCAACCAACAAAAATTTAGCTTCGGAAATAGAAAAGGGTAAATTCCGAGAAGACCTTTACCACCGCCTTTCGGTTATTGAAATAAAAGTTCCGAAATTAGACAATAGAAAAGAAGATATTCCTCTTTTGGTGGAACATTTTGCCACTTTAATCTCCAACGAACATGGAACTGCCAAAAGGAATTTCGATAAAAAAGCACTTCAGGCACTTCAAGATTATGAATGGACCGGAAACATCCGCGAACTAAGAAATGTGGTGGAAAGATTGATCATTTTAGGAGAAAATCCGGTAACGGAAGAGGATGTAGAAAAATTCGTAAAGAAATAACTTTATGCCCTTTCTGAATCGATGTTATACGCGGGAATCCTTGAAGCTCGCAATACCAGTTATGGTAACCCAATTGGGACAAGTTTCCGTAAATCTTTTCGACAATATGATTGTGGGAAAAATGTTGGGTGCCGATGCTTTGGCTTCGGTTTCTTTAGGAAATGCCATGTTTTTCTCTGTTTTTGTATTTGCTTTGGGATTTTCCTATGCTATGCCACCTTTGATTTCTGAGGCGGATTCACAAAACAATCATTCTCGCATCAATAGTGTTTTTCGGCATGGATTTGTAGTCAATTTGCTCATCGGAATATTAATGATGTTGCTTATTTTGCTGGGAATGCCACTACTTTATCATTTGGATCAACCCGAAGAAATACTTCCCGATACCATTGATTTCCTTACCGTTATGGCTTTCAGCATGATTCCTTTTGTTATTTTTCAAACTTATCGGGAATTGGCAGAAGGGCTTTCTTTTACCATTGGAGTAACCAAAGCCACTATTGCAGCCAACGTTTTAAATATCATTTTAAACTATATTTTAATCGGTGGAAAATTAGGTTTTCCTGCTATGGGCGTTCGTGGTTCGGCGACAGCCACACTTATTGCACGAATTTTTATGCTCGTTTTTCTGTGGATTATTTTATATAAAAACCCCAAAACATCGAAATATATAAAGGCTTTTCATTTAAAAATCTCCGGTTTTTCCAAAAATATGTTTCGCAAAATATTTCAATTGGGATTTCCCACTTCTCTGCAAATGTTATTTGAAGTAACCGCTTTTGCAGGCGCCGCATTTATTTGTGGATTGGTAAGTGCCAAAGATATCGCAGCGCACCAAATAGCCATTAGTATGGCTTCTTTTACTTATAATTTATGTGTAGGTTTTGGCGTAGCATCCACCATTATGATAGGAAAAAAAGTAGGTGAAAGAAACTTTATTGCTGTACACCGAATAGGAATTAATAATATGAAAATCAGCTTTATGTTTATGTTCGGATGTGGTTTGCTCTTTATTTTCGGGAGAAACCTTATTCCCTATTTCTTTGTACAAAATCATGATGCAGCCGTAATAGAACTCACTGCAAGTTTGTTGATTATTGCTGCGCTTTTTCAACTTTCCGATGGTTTACAAGTGGTATGTGTTGGTTCTTTGCGCGGAATTCAGGATGTGAAAGTTCCCAGCTTTATCACCTTTATTGCCTATTGGATTATTACACTCCCTCTCGGTTTTTATCTTTGCTACATTCGGAATATGGGCGCTTTTGGAATGTGGATTGCATTAGGAATCGGACTTTCTTTATCTGCCATTTTACTTATCGTTCGCTTCATTCGCTTGAGCCGAAAAAAGATGAAAATAGCAAGACTTTAAATTTTAAAAAGTTTAAGAAACTTCTTTATGTTTTGGTAAAATAATTCGAAAAGTAGTTCCTTTTCCTACTTCTGTGTGCTGAATTTTAAGATCTCCGTGGTGGTATTCATTTATCACACGACGAGCCAAAGAAAGTCCCAATCCCCAACCTCTTTCTTTGGTAGAAAAACCGGGTTTGAAAATTTTACGAGATTGAGAATGAGTGATCCCCGATCCTGTATCCGTGAAATCGATATAGTAAAAATTTCCTTTTTCTTTTAATTCTATAAACAAATCTCCTTTTCCCTTCATAGCATCCACAGCGTTTTTCACCATGTTTTCTATTACCCAACTTAAAAGAATTCGGCTGTGAGGAATGAGTATAACCTCTTTGGGGGTTTTTAAAATAAAATTGATTTTCGACGAAATTCGCGGTTTTAAATAATCGTAATTTCGGATAATGGTTTCCTTTAAATTCAAATCGCTAAGTTCCGGCACAGAACCAATTTTAGAAAAACGTTCGGAAATAATTCTCAAACGCTGAATGTCTTTTTCAATTTCTTTTACTCCGGCACTATTCTCGTTTTCCATCCTCAGAATTTCTATCCAGCCAATCATAGAAGAAAGCGGCGTGCCGATTTGGTGAGCGGTTTCTTTTGCCAAGCCCGCCCATAAAAAGCCTTCGGAAGTTTTCTTTACGGCATTTACAAACCAAAAAGAAAATACAATATAACCTGCTATTATCAATCCTAAAATGATGGGATAATATCTTAAATCATTCAGCAATCGGGAGTTGGTGTAATAAATATATTGGTTTTTGTTTTCGGGCAATTTTATTTCGACGGGAGGATAAGAATCCTTCATTTTATTCAGAAGTTTCCCCATTTTTACGCTGTCTTGCTCCACCTCCTTTGGAATGTTTTTCATAAAAACCGGCGTATTATTTTGGTCCGCTACAATTACAGGAATGCTGTTATTATCGTTTAATATGGTAAGCAAAAGCAGCTGCACTTCTGAATCCTGAGTTTCCGAACGATTTAAAATTTTTTGTGCATCTGCAAACAAATGAACTCTGCTGATTTCCTGATGACGAAGATAATTAATCAATAAAGCAGAAACTATAATGATGCTGAGCACCACAAGGCTCAGAAAGATGTAAACCATCCAATTGGTAAGAAAGGGAAACAATCTTTTTTTCATTAAGTTTATTATTTCAATACATCTAAAATTTGAAACATTTGTGCATTAATATCGCCACCGGAATAATTATTAACGATAAAGGAAAAAACATAATTTTTCCCCGATTTACTTTTCTGATATCCCGCATAAGCTTTACTGGAATTAATGGTTCCGCTCTTCATTTTCATTCCGTTAATGGTAGGCAACGCTTCATAAAAAACAGAATAATAATCTTGCTTTTGTGCATAAAGCAATGCCAAAACCTCAGCTTTTGCAGAAACATAATTCTGAGGAGAAAGTCCGCTTCCGTCTTTAAAATTAATCATCGCTGTAGGAATGCCTTTACTTTTCCAAAAATTTTTCAATTCTGCCACTCCACTTTCAAAAGACGATTCTCCCTTTTCTGTGGAAAAAGTTTTTACCAATGTTTCGCCATAAAGATTAACACTTTTGCGCAAAAACCAATAAATTATTTTATCCAAAGTAGGCGAATGATATTGAAAAAAATTTTTCTGTTCCGGAAATTTCTGTACTTCATTGCCATATAATTTTTCCAAATGAGCTGTGGTAACCGATCCTTCCAAAGAAATATTTTGCTCGGAAAGCCAATTCTTCATCAGATTTCCCAATACCATGGGCGGATTGGGAATAGAACCGGAAACCGTCATAGTTTTATTCGCGGGCAAACTTCCATCGATAATGATAACTTCGGAAAACGGCGCGGTGTAAATTATACTCTGATCTCCACTTCCTTTAGCTTTTAATTGATTAATCCACCGAACATTTACAGGTTCATATTTAAAAGATTTTATTTGTTTTGCACCGGCTATATTTACATCAAATTGATTTTCATTCCAATTTACGCCCCACACGCCGGCTCCATAATAATTTCCGATATCGTTCCAAGGCCAACCTCCGGGTGTGGTTTGTGCATCGAAGTAAGAATCGTCGATAATCAAATTTCCATTTATAGATTTTATACCGCTTTCCTGGATGGCTTCTAAAAATTTCTTTTTAAAATCTTCGGGTTTATATCCGGTATATCGCCAACTTCCTAAAGTGGGATCGCCATTGGAAAATAAATACAAATCGCCATTTAAAATCCCATGTGAAATCGTACCCGAATAAGCTACTTTCGTGGTATATTTATAATCTTTTCCCAACTTTTCTAAAGCTGCTATTGCCGTAAAAACTTTTTGTGTACTTGCGGTAGAAAGTCCTTTATTTCCATTGTATTCATAAACCAAATTTCCTTTATCATCCGATACATAAAAAGAAACATTGGCAGCCAGCATATTTGGAGCAGACATCAGATTTTGAATTTTAGCATCCAAAGTTTGAGAAATATCCTGCGCCGAAAGCAAATTGAAGCTCATGCACCCAAGTATCCAAAGTTTTTTCATATAAAAAAGTTTCATTCAAAGATAGCAATTTTGATTTTCGATTTCTTTTTAAATGTTGTATTCTTCAAGAAAAAAGTATTAAATTAGTATTAAAATAAAGCAATTATGGAGACGGCGTACGATATTGAAAAGGAGAACAAGGAAATCCAAGCCCGATATAAAGATTTAATTTCCAACACCTACCGTACTTTAGACGATAAGCAAAACAAACTTATCCGCAAGGCTTTTGATTTGGCGTTGGATGCACACAAAGATCAAAGAAGAAAAACAGGAGAACCTTATATTTTCCATCCCATAGAAGTGGCAAAAATTGTGGCCAATGAAATTGGTTTGGGAGCAACCAGCATAGCTGCTGCCCTATTACACGATGTGATAGAAGATTCGCATTATACTTATGAAGATATTGAAAAAGGGTTCGGGAAAAAGATTGCAGATATTGTAGAAGGTCTTACAAAAATTTCCAACATCAACCATAAAAAAATTTCTATACAAACGGAAACCTATCGCAAATTGTTGATGACTTTGGCAGAGGATTTTCGGGTAATTTTAATAAAAATTGCAGACCGCCTGCACAATATGCGCACATTGGACAGTATGCACCCGACAAAGCAGAAAAAAATAGCCTCGGAAACCATCTATATTTACGCTCCATTGGCACATCGTCTCGGGTTGTACAATATAAAATCCGAGCTGGAAGATTTGTCCCTTAAATACAGCAAACCCGAAATATACAACGAACTAACCGATAAACTAAGCGTAGCCAGCGAAAGCAGAGAAAAGTACATTGAGGAATTTAAAAATTCCGTTTCTGAAGAACTTAAAAAAGAAGGTTTAAATTTCACCATTAAAGGTCGCGCCAAGGCCATCAGCAGTATTTACAGAAAAATGCTGAAGCAAAATATAGTTTTTGAGGAAGTTTATGATAATTACGCTATCAGGATTATTTATAAATCGGATTTAAAAAACGAGAAATTTTTAGCTTGGAAAATCTATTCCATAGTTACCGATTTGTACCAAAGTAACCCTTCGCGCATGCGGGACTGGATTTCCCAGCCGCGCTCCACAGGATACGAAAGTTTGCATATTACCGTTTTAGGTCCCGATAATAAATGGATTGAAGTTCAGATTCGAAGCGAAAGAATGGACGAAATTGCCGAAAAAGGTGTAGCCGCACATTATAAATACAAAGAAGGTTACGGTACAAAAAACAACGACAGAAATTTCGAGCAATGGGTTGGCCAGATTCGCGAAGTGCTGGAAACTCAGCAAGGACTTACCACCAATGAACTTTTAGATAATATAAAACTAAATCTTTACAACAAGGAAGTTTTTGTTTATACACCTTTGGGAGAAATTAAAATTCTTCCTCATGGCTCCACGGCGCTCGATTTTGCATTTTATGTACACACCGATTTAGGTTTGCATTGTTTGGGAGCAAAAGTAAACGGAAAATTGGTACCTCTTTCTTATATTGTCGAAAATGGCGACAGGATAGAAATTATATCCAGCAAAAACCAAAAACCCAAACCCGATTGGTTGGATTTTGCAGTAACATCCAAAGCAAAATCTAAGATTAAAAATGCGCTAAATTCCGAGAAAAAACAATTGGTAGATGAAGGTCGAGAAATCCTTGAAAGAAAACTCCGCCATGCCAAATTGCCTTACAATGAAGCTGAAATCAACAAACTTCAGAAGTTTTTCAATTACAGTACTTCTCAAGATTTATTTATAGATTTCCAAAATAACACCCGAGATGCTTCCGATATCCGAAAATATGTAGAAAGCAAAGGCGTTTTGGGAAATATCCTTCAACGGTTTAAAAGAACTGCTCCCAAAAAGGAATTTACAGAAAAAAAGACCGAAGAAACTCCCGATTTAGATTTAATCGTTTTTGGAAAAGACAGCCAAAAAATGGATTATACTTTTGCCAAATGTTGCACGGTAGTTCCCGGCGACAAAATATTTGGTTTTATTACCATTAGCGAAGGTATAAAAGTGCATAATGATAATTGCCCCAATGCCGTTAATCTGCGCGCCAATTATGATTACCGAATATTAGAAGCCAAATGGGTAAACGCCGAACGTTTTAAAAACAGAGTGGAAATCGAGATTGAAGGTTTGGACAGAATGGGAATGATTAGTGATATCACCTCGGTTATTACAAGCAACATGTCTTTGGATATGAAAAGTTTTTCCATAAAATCGGATAATGGTGTTTTCGTGGGTAATATTTCTTTGGAAGTAAAAAATAAATCACAACTGGATGAAACCCTTAAAAAATTGAATAAACTACGCAACGTTACCAAAGTAAGAAGAGTTTAAAAAAAAACATGAAAAAACAAATAAAAATAACTCGTTACTTTAAACAGTTTTTCAATAGAAGCGAATCTTCCGGCATTTTACTTATCCTTTGTGTTATCGTTTCGTTATTTATCGCCAATTCTTCAGCAAGAGAATCTTTTCATCATTTATTAGAATATCCATTAGGTCCCTATACATTTTCAGAATGGGTAAACGATGGCTTGATGGCGATTTTCTTTCTTTTGGTAGGATTAGAAATCAAAAGAGAATTGATAGATGGAGAATTATCCGATTTAAAAAATGCTTCCTTACCCATTATTGCTGCTTTGGGCGGAATGTTGGTTCCGGCGCTAATTTATACTTTATTCAATTACGGAACAGAATATCAACACGGTTGGGGAATTCCTATGGCAACCGATATTGCTTTTTCTTTGGCCATTATTTCCATGCTTTCCAACCGCGTTCCTGTATCTCTTAAAATATTTTTGGCAGCCCTCGCTATTGTGGACGATTTGGGAGCTATTTTGGTAATTGCTATTTTTTATACCGATGATTTGGCTTGGAATAATTTACTTATTTCCGGTGGAATTTTAGCTTTATTAATCCTAATGAATAAAATGGGGATAAAGAAATTGCTTTTTTATATAATTCCCGGATTGTTTTTGTGGTATTTTATGCATCATTCGGGAATTCACGCCACCATTGCGGGAGTAATGCTTGCGTTTACCATTCCTACCAAACAAGGAAAAAAGAAAATATCTCCTCTGGAAAAATTAGAACATATTTTGGGAATTCCTGTCAATTTTATCATTATGCCTATTTTCGCTTTGGTCAATACCAATATCGTTTTAAAATTCGGGATGGTAGATGGTTTATTTACTTCTTTTGGCGCAGGAATTATATTGGGATTAATTGCAGGAAAAGTAATCGGTATATTACTGGCTTGTATTATTTCCGTGAAATCAGGAATTAGCCAACTTCCCAGTCAAGCTTCTTGGGGGCAAATGATAGGTGTTGGTTTATTGGCTGGAATTGGTTTTACCATGTCTATTTTTATCGCCATACTTTCCTTCAGAGGTCATTCTGCTTTTCAGGACGAAGCGAAATTTGCCATTTTGGTTGCCTCCACTATTGCGGGAATTTTAGGATACAGCGTTTTAAAATTTTTATCTAAAAAGAAAAACGCCAAACACCTTTAAAATTATAATTTATTTTTACCGAATTTCTTTCTTTGTAAGCAACCGAGCGCCCAAATAAATCAACGGAAGCGACATAATAAGCAATTGGAAAATATGCCCAAAAGTATGCTGCGGATAAATTAAAAGTGCATAAAGCAATCCCAAAACAGCTCCTCCCAAATGAGCGGCATGCCCCAAATTATCCCATTGTTTAGGATTTAACATCATATAAACGGAATATCCAAAATAAAGCGCCCCGAATATATATCCCGGAATAGGTATCGGAATAAATATAAAGCCAATTTCCATAAACGGATTCATCGCTATTGCGGCGAAAAGAATTCCCGAAACTCCTCCACTGGCACCTATCGCCCGATAATTAGGTTGGTTTTTATAAATATATAAACTGAAAAGATTTCCTACAAGAATAGAGCCCAAGTAAATAACCAAATAACCACCGGTTCCAAAAGAGTGAATAACAATTCCGCTAAAGAAATAGAGCGTGAGCAAATTGAAAATAATATGCATTAAATCGGCATGCAAAAATCCCGAACTAAGCAAACGAAAATACTCTTTACGTTGCTGAATTTCGCCTACGCTGAACATATATTTGTTAAAAAACTGTGGATCATTAAATCCTTTATAACTTATAAGGGCTGTCGCAATAATAATCACGAGAACCACAGGTTCCATTCCTAACATATTATAATGTTTCCTTTAACCATTTAAAAAATTCTCTTTGCCAAACCAAGCCGTTTTGCGGATGAAGCACCCAGTGATTTTCCTGAGGAAAATAAAGCATTTTGGTTTTCAAACCTCTCAATTTAGCTACCTGAAAAGCTTCTTGTCCCTGCTCGAAAGGAACCCGAAAATCAATTCCACCCTGAATAATCAATATAGGTCGGTTCCAATTTTGAACATAATTACTCGGATTGAATTCTGTGTATATTTTAGGTTCGGGTTTTACCCAATATGGTCCTCCGAAATCGTGATTGGCAAACCATAATTCTTCGGTAGTTCCGTACCAAGATTTTGTATCGTACAATCCATCGTGTGCGATAAAAGTTTTAAAGCGATTTTCATGAATTCCCGCCAACATATATACAGAATATCCTCCATAGCTGGCACCCACAGCTCCCATTCTGTCGCCATCTACAAAAGGCAGAGTTTTTGCATAATCGGCTGCTGCTAAATAATCCTTCATCGGCTGACCGCCCCAATCGCCACTAATATCGGCATTCCATTTTACGCCCCAACCAGGCATCCCTCTACGATTGGGCGCTACAATAACATATCCGTTAGACGCCATAAGCGAAAAATTCCATCGCAAACTAAAAAATTGAGTCAATGCCGACTGAGGACCTCCCTGAGCATATAAAAGTGTGGGATATTTTTTATTGGGATCGAAATCAGGAGGATAAACAAACCACACGCCCATTTCTTTTCCATCGGTGGTTTTTATCATTTTCAGCTCGCTTTTGACGGGAGCAATTTCGGCATATTTCTCCTTATTGATATCTGTAAGTTGTGTGTATTTTCCACCTTTTAAATCAACTTGAAATAAATCTCCGTTATGGTTAAAATCCGTTCTGTTTACCACCAATCCGGATTTTGTTTCGGCATAAATGCTGTTTACATCGTAATTTTCGTGGGTAATCTGATTGATTTTTGAAGATTTTAAATCTAAAGAAAACAATTGAAATACTCCTCGATAAGCAGCATTGAAATAAATGGTTTTGGAATCTTTAGACCAGAAATAACCTCCGGATACAGATTCGTCCCAAGATTGGGTAAGATTGGTTTTCTTGCGGGTTGCCCAGTCCATTATTACAATATCGTTTTTATCCGCTTCATAACCCGGCGTTTTCATGCTTTGCCAAGACAGGAATTTTCCATCGGGACTGAATTTTGGATTTACATCGTACCCCATCATTCCGCTGGTAAGATTTTCCGTAGTTCCTTGTGCTAAATCGTAAACAAAAATGTCTGTATTGGTGCTTTGAGCATATTCTGCACCGAAAGATTCTTTGGTAACATACAACAATTGATTGCTGTCGGGACTCCAGATAAAATCTTCTTTTCCGCCAAAAGGCTGCTGTGGTGTCATTGTTTTTTTACCTTCCTGAAGATCTTTGGCTTCCGACACCGACTGAGAGGTATTTACCACAAAAACATGATTTATTTTTCCTGTGTACCAAGTATCCCAATGGCGGTGGTTTAAATCGGTATAAATCTGAACTTCGGATTTTGGTAAATCTTTATAAACATCTTTCCCCAATATGTTTTCTATCTGAATACTTTTGCTAAATGCAATCTTTTTTCCATCCGGAGAAATGACAATATTTTCTGCTTCTTTTCCTATTTCGTAGAATTTATCCCAAGATTTTCCCTTGTCTTTGGATAAAAATATTTCTCCATATTGTTGCGCATATAATCCGTTTTCATCCCATTGTACCAACGATTTTTCTCCCAAATCTAAAGGTGTATTTTCATGGGAAGCCAAATCTAAAAAATAAGATTTGGAATTTGTTTTTTCGGTTTGCAAATCGGTGATTCCTACTGTATAAATAAGTGTAGCTTGGTTGGGAGCTACTGCTTCTACGGACAATCTTCCCAGCTGCCATAGCTTTTCCGGTGTCATTACATTTTGTGCATTCATAATTAGAGTGGCCGCAAACGCCAATAGGGTAAGTTTTGATTTCATTGGTTGTTGTCTTTAATTTCTTTTTAAATGTATTTTAAATTCTTCTATTTCCGATGGACTTATAAAAAAGACTTCTTTGGAAGTAATTATTTTTAAAATTTTATGTTTATTGGTTGCGCACCAATATTCGTTTTCTTCGGGTTTTCCTACATATCCGAAGAATTTTCCGCTTCCTTTTGTTTCGAAAGATTTTAAATCAATGAAATGCTCCCAAGATTTAATTTCCGATATTTTTATCGATTGAGATTTTATTCTTTGATTCATCTTTAAAAAACCATTTTCGATTTCGTAGGAAACGGGTTGATAAAGATATGCCAAAATTATGATTAATAAAGGAAAAAGTGCTAAAAACCAGTGCGAATAAGAAGATATTTTTATGGCACGAAACACAAAATACGCTGCCAGCAAAAGCAAAATTACCACCAAAGCAGTGGTATCTCTCTTTAAACGACCATCCAACGGAGCGGCTTTAAACTTCATTTTTTTCTATTGTACTAAAATATAAAAATCCGCTCACTTGAAGCGAACGGATTTTAAAATATTTTTTCGTTTTTAAAACTTAATTACGGATTTCATTTTTTCTTCTTCTTCCGCTACCAGCTCATCATCTACCAAAATTTTACCCGAATATTCATCTACAATAATTTTTTTGCGCTGTGCAATTTCCAATTGTTTTTGTGGCGGAATGGTAAAGAAAGATCCTTTTGCAGCGCCTCTTTCTACGCCTACAACTGCCAAACCATTGGATGAACCGCTGCGGATTTTTTGATAAGATTTCAATAATCTTTCGTCTATATTTTTGGCGAATTCTTCCGATTTTTCAATCAAATATTTTTCTTCTTTTTCAGTTTCTGCAACCAATCCGTCCAATTCTTTTTTCTTAAAATCTAAGTGTTGGGTAAGTTGTGCGATTTTTTCGTCCACTTCTGCCAAAACTTCTTTTTTCTGATCGATTTTTGCCGCCGCTTCTTTCATCCTCTTATCGGCCAGTTGAATTTCGAGTTCTTGATATTCGATTTCTTTTTCCAAAGCTTCGAATTCTTTATTGTTGCGAACGTTGTCTTGTTGCTTTTTGTACTTTGCAATTAAAGTTGCTGCGTGAGTAGAAAGTTCTTTTTTGGAAGCAATATCTTCTTCAAAACTTTTAATTTCCTCATTGTACTTTCCCGATCTTTTTTTCAAACCTTCAATTTCACTTTCTAAATCTTCAATTTCCATGGGAAGCTCCCCACGAGTGTTGCGAATTTCATCTAAGCGGGAATCGATGATTTGTAAATCATAAAGTGCGCGAAGTTTTTCTTCAACAGGAATGTCCTTTCTAACAGTATTTTTAGCCATATTTATAAAAAATAATTTACAGGATTTGTATTCAATTCAGTCTTTCGGACTGCAAATTTAGTAAATTTTTCGGATAAAAATTCATATAATTGCTGAATTACAAATTGTTCCGATTCAAAATGCCCAATATCGGCCAATAATATTTTATCTTCGGCTTTAAAAAAATCGTGGTATTTAAAATCTCCCGATAAATAAGCGTCGCAACCCTTATGAATAGCGGCTTTTATCCCCGAAGCGCCACTGCCTCCCAATACTCCTACTCTTTCGATTTCTTTATTCCGAAAAGCAGAATGGCGAATAACTTTCAGTTGAAATTTATTTTTAACGTAATTCAGAAAATCTTTTTCACTCATTTTTTCGGGTAAATCTCCATATTGCCCCAAACCTTCAAAATGATTTTCATTTTCCAAACGAACAATTTGGTAAGCTACTTCTTCGTAAGGATGTGCTTTTTTCATGGCAGAAATAATCGTGTTTTTCTTGTAACTTTCAAAAAGAAAGGAAAGTTGCATTTCCTCTACACGTTCTCTTTTTCCCACTACACCACCTGTAGGATTTGCTCCTTCCAATGGGCGAAAACTTCCTTGTCCCAACAAACTGAAATTGCACAAATCGTAATTTCCGATTTCGCCGGCGCCGGCATCAAAAAGGGCTTTTTCCAAAGTTTCTGCATTTTCTTTGGGAACAAAAACCGTAAGATAAGAAAGTTGGTTTTGCTTGGGCATCAACACGCGAATGTTTTGTAAACCCATTTGTTGGCAAATTTCTTTATTTACTCCGTTCCAATCGTTATCCAGCGCTGTATGAATGGCATAAATTGCAATTTTATTTTCCAGAGCTTTCATCACGGATTTTTCTACATAATCTTTTCCGGTAATGGTTTTTAAACCTGAAAATAAAATGGGATGAAAAGCCACAATTAAATTGCATTTTTTCTGGATAGCTTCTTCTACCACGCTTTCTAAGGCATCGTGGCAAATTAAAATTCCTGAAACTTCTCGCCGAGGATTTCCACAAAGAAGTCCCACATTATCGAAATCTTCGGCTTGTTGTAAAGGCCATTTATTTTGAAGGGTTTGTACTACTTCCTGAATCGTCATAAATAGAAATTTAAGGTTTTAATATACAAAGACATTTGGGTAAAACATCACTTTTTATTTGAAGAAAATTTTGTAATTCTTTTTTACGAAATGAAAATCGATTTCGTTTTTACTTCATTACAAAAATACAAAAAGAAGTTGCTCAACAGAACAACTTCCTTTTCAGTATAAATTTTTTAAAATATTAAAACTCCATTCTTTCTTTAAATTCGGGGTTTAAAGAATTTTTTATCTTTTCCCAAGGAATGGAAATATCGATATTTCCCATTGCATAAGGCGCTATTTCATAAGGATTGTAATGGAAATAAAGATTATTTTCATCGAAATAGAAATTTTCATTTGGCGAGATTTTATCCACCAAAAGCATTTCCGAAATATTGGCATTTTCTCCCTGAGATTTGTATTGTTCTGTATTTTTAAAATTGGTCATCAATAAATCGCTCAATTGATCAGAATCCAATTCAGTAATATCCGAAAGGGCAAGTTTTCTATTGTTTCTTAAATCGAATACTTTATAAATTCCGTTCGAATTGGGATGCGCACCGCCTTGATCCCAAAAAGTAAAATATTTTATCGCAAGAAACTCTTTTTCATGATAAAGCGCTTCCATGCGGGATTTTTGGGTTAAATTAATTTTAAAATCGCGCTCCGGATAATCTTTATTTCTTTCGAAATATGCTTTTGCACTGTCCTGAATTTTCAGCAATAAAACATCCTTATTATAAAGATCCGAAGGATAATCGAAATAAATGGAATCCAAAATATTTTGATTGGTAATTTCGGGAAAATACAAAAGTTGAGATGCATAAACAGCCGTTACTTTAGGATTTATCTGGATAGAATCCATGTAATCAATAGTATCGACAATAATTTCTGCATTCATATTTTTTTCTTGTTGCTGTAGCGGTTTTTGTGGTTTTTCACAAGATACTAAAGCAAGAACAACAACCAAAAAGGAAAGCATTTTAATTTTCATGAATAAAATTTAAAGTTAAATTATACTGAATGTTTTATTGTTTTCTTACTCTTCAAATTCTATTCCATTGATCAAAAACGATGAAATTTTCCGCAATAATTCTACGAAAAAATTTTATTTTCTCTTCTAATTCAGTTTTTCAAATCGAGGATATTTATATTATCATTCGACAATTTTTAAAAATGGAAAAATAAGTTCGTATTTTTACATAAAATTAAATGGCTATGGCAATGAATTTTCATACCCGAAAATGGGTAAAACCCGAAGATCTCAATCCCAATCATTCATTATTTGGTGGAAGAATTTTACAATGGATAGATGAAGAAGCTGCTCTTTACACCATTATTCAACTGCAAAATCCGCGTTGCGTAACCAAGTTTATTTCGGAAATAAATTTTGTAAACTCCGCCAAACAAGGCGATATCATAGAAATCGGAATTGTCGCCACTCATTTCGGGCGAACTTCTCTTACGCTTTCCTGCGAAGTGAGAAACAAAATGACAAGGCAAACCATTATAAAAATCGAGAAAATTGTAATGGTAAGTTTAGACGAAAACGGGGTTCCCGCGCCTCACGGCAAAACCAAAATAGAATATCCTGTAGATCGCTTTCCGGAAGATAAAATCGAGTAATGGAAATTTTTATTAAAAATATGGTTTGCAATCGGTGCATTTCTTCTGTAAAATCCATTTTGCAGAAAGAAGGTCAGGATATAAAATCCATAGAATTGGGAAAAGTAGAAACCTTTCAGGAATTAACTTCGCAGCAACTTTCGGATTTAAATTCGGCTTTAAAAAATGAAGGTTTCGAAATTCTGGAAACTTCTGAGAAACAAAGCATTGAAAAAATAAAAAACCTCTTGCTGGAAGTTGTTCAAAGTTTGAATATCCCCGAAGATTTTAAAATTTCGGAATTTCTCAGTAAAAAATTACACAAAGAATACAGCAACATTTCCAAGTTATTTTCGCATTCAGAAAACGTAACTTTGGAGCAATATTTTATTTTATTAAAAATAGAAAAAGTAAAAGAACTACTTTTTTACAATGAATATTCTTTAACCCAAATTGCCGATTTACTCGGCTACAAAACCGTTCAACATCTTTCTGCACAATTCAAAAAAGTAGTAGGATTAAATCCCACTCAATTTTTAAAATCCAGAAAAACCCACCGAAAACCCTTCGACCAAATTTGATAATCTGCAGCCATCAATCGATAAAGCAATTTTAAAATAAGTTTCTGAACTTTGCTTTTAGAATTTAAAATCGAAAATGGAAAAAATATATAAAATCGGCGGAATGTCCTGCGAAGGTTGCCGAAAAAAAGTAGAAGAAAAATTAAGCGAACTTCCCGTTATTTCGGTAGAAGTAAACCTAAACGAAGAAACAGCGATTATTAATTCCATTGCAGAAATCCCTCTTCAGGAATTGCAAAATAAACTTTCCGAAGCAGGAAATTACCAGATTTACAACGAAAAAGATTTGGTTCAACCCGCAAAAACCAAATCCAAAATATCAGAATCCGGACAATACCAATGTCCCATGTTTTGCGAAGGGAAAGATAAAATTTACCACAATCCTGGAAATTGCCCTGTATGCGGAATGTTTCTGGTTCCTTTAGAAGAAATAAAAGAAAAAAAATCGCCTGAAAAAAGCTCAATGCCCAAACCGGGAAGTTTAAAAGAGCAAATGGCAGCTTATCAAAATAAAAAACCGCACCAACATTCTGTTCATATTTCCGAAAAAAATTCAGCTATTAAATCCACGCCTTCTTCTGCGGGAAAATATTATTGTCCTATGCACTGCGAAGGAGATAAACTGTACGATCATGCAGGAAATTGTCCCGTTTGCGGAATGAATTTGGAAAAAATTCCGGACTACTCAAAAAAGACGCAATATACCTGCCCCATGCATCCCGAAATTGTAGAAGACCAACCGGGAAGCTGCCCGAAATGTGGAATGGATTTGGTGCCTATAATACCGGAAGATGAAGAAAATTCCACCTACCAAATTCTGTTGAAAAAATTCTGGATTGCCGTAGGATTTACTCTGCCGATTTTCATTTTATCCATGGGCGATATGTTGCCGGGACAACCTATCAGCAAAGCAATTTCCCCTATTTTAAACAATTGGCTGCAATTTATACTAAGCCTTCCCGTGGTGTTTTATGCTACTTGGATGTTTTTCGAACGCGCATGGAATTCCTTTAAAACTTGGAATCTCAATATGTTCAGCTTAATTGGATTGGGAGCAGGAGCAGCTTTTCTTTACAGCGTAATTGGTTTGGTTTTTCCTCATATTTTCCCCAAAGAATTTATAGGTCATTCAGGGCAAATTCATTTGTATTTCGAGTCTGCTACAGTGATTCTTACCCTTGTTTTATTAGGACAATTAATGGAAGCCAAAGCACATTCCAAAACCAATAAAGCCATTAAAGGACTTATTAATTTAGCTCCTTCAGAAGCTACTTTGGTGGAAAATGGAAAAGACAAGAGAATTTCTGTTCATCAAATTCAGGTGGGTAATATTTTAAAAGTAAAAGCCGGAGAAAAAATTCCGGTAGATGGAAAAATCGTAGAAGGAAATTCCAGCATCGACGAATCTATGATTACAGGAGAATCTATACCGGTGGAAAAACAAGTGGGAGAAAATGTAACTTCGGGAACTCTCAATGGAAACAGAACTTTTTTAATGAAAGCCGAACGCGTGGGCGACGAAACTTTACTTTCCCAAATTATACGCATGGTAAACGATGCCAGCAGAAGCAAAGCTCCCATTCAGAAAATGACGGATAAAGTTTCCAAAATATTTGTTCCCGCCGTTATTATTATCGCTATTATTACGTTTTTTGTGTGGTATTTTACAGGTCCCGAACCTAAATATGCCTACGCTTTTGGAAATCTTTTGGCAGTGCTTATTGTTGCGTGTCCTTGCGCTTTGGGTTTGGCAACGCCCATGTCGGTTATGGTAGGGGTAGGAAAAGGTGCCAGAAACGGAATTTTAATTAAAAATGCCGAAGCCTTGGAAACCTTGAATAAAGTAAACATTTTGGTAACCGACAAAACCGGAACTTTAACCGAAGGAAAACCTTCTGTAAATACCGTTGTTCCTAACCATAATTTCTCCGAATTGGAAATCCTCAAATGGGCTGCCAGCTTAAATCAGGACAGCACACATCCCCTGGCAGAAGCAATTTTAAATGCTGCAAAAAGTAAAAATATCGATTTAGCAAAAGTTCAACATTCGGAAAATATTTCGGGAAAAGGAATTATTGGGACTTCTGAAAACCAAGAACTTGTTTTGGGTAATTTAAACTTATTAAAAGATAAAAATATTGCAGCCCCCGAAGAATTTCTATCCAAAGCCAAAAGTGAACAATCGCAAGGAAAAACCCTTTCTTATTTAAGTATAAACGGAGAAGTTGCGGGCTTTATCAGCATTTCGGATAAAATAAAAAACACATCCAAAGAAGCGGTAAAACAACTGCAAAATGAAGGCGTGCAAATTATTATGATAACGGGCGATAATGAAGAAACCGCCAAAGCGGTGGCAAAAGAATTGGGCATTGAAAATTATATTGCCGAAGCGCTTCCGGAAGATAAATTGAATGAAATAAAAAAACTTCAACAACAAGGCAAAGTGGTTGCCATGGCAGGCGATGGAATTAATGATGCACCCGCGCTGGCACAAGCAAATGTAGGAATTGCCATGGACAGCGGAACTGATGTTGCCATAGAAAGTGCCGAAATTACACTTTTAAAAGGAGATTTAAATGGTATAAAAAAAGCCATCAACCTAAGCCATAAAATGGTGAAAAATATAAAGGAAAATCTGGTATTTGCTTTCTTGTACAATTCCTTGGGAATTCCTATTGCCGCAGGTGTTTTCTATGTAGCATTCGGGTGGTTGCTCTCTCCTATGCTTGCAGCGGCAGCTATGAGTTTCAGCTCGGTATCGGTTATTGCCAATTCTCTTCGGTTGAATCGCGTGAAGATTTAAAGGGAATATCAGATGATAAATTCAAAAAAAAATTATCTTAAAAAAATCGGTCGCCTCAACAAGTTGGGCGACCGATTTTAATTCTTAAGAATGGGCTTCATTTCCATTTTCGCCATGGGCGTGGCCATGTGCCAACTCTTCTTCCGTAGCGGGACGAGATTTTAAAACTTCTACCTCAAAATTTAATGTTTTACCTGCCATCGGGTGATTTAAATCGGCAACAACAGCATGATCATTCACCTCGATTACTGTGGCTTGAAAATTATTTCCCTGATTGTCCGACAATGGTAAAATCGCTCCTACAGGCGGCATTCCCATTTGCTCGAACATATCCAATGGTAATTCTGCTTTGGCATTTTCGTTTATGGGACCATAAGCTTCTTCAGGCGCCAAAGTAAAAGTTGTTTTTTCCCCTTCTTCCAATCCGGTAAGGTATTCTTCAAATTTGGGGATCATCATCCCCGCACCGTGAAGATAAGTCAATGGTTTTTCGGCAGTGGTTTTTTCTACCAATACTTGGCTTCCATCCTCCTCCACAGTATGAAGAATATAATTAACGGTTACCACATTTTTGTTCTCTACTTTCATAGGGTTTTATTTATTAGGTTTAAAAAAATTGAGTGGCAAAGATATGATTTTGAATGGCTTTCAAGAACTATTATGGAAAAAGTTCTGTTAAATTTCCAAAATGTAAATTATTTTTAAAGTTTTATCTCCATAAAAAAATCCGAAGTCAGCGCTGACTTCGGATTTCTGTATTTTTTATTTCGATAAAAATTTAAAGCAACTTCATCCACAAACCATCTTCTGTTTTGGAGATTTCTATCACTTTATTTTTGGTGAGATTCTTGGTAGATTTGTCCCATTTTTTATTGGATAAATCGCTTTGTGCTTTTACATCGGAAAGCAAAAGAGGCTCTTCGCTTTTGGATAAAATTTCCAAAATGGATTTTTCCTCATCGCTCAATTCTATCTGAGGCTTGCTTTTCTCGGGGCGCATTTGTGGGAAAAACAGTACTTCCTGAATGGATTCGTTATTGGTTAAAAACATAATCAATCTGTCCATTCCTATTCCCAAACCGGAAGTTGGCGGCATTCCATATTCCAAAGCGCGGAGAAAATCTTGGTCGATAAACATGGCTTCATCGTCTCCTTTTTCGGATAGTTTTAATTGTTCTTCAAACCTTTCGCGCTGGTCGATAGGATCATTTAATTCGGAATAAGCATTGGCTATTTCCTTACCACAAACCATCAATTCAAAACGCTCTGTTAAGCCTTCTTTACTTCTGTGTTTCTTGGTTAAAGGCGACATTTCAACAGGATAATCGGTGATAAATGTAGGTTGTATAAAATTGGACTCGCATTTTTCGCCAAAAATTTCATCTATTAATTTTCCTTTTCCCATAGTTTCATCTACTTCAATTCCTATGGAAAGGGCAAATTGGCGCAATTCTTCTTCCGTTTTATCGGTGATATCAAAACCTGTATATTTCATAATGGCTTCCTGCATCGAAACTCTTGGATATGGTGCTTTCCAATTAATTTTATATTCACCAAACTGAGATTCAGAAGTTCCGTTTACCGAAATTGCACAAAATTCCAGCAATTGTTCGGTAAAATTCATCATCCAATTGTAGTCTTTGTAAGCCACATAAATTTCCATTGCGGTAAACTCGGGATTGTGCGTTCTGTCCATTCCTTCGTTTCTGAAGTTTTTGGAAAATTCGTACACACCATCGAAACCACCTACAATCAATCTTTTTAAATAAAGTTCATTGGCTATTCTTAAATAAAGCGGAATGTTCAACGAATTGTGATGTGTAACAAAAGGGCGTGCAGCAGCACCTCCCGGAATGGCTTGCAAAACGGGAGTTTCCACTTCCATATAACCATGCTCGTTGAAAAAATTTCGCATGGCATTGAAAAGTTTGGTTCTTTTTATAAAAATATCTTTCACATGAGGATTTACCACCAAATCCACATAACGTTGGCGGTAGCGCATTTCTGCGTCGGTAAATCCATCGTGAAGTTGCCCTTCGGCATCGGTTTTCGGTAAAGGAAGCGGACGCAAAGCTTTGGTAAGCAAAGTAAAGTTTTTTACCAAAACCGTTTTCTCTCCTACCTGCGTGGTAAAAAGTTCTCCTTCAATACCGATAATATCGCCTATATCGATTAATTTTTTATAAACTTCGTTGTATAAAGTTTTGTCTTCGCCCGAGCAAATTTCATCCCGATTGAAATACACCTGAACTCTTCCTTTTGCATCCTGAATTTCGGCAAAAGAAGCTTTTCCTTGAACGCGCTTAGACATTAATCTACCAGCGATTTTTACCTTTTTACCTTCTTCAAAATCTTCTTTAATCGATTCGGAATTGTCCGTTATATTATATTCCGCTGCCGGAAAAGCATTAATGCCCAATTTTCGCAATTCTTCTAATTTCTCTCGGCGAATTACCTCCTGTTCAGATAGTTGTTGCATAGTATGTTTAAAAAATATGAAAGTGCAAAATTAGAATATTTTTAGCACAAAAGATAATTTAGACAAGTAAAGATAAATTCGTATTTTTACATCCTTATTTTTAAAGAAAATGAATTTTAAAATTAACCGAAATGTAGACCTGCAAGACTTGGGCGTTATGGAATATCAAAAAGCCTGGGACTACCAAGAAAAGCTGCTACAACAAAATATAGACATTAAACTCAACAACCGCCACTTGCCACCGGAACAAAACAAAGAAACCTTCAATCATTTTCTTTTTGTGGAACATCCTCATGTATATACGTTGGGGAAAAGCGGTCATGAAGAACACATGTTGGCGAACCAGGACAAGCTAAAAGAAATTGAGGCTACTTATGTAAAAACCAATCGCGGTGGCGACATAACTTACCACGGATTTGGGCAAATTGTAGGTTATCCTATTTTGGATTTGGAAAATTTTTATACCGATATCCACCGATATATGAGGGATTTGGAAGAAATCATTATTCGCACCATTGCAGAATACGGATTAAAAGGCGAGCGCTCCAAAGGCGAAACAGGCGTGTGGCTGGATGTGGGAAAACCTTATGCCCGAAAAATTTGTGCTATGGGTGTAAAAGCCAGCCGATGGGTTACCATTCATGGTTTTGCGCTGAATGTAAACACAGATTTAAGGTATTTCGATTATATCATCCCTTGTGGAATTTCGGATAAAGGAGTAACTTCGTTAAAATCGGAACTTGAAAAAGAAGTAGATTTGGAAGAAGTAAAATCAAAAATTAAACACCACTTTTGTGAGGTTTTTGATATAAATTGGGTGGAAAATCAAATAACTTTATAAAATTGTATTTATCATAAAAATTACACCCTTATTTTATGAAAAATACAAGAATTAAATTTTTATTATCTTTGTGCAAAACAGAATAACATTATGGCAGAATATAAATTAATACTTCCGGCAATGGGAGAAGGTGTAATGGAAGCTACCATTATAGAATGGTTATTTCAAGTGGGCGACACCATAGAAGAAGACGATTCCGTAGTAGAAATTGCTACCGATAAAGTGGACTCTGAAGTTCCCTCGCCTGTGAGCGGAAAAATCGTAAAAATTTTAAAAGAAAAAGATGAAATTGCCAAAATTGGCGAAGCCATAGCAATTTTAGAAATAGACGGTACTGCAGATTCCACATCAACCGAAACCACTTCTGCTCCGGCTACATCTTCCGAAGTCCCCGCTCCCGAAGTGGAAAAAGAATTGATGAATCCTATTACCGAAAAAGCAACTCCCGAATTCTCCGGTGATTTATATTTATCTCCTCTTGTAAAATCAATTGCCAAAGAGGAAAACATTTCTGAAAATGAATTAAAAACCATCAAAGGTTCCGGAATGGAAGGTCGCATTACCAAAGAAGATATTTTGGCTTATGTTGCCAATAGGACTTCTGTTTCTATCCCAACAGAAAATACCGCAAGCGCTCCTGCTATTTCTACTCCCGCACCTCAAAAAGTGGTTGCAGCACCAGTAAGTATTAACCAAGGCGACGAGGTAATTCCTATGGACAGAATGAGAAAAATTATCGCAGAAAACATGGTGAAATCCAAACAAATTTCTCCACACGTTACCTCTTTTATAGAAACCGATGTTACCAATGTTGTAAAATGGCGCACACAGCACAAAGGTATATTTATGAAAAGAGAAGGCGAAAACCTTACTTACATGCCTATTTTTGTTCATGCAATAGTGAAAGCCATTCAAGATTTCCCTATGATTAACGTTTCTGTAGATGGCGATAAAATTATCAAAAGAAAGAACATCAATATCGGAATGGCAACAGCTTTACCCGATGGAAATCTTATTGTTCCCGTAATTAAAAATGCCGACCAGCTCTCACTTTCCGGATTGGCAAAAACTATTAACGATTTGGCCAACAGAGCACGAAATAAAAAATTGAAACCCGAAGAAACTCAAGGTGCCACTTATACTATTACCAATGTGGGTGGCTTTGGAAATTTAATGGGAACTCCTATTATTCCTCAACCACAAGTAGCTATATTGGCTACCGGCGCCATTGTGAAAAAACCGGCCGTACTGGAAACCAAAGATGGAGATGTAATAGCTATCCGACATTTGATGTTTATGAGCCATGCTTACGATCATCGTGTGGTGGATGGTTCTTTAGGAGGAATGTTCTTAAAACACGTTCACGATTATTTGCAAAATTGGGATTTGAATACGGAAATATAATTGGTATAATAAAAGCGGCAGATTTTAGTTTAAATATCAATTTTTGTTGTAAAAATCTTCTTTACAATTAAAGAAGACTTTGCACAGATTAAAATAAAAGCTTAATTTTGCACCTCGAAATAAACAAATTTAACAATTAACATTATGAACAACTACGAAACTGTTTTCATTTTAACTCCCGTTCTATCTGATGCACAGGTGGAGGAAGCAGTAAAAAAGTTCGAAGACTTTTTGACTGACAATGGTTGCAAAATCGTTGCCAAAGAAAATTGGGGACTTAAAAAACTGGCTTACCCTATTCAGCTAAAGAAGAATGGATTTTATACCTTGATTGAATTCCAAGGAGAAGGAAACATTGTATCCGAGCTTGAATTAACATTCAAACGCGATGAAAGAGTAATCCGCTACCTTACCACAAAAATGGACAAACACGCTATTGAGTGGGCAGTAGAAAGAAGAAAAAGAGTAAAAGCACAAAAAGCTTAATTTTAAAACCCTAAAAAAATTTACACATGGCAATAGATGAAATGGCAGAAAAAGCCGCCAGCGGAGGTCAATCAGAAATTAGATATCTCACTCCTATTGATCTTGAAACCAAAAGCGAAAAGAAATACGATCGCTTCAAGAAATACGGAATTAAATATGTAGATTATAAAGATGTAGATTTCCTTTTACAATTCGTAAACGAACAAGGAAAAATCCTTCCGAGAAAATACACCGGAACTTCTTTAAAATATCAAAGAAAAGTTTCTACCGCCATCAAAAGAGCCAGACATTTGGCCTTGATGCCTTACGTAGCAGACCTTTTAAAATAAAAAAATAAGAGAAGTGAGTTCTGCTCACTTCTTTTGTTGCTGAATCAATAAAAAATTAATTCTAACTGTTTTTAGACCGAAGAAATAAAAAAATCTATTTCTAAATCTAAATCCAAACAAGACAACAACAATGAAAATTATCCTTAAAAAAGACGTAGAAAACCTCGGTTTAGAATTTGACGTTGTAGATGTAAAACCAGGTTACGCAAGAAATTACTTACTTCCACAAAAATTAGCTGTCCTTGCTTCTCCCAGAAACATAGCAGAATTGGAAGAAACATTAGAAGCTCGTAAAGAAGAAGAAGCAAAATTAATTGCCGAAGCCAATTCCGTTATCGAGAAATTAAAAACCATTAAGCTTACCATTCCTGCACGCGTAGGAAACAGCGATAAGCTTTTCGGATCCATCAATAATAACGATTTAGCCGAAGCTTTAGCAAAACAAGGTGTGGAAATCGAGAAAAAATACATCAAAATTCCCGGAAAAACCATTAAAAGAATTGGTAAATCCGTAGCCAATATTCGCCTTCACAGAGAAGTAGAATACGACTATGAATTTGAAGTAATTTCCGACGGAACTGCCGAAGCCAGCAAGAAAAAGGAAAAAGAAGCCTTGAAAAAAGAAGAAGAAAAAAGAGCTGCAAGAGCACAAGCGGAAGCTGAAGCACAGGCTGCTAATGAAGAAAATGCTGTAGAAGGAAACAACGAAACTCCTTCCGGAGAAGAGTAAAAACTCACTCTTATTAATAAAAAAAGACCATCTTTTCAGATGGTCTTTTGTAATTTTTTCCTTAATAAGAATTAGAATCTGAAAGCATATCCTAAGTTAAAAGAACTTAAAGAAGAACCGTCTTGACTAATTCCTTTGTAAGATACGTAAAGATCGTTTTTACCTTGGAAAGTATATCCTAATTTAGGTTGATAATAAAATCCTCCATCACTACCTTCTGCAGTTAGGAAAGCATAACCTAAATCAGCCCCAACAAATACCCCCCCATTAAAGTTGTATTGAGCAGTAGCGGCAACAGGAACAACCCCCATGTTTGGCAAATCTGATATAGCATCTTTGATTTCTGATTTCCAGAAGTAATGAGAATACCCTGTTGCAAGCCCTAAATCGAAATTTTCAGCAACTCTCCAAGTATAGCCTAAATCTACACCTGCATTAAATGATAACACTTCTGATGCATCACCTGTTGGCAATCCGGCATGAACTCCCAATTTAAAACCTGTTTGAGCATTTACACTCATTGCTCCGAAAAGTGCAAAAGCACCTAATAGCATAATTTTTTTCATGATTAAAAAATTTAAATATCGGACAAATATATATATTTTTTTTAAATATCAAAACAAATAATTTATATATAGATTTAAATACTGCAAAAAAAAGATAATATTATTTCTATCATTTAACAATTAATAAAATTCGATTATGTAAAAATTAATAACCAAATATTCATTTATTCATAAAAAAATAATGGATTCCGAAATCAATACGAAATCCATTTTTAATTGTTGTTAAAATTTGCTTAAATCACTTTCAATTCTTTTCCCACCTTAATAAACGCATTTACAGTATGGTCCAGCTGTTCTTTGGTGTGTGCCGCCGATAATTGAACGCGGATTCTTGCTTTACCTTTGGGAACCACAGGATAGAAAAATCCAATAACATAAACACCTTCTTCCAACAAATGATCCGCCATTTCCTGAGATAATTTTGCATCGTACAACATCACGGGAACAATGGCTGCATCTCCTTCCGGAATATCAAAACCCGCAGCCACCATTTTTTTACGGAAATAATCTGCATTTTCCATTAAGCGATCTCTGCGCGAAGTATCTTCAGAAATCATTTCGAAGATTTTGGTAGCAGCGCCCACAATTCCGGGAGCCAAAGAGTTGGAAAACAAATAAGGACGCGAACGTTGGCGCAACATATCTATAATTTCTTTTTTACCCGAAGTAAAACCTCCCATGGCTCCTCCTAAAGCTTTTCCTAAAGTAGAAGTAATAATATCTACACGATCCATTACGCCGGCAGCTTCCGGAGTTCCACGTCCTGTTTTTCCGATAAATCCGGTGGCGTGGGAATCATCTACCATAACCAAAGCATCGTATTGATCTGCCAAATCACAAATTCCTTTTAAGTTGGCTACAATTCCGTCCATGGAAAAAACTCCGTCGGTAACGATGATTTTAAATCGGTGATTTTTCTCGGAAGCCGCTTTTAATTGCGCTTCCAAATCTTCCATATTGTTATTTTTATAGCGATAGCGTGCAGCTTTACATAGTCTTACTCCGTCGATAATAGAAGCGTGGTTCAGTTCGTCTGAAATAATGGCGTCTTCCGCGGTAAAAAGTGGCTCGAAGACTCCTCCATTAGCATCGAAACAAGCAGCGTATAAAATGGTATCTTCCTTTCCCAAGAAGTTGGAAATTTTTTGTTCTAAATTTTTATGAATATCTTGAGTTCCACAAATAAAACGCACGGAAGCCATTCCGTAGCCGTGTTTGTCCATGGTTTCTTTGGAAGCTTTTATTACTTCGGGATGATTTGCTAAACCTAAATAGTTGTTAGCACAAAAATTCAGCAGATTTTTTCCGTTGGCTACAATTTCTGCGTCTTGTGAGGAAGTGATAATTCTTTCTCTTTTATACAAACCATCGGAATCTATTTGCTTTAATTCTTCCCGAAGGGTTTTTAAAAAATTGGGACTAATCATATAGGTATATTTTATAAATCGCTAAGTTAAAAAAAAGCCTTCTAATAACATAGAAAAGTCCTAAGCTAAACGGAAAAAGTAAGAATAAATATATTGTCTTTAATAGAAATAAGACAATATATAATTAGGGCACCTATTTATAAAAGCGTTAAACCTTACAAATCTATCGTAGGTTCCAGTATTTGCTCCATTTTCTTTTTTACTTGGGCAACCGTTCCTCGATAACCTTTTATAAGAAGAGAAAAAGTAAGTTGCTTTCCGGTAGAAGTATTGATATATCCTGCTAAAGTTTTAACTCCGTTCAAAGTTCCGGTTTTGGCGATAATTTTACCCGTTTCGTCATTGTTCACAAACATGGTTTTTAGCGTTCCGGTAGTTCCGGCAATGGGTAAAGTTTGGTAAAAACTATCGAAATAAGGGCGCTTCATCATTCCTGCCAAGAATTTCACCTGAGCTATGGCTGTTACTCTGTGAGAGTGAGATAATCCACTTCCATCAATATAAACAAAACCATTGGAATCGAAATTCACACCTTCCAAATGATGCTCTACAGCGCTTCTTCCCGAAGAAATCGAAAGATCGCCAAAAGTGTAAAATCCGGAGAGTTTCATAAATTCTTCTGCCAAACGATTGTTGCTGGTTTGGTTGGTAAAATAGATAATATCCTCCAACAAAGGAGATTTATAAATGGTAAGAAGTTGGCGTTCCTCCGGTTGATCGTCGATGGTTTTGGTAACAATACTCCCCACCGATATTCCGTTTTTAAGCAAAGAAGAACGAAAAAGCTTTGCAAAATAAGCCGGTGCAGGAGGGATTTTTCCATAAAGAGAAGCCTTTCCTGTGAATTCATTGGCATAAACCGGTTTGTTTTTGGAGGGAGATATATAATAAAAACGATTTTCTTTTTCAAAATCGGATGGTTTTTTCACCAATTTTTCCTTAGAAGAATCCAACTCCTCTGTGCTTCCCACGGGAAGGTAATAATTGTTGTGTTTTTTCCACACGATATTGGGCGGCAATAGAAGGTTTTCATTCTCGAAAATAGCGGTTTCTATTACCATATTTCCATTGATTTTCTTTATTCCCGCATTTTTAATTATATCTCTAAAGTTCTCTATCATTCTCCAATAAGAAGGAGCTCCGGCATGATTGATCCCTAAACTGGGATCTCCGCTTCCTATGATATACAAATTTCCATTCAATACTCCTTCTTCAGAGATTTCTCCTGAATATTCCATTTGTGTATCGAATCGGAAATGGGCACCTAACAGCGAATATGCCGTATCGGTTGTGAGTAGTTTGGTGGTAGAAGCCGGTACCAAAGGCAAATCTTCATTATAAGATAAAATTAATTTTTGCGCATTCGGATCATAAACCGCAAATCCCCATTCTGCATTTCTCAAAACAGGATCGTTTTTCATGGCTTCTAGGGTGACATTAGCATGTTCTAAAGCTTCGGTAGAAATTCTTTCCGAAACAGAATCACCACCTAAAAAATCCGGCTCGCTAAATGCCAAACCCGTTTGTGCTGAAAATAAGGAAAATATTAATAGAAAACCAGCAACAGCAATGTTTTTAAAATCTGTTGTTAGATGTTTATAATTCATTGGAATATTTTATATTTTAAAAAAATTGGGTTTTCGACCACCCACAAAAGTAACAATAATTCACTGGTTTCAAAGTGAATATAAGCGATAAACCTTATTAATATTTGTTAAAGTGTGTTAAAAATCGACAAAAACAAAGGTTTTTACACTTTTATAACCCGAAATTTTCTCGAATTCTTCCTGAGATTTCCTGAGAAAATTCTTGTATTCTTTGTACTTCTTACCACGGGGAAGTTTCAATAATATCTGAAATTGATACAAATTTCTCAACTTGGCAATAGGAGACTTTTCAGGACCTAAAATGCATTCTTCGGGCAAATATTTTCGGAGTACCGCCGAGTAAAATTTAGCCGCTCTTTCTGCTTTATCTTCTTTTCTGTGTTTTATTTCGATTAAAATCAATTTTACAAAAGGGGGATAAAGGAATTTTTTTCTTTCCTCCAAAAAATACCGATACATTTCCCCCTGATCTTTTTGTGAATTTTGAAATATTTTTCGCGTAGGATCATAAGTTTGAAGAAGCATTTTGCCCTCATTGGAAAATCTTCCTGCCCTCCCCTTCAATTGTATTAAAAGCTGATAAGCTCTTTCTTCTGCACGAAAATCCTGAACGTGCAACAGCGAATCCGCTTTTGGAATTGCCACCAAATCCACATGCTGAAAATCCAATCCTTTCGCTACCATTTGAGTACCCAAAATGATATCTATTTCTCGACTTTCTACTTTCTCGAAGAACTTTTCATAGGCGTATTTTTTTCGCATAGAATCGAAATCCATTCTTCCTACATGAGCTGTGGGAAATAATTGGGCCACTTCTTCTTCCAATTGTTGAATGCCCAAACCTTTGGTACTTAAATTTTCCGAATGACATGAAGGACACAATTTGGGCAAAGCTGCAGATTGACCACAATAATGACATTTTAATTCTTGGTGGGGTTTGTGATAAGTCATCACTACATCGCAATTGCTGCAATACTGCACATATCCGCAACTTTCGCATTCCAAAACATGGGCATATCCACGCCGATTGTGCAACAAAATCACTTGCTTTTTCCTATCCAATTCATTTTGGATTTGCTCCAAAAGTTGATAACTAAAATCGCGCTTGGCGGTTTTTAAATTAACAGCTTCTTTAAAATCGATAAACTGGGTTTCAGGAAGGGAACTTCCACCAAATCTTTCATTTAATTCTACCCTGCCCATTTTATCTTTTGTAGAAAAATAATAAGATTCTACCGATGGCGTAGCACTTCCCAAAAGTACTTTCGCACGGTAAATATCTCCCAAAACTACGGCGGCATCTTTTGCATTGAAATAAGGTTGCACCGTGGTAGATTTGTACATGGAATCGTGTTCTTCGTCCACCACAATCAATCCTAAATTTTGAAAAGGCAAAAACAGTGCATTGCGCGTTCCCAAAACGATTTTGAGTTGATTGTTTTTTACTTTTTTCCAAATTTCCACCTTCTCGAAATCGGTTAATTTGGAATGATAAAATCCCAATTGCGTTCCGTATTTCTTTTCGAGCCGCTGAATGATTTGCTTGGTTAAACTCACTTCGGGAAAAAGTACCAAAGCATTTTTGCCTTTGGCTACATATTTTTCTATTTCGGCTACATATAAATGCGTTTTCCCGGAACCGGGAACGCCTTGAAGCAAGACTACATTTTGCTTTTGGAATTCTTCTTCTATTTGCTGAAAGGCAATTTTCTGAGCCGGACTTAAATTTTCAATTTCTTCCAACTCTCCCGAGTAAAGTTCTACCCGATCTTTTTTTCGGTAAAATTCTTCTACAAAACCTTTTTCTATCAAAGCTTTTAACTGTGAGGAAGAAAACGAGCCTTCCTCCATCAATCGGGATTTTTTTACATAAATTTCTTCGCTCGAAGTAAGTTCAATTAATTTTAAAAATAAAGCTTTTTGTTTGGGCGCACGATGCAATTCCTGCAATAAGGTTTTTAAATCGTAATCTTCCATCAATCCTTCTTTTACTTTAAGATAGCTGATTTCTTTTACTTTATATTTTTCGGAAATCTTTTCATCGATAAGGATGAGTCGCTTTTCGAGCAAACTATTTAAAGTTTTAAAAATTTCTTTTCGCGGAATAAAAGCTTCCAATTCGTGAAGGCTGATGGTGGATTTTACTTCTAAAGCTTTTATTAAATGGATTTCGCTTTCTTCCAATTCCGAGAAATCGGCATTCTGGTTTTCATTTCGCTTAATGTAGGTTTGGCTTTCCAACTTTAAAGACGAAGGAAAAGCGAAACGATAAACTTCTCCGATATTGCACAAATAATAATCCGAAAGCCATTGCCAGAATTTCAATTGTTTTTCGGGAAGAATGGCGTGATTATCCAATACAGAGATAATTTCTTTGGGTTGAAATTTCTCCGATTCTTCAGCGCAAATTTCCGAAACAATACCGGTGTAAAGCTTTCTTCCTCCAAAGGGAACCACCACCCGCATGCCCACTTCCAACATTCCTTCCATAGAAAGTGGAACTTTATAAGTATAAGTTCCCTTTACATTCAGTGGTAAAATAACTTGAACGAAGGACATGAAAGTTTATATTTTTGAGTATTCTGTGATTAATACCCCAAGCTACAAATATTTATTTTCCGGTGCAAATGGATTTAATTATAAAGCTTTTCTTCGTTTGAGTTCCGCTTTTATCAAACCGAGTTCCCTTCCTGATTGTCCCTTCGCCGAAGTATTTTCACGAGCGCGACGCGCCAAATAAGGAACAACATCTTTCACCGGTCCGTAGGGAAGATATTTGTTTACATTGTAGTTTTCGCTTGCCAGATAATAAGTAATATTATCGGACATTCCGTAAAGTTGCCCGAAGAATATTTTTTCGGTGTTGTTGGGTAAATTGGCCTCTTTCATTTTCGACATCACAAGCTGAGCGCTTTCTTCATTATGAGTTCCAAAATAGGCGGAAACTAAATCCAAATGCTGCATTACAAAATCGATTCCGGCGTTGTAATTGGCATCCGTAGCCGCTTTATTCGGCTGAATGGGCGATGGATAATTCATTTTGCTTGCTCTTTCTCTTTCTTTTTCCATATAAGCGCCACGCACCAATTTATAGCCTATTTTATAATTTTTCTCGCGGGCTCGCTTAATTTCTCTTTCCATTGCCTCAATTCTTCCTGTTCGGTACATTTGAACGGTATTCCAAACAATGGTTTTTTCCTTGTTGTATTTTTCCATCATTTGTTGAACCAATTTATCAGAACCTTCTTGCAACCAAGTTTCTTCGGCATCTACCATGGCGCGGATGTTATTTTCGTAACTGATTCGGCAAACTTCATCGAATCTTTTTACCACGCGTTGCCATTCTTGTTCTTCTTCGGGAGTTAATTTTTCTTCTTTTCCTATTTTCTCGTAAATATCAATTCGCCCGAATGCTGTGGGTTTAAAAACAACAAAAGATATGGCTTCTTTGCCTTTGGAAAATTTAACAATCTCGACGATTTCTTTACACACCCGATCGAAACTTTCTTCCGAACCTTTTCCTTCCACCGAATAATCAAAAATGCTTCCTACATGTCGCTGCCACATTCTGTTGACTACTCTTAGGCTTTCTTCACGGGTTTCGCCGCCGCAAAATTGCTCGAAAAGGGTGTTTTTAATGATACCTTTCGCAAAAGGTAAATGGTATTTAATTGCAAAATTTGCCAGCGAAATCCCCACATTAGTAAGGGATGGATTTTCAATGGCTTTAAACATCCAATATGCTTTTTTAAGGTGCTTTGTAGATCTGTCTGCAAAAGCAATTTCCGTACTATCAAAAATCGCCATATTTATTAAATTTTAATGCTTGGCAAATTTATTAAAGAATATCCTAATTTCATCTTCTTTTTTTGCTCTATTTTTGTAAAAAGTATTTTTAAAAAACTGATATCCCATGATTCGCTTTTTGGATTCTAATTTTTCCGCTTTAAATCATTATTTACAACAAGCCCCCCCCACCCGAATTTATATTCTGGTCGATGAACATACACACGAAAACTGCCTTCCTGTTTTGTTGGCAAATTTGGAGACGACCATTCCTTTTGAAGTGATAGAAATTGAGGCGGGCGAAGAAAATAAAAATATACAAACTGCCACCCAACTTTGGGAAATTTTGAGTGAATTTCATGCCGATCGCCATTCGTTAATGCTTAATTTAGGAGGTGGTGTCATTACCGATTTGGGCGGTTTTATTGCTTCCACTTACAAACGAGGTATAAAATTTATCAACCTTCCTACTTCTTTGTTGGCAATGGTGGATGCTTCGATTGGAGGAAAAACCGGAATCAATCATCAATTTTATAAAAACATGATCGGCACTTTTACTTTTCCGGAAAAGATTTTCATTTTCCCCGAGTTTCTAAAAACTTTAGCTTGGGAAGAACTTCGCAGCGGGTTTGCCGAAATGCTGAAACACGGACTTATTTATTCCCAAAAACATTGGGAGGATTTACGGAATTTAGAACTAAATCCTCAAGCCATTTCGCCTTATGTGGAAGATTCTATGAAGATAAAAGAAGCTATTGTAGAACAAGATTTTAAAGAACAAAACCTGAGAAAAACCCTCAATTTCGGGCACACTCTGGGGCATGCCATAGAAAGTCTTTTTTTACAAAACGGAAATCCTATTCGCCATGGCGAAGCTATTGCTGCGGGAATGATGATGGAATCGCATATTTCCTATTCGCTTCAATATCTTCACGAGGAAGATTTAAAAGAAATTACGGAAAGTATAAATAGGATTTTCCCTCTGTTGGATTTATCCACTTTAAGTTTCGAAGATATTTTTTCGGTCATGCTAAACGACAAAAAAAATTCCAATGGCAAAATAAAATTCTCGCTTTTACAAAATATCGGAAAAGGAATTTACGATATAGAAGTTAGCTCCGATTTCATAAAAGAAGCCATTGATTATTATAAGAATTTAAATCAATTTTAATATAAAAAAGTGCAAGGAACGAACTCACGTTTTCTTTGGGTTTATCGTATATTTGCAAAAATTTAAATTCAGCATGGCAAATAGAATGATTGTAACTGCCGCATTACCTTATGCCAACGGTCCGGTTCATATCGGCCATCTTGCGGGTGCTTATCTACCGGCAGATGCCTATGTACGCCTCCAGCGAAGATTAGGAAAAGATATTGCGTTTATTTGTGGAACCGACGAACATGGAATTCCCATTACTATCCGCGCGAAAAAAGAAGGCGTTACGCCACAACAAATTGTGGATAAATATCACAATATCATTAAAAAATCATTTGAGGACATGGGAATTAGCTTCGATGAATTTTCCCGAACAACCTCCCAAGTTCACTACAAAAACAGCCAGGATTTTTTTACCCGTTTATATCAAAATGGAAAATTTACCGAAGAAACTTCCGAGCAATATTACGATGAAGAAGCAGGAGAGTTTTTGGCAGATCGCTACATTGTAGGAACTTGCCCCAATTGCGGTTACGAAAACGCCTACGGAGATCAATGCGAAAAATGCGGCACCACTCTATCTCCCACAGAATTGATCAATCCGCGCTCTATGCTGAGCGGGAATTTTCCTATATTAAAAGAAACCAAAAACTGGTATCTTCCCTTAAACGAATACGAAGATTTCCTTAACCAATGGATTATTGAGGGGCATAAAGACGATTGGAAAACCAATGTATATGGTCAGGTAAAATCATGGCTTACAGAAGGCTTAAAACCTCGTGCTATGACGCGCGACCTCAACTGGGGAATCCCGGTTCCATTACCCAATGCAGAAGGAAAAGTCCTTTATGTATGGTTCGATGCGCCTATTGGTTATATCTCTTTTACCCGGGAATGGGCAGAAAAAAACGGAAAAAACTGGAAAGATTATTGGCAAAATCCCGATTCGGAGCTTGTTCACTTTATCGGAAAAGACAATATCGTGTTCCATTGCATCATTTTTCCTTCTATGCTGAAAGCTCATGGCGATTATATTTTACCTAAAAATGTGCCCGCTTTTGAGTTTTTAAATTTAGAAAATGATAAAATTTCAACTTCCAGAAATTGGGCTGTTTGGGTAAATGAATATCTTGAAGATTTTCCCGAACAACAAGATATATTGCGCTACGCGTTGATTTCTTCCGCTCCCGAAACCAAAGACAACAATTTTACATGGAAAGATTTTCAGACCAAAAACAATTCGGAATTGGTAGGGATTTTCGGGAATTTCATCAACCGAGTGGCGGTTTTAATTCATAAATATTACAACGGAGCCATTCCCGAAGGGAACGAAAATGCTGAAGAACTGAGTGAAATTTCTACCGCAGCGAAAGAAATCAGGGAACATCTGGAGAAATTTGAATTTCGAAATGCTCTAACTTCTCTGATGAATTTAGCCCGATTTGGAAACCAATATCTTCAAACGCAAGAGCCGTGGAAAACCATAAAAACAGATCCTGAGAAAACCAAAAATACTTTGTTTATTTCCGCTCAAATTGCGGTGGCTCTCGGACAATTATGCGAACCTTTTTTGCCTTTTACTTCGGATAAATTACTCCAAATGTTTCAGGTAGAAAAGCAAAACTGGCAAACGCTGGAAAGTCATTCCATACTTATAAAAGCAGGATACAATATTTTACAACCTACTTTGTTGTTCAGCAAAATTGAAGACGAAGTAATTAAAGCTCAAATTCAGAAATTGGAAAACACGAAAAAAGCCAACCAAACCCGGAATCCCAACATAGAGGCTGCCAAAGAAGAAATTACTTTCGATGATTTTATGAAAATGGACATTCGCATCGTAACGATTTTAGAAGCCGAACGCGTGCCCAAAACGGATAAATTAATCAAATTTAAAGTCGATACGGGAGTAGATACCCGAACCGTAATTTCAGGTATTTCCGAATATTTCGATCCGCAAGAATTGCTCAACAAACAAGTGATGATGTTGCTGAATCTTGCTCCCCGAAAAATAAAAGGGATTGAAAGCCGAGGAATGTTTCTTTTAACCGAAAATTCGGAAGGAAAACTTACTTTTGTAACTCCCGATACTCCAACAGATAACGGTGTTCAGGTTGGATAATTTCAATCAATATTTTTTAAAAAAAACAGTTTAAAATAACAATAATTTAACCCTTATTTCAAACAAAAAAGACCGATTTTAAATCGGTCTTTTCTGTTATTAAAAATCTTTAATTTTTACTTCACAAGTAATTTTAAACTTTTGGTATGTTTTCCGGTATTTACATGAAGAATATAAACTCCTGGATTCATACCGCCGATTTCTATCGGTGTGATTTCTTTATTGGATTTTATTTCTTTTACCAATTGCCCCGACATGGAAAAGATGCTGATCTTCATATCTTTCAACTCCTCTCTTGGGAAATCGGTATGCAACTCTACTGCTCCTCCCGACGAAACAGGATTGGGAACCAGTTTTACTTCGTAATCATCCATAGCAACGTCTCCCACGCCTAAAACCTCCTCACATACTGTTTTAACTGCCGCCTCATCTTCACAACCGGGTGCATTGCCGCTTATCATTCTCGGGTAATTTTCTTCGTCTTTTGCAAGGTATTCACAGAAGGCATCGATATTGCAAGTGGTAAGGTTGGTATTGTCTAGAATGACTAAATCGGTTATGGTTTCGGGATTGATGCTGGCCAAACCTGAAATATCGGTTAATTCAGCATTACTAGTAATATAAAGCGCTCCTTCAATGCTTTCTAATTGATCTAATCCACTGAGGCTTAATAATCCACTATTAGAATCAATAGTAAGATCTCCTCTAATGCTTGTTATATTCCCTAATCCATGGAGGCTTTCTAATTGCTCATGATAACCAATATAAAAATCTCCTCCAATGTTTTCTAAACGCTCTAATCCACTGAGGCTTGCTAATTGCTCATGATAACCAATATAAAAATCTCCTCTAATGCTTATTAAATTCTCTAATCCATGAAGGCTTTCTAATTGATTATTATAAACAATTATAAGATATCCTCTAATGCTTCTTAAATTCTCTAATCCACGGAGACTTAGTAATCCATTATTAGATCGAATATTAAGAAATCCTCCAATGCTCTTTATATTTTCTAATCCTTCAAGATTTGTAATATCATTTCCTCGTATCGTAACATTTCCCGTGATTTCGGTGCAGCCGGAATCTCTAAAAGCATCAATTGCTGCTTGCGTGCTAAAGGTGATATCCCCAGTTGGACATTGAGCAAAACTATAGGCTGTAGTACATAACAAGATAAATAGAGCATAAATTTTTCTCATGTTATTTTGGAGTTATTTTTCTAAAGTTTTTGGAGGTGTTGGTTTTCAGAGAACTAAGATAATAATTTGATTTTGAATCATGAAAATAAAAATTATATAATTTTTGCTTTTTAACGACATTTACCTTGCACTCGAATAATAAAATTACGTAATTAAGGAAAATCCCAAAAGAAAATACTCTTATTTTTTACACCCTTATTTCAATCAAAAAAGACCGATTTTGAATCGGTCTTTTCTATTATTAAAATCCATTTTACTTCGTTTACTTCACAAGTAATTTTAAACTTTGGGTATGTTTTCCGGTATTGACATGAAGAATATAAACACCCGGGTTCATACCGCCGGTTTCTATCGGTGTGATTTCTTTGTTGGATTTTATTTCTTTCACCAATTGTCCAGACATGGAATAGATGCTGATCTTCATGCCTTTCAACTCCTCTCTTGGGAAATCGGTATGCAACTCTACTGCTCCTCCCGACGAAACAGGATTGGGAACCAGTTTTACTTCGTAATCATCCATAGCAACGTCTCCCACGCCTAAAACCTCCTCACATACTGTTTTAACTGCCGCCTCATCTTCACAACCGGGTGCATTGCCGCTTATCATTCTCGGGTAATTTTCTTCGTCTTTTGCAAGGTATTCACAGAAGGCATCGATATTGCAAGTGGTAAGGTTGGTATTGTCTAGAATGACTAAATCGGTTATGGTTTCGGGATTGATGCTGGCCAAACCTGAAATATCGGTTAATTCAGCATTACTAGTAATATAAAGCGCTCCTTCAATGCTTTCTAATTGATCTAATCCACTGAGGCTTAATAATCCACTATTAGAATCAATAGTAAGATCTCCTCTAATGCTTGTTATATTCCCTAATCCATGGAGGCTTTCTAATTGCTCATGATAACCAATATAAAAATCTCCTCCAATGTTTTCTAAACGCTCTAATCCACTGAGGCTTGCTAATTGCTCATGATAACCAATATAAAAATCTCCTCTAATGCTTATTAAATTCTCTAATCCATGAAGGCTTTCTAATTGATTATTATAAACAATTATAAGATATCCTCTAATGCTTCTTAAATTCTCTAATCCACGGAGACTTAGTAATCCATTATTAGATCGAATATTAAGAAATCCTCCAATGCTCTTTATATTTTCTAATCCTTCAAGATTTGTAATATCATTTCCTCGTATCGTAACATTTCCCGTGATTTCGGTGCAGCCGGAATCTCTAAAAGCATCAATTGCTGCTTGCGTGCTAAAGGTGATATCCCCAGTTGGACATTGAGCAAAACTATAGGCTGTAGTACATAACAAGATAAATAGAGCATAAATTTTTCTCATGTTATTTTGGAGTTATTTTTCTAAAGTTTTTGGAGGTGTTGGTTTTCAGAGAACTAAGATAATAATTTGATTTTGAATCATGAAAATAAAAATTATATAATTTTTGCTTTTTAACGACATTTACCTTGCACTCGAATAATAAAATTACGTAATTAAGGAAAATCCCAAAAGAAAATACTCTTATTTTTTACACCCTTATTTCAATCAAAAAAGACCGATTTTGAATCGGTCTTTTCTATTATTAAAATCCATTTTACTTCGTTTACTTCACAAGTAATTTTAAACTTTGGGTATGTTTTCCGGTATTGACATGAAGAATATAAACACCCGGGTTCATACCGCCGGTTTCTATCGGTGTGATTTCTTTGTTGGATTTTATTTCTTTCACCAATTGTCCAGACATGGAATAGATGCTGATCTTCATGCCTTTCAACTCCTCTCTCGGGAAACCAACGTACAACTCTACCGTTCCTCCCGACGAAACAGGATTGGGAATGAGTCTTACTTCATAATCATCCATAGCAATATCTTCAACACCTAAAGCCTCCTTACAAGCTGCCATAATATCAGCCTCGTTGCAACCTTCCGCATTACCGCTTATGACAATTATCGGCTCTTCGGTGGCAAGGTATTCACAGAAGGCATCGATATTGCAAGTAGCAAGGTCGGTATTGTTTAGAATAACTAAACCGGCTATGGTTTCGGGATTGATGTTGGCCAAGCCTGAAATGTCGGTTAATTGAGGATTAGAATCAATAGTAAGATATGCTCTAACGCTTGTTAAATTCTTTAACCCATCGAGGTTTTCTAATTGATCGTTATAACTAATAAAAAGATCTCCTCCAATGCTGGTTAAATGCTCTAATCCATCGAGGCTTTCTAATTGATCATTAAAACCAATATGAAGATGTGATCCAATGTTTGTCAAACCATTTAATCCGTTGAGGTTGGCTAATTGAGGATTAGAATCAATCTTAAGATATCCTCCAATGCTGGTTAAATTAGCTAATCCATTGAGATTAGTAATATTGCTCACAGTATCATATTTTCCTATATTAATATTTCCTGTAATTTCGGTGCAGCCGGAATCTCCAAAAGCATCAATTTCTGCCTGCGTGGTAAAGGTAATATCCTCCGGACAAACAGGTGCACAAGCTGCCATAATATCCTCCTTCTTGTTGCAACCTTCCGCATTGCCAGTTATGACAATTATCGGCTCTTCGGTGGCAAGGTATTCGCAGAAGGCATCGATATTGCAAGTGGCAAGGTTGGTATTGTTATAAATATATAAATTCGTAATTGTATTGGGATCTATGTTGACCAAGCCTGAAATATCGGTTAATTCAGCATTATTATAAATCTCAAGATTTCCTCCAATGCTGATTAAATACTCTAATCCATCAAGGCTTTTTAATTGATCATTATAACCAATCCTAAGATATCCGCCAATGCTGGTTAAATGATCTAATCCATTGAGGTTTTTTAATTTGGAAATAAAAACAATACTAAGATTCCCTCCAATGCTTTCTATATCTTTTAATCCATCGAGATGGGTAATATCACCTCCTTCTATCCAAACATTTCCTGTAATTTCGGTGCAACCGGAATCTCCAAAAGTATCAATTGCTGCTTGCGTGGCAAAGGTGATATCCCCAGTTGGGCATTGTGCAAAACCATAGACAGTGGCACATAGCAATACAAATAGTGCATAAAACTTTTTCATGTTATTTTATTTTTTTAGTTATTTTTATTAAAAATTAAAATTACATAATTTTTACTTTTTGACAACTTTTACTTATTGTTACAGACAATAAAAACCCATAATTAAAGGTAATTATAAAATTAAATACTTTTATTTTTAGTTTTTATTCAAATAGAACAAACCGATTTAAAATCGGTCTATTCTATTCTGTTATTTGTTGTCAAAAATCTATTTTATGAGTAATTTTAAACTTTGGGTGTGTTTTCCGGTATTGACATGAAGAATATAAACGCCGGGGTTCATACCGCCGGTGGGGATCGGTGTGATTTCCTTGTTGGATTTTATTTCTTTCACCAATTGTCCCGACATGGAAAAGAGGCTGATGCTCATGTTTTTCAACTCTTCTCTTGGGAAACCAATGTACAACTCAACCGCTCCTCCCGACGAAACAGGATTCGGAACCAGTTTTACTTCGTAATCATCCATAGCAATATCTTCCACACCTAAAGCGCAAGCATCTGAAATTTCAACATCGCTGTTGCAACCGGCTGCGTTGTTTTCTATGATTCTCGGATTTTCTTTATCGGCAAGGTATTCGCAGAAAGCATCGATGTTGCAAGTGGCAAGGCTGGTATTGCCTTGAATTCGCAAATCAGTTATGGTTTTAGGATCTATATTGGATAAACCTGAAATGTCTGTTAATTCAGGATTGGCACCTATATAAAGAATTCCATTAACGTTGTTTAAGTTACCAAAACCTGTGATGTTTTCTAATGTCGCATTGTTATCCACAGAAAGGTTTCCGTTGATGTCCTCCAAGTTGCCAAAACCATTAAGGGCTTTCAGACTGTTATTGTGGTGGATACCGACATTGCCGCCAACGTTGCTTAATTGTTCAAAACCTGTAATATTTTCTAATGCCGCATTGTTATCCACAGAAAGGTTTCCGTTGATGTCCTCCAAGTTGCCAAAACCACTAAGGGTTTGCAGGCTGTTGTTGTGGTGGATACCAACATTGCCGCCAACGTTGTTTAATTGCTCAAAACCTGCAATATTTTCTAATGCCGCATTGTTATCCATAGAAAGGTTTCCGTTGATATCCTCCAAGCTGCCAAAACCATTAAGGGTTTGCAGACCGTTATTGTGGTGGATACCGACATTGCCGCCAACGTTGTTTAATTGCTCAAAACCTGTAATATTTTCTAATGCCGCATTGTTATCCACAGAAAGGTATCCGTCGATACTCTGTAAGTTGCCAAAACCACTGAGGGTTTGCAGGCTGTTGTTGTGGTGGATGCCGACATCGCCATCAACGCTGTTTAATTGACCAAAACCATCGAGGTTTGTCAGTTGCGGATTATTGTTTATATTAAAATTTCCACCAACGCTGTTTAATTGTCCAAAGCTGTCGATGTTGGTTAATTGAGCATTTCCAACAATATTAAGGTTTCCACCAATGTTGGTTAAACTACTTAATCCGCTGATGTCCATTAAGGAAGGATTATTTTCAATATAAATATATCCTCCAATTTTTGTTATATGGCTAAGTCCATTGAGATTTTCAATATCGCTTCCGTTTATCACTACATTTGCTTCAATTTCGGTGCAGTCGAGATAGCTGTTTACAAAAATATCAATTTCGTTCTGCGAGTTAAAGATTACGCCTCCCGCAGGGCATTGAGCAAAACCATATGCCGTTGCCCATAACATTAAAAATAAAAAGTATTTTTTTTTGATAGTTTTAGTTTTTTTCATGGTTTCAATTTTTTTATTTTAACAGATTTTGACGGCATTAAGATAAAAATTGATTTTAAATTATACAAAATTAAACTGTAACAAAAACACGACAATTTTATATTAAACTTGCGACCACCATATAATCAACAGATTATAAAATATCTTTATGCAAAAACAAAAAACCGATTTTAAATCGGTCTTTTCTGTGTTATTAAAATCTATTTACTTCAACAAGTAACTTTAGACTTTTGGTATGTCTTTAAAGAATTTAAATGCCCGAGCTCATAATTTTTAGTAATGGTAAATTGCTTTTCAACCTTTTAAAAATGCCGCCCGGCTTTCTGAAAAAAATTTAATTTATTACTTTTTAACTACTTTCTCGGTTCGGCTACCTTTTGCAGTTTGGATTTCCGCCAAATAAATGCCTGACGAAAGTCCCGATACATTTATTTCTGCTTTGCTGCTGTTCGGACTGAATTCTTTTATTTTACTACCTGAAAAGTCATAAAGCGTTATTTTCTGAATAGCTTCTGCCGACTGAAAGAATACTCTGTCCTGTGCCGGATTGGGATAAACCGAAACGGCTTGTATCTGATAATCCTTTACCGCCAAAATACAATCTGCTGAATACTCTGTTGCGGGGTCTTTTCTCCAGCCTGTTGGAGGCGTGAAGCCACTGTCTATACGGATACAGGATAAATCATTGCCATTTGCCCACATAGTTGTAAGAACAGCATTATTGCCATTTGCTAGATTTAAGCTCGTTAAGTTATTGTCAGTACAATATAAAGACGCCAAAGCCGGATTGTTGCTAACATCCAAACTCATTAAATTATTACTACGACAATCTAAATATATCAAATCTGGATTATGACTAACATCTATACTCGTTAAGCCGTTTTCATAAAAAGATAAATATGCCAAATTCGGATTATGGCTAACATCTAAACTCGTTAGATTATTGGCATAACAATATAAAGACACCAATAATGGGTTTTTACTTACATCTAAGCTCGTTAAGTTATTTTCATAACAATATAATAATTCCAAAGCCGGATTATGGCTGACATCTATGCTCGTTAAGTTGTTAAAACTACACACCAAGCTTTCCAAATCCGGATTATGGCTGACATCTATGCTCGTTAGACTATTACCAGAACAATTTAATCTTGTGATATTGGTAAAATAGCTTAATTCACCTATATCCGCAATGTCTTTGTAGGATACGTCCAATGTTCCGGTAAAAGCTTCCGCTTCTGCTGTGGATATTATGCCATCGCGATTGGTGTCTATCACCGGAAAGTGATTCAATAAGGCATTTTCAAAATTAGCATCGGCAAAAGTGATGTTTTGTGCATTTCCCATAAAAATACCTGCGAGAAGAAAAACACTTACCAATGCTTTTCTTAGTTTTCTGTGAGTTGTAAAGTTGAAATTTTTCATAATATTTGTTTTTTGATAAGGTTAATAATGTTTCATCTTGTTTTATTTTAAATCTTCGATTTGTGCTAAACCTTTTGTCTCTTTTTAAAAGCCGGACGGTTTTCATAAAAGTGCCGCCCGGCTTTCTAAAAAATTTTAACTTATTACTTTTTAACTACTTTCACGGTTCGGCTGCCTTTTGCAGTTCGGATTTCCGCCAGATAAACACCTGCAGAAAGTCCCGATACATTTATTTCTGCTTTGCTGCTGTTCGGGCTGAATTCTTTTATTTTACTACCTGAAAAGTCATAAAGCGTTATTTTCTGAATGGCTTCCGCCGATTGAAAAAACACTCTGTCTTGCGCAGGATTGGGATAAACCGAAACGGCCTGTATCTGATAATCTTCTACCGCCAAAACACAATCTGCAGAATACTCTGTTTCGGTATCTTTAAGCCAGTTGCTTGGTGGGGTGAAACCATCATCTATCTGAATACAGAGCAAATCATTGTCTTGGGCTCGCATAATTAAGAGTGCGGCATTATTGCCATTTGCCAGATTTAAGCTTGTTAATTCATTTTCATAACAGTATAATTCTTTTAAAGCTGGATTGTTACTGACATCTAAGCTTGTTAATTCATTTTCATAACAGTGTAATTCTTTTAAAGCTGGATTATTACTGACATCCAAGCTTGTTAGGTTATTACTATCGAAACCTAACAAGACCAAAGCTGAATTGTTACTGACATCTAAGCTCGTTAGGTTATTATCTCCACAATATAAAGACACCAATAATGGGTTTTTACTTACATCTAAGCTCATTAAGTTATTTTGAGCACAAGCTAAATATTCCAAAGCTGGATTGCTACTGACATCTAAACTCGTTAAATTATTGAGATAACAACCTAATGCTTCCAAAGCCGGATTATTGCTGATATCTAAGCTCGTTAGGTTATTGTTATGACAATATAAAGTTTCCAAAGCCGGATTGTTGCTAACATCTAAGCTCGTTAGGTTATTATCTCCACAAATTAAATATTCCAAAGCCGGATTGTTGCTAACATCTAAATTCGTTAGACTATTGTTATAACATATTAAAACCTCTAAAGCTGTATTGTTATTGAGATTCAAACTCGTTAGATTATTGATAGAACAGTCTAAAGTTATCAAAGCCCTATTATTGGTAATATCTAAACTCGTTAGATTATTTTTACTGCAATCTAACCCTGTGAGATTAGTAAAATATGATAGTCCAAGCACATTTGAAATATCTTTATCTTTAATGTTCATAGTTCCTTTAAAGACCTCTGCTTCCCGTACAGTGATTTCCCCATCGCCGTTGGTGTCTATCACCGGGCTGTGATTCAATAAAGCAGTTTTAAAATTTGAGTCGAGGAAAAGGATGTTTTGTGCATTTCCCATAAAAATACCTGCGAGAAGAAAAACACTTACCAATGCTTTTCTTAGTTTTCTGTGGGTTGTAAAGTTGAAATTTTTCATAATATTTGCTTTTTGATAAGGTTAAAATGTTTCATCTTGTTTTATTTTAGATTTTAAATTATATCATATAACGTGTGTACACTTGTCACTTGTTCACTTTGTTTCTCTATTTCATAACTTTTTACCTTTTATATCAAATATATAGGAAATATCTATCGGTTGTTTTTTAAAAAAAATCAAAAATTTGGTTTAATTTTTATTTTTTTACCGTAAATCCGTTTATAAAATTCTTACAAATAATTAATAATCAGTGTTTTGTATTATCGTTTAAGAATTTAATATATTTGTTATATATTTTTTAAATATTTAGCGTTTTGGATCGGGTAATTGAATTAATACAGCACATGACCCATGGCGAAAAATCGTTTTTTCGCAGGCAGCAAACAACCCAATCTGCACCTGCTTATATTTTGCTGTACCAAACCATCAACAAATGGCGAGACCAAAACGAGGATTTCATCAAAGCTAAAATCGATAAATTGGGTTTGAGCAACCTTGCTTATGTGAAGCATATTTTGCTGAAAAATTTATTGAAATCTCTGACAGAATATCATCGTGAAGACGACGAATTGGATATTCTGCACGAATTGGATATCATCAAACTTCTTCGCCGTCGTGGATTATTGACGCTTGCCACCAAAAAATGGGAAAATGCTCACAAATTGTGTCTGGAGCAAGGACACGCCACTTATATGGAATTGTTGTTGCTTGAAAAATGGCAGTTAAATCCCACAGGTTCAGGAAATACAGGAATACAAGAGCACCGAAAATTGGTGGAATTTAGTGTTCAACACCGCAAAGCTTATCAAGCTTTATTGCAGATTCGCTCGCTTACATTTCAATTTAAATACTTGGTAAAAAAATCCAATTTGCTTTATAGCGACGATAAAAAAGCTTTCGCTGAACTTTGTAATGAATTCAACTCTTTGCCTCAAGATATCGAGCTATATAACGATGAATACAAAACGCTTTATGATTTGGTGAAGAGCTATATTTATTTTTTGAATCACGAATATTCATCTGCCCTCGAAGTTGCCGAAATGATATATGCAAAAATCTGCGAAGCCCAATCGCATTTCTTTCGGCACAATGAAGAATTTGTGCTTTTGTTTTTCAAATACTATGCAGAATTGCTGTTTATCAATAATTTATTTGCTCAAATAACCCCACTTTTGCATACCATAAGCAATTATAATTTTATAAACGAACGAAACCTCAAACAACGCGAGATCTTGTTTTTTCTGGTTGAAAATAAAAAATTGCACAAACTATATGATTACGAGCAAATTGAAATTCTTTATACCCAAATAAAAGACCAAGTAGATGTGTGGATTGACCAAATTATCCCCGAATGGAAATCGCTCTTTTTGGGTAGTTTTGCTATTTCGGCCTTTGTAATAGGCAAACGAAGAGAAGCCTTATATTATTTAAACCGATACGAATATTCATACACAAAATCTTTCCGCAAAGAAATCGTCAGTTTTTTCTATTTGTTCAGTATTTTTATTGCTTATGAAATTGACGACCACGATATTTTTGAAATAACCTACCAAAAATCCTATATGCATTTTTACCAACACAAAGAGCATAAACAACTGTTTGAAAAAATTGTAAAAAATTTACGCAGAGCATATTTGGGTCCATCAACCGAAGAAGAAGTTATTTTCATCGAAATCCTCAAGGAAATGGAAACTCTTCGGAAAAAGAAATCAAATCAAATTATTTTTTCTTACTTCGATTTCCTTTCGTGGCTACAAGCCAAAATTCAACAACAAAGTTATACGGAATATAAGCAACAAGTTTTTGGCCATCAATTGTAACGTTATAAGCTATAATATCTAAAATCTGCAACTACTCAAATTATAGAAACTAAACACAAATAAATCCTTATTTTAAACCCAAAAAGACCGATTTTAAATCGATCTTTTTGTTATTGTTGATAAAAATATTTTACTTCTTTACTTCACAAGTAATTTTAAATTTTTAACATGTTTTTAGGTATTGATTTTCAGTAGACAAAGACAATAAATTGATTTTAAATTACACAAATTAAATAGATAGACGGTAAATTTTATTTATTATTTTTCCGTTTTTCTATCCGCTATGTATTGAGCATAAATTTACTTTAATTTTGTTCCTGCTTCTTTTGCCGATTAAAAAATTCAGATATTGAATCCATTGCAAAAATAGTGGTTAACTTGATCAACAAAGAATGCTTTGTATAGAATTATCAATAATTTGAAAATTCAAATCGTTTAAAATGCACAATAGTTCGCTTAATGATAAATATATTCATCTCTTATCTTAAAATTTTTCTTTTTTGTAACTTTGCCCGAATTTTAAAAAAACAAATTGAAATTTAAAGCAAAGAGAACCGTTACCAAATCCGTATTGATTGATTTTTAATGTGTGCTTCAATTCCTTTTGTAGATAAGGAATTAAGCATTTTTTTAAAATTCTAAATTAAAATTATTTAAATATAGATTCATATTATATCCGAGCTATTGTAAAACCTTTATGAATTTTTTAATCCTTTTGTTGGTTGGCTTTTTTTTAGGAATAGTTACTACTATTTTGCCCGGATTAATCAATATGAATTTGGTAAAAATCAACGAAAGACAAGGAAAATCCGCCGCTCGCTTGTTTATTTTTGGCGCTTGTATCATGATTTCCATTCAGGTTTTTGTTAGCGGATTTATCGTGCATAAAATTGGTTTTACACCGAAATTAATCGACATTTTACGAAAAATAGGATTGTTTATATTCGTTGTTTTAACGATTTATTTCTTCTTTTTCGCGAATAAATTAGATTCCCACAGAATCCGAAAAGAGGAAGCGGAAGAAAACCCCAAAAACAATCTCTTGCGCAGAGGATTTTTTCTGTCGGCCGCCAACCTTTTTCCCATTCCTTTTTATCTGATGATTTTTACCGTTATAAAATCCTATTACAACGATCTCAATGCGCTGGATGCAGCGGCTCTTGCTGTTGGCGTTACGGGCGGAACAAGCATTATGTTTTATGTTTATCTCAGGTTTTTCAATAAACTTTCCGAGCGATTAAACGTAATTTTAAAAAACATAAATTACGTGATTGGGATAGTTACCGGTTTGGTTTCCCTTCTTACTTTGTTTAAAATTCTCTGGGAAAATTCTCTCGGTTAAAACCTTAAAAATTCTACTCAAAAACAGTTTATTTCATGCGGATTTTATTGGGCAGAATTTCTATTATTCCGTCTTTGTATAAACCACCAATGGCTTTTTTAAAGTTCTTTTTGCTCATTTGCAACAAACGTTTTATATCCTCGGGGTCGGATTTATCGGACAAATGAATAATTCCGTTTTTTCGCTTCAATTCCGAAAGGATTTTTTCCTGATAAACATCGATATTTTTATAACCTTCGGGTTGTAAAGTAACATCTATCTTTCCATCTTCCCGAATGGTTTTTACAAAGCCTTTTTCCTCGCTAAAAGGTTGTAAACGCTTGTACACATCGGAATGATAAACCAAACCGAAATATTTTTTATTAATCAACACATTCCAACCCAAATCGGAGGAATTGAGAACAACCAACTGAACCTCCTCTCCTTCTTTTAAATCGATATCAGCAACAGAATTGGTTTTCTTAAACTTGGTGGTTCCGGTAATTAAATCGGTTTCCTCGTCGAGATAAACTTTTACAAGATAATTTTTCCCTTCCTGAATTCCTATTCCTTGTTTTTTAAAAGGAACAAATAAATCTTTGATAATTCCCCAATCCATAAACGCTCCGCTGGGCAACACCTGAACAGCTTCCATTACCGCATACTCCCCCACTTCGCAATACGGAACTTCTGTGGTGGCTTTCAAATTTCCTTTTTCCTGGTAAATAAAAACTTCTGTTTTATCCCCGATTTGTAAATTTTCATCGGCGAAAAACTTGGCCAAAAATACGCCGTTTCCTTCTTCATCGCGAAGAAAAAGACCATCATCGTTTTTTTCCGACACTTCTAAATATTGGGTTTTTCCTACTTGCATGAGTTGATAAATTCGGATGGTGAATAGGTTTTCTGCTCGCCCGATTGTAGATTTTTAATGGTAATTTCACCTTTTAAAATCTCTTCTTTCCCGAGAAAAACCATATTGGGAATGCCTTTCTTTTCGGCATAGTTAAATTGTTTTTTCAACTTCGTATTTTCGGGATAAAGTTCTGCCGCTACTTGAATTTCATGCAATTGCTGAATAACCTTCATTGCTTCCAGTGCTTCTTGATCTCCATAATTGGCAAATAAATATTGAGGTGCAGAAGTAACATTTTCGGGAAAAAGATTCAATTCTTCCATTACCAGATAAATCCTATCCAATCCGAAAGAAATCCCGATTCCGGGCATATCTTTTACCCCAAAAACTTCGGTAAGATTATCGTAACGTCCACCACCGCCAATGGAACCCATTTCCACATTTTTGGCAACCACCTCGAAAATAGCGCCGGTGTAATAATCCAACCCGCGCGCCAAAGTAATATTGAACACCAAATCCTGCTGGGGAATTCCTAATTGAAAAGCGGCATTCAGCACAAATTCCAATTCCTCAATTCCTTGTTTCCCGATTTCGATATCGGAAAAGCGTTTTTTTAAATCCTGCAAACTTTTTAAGGAATCCTGATTTTGAACAAACAAAAACTCCAATTTGGAAATTGCCTCTTCCCCTATTCCACGTTCCCGAAGTTCTTTTACCACACCTTCTTTCCCGATTTTATCCAACTTATCCAAAGCCACCGTAAAATCGATTAGTTGATTAGGAATTCCTACATATTCCGCTAATCCCGAAAGGATTTTCCGGTTGTTCATCTGAATGGTGATTGGAAGTTGAAGCTCCGAAAAGGATTTATAATAAAGCTGAACCAACTCTACTTCCTGCCACAAACTTGTGGAACCCACCACATCGGCATCGCATTGATAAAATTCTCTAAATCTTCCTTTCTGAGGTCGATCGGCGCGCCAAACAGGTTGAATTTGGTAACGCTTGAATGGAAAAGCCAACTGCCCGAAATTCATCGCAACATATCTTGCAAAAGGTACGGTAAGATCGTAGCGCAAAGCTTTTTCCGAAAGCAGAGGCGTAAGCTGCTGCACATTTTGGGAAGACCACAATGGCTGGTCGATATTCTTGGTATAATCTCCCGAATTGAGGATTTTAAAAATCAAGCGATCTCCTTCTTCTCCGTATTTTCCGGTAAGTGTGGAAAGTTTTTCAAAGCTGGGAGTTTCGAGCGCCTGAAATCCAAAAAGTTCGAAATTCGTTTTCAGAATTTGAATGATGTAATTTCTTCGCGCCACCTCGTTGGAAGTGAAATCTCGAGTTCCTTTCGCTATACTGGGTTTCATAAATTCTTCATCTATACTTTAAGATTGCAAAAGTAAGGAATTGTAATTAAAGTTACGCGTTTCCGCTTTGTTTGCGAAGGATAAAAAGAAGTCCGAAGCAAATTTTGCTTCGGACTTCAATTTTTAGTTTTGTTTGTTACCCAACAGAAGTAATTCATCAATCCTAATTTCGGTAACATAACGTTTGTTGCCGTCTTTATCGTCGTAAGATCGATAAGTTATCTTCCCTTCTATGGCAATTTCTTTTCCTTTGGGCACATACTTTTCGAGGATTTCGGCCGTTTTCCCAAAAGCAATAAGGTTGTGCCATTGTGTCTCCTGTACTTTCTCTCCTTGCGCATTGGTGTAATAATCGTTTGTGGCAAGGCTTACACTTGCTTTAAGTGTTCCGTTATCGAATGTAACGGTTTCTACTTCTTTTCCTGTGTAACCGATGAGGGTTACTTTGTTTCTTAGTGACATAACTACAAATTTTAAAAAATTAAACTCTAAGATTCGAAAGGCTCACTGTTTTTCCGAATTTCTTGGGACAAAGATGTAAACATAGAATTGTTTTATTCGGTAAAGAAACAATTAAAGTCGATTGTAGTCGTTTGCAATTGAATAAATTGTTATATTTGAATGAATTATAGATTTAAAAAAAGTGTAATTATTGTATTTATTTTTGGAGAGTTATGGAATTTTGTTTGGAATGTGGAGAAAAAATTGTGGGAAGATCGGACAAAAAGTTTTGTTGCGATGGTTGCCGAAATGCCTACAACAACCGCTTGAACAAAGATCAATCCAATTTAATGCGAAGTACCCACAACAAACTTCGCAAAAATTACCGGATTTTAAGTCGCTGTAACTCCACAGGAAAAACCAAAGTTCCGAAAGAAAAATTAGTGGCCGCCGGCTTCGATTTTAGTTTTATTACCCAAACCGTTACCTACAAAAACGGAAACGAATATCGTTTTGTTTACGACCAAGGCTACAAAATGCTGTCCGAAAACCTCTTCCTGCTGGTAAAGAAAAAGAACTGATTTTATTTTATTGATGGTTTTTTCTTGCTTGTTCTTTTGGAAGTTTTTTTCAGGAAAATGGTTATATTTGGGTATTATCTGCAATCCTTCCAGAAATACGTTAATAAATGAAAAGTAATAGAACTATCATATTATCAATCTTTACATTCTTATTATTTTTTCTTCTGCATAATATTTTTTTCTCATTTAAACTCCCAAGATATTTATTAGAGTTTTTACTGTCCTTATCTTGTTTAAATTTTGCGATATTTTCTGCAACCAAAATCTCCCAAAAACCAAATCGAAAGATATATTTTATAATTTCTGAATGGTTATTAGGATTAGCAATCATAATAACTTTAAGTTTATTAACTTCTGGAAAAAGAGAAATAGAACATTGGATTTACATAGTTATTGCTTCAATAATTGGAGGAATATTAACCAAGATAAACTTCGCAAAAGCATATAAAACCAAAATTCAAATGAAAAATTATTTAAGAATATTAATTCCTTTCTCATTAATTTTTCCGTTTTTGAGTTTATTCTATTTCAAAATTATTTATCAAAAAACTTTTTACGATTTAAGTTTCTATGTTTTTATTCCTGAAATAACGCTTGTAATAATCTGGCAAATTATAACCTACAAAAATTTAAAATAGGACTGCAATGACATAACATTGCAATCAATAGCAAACTTGAATTCCTGAATTGGAAATTCAGAACATTCTTCACCGCCAATTTGCTTTTCATATTGTTTTTTTCTTAATTTAGACAAAAACCTACAAATATGAAAAAATCATTATCATTCATTGCTATTTTATTCTTAGCATCTAATGCATTTGCACAGACTTTCACGAACAACGTAAAAATAAAAGAACGCAAAGATGACCTTATTTTAACTTTATCAGAAAACGAAAAAAATAAAATTGATTGGAATTTTTTCGAGGATTATTTTAGTGACAGAAATAAAAAAGATTCAATTCAATTTTCGATAAAGTTAATTCAGCCAAAAACCAATAATCTTAATTCTGAAAAAAAATATACCGTTAGAGGAATTGCCGAAAACTTTGATGAATTACTTGAGACTATGAAGAAGTTAGTTAAATAAAAAACCTCCGCTAACATTTCAAAAATAAGCTTTTGGGAGTATGCACAGCCAGAATCTAATCATATACCATAAAACCAACCGATGAAAGATTTGATATTTCTTTTGCTTTTTATTTTTGTGTTATTTATATCCGTCAGAATCTTCATTTATGGAATAAAAGGCGTATTCTCGGTTATTCGGGATAAAGATTATAAAAACACATACAAAATAATTTTTAGCATAGTACTAATATTAGGTGGCTTATTTTATATCTTTTTTAATATTAAGAAATTTATTTCCTATTGCAATCTTTAATAAAAACATTGGATTACCAAAAGCAAATTTAAAATTCTCTAATCCAGAAGATTTTTTTCGTAAATAAATTCCCTATCTACAAAACCTTTTTCTCCCCCATTTCTTTAGGTTTCCCCTATAAAATGGCGTATATTTGTAGGTTCGAAGGAACAGCACAAAAGACGAAATTTATAAAAATTACGACAAAAAATGATTGAAAACAAACTTCGAAAAGAAATATGGAAACCTGTAAAATTTGATTTTGAATTTACAAACGATTGCCGATACGAGGTTTCTAATTGGGGACGGGTAAGAAGTTTCAACAAAGTTTCGAACGGGCGGATTTTAAACGGTTCCATAACCGAAGGATACAAAGTAATTCGGCTAAAATTATACAAACCCCGAAGTGAAAAAGAAGAGCAAAAATTCGAGGAATTGAAAAAAGAAATCTCCGAACTTACCAAAGAACGCAGAGAAAAAATAAAAAACAAAGATTCCGAAGAATCCATAAAACAGATAACAAAACTTATCGAAAAAAAGAAAAAAGAACACAGCAAAAAACTAAAACGAAATTTAAAAAAACGAACCATAAATTATCACTTTTTAATCCACCGATTGGTCGCCACCTATTTTCTTCCCGAACCGAAACCCAACGAAACCCTTGTGGGGCATCTCGACTTCGATAAACTCAACAACAGAGCCGATAACCTGAAATGGATGACTCCCGAAGAAAACATGATTCACCAAAATAAAAGTCCCCACGTAATTGCCGAGAGAAAGTGGCGGAAATACAACAGAAAACCTCGCGAAGTCGGGATGAAGCTAACTTCAACCCAAGTAATACACATAAAAACCCAACTTAAAAGAAAGCGACCTGTGAAGCAGATTGCCAAACAATTCAACATTTCCGAAATGCAAGTTTGGCGCATCAAAACCGGAGAAAATTGGGCGCATATAAAAATTCCGGATTAAATATTTGGCAAAACAAACCCAATCTGAATTTCTAAATTCCGAACATTTTTTACCACCAATTGCTTTTGTATTTTATTTTTTTATTAATTTTAGGCAATCTGAAAAAGAATTGGCTCTGCCCTATCAAAATATTAAAATTTCTGTTTTTTTTGAAAGACCTCGCTAATGCTTTTTCCGTTACAAACGATAAAAATATTACAACAAACTATATATGGCAATTTATTCAATAAACAAAGGATTAGAATTAGTCAAAGAAAAGCAATTTAAGTACGAAAAGGAAATTCAAAAATTAGTTGAAACAAACCTAAAAACTTTATTAAACTTAAAATTTATAAAATCTGAATTTGCATTAAACAACTTCAGAATTGATACTTTGGCTTTTGATATAGAAGCAAAATCATTTGTAATTATTGAATTTAAGCGTGATAAAACTTTTAGTGTAGTCGACCAAGGTTATGCTTATCTTTCATTAATGCTTAATAATAAAGCAGACTTTATATTGGAATACAATGAAAGCCAAGATGGGACACTAAAAAGAACTGATGTTGATTGGTCTCAATCCAAAGTAATATTTATTTCTCCCAACTTTACAAATTACCAAAAAGAAGCGATAAACTTCAAAGATTTACCTATTGAACTTTGGGAGATTAAACAATTTGAAAATAATACAATATTTTTTGAGCAAATTCAAAAAGCAAATGCCATAGAAAGTATAAAAACAATTTCTAAATCTTCAGATGAAGCTGTAGAAAAAGTTAATAAAGAAATCAAAGTATTTACTGAAAGTGATCACTTACAGAAAGGTGAATTTGAAACAAGAGAATTGTATGAAAAAGTTAAAGAAAGGCTATTAAATTTAGATGATAATGTAAATATCCAACCTAAAAAACAAACAGTCGGTTTTAGAGTTGGCAATAACATTTTTTGTGATGTTGTAATTTTGACAAAAAGCTTAAAAATCTATGTAAATCTCAAAAGCGGAGATTTACTTGATGAAAAAAAATTAGCTCGCGATGTTTCAAATGTTGGTCATTGGGGAAATGGCTCATACGAAATCAAAATGTCGGATACAGAAGAACTCGAATACATTTTAAATTTATTAAAACAATCTTTAAAAAAGAATAGATAAGAAATTCTGCTTCGTCTTAGCAAAAAAACCGAACCAGAACTTCTATTTAACCAACAACGTGTTTTTTATAGAAAGCAACTTACAAACTAAATTTGTACAAAGAATATGGAAATCCAAAGTATTTATCAGAAAACCATAAAATTTGCTGCCGAAAAACACGAAGAAATAAACCAAAAAGTTCCCGGAACTAATTTAACTTATTTGCTTCATTTAAGTAATGTAGCAATGGAAATTCTGGTTGCCGGCAAACACTCCCTTAATTTCGATGAAAATTTCGCAATTCAGCTCGCACTGCTTCACGATACATTGGAAGATACCAGAGCAACATTCCAAGAAATTGAGTCGAATTTTGGTTTAAAAGTCGCAGAAGGAGTTTCTGCGCTAACAAAAAACGATAAACTTCCGAAAGAAGACAAAATGATTGACAGCCTTAATAGAATAAAATTGCAACCAAAAGAAGTTGGAGCTGTAAAATTAGCCGATAGAATTACAAATCTTCAAACTCCGCCCCAACATTGGTCCAAAGAAAAAATCCTAAAATACCACAAAGAAGCAAAAATAATATTGGAAAATCTAAGAGGCTGCAATACTTATCTGGAAACAAGATTGGAAAATAAAATTGAAGAATATCTGAATTTCTAAATTCCGAACATTTTTTACCTCCAATTGCTTTTGTATTTTATTTTTTATTAATTTGGATCAACAATAATATTATGAAATTTTTAAATTCAAAGCTCTACACCCCATTATCACCACGAACAAAAAACTGAAAATTATAAAATCACAAATCAACCAAAAGCAACGCCCGAAATTCGAAAATTTCGTTTACCACCTAAAAAGCGAATTGAAGAAAAACGTTGAATAATAAAATGAAAAATTGTGTTTTTTTTGTATTTTTAGCTAAAACTTTTCAGAAAAAAGCAATAAATAACAAGAATGAAGACAACAAATCTCGACAAAATCGGCGCACATACAGCATTATTTGTTGGGCTTCCTTTTGGAATAATTTTCTCTGCAATGGTTTTGGTTATTTCTCTTTTCCCGATGTTAGATTTTGGACTTGTGCTGATTGGAGGTAGAATTTTTTGGCATCCAATTATTTGGGCAGGGATTATTCCAATTGTATTTATTTTTCTACTTTGGACAGCCGGTAAAAAAATCAAAACTCATTTGGACAAAAAATATTCTATAATAAAAACAAGTTTTTTATTTACATTATTTGTAAACAATCGACTTTTTGGGCTTATACTTTTAATATTTATTATTGGTGGACTTTTTTATAGTCCTTTGCATACAGCAAAATCTACTAACATAAATTTTATAGCAATCGGATTGGCTATTTTCACCTATATAATTTCAACAATTTTAACTACATTCACCATCGGACTTTTAATTGTTACTATAACCAAAAATAAAATCTTCCGCTACATAGAAAACAACCCTTAACCGCAAAAATATGTTATTTTACCTCGCTCTTTTAATTATTTTATTGCTGCTAATTGGTGGAATAATTTATTGGATTTTTAAAACCATCGGATTTTTCAGAAACAAGCAAAATAAAAAAGGTTGGTTTCATCTTTCTCTTATCTTGATAATTATTGCTTTCGTTTGTTGGGAATTGAGAATTATACCTATTGCTTCGGATAACGATTTTAAAAATAAAACAGAAAATTTAACAGGGAAAAAATTTTGGAGCTGGAATATATACCAATTCGATGATTTCGGAATCCGTGGCGAAGGTTTTACATTGGAAAGTTATAGATTAAGCAACAAAATGACCGAATATTTTAAAAATCCCGACGAAGATTTTTTTCAAAACTATCCCAATAAAAATATAGGAAATGCGAAATGGAAAAAAACACCCATTTCCATAGAAGATACTAAAAGCCTAAAATTTGTTACTCCAATTTACGGAAGCTGGAGCGAGAAAAGACAAAATGAAGTTCGAGAAATCTATCACCAAATCAATGAAATAATCTACGAACCCGATTCTTATTATTGTTTTATCGAAAACAATCAAACAGATTTTTATTTAATTTCTCCAAAGCAAAAAATTATAATCTGGATCAATCACAATATGTAAAAACCTAAAAATATAAATGAAACAAACAATTTCTCGCTTAATTTCAATGACAAAAAAGTTTATAATTTTAAGAACACTAATTACCACCACAATTTTTTGTGCAATACTATCTTGCTCTAAAAACGATTCGTCAAAAAAGGAAAAATTCCAAAATATTATATCTCAAAAAGAATATAATCCGGTATTAATGTCTTTTATATTTCAGCCTTCACTAAAAGAAAACACCGAAATAGTAATTGATTTTCAAAACAAAAAATTCATTTTCAGAAACATTTACGAATACATTGCAGAACAGCCACCATCTCCAAGTAAAAATGATAAAATAAACAACAATATAACACCTAATAAACCGCTGAAACCTTTTATTGCAGATTTAAATCAAGAAGAAATCAACACATTAAAAAAAATCATCAATTCTCTTTCAAACTCCGATTATAAAGGAATTGAAGACACTTATATTGATGGAACAAGTTATAATTTTATGATTTCTTTTGGTAACAACTTTAAAAATGGTTTTATAGCAAATAAAAAGACCAAAAATCAACAAATATTAATAAGTAATATCTTACATATTTTGGAGAATAAGAATAAATTTGAAGAAAACGAAAACATCATAAATTATTATCTCCATCATTAAAAACAGAACAAGCCTTTAAATCATAACAATCGTTAGCACGGTATAAACCACCAATACCAAAGAAATAAAAATCAAATTAATCCAAAACAAAGCAAAGCCTTTCAACCTCGAAATATATTTCTTTTCCCCATAAACTCGGCTGTGCGCGCGGAAGAAATAGAAAATGGCATAGAAAAATGAAAAGACCATAAAAAACCATCCGATAGAACCCGATAAAACGACTACAATATTTTCAATAAGCGACATGGAATCCGACCGAACTAAAAACGCCAAACTGGTAAAAATCCAATCCACCAATACATTAAGCGTTATAAGAATAAGCAGAAACGAAAAATAATACAGCGTAAAAATTCCGTGGTCGTAATAAAGCCATTTTTTCTTGTTGTGGAAAAGCCAAAGGAAAAATGCAAAAACCGGCAGGTAAAAGAACAAAGCTTTGGGCAAATTGTGCACAAAAGCTTCCGTAAATTCTTTGGTGAGATTTTCGCCGCCCTTCACTTCCCTTTCTCTAAAATCCAAGAGTTTTTTAAATGCTCTTTTCGAAAACCACCCCAGCCTTTCATTTTTCGGAAGAGAAGAATCAATAGAATCCAAATCCTTTACCGTTTTCACATTTCTATATTTCCCCATATTGATGCCTTCTTCCGAAAAAATTCGAGTTCTTTCTCCTGCTTCTTCGTTTTTATGGCTTGTTAAATCGCCGGGGGTTTCGGCATTTTTTTCAATCGCTTCCAATGTTTTTTGGTAAATCGCATATTGAAAATCGGAGATCTTTTTCCCTTCGGGCAAGCTGTTTTGAAGGGAATCCAATTGCTGTACGGTTTTTATATTTTTAAATCCCCCCACTTCTATTCCTTCAAATTCCGCATTTTGATTTTTCTGGTTTTCCGAAATTTGTTCAGCCATCGCTTTTTCTTCTTCCTGTCCTCCAAAATCGGGCAAAATAAACGGCACGAAGAAAGTTACAAAGCTGATGAAAATGTACAATTTAACGGGCGGAACATAGGTTTTTCTCTTTCCTGCCAAATATTCTTTCACCATTCTTCCGGGTTTCAGCATCAGGAATTTCATCGTCTTCCAAAATCCGCTGTCGTAATGAAACAAATCTTCAAAAAAATGAGCAAACAAATAATGAAACGATGGGCGATTCACAATATTTTCCTGTCCGCAATGCGGGCAAAAACGATCTTCTACAATCGTTCCGCAGTTCAAACAGTTTTTTTCTTCCCGAAGTTGGTGGTGCGACATTTTCTTTAAAATTTCAGTCGCTCAAAATTAATCATTTAAAACAATAAATTTATAAAATCCGCAAAAAGTCTGCTTTAAAAACATGATTAAATCCATCCTTTCTCAATCGAAAGAGAAATAAGCTCGATAAGACTTTTGGTTCCCGTTTTTTTGAAAATATTTTTCCGATGGGTGGAAACCGTTGCCGAACTTATAAAAAGGATTTCCGATATTTCATCGGTGGTTTTGCTTTTTGCCATTAAACTTAGGATTTCCAATTCGCGTTTGCTTAAAGATAAATTTTGGATATCTATTTCTTCGGGAAGATTGTGGATAAACTTTTTTCTATGATTGGCAATGGCAAGATTCAGCATAATCAGAAGATGATTTTTATTGAAAGGTTTGGTAAGGTAAGCATAGGGTTGGGTTTCTTCTGCCTGCTTCATTGTCGTTATATCGCTGTATGCGGTAAGGAAAATCACCGGAAGATTTTCGCCGATGTGTTTCTCTATAAAGTCGATTCCCGTAATTTCGTCGTTCAGATTAATATCGCTGATGATGGCCGAAAACTGATGCGTTTCCAGCAATTCTTCCGCTTCCTTTACATTGGATGCCATTTCGCATTGATAGCCGTTTTTATCCAAATGCAATTTTATGCCGTTGGCAATAATAATTTCGTCTTCCAATATTAGGATTTGCTTGGTCATAATGGATTAGTTTTTAGCCGTTATCAGCATTTGCCACCTAGTTCATTCGCTGTTTTAGCTCCATTCTCAATTAAAAGTTGCCTATACTCTTTAAATTTTTCACGTGACTCAATTGTATAACCAAATTCTTTTATTGTTTTATTTAAATAGTCCAGTGCTGTACAACCATCGAGGTCAATAATATTTGGATCAAGTTTGTATGTCTTGAGTAACATTAAAAAAACAGATTTCGCTCCAGTATGGGGAAGCTGGCGATAATAGTTTCCTTTAGGATAAATATTGGTTGTATATTTACACTCTAAGTCATGAGCATGCTCTATCCAAAGATCATTCATCTTTTTTCTGATTTCTGCAGCAGAATCATTTTCTAAATCAACTTTAGCCCATACTAGCATTTTATATTCAAATTCATAGTAATTACTGTCTGCTAGGGAGGGCTTAGTATGCCTCAAATCATCACACAGTTTTGCCATTACCGCTCCATCTTTAAAAGGATCATATCCTGTTGCAGCATTTGTTTGTGCAAAAACGGGCAACGCAATAAGAATTGCTGCTGCGATTTTTAGTTTTAAAAGTTGTTTTCTCATTGTTTTAAAATTTATTGTTATAATTTTTTAGCACTTTCCGCCCAATTCTTTCGCGGTTTTCGCTCCGGCTTTTATCATTAAATCTCTATAAGTTTTAAATTGTTGTATAAGATTTTCAGTATAAAAATCAGTTCTTGTTATTTGTACTTCCAGATAATCAAGAGCAGTACATTTATCGGAATCAATAACATTAGGATCCAATTTATAAGTTCTTAACAATAACAAAAATGGCCTTCTGGCATTAATACGGGCAAGTTGCCGATAATAATTTCCCATCGGAAATATATGTGATTCTGAATCGCACTCCAATTCTTTATGGTGCTCAAGCCACATTTTTTGCATCAACGGTCTGAATTCAGATGAATTTGTTACAGCTTCAATCTGCTCATCCGTATAACCGGCAAGCCTTAACATTTGGTATTCAAAGTCATAAAAAGCAGGATTAACAAGAGAGTCTTTAACATTTCTTAGGCTATTACAAAGCTCAGCCATTAATCTTTCATTTTTAAAAGGATTATTCGGGGTTTGTGTTTCCTGTGCAAAAACGGGCAACGCAATGAGAATTGCTGCTGCGATTTTTAGTTTTAAAAGTTGTTTTCTCATTGTTCCAATTTTTTTAAAGTTTATTTTTTTCTAAAATTCAGACAAGGGAATTAGGATTCAATTCGGTTTTATCAAAATGTAAAATAAAAACTGCTCCGTTTTCATTTTTAAATTCGGGCGTTGCTTTCAATTCTTTAGCCAATGATTTAATGAGATTCAGTCCCATTTTATCGGGATCTGCAATGCTTTCCAAATCAAATCCCTTTCCGTTGTCTCGGTACAAAAAGTTATATGTGTCATCATTTTCTTTCATCTCGATATATATTTTTTTATGGGATGGATTTTCCGGGAAAGCGTGTTTTACAGAATTGGTAATCAACTCGTTGATGATCAAGCCAAGATACGTTAATTTTTCCACACCAAACAAAACGGGATCAAGGTTCATTTGTAATTCGAGTTTTTCTCCCGAAAATTCGATTAATTCTTGTACAAGTTCCGAAATAAACTCATCCATACGGACAAAAGATTGCTCTTTTCCGGTATTGAGAATATCGTGAACGCGAGAAACGGTAAAAATTCTTGCTTGCAAAATTCTCAGTTTTTCTTTTGCATCTTCGTCTTCAATTCCGATGTCTTGAATATCAATTAAACTCGTGATAATCTGTAAATTATTCTTTACACGATGGTTCAGTTCGCGCATCAGGAAAGCGATATTTTCTTTTTGTTTCTCGGAAACTTCCAGCGAACGATTCAGCGCGGTGTTGGAAGCTACCAATTCCTGTGTTCTTTCTTTTACCATTTTCGATAACCGACGATTAATCAGTTTTTGCTGGTAATTTTTGTACAGAAAAACGCCAACCACCAAAAACACCAGCAAAGAAATCATAAGTGTTCTGAACCAAAATGTGCTGTACCACGGCGATTTGATGATAATGGTGATGGAAGCAGGTTTTCCCCAAATCAGTTCGTTGTTACTTCCTTTCACTTTAAAAACATAAGTTCCGGGGTCGAGGTTGGTATAAGTGGTGCTGCGCTCTCCGGTTATCGGCCGCCATTCTTTATCGAAACCTTCTAACATAAACTGATAGCGGTTTTTTTGCGCCCATAAATAATTTAAACTTACATATTCAAAAGTGATTACGTTTTGGTCGTGGGAAAATTCCAATGTTTTTGTGTACAAAACATTATTTTCAATGGGTTTTCCGAATAATTTTATGTTTTCAATCAGCGTTTTTCCCACTTTTTGATTAACAAAAATGTTTTCAGGATTAAAAACATTAAAGCCGTTCATCCCGCCAAAATATAAATTCCCCAAACTGTCTTTATAAGAAGCTTTTCCGTTGAATTCATTGTTTTGCAAGCCATCGTGTTCGGTATAATTTTTAAAAAGATGGGTTTTCGGATTAAACTCCGAAATACCATAATTGGTGGAAACCCAAATATGTCCTTTTTTATCGGCTTCTACCCCATAAATAAAATCGTTGGGAAGTCCGGCTTGTTTGGTGTAAAAAGTAATTTTCTGCGTCTTTACATCCAATTTATTCAAACCTTTTGCCGTTCCTATCCAGATATTTTTTTCCGGATCTTCGGCTATGGCAAAAACTCTTTCGTTGGAAAGTTTACTAAAATGCGTGATGTTTTTCCCCGAAATTTTATACAAACCTTCATCGCAACCTATCCAAATATTTCCCGAAGAATCCACCAAACTCGTACGCGCGCGGACAATGGATTTTCCGTTAAATGTTTTTAGGTGCATTCCGTAATCCTTAACATTAAAGGCATAAATCCCTGCAGACCACGTATGAACCCAAATACTGTCCTTGCTTACCGGCGTAATCTGTATTACATCTTTATCCGAAAACGAAAGAGGTATTTTATCGAACCTATCGGTTTGGGGATTATATTTCACCAAACCTTGCCCAAAGCCGCCTGCCCAAATATTTCCACGAAAATCTTTTGTAATGGTATATTCAAGCAAATCGGTAAAGTAAAGTTTGTAATCGTCTGTGTTTAAAGTATGTTTTACAAAACCCAATTCAGTTGCCATCCACAGGTGATTTTCATCTCTTAAAAAATTGAAACTGCTGATGAAGTTTTTCTTGGGAGAATTGGCCGCATTGATGCGCAAAGGAGTAAATTTTTTCTGATGCGGATGATAATACAAAACACCTCTTCCTGCGGTAGCCAGCCAAATCCCGCCCAATTTATCTTTTTTCAGAGAAGTAACAGAAGTCTGAATTTCTTTTCCTTCGTGGTTTTGAAAGATTATTTTTTTCAGGTTAAAGTTTTTATCCATCAAATAAGCCGTATTCGATGCGCCAATAAACCATTGATTGTTATTCCATTTACTGATGGAAAGTATGTTTTCGTTTCCTGAACTTTCAATTTTTGTAAGGCGTTTTTGTTTTTTACGATATAAAAACATTCCTTCTTGGGTTCCGATAAGGATTTCGTCATCGGAAAAAGCATAAAGTGTATTTACCAACACATTTTTAAAACGGTTAAAGGTTTCATCCCGATATATTTTTCTTTGTTTCAGGTTCATACGAAAAATCCCGCTGAAATTGGTTCCGATAAGGATTTCGTTGTCGGAAATGGGAAGCATCGTCGTTACAAAATCATTTTCAATAGCTTCGGGAATGGGAATGCTTGTAAATGCAAGCGTTTTCTTGTCGATGAGCAGACAGTTTGCCATAGCGCCGGAAACCAAATAGCGACTTCCTACAGGAGTAAGTGTAGTACTGTATTTAATCAGCGGATTTTTTTTAAAATCCAGCTTATCTACAAAATTGATGAAGCGGTTTTCCTTCAACAAATAAGCATTTACGGAATAGGAGTTGGTGGCAATCCAAAGTGTATCGTTGCTAAAATGCATTGCACGAATATGATCGTCGAGTAAATCATTATCTTCCAATGTGTGGAAAACCTTCATGCTATAACCATTGTAGCGGTTTAGCCCGTTTTCCGTACCAACCCAAAGGTAGCCGTTGTTATCGAAATCCATAGACAATGCATTGAGTTGCGAAAGTCCTTGGTCCTGCTCTATCACGGCAACTGCTAACGTATCAGCCCCCTGTTTTTGCTGGGCAAAATAAATGCTCGTCGCAAAGAGCTGAATCAGTATAAATGTAATGGCTTTTTTTAACACAAATAAAAATCTATTGGATAAACAACAAATTAAATATAGTTTTTTTAATCTAAAAATACCTAGGAGAGGGTATTTTTTTGTATCGTAATATTTTTAAACTTGCGTTTTATATTATTATAATAATTATTAATGCAAAACAACAAAGAAAAATGAAAACAAAAACTTTACAAATCAAGGGATTTTTAGTGGTAATGATTCTGCTTGTCCTTACTTCTTGTGGCAGTTATGTAGATCCCTACAGTGTTTACAAATCGGTTCCTTTTGGAAAAATCATTACCAACGGCGTGGAAATTACCGCGGAAGACGGAACATTTGTACTTCGCTCCGGAGAAGTATGGACTCCTCCTTTTCAAAATTTAACCCCCGGATATGGTATTAATACTCCAAATGCCGATATGGTTAATTTATACCAAGCGGCTTTTGCTACCGGAGCAAAGAGAGTAAAAGTGAAAGTACCTTATCAGGATGAACCATTGTATGGAGTACTGATGCTAAGCAAAATTTACCCACAAGGAAACTCTGCGGTTACTCGCTCCTATCAGATTTCAATCCCTGAAAGTTATGTAGATGCAGCTCAAAATGGAAAAATTTCGGTTTTATATGAATATTATGATACCGGCGATTACGACAGTAATGGTAACCCAATAGTTCCTAAAACTTGGGTACTTTGGCTCAGCGACATGCCTTTTGCCACTAACTAAAAATAGATATTAATGGACCTTTTTAAAATAAAAAAGATGAAAACAAAAACTTTACAATTCAACGGATTTTTAGCACTGATGATTCTGCTCATTTTTAATTCTTGTGGCAGTATCGGTTCAATAGACAAATCTGTTCCTTATGGAAAAATTATAACCGAAGGTGTGGAAATTACAGCTGAAGACGGATCGTTTACTCTTCGTTCGAATGAAGTGTGGACTCCTCCTTTTCAAAACGACACGGAAGGCACCGGACTGAATTCAGCGAAAACCGATATGGTTGGCTTCTATAAAGATGCTTTAGAACACGGTGCAAAAAAAGTAAGAGTAAAAGTTCCGTATCAAACCGAGCCTTTGTATGGCGTATTGTTACTGGGAAAAGTATATTCCGGAGTTTCTTTAGCTGTTACACGATCTTATCAGATTTCAATCCCTGTAAGTTATGTGGAGGCTGCCCAAAACGGGAAAGTTTCGGTTTTATATGAATATTATGATGTGAAAAAGAAATCCCCTTCAAAGATTTTAAAATACGCCGCTTTAGGTGCGGCAGGAGCTTTGATTAAATCTCCGGACGAGAACAATCCGAAAACCTGGGTGCTTTGGTTGAGCGATATACCTTTTTCTCTTTAAGATGAAACATAAGATGAAATATTTATGTCTTCTGATAAGTTTAGCATCGGTGTCTTTTTCAACAGCGCAGGTAAAAATCGATAATGTAATTGCCCAATATGAAAGTGTTGAGCAGTTAAACACTTTATACAAGCAATATGGCACAATGATTATTGCGAATGATTACATCTTCCGAATGCCTTGTGATTGTTATTGCCGCGATATGGGTGGAAATAGTGAAAATAGAAATTTAGGCGGAGACCAAGAAAATCGAAACTTAGGAGGGGATAGTGAAAATCGCAATCTCGGTGGGGATATGGAAAACCGAAACCTCGCAGGAGATAGCGAAAATAGAAACTTGGGGGGCGACAGCGAAAACCGAAATCTCGGTGGAGGTATGGAAAACCGAAACCTCGCAGGAAATACGGAAGATCGAAACTTAGGAGGCGATAGCGAGAACCGCAATCTCGGTGGGGATATGGAAAACCGAAACCTCGCAGGAGATAGCGAAAATAGAAACTTGGGGGGCGATAGCGAAAACCGAAATCTCGGCGGTCAATTCAGTTCGTTTACTTGTTTTAAAGACAAATCGGGAGATTTCTTTTTATCGGGAATCAACTCCAACACAAAGGTGTTTTTGTTCGATGGTGTTTATCCGGAAGAAATCCCCGCAGATAAAATCAAATAAAAATGTATTAAAAACCTATAAGCCTATGAATTAAAAATAAAAAAACGTCAGTTCGAGTGTTTTTGCGGAACAACGTGGAACAAAAACTTATCGAGAACTTAATGAATGATCCCCAATCTCGCGGATTTATAAACCGTGAGCATTAAAAAGTTACAGCAAATAATTTTTTAACCCAAAAATCACAACATTATGTCACTAACAAATCTCAACAACACGCATTTGTCCGCAGCCGAGGTTACTGCGGCAAAAGAAGCTTTAACAGAGTTAGAAACCGCCCTTGCGACGGTAAACGTAAACCTGACGGCAGAAGACCGCCAGCGTTACGGGAGTGTAAACGAGCAAAACAAACTGTTTGTGAACAAAGTTTTCGACTACCACCAAAGCCAACCCCAACTGGGTACGGTGCAGGTGGACTGGGAAGAGTTTGAGAACGACTACAACAGCCGACAGAATCTGGAGGCTTTGATAGCCCGCCTCGAAGCCCTGACCACCCGACTGAAAAACGCCAAAACCCTGCACGATTACGACAATTTTCAGGCAGCTTTGGTCGATTATGCCTACACCAATTTTATGGCAGGCACGGGAGCCAACGGCTACGAAACCAAACGCAACGAGCTAAAACAGTTTTTCACCAAACCATCGGGCAAAAAGAACCCACCGAATGAGTCGGAGGAGTAAAACATCGGCTTGTCGGGCTGGTTTACACCATCGAACAACTCAAACACCTCGCCGTTGGGGCAAAATACTCCTCCGGCGGGGTAAACTACCGGTCTGTTCCGGTTCTGTAACCTATAAATCGGGGTTCCGAACCCCAATTTCAGGGCCTGAAACCCCGATTTTTGGGCAGAACAACCGCAAATTTGAGATCAGACTACCCCAACCGAATGGTACAAGACCTCAGCGGAGGATTAAAATACCCCACCGGATCCTTCCGGGACGTGTATTTTGGAATCTGAAAGCCGGTCAATTGTTAATTCGTCAGTTCGAGTGTTTTTGCGGAACAACGTGGAGCAAAAATGTATCGAGAACCTTTTTTATTAGCAATTACCCTCTCGATACAAAATTTCTGGAATTTATCTTGAGCCTTGTCGAAAGGCTGCGTTGCAGAAATTTTACTCGAGGTGACGGCAACAAACAAACAGCTTACAGCTATTAAAAAAAGAATTATTAATTATTAAATATTTTTTACAATGAACACAAAACACATTCAAAGATTAGGCATTGCCGTATTGGTATTTATGGCAAGTGCTATGGGAAACCGTGCTATAGCACAAAGTTACGGCGGAAGTGCGTATGTGCACGTAAAAGACAGCAACGGCAATACTCGTGTTGTAACCACTACCGTTTCTTGTATATATAGCACTGTTACAGATGCCAAAAAAGCATTGTCCCCAAGAAAAGACTATGATGAAGAATTTGAAAGCCAAATTTATTACAGTATCGATAGCTGTTTGCCAAACGACGACAAGCGTTATGGCGGTTCGTCGGCTGTCCGTGTAAAAGATACCGACGGCAATACCCGTGTTGCAACCGCTACCGTGGATTGTATATATAGCACTGTTGCAGATGCCAAAAAAGCATTGGAACCAGTAAAAGGTCATAACGAGGAATACATCTCGGGTATTGCCTACGACATCGACAGCTGCGACTAAGAAAGTGAAGTGCCGTTAGTTCGAGTAGGTTTTCATAGAAAACCGTATCGAGTCCCCGATGAATGTGCTCAATGGGTGGCTGAGGAGGTCATTTAGTTCATCGAAATGTACTCGAAGTCACAAGCTAAAATTAAACAACAAGCCTTTGCACCCCGCTCTTTTGGAGAGGGCTGGGGGTGCGGATAGAAAACAAAAAAAATGAAAACAATCACTACCATTTTGTACCTTGTAATGCTAAGCATTGCCGGCACGCAAACCGCAAAAGCGCAAGAGGAAATAACCGACCAAGAAATCAGTTGCTTTTATATAGCCGCGCAATATGTTAACAACATCAACAACAGCATATATGCCTATATGGCTGCCAAGGCGCGGGAACTCGATACTCCGGCACAACGAGTTTACGACATTTTCGAAGCCGAAAAAGAAGGAAATCCTCTAAAAGATATCACCGAACAAGAGCAAAAAGATTATCTGAGTGTAAAAGATTATTTTCAAGAGCAAGATACCGAAAGAGAAAAAGCAATATCGGAATATTTCGGAAATACTTGGATGAAAGAATGCCTCTCCGAAAGCCGATTCAATTACATTTTGGATAAGGCAAATAACGATCCTGCTTTGGTAGAAAGAATGCAGAAAGTGATAAAAGCAAACGAGAAAGAGTAAATACAATTTTTAGTATTTAACGCTATATTTACAGAAAAATGACAGGCGTTTTTCAGCATTGCGAAAAGCAATCATAAACAATACAATGAAAAAATTACTTTTAATATTAGTCATCTTCACTGCCTTTCAAGCCAAAGCGCAGTTTAAGTACGAAGAATTAAGCGGAACGCAAAAGCAACAGATTTCCGCCATAGAAACCGCCTACCAAAAGGCTTTTAACGGCAACACAAGCGTTTCCTACAACGAGTTTATGCTGGAAATTGCCAACGGCGGCGAAACCCGAAAACTGCCTTTGGTGGACATAAAAAGCATTTCGGTAGAGCAAAACAACAACGGCTATTACCTGAAGCTGCACCACGTTGGCGGTTGGGATTACGGAGGCTTTTACCAAATAGCCAACCGACAAAATGCCGAAGCCATAAAAATGCAACTGCAAACGTTTTTAGGTGGCTTTGACCCATTTAGCAGTAAATTCCTTGCGGACTTATGTGATGCTGCCAGATATTTGAGACCTGCAAAAGAGGACGAAAATTATTATGATTTTGAATATAGAATGCTGAAACTTGCAGGAATAGGCGACCCCGACAATGCAGATGATGATGAGATGAAACAAAAAATGAGCTTTTTGTGGAAGACCCATCATAAGGATTTTCAGTGTGAACGTGGAACAAATATTTATCCTCTTGGAAATTATTTAAGACAAATTGCAAGAGCAGATATAGAAGATGCTTTTGAGCTTTTGTTGGATAATTATGGTTTCGACCCGAATGTGATTGACCGGGACGGTTGTACAGTTCTTGATTACTTAAATGCTCAAATTTCCTCACCTGAAAGTTATAGCTACGTGATTATTGATCAATTCAAAAAATACAGAGCAATCCTTTTACAATACGGTGCCAAAAGTGCCAATGATTTTGAAGGTTGTAAATGTTAAGAAAATGAACCATAAAAACCGTTTAGCCGATTTGCAAAGCCGTTTGCAACAAAAATTGCAGGCAAAAGCTTTTTTCACGGAGAAAGTAGCCCCTTGTGCAGAATTGTTTGAAGCCTTTCGGTCGGCAGAAGTTCCTTTTCAGGTGGTGGCTTGCATTGGTTTTCAGGAAGAATGGCAATCGCATTTGGAAACCGAACAACCGGCTTTTGAAATCGATTGGAAAAGAAATGAGCCGTTAGAACAATTGCTCAATCAATTGTTTGAGGAATATCCAAGCGAAAACTCGCTTCGCTACGTTCCGCCTTTCGAGAAAATAACAGTTGGCGAGCAGGAAAATCCGCTAAAAAAAGCCACAGAACTTTTACAACTGCCCAATCAGGAAGTATTGGTTTACTGGTTGCGCTATGCGGTGGTGGTGCAATTGCATTTATTCGATTTGCAAAAACTGCCTGAGGATACTGTATTTACCTTTTGGCACGGCGATGTGGTGATTTTTCCGCAAGATTTAAATTGGTTGATTGTCTATTCTTTGGAAGAAGAATGGTATGCCGGAAAGAAATAAATTGGCTGCCGAAAGATTATTTTTAAATTCGTGATGAACAAATATTTAGTCAAAAAAACATGAAAAACTTCACCTGTTTATTTTTTATCGGTGTTTTATTGAGCATAAATACGGTAAAAGCGCAAAATAAGGCGGAAACTTTAAATTGGTTGCGCAGCCATATAGATACGGTAACGGTGCATGATATGGATAGTATTTTGCCTTACAAAATGTCCAAAATCTATACTTTTTACGACGATGCTTTTGTGGTAAAAACTGTGAAAGACTTTTATAAAAATCCTGACGTGAACGATGATACGCCTGTTTTTAGCAAGATTTTTTACAAAGACCTTTTCACCACCAGCGACAGCAATATCGAAAATGATATGCAAAAAGACGAAAAAGAAGGGAAAACATTTGTCTATACCGTTTTTGCAGAACGTGTGTACAGCATTTTTGGAAACGAAGAAGCTCCGCTTTCTTTCTGGCGGACATTTAACGAACCTATGGGACTCGACTTGTATTTGTCGCAAGAACAACCTTTGAGCATTGAAATTGTCCGAAATCTGTATCAGCTTGCAACTTTAGAAGGAGCCAAAGAAATCCCCAAAGATTTGTTTTCTGATAAGGAAGACGAATATTGATTTTTGGGGGAATAATTAGTTCGAAAATTAATAGAAATTTTTATTTTTTCCATGAAAAACGTATATTGTACTGCAAATAAAAACTTTATATTTCTCACCTAAAACTAATGTTATGAAAAAAAGCTTTCTACTTCTGATGTTGTTTATCGGCACATTTTCTTTTTCTCAAATACGATTTGAAAAAGGATATTTCATTACCAACTCCGATGAAAGAGTTGAATGTTTGATTAGAAATATGGATTGGAAAAGCTCTCCCGATTCCTTTGAATACAAAATAAATGAAGAGGATGAAGCTCTAATAAACGACTTGAAAGATCTTAAATTATTCGAAATTTACGATCAGGTAAAATACGTACGCAGCGATGTAAAACTCGATCAATCGAGCAGCAATTTAAACCTAATAAGCTCCAGCAGAGAGCCCGATTTTACAGACCGACAATTATTTCTAAAAGAATTAATCTCTGGAAATGTTAGTTTATATGAATATACCGATGGTAATCTAACACGCTTTTTTTACCAAACAAAAGATGGAAATATCGAACCTCTAATTTATAAAATTTACGAATCGGAAGGCGGAAAAATAGCATATAATGAAGATTATAAAAAACAATTGGAAGATATCTTGGTGTGCTCTTCAATCAGTCCTCGGGAAATAAATAGAGTTGAGTATAAAGAAAACCCCTTAACAGATTTATTTGTAAAATACTACCAATGTTCTGATGCAAATTATGAAGAAATATCAGTAGTACGAAAGAAAGGAAAATTCAACTTATACCTTCGTCCACGCATTAGCTCTTCTTCTGCAGAATTTGAAAACGAACCTGCAAACAACCAATATTACGATATGGGCAACAAAATAGGCTTCGGTTTGGGAGTAGAAATGGAATATATATTGCCTTTTAACAAAAATAAATGGGCAATTTTGGCAGAACCTACCTATCAATATTATAAATCCAAAAAAACCGTTGATTCCGATGGTGTAGTTGGAGGAAAACATATTACCGATGTTAACTACCAATCCATAGAAATTCCCATTGGCATTAGACACTACATGTTTATAAATGACCAATCGAAATTATTCATTAACTTACAATATGTTTTTGATTTAGCTATGGACTCAAAAATAGAATTTAAGCGTAAAGATGATTCTATCTTGAATTCTTTGGATATAAAAGCCAAACCAAATATTGCAATAGGATTTGGATATAATTATAACAATAAATACAGTATTGAAGCAAGATTTTTTACCAACAGAGATTTAACGGCCGATTATGCCGCTTGGATATCCAAATATAAAACCATATCCTTAATTTTTGCTTATAACATTTTTTAAATAAAAATTTGACTTCGGAATATGGATTAAAAAATCATATCTCACATAAAATCATGGCAACCCCCTGCAAACATAAAATCCTAATCTTTTTATGCTTGCAAGGGTTTCGCTTGTAAATGGACTTTTTTGCAAAGTGCTCAACCTTCTTCCTCGGCACATGAGAACAGCTTTGCAAAATTGCGTTTTGCTGATGTTGACCATAAGCAAGAAAAAAACGAAGTAAAAAAAGGGGAAAATATTTTTATTTGCACAAATAAATTTTAATTTTGTAAAAGCATTTTTTAATAAAATTAAAATTGAATTTAAAAATACCCAACATTTGCCCAAGCTGCGAAAGTCGGCTTAAAGTATCGGAATTGGTTTGCGATGAATGTCAGACCAAAGTTTCCGGAAGTTTTCCATTGCCTGTTTTCATGCAATTATCGCCCAAAGAACAAGAGTTTGTATTGCAATTCTTTTTGCACAGCGGTAGCTTGAAAGAAATGGCGAAACAAGTTGGCGTGAGCTACCCCACGCTCCGTAACCAATTAGACGATATGATAGAAAAAACCATCCAACTCAAAAAACAATATGACGATGAAAATAATTAAGCTCCTGCTCAATCCGTTTAAATGGCTACAGGAACGCACTTTATTGATTATCGGTTTAATAGGTTTTGTACTCAGTATTTGTATTTCCCATTTTTGCGATGTTGAATTTCAGGTTTTACGCATGAATCCGTTAAACGAAGTAACGATTGGGAAAGCCTTGTTCAATCAATTTTTGATAACTGCTGTTTTGTCTTTATTCTTTTTTGTTGCAGGAAAAATCGTCAATAAAAAAACACGGTTTGTGGATATTTTCAATACCGTTATCATTGGTTTTATTCCGTTTTATCTTATTGGATTACAAAATATTAATCACTTTCAAACCCGCGAAGTCGAAGCCATGAACCAAGCGATGCTCGAAGGAGGAATATACGCTGCTATGCCATCGGCTTTGTTTATTATCATTTCCCTTATCTCGTTGCCGATTATTGTGTATTATATTTATCTGTTTGTAACCGGTTTTAAAACAGCTACGCATAGCAAAAAAGCGATTCATTATGTCGCATTTACCTTAGCTTTGATTATTGCCGACCTGGTCGCTTCTTATACCATTAACTCTTTAAATTTTTAACGATGAAAAACATTTTTATTATTCTTGGCGTATTATTTAGCTTTTCGGCGTTTGCCCAATCTTTTGAAGTAAAAGAAATTCAAGTGTCCGAACAACTTATCGGCGATTTGTATGATTCGCCCAACAACGAAACCGTTATTTTATTGATTGCAGGTTCGGGCCCCACAGACCGCAATGGAAATTCGCTGGGAATGGCAGCTAATAATTCCTTGAAATTTTTGGCGGAAGGTTTGGCTGAAAACAATTACGATGTATTTACTTACGACAAACAAGTAGTTTATTTGCTCAAAAATCAAAAAGAACTTCCTACATTGGATTTTCAATACGGAATTGATGATGCACAAACGATTGTCAATTATCTTAAAAACGATTTGAAATATAAAAATATCATCATCGCCGGACATAGCGAAGGTTCATTAATCGGAATGTATGTTGCTCAAAAAAATGTTGATGCTTTTATTTCTTTGGCAGGTTCCGGCAGTCCGATTGATGAAATTCTGCGAGAGCAAATCAACAAACAAGCACCTATGCTGAATGAGGCAAACGATAAAATTTTAACCGAACTAAAAGCCGGAAATATCGTCAAAGACGTTCATCCGATGCTAAAAGCGTTGTATATGGAACACAACCAACCCTATTTGATTGATTGGATGCAGAGAAATCCACAAACGGAAATAGCAAAATTGAGCATCCCGATTTTAATTATCAACGGCTCAAAAGACTTACAAGTTGAGCCTAAAGAAGCGGAATTATTGCACAAAGCCAATCCTAATTCAACCGTGGTTATCATTGAAAATATGAACCATATTTTTAAAGAAATCAAAAAAGACGAAGAAAATTTGGCTTCATACAATAACCCGAATTTACCTGTTCAAAAAGATTTAATCACAACGATTGTGAGCTTTTTAAAGGAAATCAAACAATAAATAATAAAAGATTTTTTACGGACAGCATTAAGTTAGAAAAAAAGAAAAATCCTTATTTTCAAAATATATTCCTGAAATTTATGTTTTAAAAAATTGAATAAATGAAAAGATCAGACATTCAAAAACTTCCCGAATATTACGACTACTACATCGAATTAAACGATGACATAGAACTTTCCGAAGCTTTCGACAAAGGTTTGCAACAAATCGATAATCTCAATATCGAGCAATTGCACAAAATCGGTTTAAAATCCTATGCAGAAGGAAAATGGTCGGTAAATAAAATCCTTCAACATCTTATCGATTGGGAGCGCATTTGGTGTTACCGCACCCTAATTAATGCACGCCAGGAAGGAAATATCCCCGAAGGATTGGATCACGATCTTATGGCAAGCCATTCGAATGCAGATGATTTATCTGTGGAGCAACTTCTTTCGGAATTTCGCGCGGTGCGACAAGCTACCAAAGCTCTGTTCAATTCGTTCGATAATCGGCTTTTAACTTTAAATTGCAAATTCTCCAAATCCGAAATGTCGGTTTTAGCTATGGGATTCAACATTATAGGACACCAAATTCATCATTTCAATATTATAAAGGAAAAGTATTTTCCGCTGGCAAGTGAGAAAGAGTAATTAGTCAATAAAAAAACAAATTCTTATCCAGAATTATCTTCAATTTTGCGAGTAATTTTCACTTTTTTCTACTTTTAGAAACTCTATTTCCATTTTGGCTCAAGTTTTGCAAATTAAAAATGTAAAACAATAAAAATCGATAAAATGAAACGATTACAAGTAGCATTCCTTTTAAGTATCGGAATTTTAAGCATAAATAGTTGCGCAATGAGAACAAACCCACAAACAAGTGTAGAAGAACAACAGGAACTTGAAGTTACGGGAGAAATAACAGCTATCGAAAACGGAACCGATGGTTATACAGCCACTCTCGAAGATTCTGCGGGAAAAATCTATTATACAACCATCAGCATTGTGAATTTATCAAAACACGGCAGCCAATATAAATCTCATAAAACAGGAGATAAAATCACCGTTAAAGGTCCTATCTGGAAAGACACCGAAGGAAATATTCACATAACTGCATATCAACTAAGTCAAGTGGATTAAGCCTCGTCATTTTACATCTAAATTAGAAAAAATATGAAAACGCTAAAACAAACGGGACTGTTGATATTAAGTGCCTTATTCATAGCTTCTTGCGCTCCACGGCTAAAACCCAACGGAAATCATGGACTTCCCCCCGGACAAGTGAAGAAAATAACAGGTGCAAAATCGGCTAAACATTATGCTCCCGGACAAGTAAAAAAGAGAAAAGATCATCCCCAAAAACAATGGAATAATCACTAAAAATTATTTTTTTACCTTTAAATTTTTAAAAAAATAAAATCATAATGAATTAAAAATTAATGACATATAGTTGAAAAAATCTTTTATGACGACCTATATTTCCATTTTAAGAGGCATTAATGTAAGCGGGCAAAAAATCATCAAAATGTCCGATTTGAAAGAGATGTACCGGAATTTAAACTTCGAGAACATTAAGACCTATGTCCAAAGCGGAAATGTTATTTTCTCATCAAAAAACAAAAATCCGAAAGAACTGGAAAAAATTATTTCCACAAAAATAAACTCCGAATTTGGGTTTGAAGTTCCCGTGATGGTTCTAAATTCAGAAACTTTGAAAACCATTATCGAAAACAATCCTTTTTCCAAAGATTCTACAAAAGACAATGCTTTTTTTCATGTTACTTTTTTGGCAGAAAAGCCTGCTACAATAGACAAGGAAAGCATTTTGGAGAAAAAACACGCCCACGAAGAAATAGCATTTACCCCGAACGCCATTTATCTCTATTGCCCGAATGGATACGGAAAAACCAAACTTAACAACAATTTTTTGGAAAATAAATTAAAGGTAAAAGCCACCACCCGAAATTGGAAAACCACCCAACAGCTTTTAAAATTAGCGTTGGAGAAATAACTCCGAAAAAACGAAAATCTAAAAATTATCTGTACCCGAAATTCTTCAAATCGCGGTCGTTTTTACGCCAATCTTTTTTCACTTTTACAAAAAGACTCAAGTGAATTTTTTTACCGAAAAACTTTTCCAAATCGTGGCGCGCCTGCATTCCTATTTTCTTTATCGCTTCGCCTTTATGGCCGATAATTATTCCTTTTTGGCTGTCGCGCTCCACAAAAATTACGCTGTCGATTACAATCGCATTTTCTTTTTCTTTAAATCTTTCGGTAATTACTTCCACCGCGTAGGGAATTTCCTGATCGAAGTTGAGCAGGATTTTCTCGCGAATGCTTTCGTTTACAAAAAAACGCTCCGATTTATCCGTAAATTGATCTTTATCAAAATAAGCAGGATGTTCGGGCATTAGCGCCTTCAATTTGGGTAAAATATATTCCGTATTATAAGCATTTAAAGCCGAAATGGGTAAAATTTCCGCTTTGGGAATTTTGGCGTGCCACTGCTCTACCAAAGTTTCCAAATCTTCTTGGTTGGTAAGATCTACTTTGTTTAAAAGAATTAAAACCGGAACGGGAATTTTGTTCAGTTTATCGATTAAAAACTCCGAAGCTTCCTTTTTATCGGTTACATCTATAATGAACAAAAAAACATCGGCATCTTGCAGGCTGTCTTTCACAAAATCCATCATTTTTTCCTGAAGTCCGTATTTAGGATTTAAAACGCCCGGCGTATCGGAAAAAACGATTTGTAAATCCTCTTCATTATAAATTCCATAAATTCTGTGGCGAGTGGTTTGCGCTTTCTGCGTTACAATCGCCAACTTCTCTCCCATCAATTGGTTGAGCAATGTGGATTTCCCCGCATTGGGTTTTCCCACTATATTTACAAATCCTGCTTTGTGCATATTTTAGAATTAGACATTTACCTTCTTATCGGCAAATTTATAAATAAAAAACGGTTTCATTTCTTAAAAACCAAAGGTAAAATCTCCGATGGATTTAAAGCATATTTCTTCTGCTCCTCAGGTGAAAATTTTTGAGAATAAAAATTAATTTCCGTAGTAAATCCCGCTTGCTGCAACCTCGAAAAATAATCCATTCCATACCATCTTACATGATCGTACTGCCCGAAATGCTTTTGGCGTTCTTTGGGATCGGTAATGGAAAAATCTTCGTAAGTGGTTTCCATTTTATTTTTCAGCGGAATCTGGAAAATTCCCCAACCTCCTTTTTTCATTACGCGGTAAAGTTCTGCCATTGCTTTCCTGTCGTCTTCAATGTGCTCCAAAACGTGGTTGCAAAATATAACATCGAAAGATTCGTCCGGAAATGGAAGGTTTAAAATATCCGCTTTTACATCTACAATAGGTGAATATAAATCTGCTGTGATGTAATTCAGGTTTTTTAATCTTTTAAATTTTTTAAAAAAAGCTTGTTCAGGCGCGATATGCAATACCTTATATTGCTTTTGAAAAAAATCGGTTTCTCTTTTTAAATAAAGCCACATTTGGCGATGTCTTTCCAAAGAAAGAGTTCCCGGAGAAAGAACATTTTCCCGCTGAGAACCATAACCATAAGGCAAAAATTTACGATAAGATTTTCCGTTGATAGGATCGGTAAAATTGTTTCCTTTGTAATATAATTCCAAAAAAGGTCTTGCAACTCTGCTCAATTGGATGAGTAGCGGACGAGGAACTTTATTTAAAATAAACTTTGTAAATCCCATTTACCATTCCATTTGGAAGGGAGCTTCTTCGTTGGATTCTATTCCCAAAGCATCGTAAATATATTGGAAAGTAGATAATAAAACGGGCTTTCCGTTTACTACAGCCACATCGTGCTCGAAATGAGCCGATGGTTTTTTATCTCGTGTAGTTACCGTCCAGCCATCGCTATGAAAATCTACTTTTTCAGTTCCCATATTAATCATGGGTTCAATAGCCAAAACCAAACCTTCTTTTATCACTTTTCCGGAACCTTTTCTGCCGTAATTCGGAACTTGAGGATCTTCGTGCATTTGGCGCCCTACTCCATGTCCTACTAATTCTCTTACCACGCCGTAGCCGTGTTTTTCGGCATGTGCCTGAATTGCCGCAGAAATATCGCCAATTCGATTACCGCGAGTACATTGTGCAATTCCTTTATAAAGGGATTCTTTGGTAATTCGTAAAAGTTTTTTGGTTTCTTCTGCCACTTCACCTACTTCAAAGGTGTAAGCGTGATCGCCCACATAACCATTTAAAACCGTACCGCAATCTACAGAAATAATATCTCCGTCTTTCAGTGGCTGGTCTGTAGGAAATCCATGAACTACCTGCTCATTGGGCGACATACACAAAGAATTGGGAAAACCACCATATCCTAAAAAGGCAGGCTCGGCGCCGTGATCTTTTATAAAATCATAAGCCAATTGATCTAAATATTTGGTGGTAACTCCGGGTTTTATCTCTTTTGCCAGCATTCCCAATGTTTTGGAAACCAATTGTGCGGCTTCGTGTAACAAGTGAATTTCTTCTATGGATTTTAAATGTATCATATTTTTATATTGGATTGATTTTGATAAAAGTTTTTTATTTTACCAAAACAAACCTTTCTTTTTAGATTTTTTAATTTTTGAATAAGGGAGTACTTCGCGACCTTCTACCCTAAATTCAATTCTCTCTTTTATAATATTGTAAATTTCGCCCCAACCGGGAAAACCTCCCAAATTGCGATCGTCGATAAACCAATCGGCATCTATTTTTCTACTTTGTGTGGCAGAATCGAAAACCTCGCCTTCAAAACTGGAATTTACAGCGTAAAATTCCAATCCGTTTTTTTTGCAAAAATCCACAGCTTCCTGCAATCTTTCTCCGTGTCTATAAGTCCAAAGTATCAAGCGATAACCTTCTGATTTAAGTTTTAATAAAGTTTCAAAAGCGAAAATTTTAGGCGCACCTATTCCGGGATAAGCATCTTCCACAATAGTTCCGTCAAAATCGACTGCAATCTTTTTACTCTCCATTAATTTTATATTTTCGGGCAAAGATACTGATTTTTGACTTTATTTCTGATTCCCAACCAATTGTTTCAGCATCCAGATATTACATCCCGAATGTCCTGAATTTCCAAGAGGTTGAGACAAATGTTTAAATCCTTGCTTTTCGTAAATAGATACCGCTTTTGCGAAGGCAGGAAGACTTTCGATATACATTTGTCGGTATCCTAATTCTGCAGATTTTTCATAACATTTTTGCATCAGTATTTTACCCAAACCTTTTCCTCTTAATTCATTGGAAATATAAAATTTCACCAACTCGCAAGTGTCTTTCGGCAAACCTTCTGTGGGAAATATTCCGCAGCTTCCTACAATTTTATTTCCTTTTTTTGCTACATAAAATACGGAACGAGGTTCTTCAAAAACCTTACTGAGGCAATCGGTAGTAGGATCTTCATAAACCGTTCCGGCGGCGGGAGCTCCATATTCCTCGAAGACTTCCCGAATCATTTTGGCTACAGAAGGGTTGTCTTTTTCCGAAATTTCTGTTATTTGATATTCTTCCATTTGATTTTTAAGATATCAGAATTTCACCACTCATTTCTCGAGGAATGTTTATGCCCATAGCAGTTAGAATGGTAGGCGCTACATCTCCCAATTTTCCGTCTTTTACACTCCATTCCTTTTCTTTATCCATTACGATGAAAGGAACTAAATTCGTGGTATGTTGGGTATTGGGCGTACCATCGGGATTTATCATTATATCCGAATTTCCGTGATCTGCCAAAATGAAAACCGTATAGCCGTGTTCATATGCCATAGTAGCAACTTTTTGTATGCAGGAATCTACCGTTTCGGCGGCTTTTACAGCGGCTTCAAATACTCCTGTATGACCTACCATATCGGTATTGGCAAAGTTTAAACATATAAAATCTGCAGTTTCATTTTCCAACTCGGGAAGAATGGCAGCGGTAATTTCATGAGCCGACATTTCGGGTTTAAAATCGTAAGTAGGAACATCTTTCGGGCTGGGACAAAGAATTCTTTTTTCTCCTTTAAATTCTTCTTCTCTCCCTCCTGAAAAGAAAAAAGTTACGTGTGGATATTTTTCGGTTTCTGCAATTCTGATTTGCTTTAAACCGTTGGCTTCGATAACTTCTCCCATGGTTTTAGAAAGCGTTTCTTCTTCATATACTACTTTCACGTTTTTGTAAGCATCGTCGTAGTTGGTCATGGTAACGTAATAAAGAGGTAATTTGTGCATTCCGAAATCGGGAAAATCCTCTTGTGTAAGCACTGTGCTGATTTGGCGCCCTCTGTCGGTACGGAAATTAAAACAAAAAACCACATCTTCATCTTGAATTTTGGCTACCGGATGTCCGTTTTCCATCATCACAATGGGCTTAATGAATTCGTCGGTTATTCCTTCTTCATAAGATTTTTCGATGGCTACAACCGCATTTTCGGTAGAATATCCAATGCCATTAACCAAAGCATCATAAGCCAGCTTTACACGCTCCCAGCGCTTATCCCGATCCATAGCATAATAACGCCCGACAATGCTGGCTAATTTTCCGACTTTTAAATCCATATAATTTATAATGTCGGTGATAAATCCTTTCCCCGAATGAGGATCGCAATCTCTACCATCGGTAAAAGCATGAACGTAAACTTCCTTTAAACCTAAATCATAGGCTGCTTCTATAAGGCCTTTTAAATGATTGATATGAGAGTGAACTCCTCCATCTGAAACCAAACCTATAAAATGAACCGGGCGATGATGATCTTTTGCATATTGAAAAGCGGCTGCCACTTCCGGACGCTGACCTAAAGTTTTTTCTTCTACTGCTTTATTTAGTTTTACTAAATTTTGATACACCACTCTTCCGGCACCTAAATTCATGTGTCCCACTTCGGAATTTCCCATTTGTCCTTCGGGAAGTCCAACTGCCAAACCACTAGCTTGCAATTTGGCATGAGGATATTTTTTTAAAGCTTCATCCATAAACGGAGTTTGGGCTTGAGCTATGGCAGAAACTTTATTATCTGTACCCAATCCCCAACCATCCAAGATGGCTAATATTGCTTTTTTCGACATAATTGTATTTCTTTTATTTTGTACAAAGTTACAAAACGGCACATAGAATACGATAAATACACTGCCTTATCTTAGGGTTATTTTGTAAAAGTTTTGCTAAATTTGTTAGAACAGTATTTAAAAAATGGATTTACGAGATCAATTAAAAAACTTATTCCCCAATCATATAGAACAAGACTTTGAACTTCCGAAAGAGGAATTTAAACAAGATACACCTTTAATTTGTAAATACGAAAAGAAAGGAAGAAACGGAAAACCTGTAACCATTATCGAAGGTTATGAAGGCGAAGAAGATTCTTTGAAAGAATTATCCAAAAAAATAAAGAAAACGCTGGGAATTGGAGGTTCGGAGAAAGACGGAAAAATTATAATTCAGGGAGATAACAGAGATAAAATAATGGAAATCCTCCACAAAATGGGCTTTAAAACGAAAAGAGTAGGTGGATAATTTTCATTTAAACAACTAAAAAAATCATTAATTTTATGAACAATAAATTAGCAGCATCCGAATTGGTGCTCAATGACGACGGCAGTGTATATCACTTAAATCTTTTACCAAATGAAATTGCCGAAAAAATAATATTGGTGGGCGATCCGGACAGAGTTCCCCGAGTTTCGAAATATTTCGACACCATTGAAGTAAAGAAAAACAAAAGAGAATTTTACACCCACACAGGAACCCTGCGCGGAGAAAGAATTACAGTAATGTCCACCGGCATCGGAACGGAAAATATCGACATCGTGATGAACGAACTCGATGCTTTGGTAAATATAGATTTAAACAAAAAAGAAATCAAAAAAGACCATACTTCGCTTCGCCTTTTCCGAATCGGAACTTGCGGAAGTGTGAATCCCGAAGTAGAAGTGGATAGCATGATGGTTTCCAAAAACGTGGTAGGACTCGATGGACTACTTCGTTTTTATCGGGATTATCAATTTGAAAATGATTTCTCCAGAGAATTTTTAAAGAAATTCCCTTACGAAAATATAAAAGGAATGTTGTATTTTTCGGAATGGTCGGAGGAAAATTCGGATTATTTTAAAGATGCCAAATACATTGGAAATACAGCCACATTTCCCGGTTTTTACGCTCCACAAGGTCGCCAGCTAAGATTAAATGCAATAGACGATCAATTTTTGGAAACCTTAAACGAATTGGGCGTAACCAATTTCGAAATGGAAACTTCCGCCATCTATGGTTTATCAAAACTTTTGGGACACCACCCTACTACTATCACGGCTATTATTGCCAACAGAAGACGAGGAGAATTTTCCGCCGATCACCACAAAACGGAAAAAAATATGATAGAATGGGTTTTAGAAAGAATAATTAAATAATTTGAAATCGATGAAAACAAGTCATAAAATCATCCTGAGCCTTCTTATTATTGCAGTGGCTTTTTATTCTTTTACGCGTGGTGTGGACAATAAAATCCACGACTTTTCCACCGGATTGGTTTGCGGATTAGGAATTGGAATGCTGTTTAAACAATTACAAAGCTTTAACCAAAGAAAAAAGAAATTAAATAATTCTTAAAAATTCTGTTTCTTTCGAAACAGAAAATTAATTGTAAAACCACTAAAATAAATGTAAAATGGGACAAATTGTAAAAATAAAATCGATAGAAGAACTAACGCACGATGTTTTAAAAATCGTTGCCGAAAAACCTCAAGGCTTGGAATTTATTCCCGGACAAGCGGTAGATGTTTCCATCAATAAAGGAGGATGGGAAAAGGAAATCAGGCCTTTTACTTTCACCTCTCAACCTGAGGACGATGAAATTGAATTCAACATTAAAACCTACACCGACCACAGCGGAGTAACCAACGAACTGAGAACCCTAAAAGCCGGCGACGAGCTTATTATCGGCGAAGTTTTCGGGTACATCAATTACAGAGGCGAAGGCACTTTTATTGCAGGCGGCGCAGGTTTTACGCCTTTTATTTCCATCTTGAAAATGTTGGATAAAAAGCACGAAATCGGGAACAACAGATTAATTTACGCCAACAAAACCCGAAAAGATATCATCCGCGAAGAAGAATTTAAACAAATCTTGGGAGATAAATTTGTAAACATTCTTTCTGAAGAAGAAGCGCAAGGCTACCAACACGGATATGTTTCCCCCGAATTAATAAAAGAAAACTACGACGGCGAAGGAAAATACGTTTATATCTGCGGACCAAAACCTATGCAGGAAGCTTTAAAAAAGCAATTAAAAGAAATCGGCGTTGCAGACGAATTCATTATTTATGAAAAATAAAAATGTCTTTTTTTGAAATAAATAACCTAAAATTTAAAATCTCAAATAACTTTTCTATTTGAGATTTTTTGTTTTTATCGCGCTCCGAAATTTATATTTTTTTATAAATCAACCATTTATAAAATAGAAAAATTAATGTAATTTTATCTAATGAAAAAAGCGCTTTTTTTAACTTTATTTATGGCTGTAACTACTATTCAATCTCAAGTTTCGATTATTATCAATTCCTTACCCGAAGATACGCCACCTTCCACCACCTTGTATTTAGCTTCCTCGCTCAACCAATGGAATGCAAAAGACGAGAATTCAAAATTTAAATTAAATTCCGATGGGAAATACGAAATAAATCTTCCTGTGCAAAGCGATAATAATATAGAATTTAAAATCACCACCGGAAATTGGGAGGTTGCAGAAGCCGACGCAGAAGGAAATCCCACAGAAAATCATAAAGCAGATTTAAACTCTCCGAAGAAAATAGAAATTAACATCGAAAAATGGACTTCCAAAAAAGAGAAAGAGCATACTTTAACCGGAAATGTGAAAATTTTAAATCCACATTTTACAATTCCACAACTTCGCACCACGCGAAGAATTTGGATTTATCTTCCACCCGATTACAAAACTTCAGGAAAAAGATATCCGGTAATTTATATGCACGACGGGCAAAATTTATTCGACAATGCCACCAGTTTTTCCGGAGAATGGGGCGTGGACGAAACCATGCAGAAATTTGCTCAAGCTCACCAATTTTCGGCTATTATCATAGGAATTGATAATGGCGGCGATGAACGATTAAATGAATATTCGCCTTGGACCAATGATAAATACAAAAAAGGAGGAAAAGGAAATCTTTATCTGGAATTTCTGGTAAAAACCCTGAAACCCTTTATAGATAAAACTTTCCGCACTTTGCCGCAAGCCAAAAATACGGCATTAATCGGCAGTTCTATGGGCGGACTTATTTCATTTTATGGAGGGATAAAATATCCCAATGTTTTGGGGAAAATAGGAGTTTTTAGTCCGGCTTTTTGGTTTTCGGATAGTGATTTAAAATCTTATTTAAATAAAGAACACAGCGGATTAAAACGATCCAAATTCTACTTTGTAGCCGGCGCTCACGAAGGCGATCAAATGCCTCAGGAAATAGCTTCGGTGGAAAAATTAATCCAACATTACGTTCCCGAAAAAAACATTTTTACCAAAATAGATGAAGACGGAACTCACTCCGAAGGTTATTGGAATCGGGAATTTGGAAATGCCGTTCTGTGGTTGTTTGGGAAATCTAAATAATTTAAAAACAAAGAAATTATTAATCGAAGTTGTTGGGGTAATCTTTTTTCATTTCTTCTATTTGCCTCAAAACTTTTTCCTTTAAAGATTCTTGATATTTTGCCATTTTATTGGAAATTTCAACATCGGAACTTCCCATAATTTTTGCGGCTAAAATTCCTGCGTTTTTTGCACCGTTCAAAGCAACTGTTGCCACAGGAATTCCTGCGGGCATTTGCAAAATAGACAATACAGAATCCCAGCCATCAATAGAATTACTGGAATGAATGGGCACGCCAATTACAGGAAGTGTAGTGCAACTTGCCACCATTCCGGGAAGATGGGCGGCGCCGCCGGCGCCGGCAATAATAACTTTTAATCCTCGCTTTTGCGCTGTTTTAGCATATTCGAACATGCGCTCGGGAGTGCGATGTGCAGAAACTACCGTAACTTCATACGGAATTCCGAATTCCTTTAATATTTCGACTGCCTGCTGCATTATTGGCAAATCGCTTTTGCTTCCCATAATGATTCCTACCATGCTTCTATTTTTTGAAAATAAAATAATTTTCCGTTGTAAATATACACAAACCCAACGGATTTAAACAATTCTATTATTTCGAAATTACCCGAACCATTGATTTTACCTTTATCAATTTCTCCAATAATTCTTCATGAGAATCTGCCAACAAATTGATATGTCCCATTTTTCTTCCCGGGCGAGTTTCAGTTTTTCCGTAAAGATGTACATAAGTTTTGGGCAATTTTAAAACTTCATCCAAACCTTCATACTTTACTTTTCCCTGATAACTTTCTGCGCCAACCAAATTGAGCATTCCGCTATAAGAAACGATATCCACATCTGCCAAAGGTAAGTTTTTCACCACGCGATACATCTGCTCAAATTGCGAATTGAAGTTCCCTTCCTGACTTTGGTGGCCGCTGTTATGCAATCTGGGTGCAGTTTCGTTTACCCAGATTTTTCCTTGTTTGTCCAAAAACAATTCAATGGCGAAAAGTCCCGGAGAATTTACCGCATTTAGGAATTTCTGTGTAATATCGTCAATTTGTTTTTGTACATTTTCATCGATATTAGCTGGGCAAATATTAAAATCTAAAAGATTAAGCTCAGGATCTGCCACCATTTCCGTAACCGGAAAGTTTTTGGTTTCGCCCGCTTCATTTCTTGCGACAATAATCGAAAGTTCTTTTTCTATATCCACCAAATCCTCTACCAAAGAAGGCTTGTCCCAAAAAGCATTCATTTCTTCTTCATTCAAAATTACCTGAACGCCTCTTCCATCGTAACCGCCCTGATTCATTTTCTGAACAAAAGGTGGTTTTCTCTCTAAATCTTTTTGTCCATTCCACAAAGCCTGAAAATCGGGACTCGGAATTTCGTGTTTTTTGTAAAATTCCTTTTGAAGAATTTTTTGCTGAATCATCTTTATAACTTCAGGTTGAGGAACTATTTTTATTCCCTGCTTTTGCAATTCAAAAAGTGCATCTACATTTACGGCCTCAATCTCGATGGTTACTACATCTTTGTCTTTTCCGAAATCGAGAACACTTTGATAATCTTTGAAATCTCCTTGTGTAAAATAAGAAATATTGCGACATGGCGCATCTTCCGCCGGATCTAAAGTATAAATTTCATCGTCGTATTTCAAAGCATTTTGAATTAACATTCTTCCGAGTTGTCCTCCTCCTAAAATTCCTATTTTCATGATTCTTATTTTTGTTTTATTTAAAATTTCATCTCATCTTTTACTATTCTTCCGTTTTGAGAAAGCGGCAAAAGCTCATTTTCAATAAAATATTTGATTTGTTGAACTTCTTTTATATTCGGAAAAAGCAAATGAACATTCGCTCCTGCATCCAAAGTAAAAAACAAAGGTAAACCGGTTTCTTTTCTGAAATTCCAAATTTTATGTATTGCTTCCAAAGTTCCCGATTTCATCAGAATAAAAGCCGGATGACTTACCATCATCATTGCATGCAAAGTAAGTGCTTCGTGTTCTGTAAGTTGGATAAAAGCTTCCAAATCACCTTCTTTTAAAATCTTTTTGAGCGATTTGAAATTCTCACGCGCTTCCTGAAATCTCCTTTTTGCATAAGGATTATTGTCCATCAATTGATGCCCCACGGTAGAAGAAACTTGCTTTTCTCCTTCGTGAATGAGCAAAACCCAATCGTTAAAATCCTTGAAAACAGGATGAATTTCGTCTTTGGGATAAGGAATTGCAAATAAATCCGAGGTTCCTTTTAAATCTTCGGTTTCTCCCCAAACCACCAATCCATCATACAAACTTCTACAAGCACTTCCACTGCCAAGACGAGCTAAAAATGAAGCTTTCCGATTGTTATTTTCTTCTATTTTTCCCGAAAAAATTTCATCAAGTTCCATTAAACATTTAGACAGCACTCCAAAACCGGAAGCAGAACTGGCAATCCCCGAACTGTGCGGAAAAGTATTTTCCGTAGATAAAACATAACGCCCTTTCAAAATCCACGGTAAATAAGTTTCTATATTTCTAAAATATTTTTCGATTTTCTTGGAAAAATCCGGCTTTTCTATTCCGGAAAGAAATGTTTCTACTTGAAATGTTTCATTCGGGAAAAATTCTAATTCCGTATGTGTGCAACAATGGTTTAAAGTATAGCTAATACTGGGATTTGCCGGAATTTGATTTTCATATTTTCCCCAATATTTTATAATGGCAATATTGGAAGGACAACTTGCTTTTATTTTTCGTCTTTTTATTTTATAATCTTTGATTTCTTTAAATTCTAAATCCATGATTTTAATTTTTAAATCACCATTTTCATCTTGGAAATTTGGATCATTTCATTGAAATATAATTGCTGTAATATTTATTATTTATTTTTATCTTTTATATAATTTCCTAAATGAAAATCAATACTTTCGTCCACCGGAATAAAATCGAAGTTCAAAACCTTTTTTACCTTTTCATTGGATAATTTATGATTGGTGGTTACCGCATCGATATTTACTTTATTTACCATCTTTAAAGGCGGTATCAGAAATCCGAAAACATTAAAAATGCGTGCAAAATGCAAAAGGAAATCCGGTATAACTTTGGGGGAAGAACTTCCGAATCGATTTCTGATTTTTTGAGCAAAATCGCGATAAGTTTTGTTTCCCGAAACAGCAATAAATCGCTCTCCGAAAATATTGCGTTCCATTAATTCTATGCAAATTTTCGCCACATCGCGCACATCTACATAATTTGCTCCGCCGGAAAAGGTAAATTTATTTTTTTCAAAAGTTCTGAAAATCACACCGCTACTGCTGTTCCACCTTCCGCTGGCTAAAATCATGGCAGGCAAAACCACTGCAACATTCATTCCTTCGGCGGCGGCGCGCCAAACTTCTATTTCGGAAAAATGCTTGGATTTTGCATAAGCAGAATGTCGCAAAGCGGCTTTATAATGAGATTCTTCGTCGTATTTTCCTTCGGCATTTAATCCATCCAAAGTAGAAACAGAGCTGATAAAACAAAACTTCTTTACCGCCGAATTTTCACAAACGTAAAGCAGGTTTTTGGTTCCTTCGATATTGGTTTTATAAAGGCTTTTTCTGTCTTTGGGATTCATGCTCACCTTGGCAGCACAATGGTAAATTTCTTCCACTCCTTTCACCGCAGATTTCAGTGAATCTAAATCCTCGAAATCTATATTTACCCATTCTATTTTTTGAAAAAGTTCCTCGGCATTTTCAGTATAAAAAGAAAAAGAATGCTTTACTTCGTTCAGATCGCCGGAGGCTCGTTTGGTGGCGCGCACTTGCACTCCTTTTTTCAATAATTGTAAAACGATTACTCTTCCCAACAAACCTGTGGCGCCCGTAACTAAAACCATTTTTAAGAGTTTAAAAATTCCATTACCACTTTAAAAAACTCTTTTGGTTTTTCGGCGTGTATCCAATGTCCGGCTCCTTCAATTACCTTAATTCCTGCTTTTGGAAATTGTTGCTTAATCATAAATTGATCTTGTGGTAAAATGTAGTGGGATTTTCCTCCTGCAACGAATAAAGTTTGCCCTTCGAATACTCCGAATTTTATCGGTCGGGTAACGATATCTTCATAATTTTTGGTGAGCACAGGAAGGTTGAACCGCCATTGTAATTTTTTGTTTTTATCCCAATAAAGATTTTTTAATAAAAATTGGGCTGTGGATTCTTCAGGAACGTATTTTTTCAGTTCTCCTTCGGCTTCTTTTCGGCTTTTTAGCTCGTCCATATTGATGGAATTTAAACCTTTAAAAATCCCTTGATGATGCGGCGGATAAGCCTTTGGCCCCATATCGGCTACAATAAGTTTTTGTACTTTTTCCGAATGATCCAGCGCAAATTGCATCACCACTTTTCCGCCTAAGGAATGCCCAAGAATATCTGCTTTTTCTATTTTATAATATTGCATATAATTGAGTAAATCCTGAGACATGGCTGCGATACTCATCTCTTCGGAATGAAAACTTTTTCCGTGATTTCGCAAATCGATAAGGTGAACTTGCGTGGTTTCTTCTGCTTCTCTTGCGAAACCTCCCCAATTGTCGAGCATTCCAAACAATCCATGAAGCACCAACAATGGAACTCCCTCGTTTTTTTCTCCGTAAATTTTCGAATGTAAAATTTCCATCTTCTCTTTAACTTTCCTGCAATTTTATCTTTATTCTAATACTTTGCTAATCTCTTTCTATAAGATTGAATGGTGTTTTCCAATCCCAAATATAAAGCTTCCGAAATTAATGCATGCCCAATGGAAACCTCCAATAAATTGGGAATATGATCTGCAAAATATTTTAAATTATCTAAACTTAAATCGTGGCCGGCATTGATTCCCAAACCGTATTCGCCGGCTTTTTTTGCCGTTTCTAAATAAGGTTTTATCGCTTCTTCTTTATTGCTGAAATATTGTTTTGCATAAGCTTCCGTATAAAGCTCTATTCTGTCGGCACCTGTTTGTGCGGCATATTTTACCAATTCGGGATTGGGATCTAAAAAAATAGAAGTGCGAATTCCGGCTTCTTTAAATTGAGAAATAATTTCTTTGAGATATTCCAAATGTTTTTTTGTATCCCAACCTGCATTGGAGGTAATGGTATCCTCTCCATCGGGAACCAAAGTTACCTGATCTGGTTTTACATCCAATACCAAATCTATAAATGGACGCTTGGGGTTGCCTTCTATATTGAATTCGGTGGTTACAATAGGTTTTAAATCGTAAACATCTTTTTTGGTAATATGCCTTTCATCGGGGCGAGGATGAATGGTAATTCCCTGCGCTCCAAATTTTTGAGCATCTTTTGCGACTTGGGTTACACTGGGCACATTTCCCCCGCGGGCATTGCGAAGCGTGGCAATTTTATTGATATTTACACTAAGTTGAGTCATTTATGATCTTTAAAAGATTTTAATTAATTGTGGTGATTTGAAGAATTTCTAAATCGAATTCTCTTATTGCCGCGAACAAATGATCGAAAATATCTGCTTGAACTTTTTCGTATTCTGCTAATCGCGCATATTTGGAGAAACAATAAATTTCAAGTGGTAAACCTCCTTGGGGAGTTGGTTCCATTTGCCTAACCACAATAGTTTCCATTTGGTCTATTTGGGGATTGTTTTTTAAATAATTTAAAACGTATTGCCTAAATACTCCAAAATTCGTGAATTGCTCACTATTTAAAGTAACATCGGGGCGATTGACTTTTTGCCTTTCAGCTTGCAATTCTTTTTGCTTTTCGATGAGATAATCTGAAATTAAATTGATTTTGCTTAAACGCTTAAGATCTTCTTCTTCCAAAAACCGAAACGAATTGATATTAAATAAGATAGATCTTTTTATCCTACGTTTATTGCTGTCCGACATGGCTTGGTAATTCCTGATTTCTGTACTGAGCAAATCGTAAGTAGGAATCGTGGAAATCGTTTTATCGAAATTTTGAATTTTAGTAGTTAATAAACTGATATCCAAAACCATACCTTCCAAATCATATTTAGGAATTCCTATCCAATCGCCTACTTTTAAGGTTTTGGATGTTGCCACGTGAATTCCGGTAACAATTCCTAAGATGGTATCTCTAAATACCAATACCAAAATGGCGGTAATCGCTCCCAAACTTCCGATAATAGTGGTGGCATTGAGATCGAAAATTATACTAATCGCAATAAAGAAAAGAAGAGTTCCTCCCATTACTTTCAGGGTTTGCGAAATAGCTCTCAGCGCGATTAATTTATAATCTTCGTTTTTTAATTGATAATAAATTTGTAAAGATTTATAAAGTCTTAATGCAACACCTCCCACAACAATTACTTTCGCCACATTTACAACAACATCCAGAAAAGCCTTGGTTTTGGGATGCATTCCTTCATAAAAAATAGAATCCAAAGCAACAGAACACAACGTTAATGCTATAAAGTGTGCCAAATAAGCTCCAAATTTCGAACTGCGAAGTGCTTTAATGTACAGATATTTATCTCGCTTTAAAAGAATATAGATCAACCTGAGCATCATTTTTATCAGAAAAGAAACCAATAAAAAGAAACCTATCAGAAGCAGGATTTTACATATTACCTGAAGTATCCATGCATTGCTTCCGGGAGACATCTGCCGGATAAAGACATTAATTTGGTCGCTAATGTCCATCAAAAAATCTCGATAATTATTTGTATTATTCATGCTGTACAAAAGTAATAATTTATTCTCCATTTTTATAGAAATGATTACTTTTATAAAAATCAAAAAAATATGGACGAAAACTTGATAATACTCATAAGTTTTATCTTAATAATTATGGGATGGATAGGAACTCTTCTGCCTGTTTTGCCCGGATTGGTGCTAAGTTACGGTGGATTATTGTTGTATAAATTCGGGACTACCAACGACTTGTCCATAATATATATCTGGGTTTTTGGATTTTTGGTTTTGGCTGCTATTATTTTAGATTATGTTATTCCTGCCAAATTGAATCGTAAATATGGTGGCACACGCTGGGGAAGTATTGGTTCTGTTCTGGGTACTATTTTGGGTTTAATTTTCATTCCTATTCCTTTGGGATTTTTAATCGGAATGTTGGGCGGCGTTTTTATTGCAGAATTGCTCCACGATTATACGGATACCAAAAAAGCCTTCAATTCGGTAAAAGGAGCTTTTTTAGGATTTTTAATGGGTGCCGGATTCAATTTTATTGTCGCTTTTGCCATATTGATGGTGGTGATAATTAATTCGATTTAAATAAAAAAATCAATTCTTTTGCATGTTCTTCAACTTTAATTTTTAATTTTAGCCTTTAAATGTTAAAACACTTATGAGAAATTTCTTTTTACTTTTTATACTATTCATTTCGTTTCAGCAATGTGCTCTTCCACAAGAAACGGCAAATCAATCGGTACAAGCGTACAATAACGGACAAGGAAATAATGCTTTTATACTCAACACCAAAGAATCGCTGTATTTAAGTAATGTAGATTTAAAAATACGTTTTCTGGGCGTTACCCAAGATTCGCGTTGTCCCAAAGATGTGCAATGTGTTTGGCCCGGAAATGCGCGAATTAAATTACAAGTAAACGAGGAACTTTTCACTTTGGATACTCAGGATTTAAAATCCAATAATTACACAAAAAGCAAATCTGTAAATGGTTTTACTTACACTTTATTGCAACTTTATCCCGAGAAAACTTCCGATAAAGAAATCTCCGAATATGCTATTCGGCTAAAAATCGAAAAAGACAACTAATCCTAAATTTCGCTTCCCCAATCGATGGGCGATTTATTCACACTTTCTAAATAAGCATTTATTTTAGAAAAAGGTTTGCTTCCGAAAAAACCTTTGTGCACCGAAAACGGAGAAGGATGCGCAGAAGAAATAATATAATGTTTCGATACATCTATCAATTCGCTTTTTCTTTTGGCAAATGCGCCCCACAGCACAAATACAACATGTTCTTTATGATTGGAAATTTGTTCTATAATAAAATCTGTAAACTTTTCCCAGCCCAAATCCTTATGAGAATTGGGTTGGTGAGCTTCCACAGTTAAAGTAGCATTTAAAAGCAACACACCTTGTTTTGCCCAATCGTCTAATTCTTTATGTTTTCTTTTTATTCCTAAATCGTTTTCCAATTCCTGAAAAATATTTCGCAAAGAAGGCGGCGCCGAAACTTTTTCCGAAACCGAAAAACATAAACCATTGGCTTGCCCATAATTATGATAAGGATCTTGCCCTATAATAACCACTTTTATATCCTCGAAAGAAGTAAGTTCCAAAGCACGAAAAATCTGCTTTCGCGGAGGAAAACATTCTGTGGTTTTATATCGAAATTTCACCTGATTCCACAGATTTTGAAAATATTGAGAATTTTTAATCGGCGCTAAAACTTCAGTCCACGTCATAAAAAGATTTTTAAGATATAAAATGCAAATTACAGAAAATTTATTTTGACTTAAATCTTTAACTTTGCAAAGTGAACTTAACCAAAGACAATTTAAAGGAATTAGAATTTCCACAATTACTGGAAGAAATTGCACCTTATGCATATTCTCCTTTCACAGTGGAAAAAATAAGGCAATTGCGCCCGCAACCTTTTGAAATTGCCAAAAACAATTTGGCCAAAGTTTCGGAATATACAGCATCTTTCGAAAACGAAAATCCAATCCCCTTTCACGAATTTCAGGAAATTTCCAGCGAATTGAGAGTTATGTCCATAGAAGATTATCAGCTAAGCGCCGAATCTTTTGTGAAAATCAGAAATCTTTCCATGATGGTGGGACAATTGGTGGTTTACTTTCGCAAGTTTAAAGAATATTATCCCGCGCTGTACCAACAAACCGAAGAAATTCCTCTTACCAAAGCCATTATTTTAAGCATTAATGAAATTTTAAATCGCTACGGAGAAATAAAATCTACCGCTTCCGAAGAATTGGCAGAAATCCGAAAAGAAATTGCCCACGCCAGAAAAGCCATTCAGGACAATTTTAATCGAGCTTTATCTTCCTACGCACAATCGGATGTGTTGGATGACATTAAAGAATCTGTAATCGACGATCAACGCGTATTGGCAGTAAAATCAGGATTTAAAAAAAGAGTTTCCGGCAGATTTTTGGGAGTTTCCAAAACAGGTTCTATCACTTTTATTCAACCGGAAAGCGTTGTAAAACACCAATTTCTCCTTCGTGAAAAACAAGAAGATGAAAAAAAAGAAATCGCCCGAATTCTTAAAAAATTAACTGCGGAGATTTCGGTTCACCAACCGCTTTTGGAAAAATATCAAGAATTTGTATTCGAGCTGGATTTGGTTCAAGCCAAAGCCAAATTCGCCAGGAAAATCAACGGGATTTTACCACAATTGAACACCGAAAAAAGAATGAAACTTCGGCAAGCATTTCATCCTTTATTGTGGTTAAAAAATCAGCAAGATCACAAAAAAACCTTTTCGCAAACACTGGAACTTTCAGAAAAAAACAGAATTATCGCCATTTCCGGACCCAATGCCGGCGGCAAATCTATTACTTTAAAAACCGTAGGATTGCTGCAACTAATGATCCAAAGCGGGATTTTGGTTCCTATGCATCCGAAAAGCGAAATGTTTTTTTTCGATGAAATAAAAACCGATATCGGCGACAATCAATCCATAGAAAATCATCTTTCCACTTATTCTTCGCGGTTAAAGAAAATGTCGCAAATTATAAAAGAAACCGATGAAAATACTCTTTTATTAATCGACGAATTCGGAACCGGTTCCGATCCCGAATTGGGCGGCGCTTTGGCAGAAGCTTTTTTGGAATTCTTTTACAAAAAGAAAAGTTTTGCCATCATCACCACGCATTATACCAATATCAAATTAAAAATCGAGGAGTTTCCTCATGCAAAAAACGCTGCAATGCTTTTCGATGAAAAAACATTGGAACCTCTTTATAAATTGGAGATTGGGCAAGCCGGAAGTTCTTTTACTTTTGAAGTAGCCGAAAAAAACAAAATTCCGAAATTCATCATCAACGAAGCCAAGAAAAAAGTGGAACACGATATTGTGAATTTGGACAAAACCATTGTAAAACTTCAACAGGAAAAATACAATGTTGAAAAACTAAAATCCGATTTATCCGAACGAAAAGATTCCATAGAAACCAAAAGAGACAACCTGCAAAAGCTGAACGAAAGTTTGGAGCAAAAGCTTTTTAACTTTCAAAAACTTTACGAAGAAGAACACCGCAAACTTCAATTCGGAGTGAGAATTGAGCGTTTTGTAGAAGATTATGTAAACGGAAAATCGAGAAAAGATATTGTGAAAGCTTTTATAAAAATTCTGGAACTCGAAAAACACCGCCTCAACGAAACGGATAAATCGACAAACGAGCGACTGAAAATCACCCGAAGAAAAATTAACCAACAACTTCAGAAAGAACACATTCAAGAAAAAATTGCGGACACCCACCAAAAAATTGAAGAAAAAAAGAAACAAGAAAGAGCTGTTTGGCTTAAAAAAGGTCAGCGCGTTCGCATTATCGGGAGCACCAGTGTGGGCTCTATTGAGAAAGTGGAAAAAAATAAAGTTACCCTTAATTATGGCAGTTTTAAAACCGTAATCGACGCCGATCAGTTGGAAAGAATTTAGGGTTTTAAGGAAAATGTAAAATAATTTCTTATTTCATGAAACTAACATTATATGTTATTTGGCTATTTTATCGAAAGATTTTCCTTCCCGCTCTATTTCTTTCGTTGCTTTTAGCATTATTGGGTTCTCATAAAATTAAAATTTTCCTCCTTTCTTTTCTTCTTCTTAATTTACTTTTTCATTTTTTGATTTATGAAATACGATTTAAAAATGAATACCTATTCTACGCTCAATTTGGATTGTCTAAAAAAATACTTTGGCTGGGAACCATTGGTTTTAGTATACTTTTAGAGTTTATATTGTACAGCTATGGATAAACTTCACGTGGATAGTATCACTAAAAAATTTAACGATAATTATCTGCTTCAAGATGTATTTATTGAATGCAGAAAAGGAAAAGTTGTGGGCGTATTGGGCAGAAATGGAACTGGAAAATCCACTTTATTTCAAATTATTTTCGGCACGGAAAAAGGAAATACTTCTTATGTAAAAGTTGGAAACAAAATAATGCTCAACCAATGGGACAGAAAAGGGAAAATAGCCTTCTTGCCACAGTATTCATTTTTACCTAAAAATATAAAAATTGAAAAACTGATAAATCTTTTCTGCGATGAAGAAAATGCAAATTCACTTAAACAGAATTCCTTTATTCAAAAAGTTTATAAAAATTCTTGCAAAAACCTTTCCGGAGGCGATCTTCGTTTTTTAGAAACTTTGCTCATCCTCCACTCCAACTCCGAATTTATACTTTTAGATGAACCTTTCCTTGGACTTTCGCCCAAAAGGATTTTGGAACTACAAAATCTTATTCTGAAAATTAAAATCCAAAAGGGAATCATTATTTCAGACCATATCTATAAAGAAATAATAAAAATTTCGGATTCTCTTTATTTGCTTTCGGAGAAAAGCCTCAAATTGATAAACTCCCTTTCCGAATTGCATTTTTATGGATATTTACCGCCTAAAATCGAAACCTCATAAAACAAATTCTCCGTAATTATGGGAAATATTTGCTTTATAAGCTTACAATCCACTATCTTTATCCTCGGATTTTTTAAATAAAAATGAATACGCAAGACATTCTAAGCCAATCGGGAAGAAGTAGTTTTTTTGTCAATTTTATATTAAAAGACAGCATGAATCCCCAGCAAATGCGCAAAGATTTTTCGCTGTTTTGTCAATATTACGAATCTATTTTAAATCATATAAAACAGAAAAATCCCGATAGTTTATTAAAATGCAGTTTCGGAATCAGCCGCAACTTTTGGAATCAACTTTTCCCGAACACTCCTCCGCCGAAACATCTAAAAGAATTTAAGGAAATAAAAGGAAAAACCTATACTGCGCCCGCAACGGAAGGCGATTTTTTCTTGCACATCCGCTCCCAACACCCCGATGTTTGCTACGATGTTTTAAGGCAATTTATTCATTTTTTAAATCCTTTTTTGGAAAATGTTTATGAAATTCATGGCTTCAGTAATGTAGATGGAAAAGCGGTAATCGGTTTTGCAGACGGAAATCCCGACCAAGAAAAAAACATTTTAGATTATGTATTGATCGGGAAAGAAGATGAAAAATACGAAAGCGGTTGTTATTTATTTACCCAACAATATCTTCACGATATAGAAGCTTGGGACGGCCTAACCATTGATGAACAGGAAAAAATAATCGGAAGGAAGAAATTTGAAAATACCAAACTTTCTCCCGAAAACAAATATGCAAATGCGCACAATGCCATCTTAAATCCGAATGAGGAAAATGCTTCCGACACCAAAATATTGCGCTCGAATGTAATTTTTTCCAATCCTTCTCAAAATCAATTTGGGACTTTTTTCATCGCTTATTCGCGGAATTTCCAAACGGTAGAAAACATGTTGAAAAATATGTTTTTAGGTTCGGAAACTCGCGGCACACACGACAAATTACTGGAATATAGTTCTGCCACCACCGGCACTTTATTTTTCGTGCCCAGTTTTTCCCTTATTTCTAAATTCAGCCAAGAAGAAATTTTCTAAAACCATTCAATTTTATTTCTTTTTATTCTATTATCAATTTTAGATTAAAATTTATTGTATTGATATTCAATAAATTAAAAAATATTTTACTACTTTGTATTGCATATTACTATCTTTTTTATATATCTTTGCAGTAACAAATTTATACTTCAATTAGGCCTAAAGTTGAATTTGTTGAAAATTAATACTTAAAGAAATGAATATAGAAAACACCAAAGCACAGATGCGGAAAGGAATTTTGGAATTCTGTATTTTAAGTCTTATTCACAAAAAGGAAATGTATGTTTCCGATTTGATTGAAGAACTGAAAAACGGGCAATTGGATGTAGTGGAAGGAACACTTTATCCCTTGCTTACCAGACTGAAAAATACAGAAGTCCTCTCCTACCGCTGGGAAGAATCCACCGGAGGACCTCCCAGAAAATATTATCAAATTACAGACAAAGGGAAAGATTTCCTAAACGAATTGGAAAACACCTGGAACCAACTTACCCATTCTGTAAACCAAATCACTAAAAAACAGTAAAATGAACAAAACAGTATCCATAAGTTTAGCAAGTTTTTCTTTTATAGTAGAAGAACACGCTTATATAAAATTAAGCGACTACCTCGCCGCCCTGAAAAAATCTTTGGAACCAGACGAAGTTACTGAAGTAATGCACGATATTGAACTTCGGATTGTTGAGATTTTTAAAGACAGAATGGACAAGCGAGAAGTTGTAAACGACGACGATGTAGAAGCCGTAATCGCTCTTATCGGGACTCCTGAACAAATTGATGAACAAGAACAGGAATACACCGCAAAAGAAAAAAGCACTTCCGCAAAAGCTCATCCCAATTTTTCTTCTCAAAAACAATTGTTCCGGGATCCGAACCACAAAAGAATTGGTGGTGTTGCTTCCGGTTTGGCAGCGTATTTAGGAGTAGATATTGTGTGGATTCGCTTGGCATTTGTACTTTTACTTTTCGCCAGAGGATTCGGTCTTTTACTCTACATTATTCTTTGGATTGTAATTCCCGTGGCTAAAACTGCGGGAGATTTCTTAAAGATGAAAGGAGAAGAATTAAATTTCGATAATCTAAAGGAGCAAAGTGGTAAAATTGTAAAATTTACCACAGATTCTTCGGAAAAAGTTTCCCAATATTATCATGACAACAGGCAAAATATCAGTAGCGCAGGCGATGCTTTACTTCGAGTTTTAGCAATTATTGGAGGGATTTTCACATCTTTACTGGCCATAACTTTCTTCTTGGGAAGTGTTGCCATATTATTTGGTGGATTTTCCTTCGGTCCGGGAGCCGAGCCTCTAAATTTTTCCGAGAATATTAATTTCTATCTGAATAGCTCTACCGCTTCTACCCTGATTATGATTTTCGGATTTTTAAGTTTAATTATTCCGGCCATCATTTTCACTTTGCTTACCATAAAATTATTTAGCCCGAAAACCAAAATTAAGTTTTTCGGTTGGTTGGCCGGCGCATTAGTGGTGAGTTGGATACTCCTCGGGATTTTTATTGGCATCAATTTTTCCAAAACCCAAATGAATTACAATGGAACCAATGAAGAATCTACGGATATTTCCATTAACACCACATCCGACACTTTGGTTGTGGCAGAACAAAAAGTGAACATTCCTGCCAATTTCAATTCCTATTGGAACGGTATTTATTCCAATAAAAAAATAATTTACGACAGAGATTGGATTGGAGTAGATATTGAGCGAGAAGATGATTTAAATACACCTTATCTCGTGGTAAAAAAATCGGCATCGGGATACAATAAACCTCTACAAATGAATGTTCCGGTTCGTGTGGAAGGCAACAAAATTAACTTGCCTAACTACATCAGCTATCCTTATGAAGACAGAATGAGATCTCACCGTGTGAACTACGAATTGCACGTTCCCAAAAACTTTAAAGTATTAAAAGAAGGACGTGTACATCTCGACAATGAAGATGATGATGACGATGATTACGACGATTGGGACAATTGGAATGGTAACATCAACCTTTCTTCCGACGACGATAGCATTATTATCATCAACAATAAGAAAATTGCTTTATCGGATCTCCAAAATTCAGATTCCGAAGAATATCGGAAATTGAGGGATTCTTTAAAAAATGGAGACATCAATTTAAAGAATGGAGACAAAGAAATAAAAATAAAAAATGGAAAGCTTAGCATTAAAAACGGTAATAAAGAAATCAAGATAAAAATCGAATAATTTGATAATTATCAAGGAAAATTTCTGAATATTTGAATAAATTTTAAGTAGCTTCGTAGCTTTATGATTCACCTATAAATTAGGCAATTAAAACTCGAAATTATTCAAAATAAAGCAAAATGAAAAATACCAGAACAGAACACGATTTTTTAGGAGAGTTGGAAATATCTAACGATTACTATTACGGTATTCAAACCCTTCGTGCCATTGAAAACTTCAACATCAGCGGACAAACCATGGAATCGGAACACGAATGGATACAAGCTTTTGCATGGGTAAAAAAAGCCGCCGCTAAAGCCAACCGCGATTGTGGAGTTTTAACTCCCGAAATAACCGATGCTATTTGCTATGCTTGCGACCAAGTACTTTCGGGCAAATACAACCATCAGTTTGTAACCGATCTTATTCAGGGAGGCGCAGGAACTTCCATGAATATGAACGCCAACGAAGTTATTGCCAATATTGCATTGGAACATTTGGGGCATAAAAAAGGAGAATACCAATATGTACATCCCAACAATCATGTCAATTGTTCACAATCTACCAACGACACCTATCCTACTGCTTTTCACATTGCATTGTACTTTAAAATAGAAGCTTTTTGCAAAATATTAGATCGACTTACAGAAGCTTTCAATTCTAAAGGAAAAGAATTTGGAGAGGTTTTAAAAATGGGAAGAACTCAGCTACAAGATGCTGTACCCATGACATTGGGACAAGAATTTAACGCCTTTGCTACTACCATTAAAGAAAGCAAAGAAAGATTACTCGAAGCCCAAAAATTGGTATTGGATGTTAATATGGGAGCTACTGCCATCGGTACAAAAGTAAATGCGCCCGACGGATATCCCGAATTGTGTGTAAAATACCTTGCCGAAGAAACAGGATTACCATTAAAGCTTTCCGAAGATTTGATAGAAGCTACCAACGACACCGGAGCTTATATTCAGATTATGGGAACACTCAAAAGATGCGCCGTAAAAATCTCTAAAATATGCAATGATTTGCGTCTGTTGAGTTCTGGTCCCCGCACAGGGTTGAACGAAATCAACCTTCCGCCGCGCCAACCCGGATCTTCCATTATGCCCGGAAAAGTGAATCCGGTAATTCCCGAAGTGGTAAACCAAACCTGTTTTTATGTAATCGGTCAGGATATTACCGTTACAATGGCTGCAGAAGCCGGACAATTACAACTGAACGTAATGGAACCTATTATTGCTTTTGCTTCATTTACTTCCATTCATTATTTAGGAAATGCTATAGAAACGCTCATCGACAAGTGTATTTTGGGAATTACAGCCAACGAAAAACACACTGCCGAAATGGTAATGAACAGTATCGGAATTGTAACTCAACTCAATCCTATTTTAGGATATGAAGCTTGTTCCAGCATCGCCGGAGAAGCTTTAAAAACAGGAAAAAGCGTTCACGATATTGTGGTAACCGAAAGAAAATTAATTTCCCAAGATAAATGGGACGAAATTTTCTCTATGGATAATTTAATTCGACCAAGATTTATCAATTAAATGTTTGGATATTAAACAGCGAACATTTAATTTTGGGGAATTAAATTAATGATTTGTGCTCTTCGCAAGAAGAATTTTTTAAAATCGATAAAAAAAACACTATGATACAGTTTGTCTTCGAAATAATTGTTAAAATAATGGACTTTATCTACGGATTGTTCCTTTAAAATTAAATGTATAATCTTTATATTTGTGAAACGATTGCGCACCGGCGTAGTCGTTTCTATTATTTTAAAATCAATCCATGAAAAAAATTATCGGAAGTATCGTATTGAAAATCTTAGGTTGGAAGATTGTACCAGATGGCGACCTGAACCAACTCGACCGCTGTATTTTGGTAGAAGCGCCTCACACCTCCAACTGGGATTACCTCATCGGTGTTATGATGTTTTGGAAGTTGGGCAAAAGGTTAAAAGTCATTATAAAAGATTCCCATACCAAAGCTTTTTACGGTGGCATTATAAAATCCATTGGAGCTATAGGAATCGACCGTAGCAAAAAAAACCATTTGGTAGAAACTGTAACAGAAGAATTCAACAGCGGAAAAAAATTCAGTTTGGTGATTACTCCGGAAGGCACTCGTTCTTATGTAAAAAAATGGAAATTGGGATTTTATTATATGGCAAAACAAGCGCGTGTTCCCATTGTTTTGGCAGCCGGCGATTATAAACACAAAGTAGGAAAAATAGGACATTTAATTTCTGTGGAAGATTTGGAAACAAGAAGTATGGAAAGTATTTTAGACGAAATAGAAGACTACTTTAAAGACATTACCGCCAAACATCCCGAAAATTACAATCCAAAAATCTATTAAAATGACAAAGGAAGAAAAGCTTCATGAACTGAATGAGTGGAATAAAAACACTCTTTTGGAAACTTTGGAAATAAAATTTACAGACGTAGGAGAAGATTTTTTAGAAGCAACCATGCCTGTAAATTCCAGAGTACATCAACCTTTGGGAATGCTTCATGGCGGGGCGAGTGTTGCTTTGGCCGAAAGTTTGGGCTCCTGCCTTTCCAATATTGTTATCGACAGAGAAAAATATGGCGCAGTAGGTACAAATATCAATAGTAATCACTTAAAAGCAAAACGCGAAGGAATTGTTACCGGAAGAGCAAAACTAATCCGAAAAGGCAGAACCCAACATTTTACCGAAATAGAAATTCGGGATGAGCGAGGCGACCTTATCTGCCACACCACCATGACCAACGTAATCATCAACGTAAGAAAATAATGCAAGAATTTATTTTTCGCTTTCCCCATTCTCAGGAGATTTATCAACTAAAACCATCTGCTTTAGAATCTCCAATTTGTCTTCATTCTTTTAACGACAAAACGGAACTTTCACTCGAAGGCACTTTTGTTGAAATAAGTGAAAAACAATTACTCGATTTAAATTTAACCACCGATTCAGCGAAAAATAAATTCAGCGAAAAAACGCCTCAAAAAGAGGAATATCTTACTCAAATTGAAACTGCAATTGAGAAAGTGAAACAGCAGAAACTTCCTAAAATTGTGCTTTCCAGAAGAAAATGGATTTCTGCAAACGAAAAGAAAATAGATTTGGGCAAAACATTTCTAAAACTATGCGAAGATTATCCCAATACTTTTGTGTATTTGTACTTTTCTGAAAAGGAAATTTGGCTCGGTGCCACACCCGAACTTTTGGGAAAATATGAAAAAGAAAAGGAAGAATTCCATACCATGAGTCTCGCCGGAACTTTGCTGAAAGAGGAAAATTGGAGCTCGAAAGAAAAAGAAGAACAAGAAATTGTAACGCAGTATATAAAGTCTGTTTTGGAAAAATTTAGCTCTGACTTAAATATTTCTCCTACTTACGACCATATTTCGGGAAAAATAAAGCATCTGCGGAATGATTTTAAAGCAAATTTTCCTTTAAATCGCTTGGAAGAAGTTGTTCAGATTTTACATCCCACACCGGCAGTTTGTGGAATCCCCAAAGAGATTTGTAAAAATTTACTTCAAGAAATTGAAAATTACAACCGAAAATATTATGCCGGATATATTCGGGTGGAAACCCAGAAAGAGATTTATTATTTTGTAAATCTTCGCTGTGCAGAAATTTTCTCCAATGGTACGTTGCTCTATGTGGGAGGAGGAATTACCGCCCACAGCAATCCCCAAAAAGAATGGCAGGAAACCGAACTGAAAAGCGAAGCGGTAGGAACACGCTTAAACTACTTTTAGCTTAATTCGGCTAAGCGAATCCATAATTAGCGTGAATAAAATACCAAAAATTCCTGCAGCAATGGAAATCCAAAACTTCAGATTATCATCTGCAAAAATTCCCATTTCCCAATTGATGGCGTAAAAATTAATCCCCGTAAAAACGATAAAGACGATTAATAATATTTTATAAAACAATTTCATAGCTGAAAATTAAAAGTTAATGTTTTGTTTGATTAATTCTGCGAAATTAACCGTAAATAACCGAATGGAAATTGCCAAAAGAATAATTCCGAAAACTTTTTGCAAAACCTGTATGGAAGCTTCTCCCAGCTTTCTTTCTATCCAACCTGCAGATTTTAAAACTACATAAATTATAATGGTATTCAAAATAATTCCGCCCAAAATATTAATAGTGGAAAAACCTGCTTTTAAAGATAAAGTTGTGGTTAAAGTTCCCGCTCCGGCAATCAGTGGAAAAGCCAAAGGAACTATGGAAGAAGAATCTATTTTGCTCGGTTTGTTGATGTCTCTACCCAAAACCATTTCCAAAGCAATAATGAAAATTACAAAAGCTCCGGCAATGGCAAAAGAATTAATATCCACTCCCACCAAATCCAAAAGTTTTTCTCCTAAAAACAAGAAAACAATGATAATTCCCGCAGAAATAAGTGCTGTTTTTTCGGACTGAATATGTCCTGTTTTTTGTTTCAATCCCACAATAATCGGGATAGAACCTATAATATCGATTACAGCGAACAATACCGCAAAACAAGTTAAAGTGTCTTTAATTGAAAAATCTCCCCACATTATGTATAATATAATTCGGGCGCAAAGTTAGTGAAGTTAAATCTTACTTTGCAAACTTTGAATAATAAGAATTTATTTCGTGATATAATTCATCTATGGAACCGGAATCTTTAAAGGGAGAATATTTCAGCATTTGAGCTTTTCCATTGATTTTCTTGAATTCATCTACAAAAGCCAAACCGAAATTCTGTTCCAAATATTGCGATACAGACAAAGAATATTGTTTTTGCAAATGCTCCGCTAACTCATTATTCATAGAATCGAAACTGCTGAAAAACTCTTCATATTGTTTTTCATCAATCAATTTCCTGAAATATTCCAAATGAGCCGTTACATCAAAAGTTTGTTGCTTTCGGATTTCCTCTTCTGCTTCCGAAATATTGGATGTTTCCACAGCGGCAAGAGATTCTCCTTTTTTGGCTGTGGCCTTTTTTGCTTTTGCTTTTTTATTTTTATAAAAATAATAAGCCAAAATACTTCCTAAAATAATGAGAACAATAAGTGAAATCAATGGAATTCCCATTCGTTGCAGAATATTTTGTTCTGCTTTTATATCTTTTTTCACTTTGGGAATTGCCAACAATTCAGAGGCTTTTTCGCTTAAATTGCTAAGGGATAAATTCTTTTCGCTCGCTTTATTTTCCACCGACATGGTAAGACTTTCTCCCTCAAAAGTTTTGTATTCTTCTGCTTTCGGATCGAAATAAGATAAACCTTCAAGTTCCAATTTCTGATTTCCTTTCTTCTCTGGAATTACCACATATTCGGCAGTTACTTCGCCTTTATAACCTTCTTTGGTGGGAGCAACATCGTATTTTACTTTAGGTTTAAAAACTCGGAAACCTTTATCGTTTTTAAATGTAGGTAATTTTAAATCTTTTAAATTTCCCGTTCCAGACAATTTGAGCTGAAGCCTTACCGGTTTATTAATTTCATAGTCTCCGTTTCCGATAACGTTTAATGTGGAAGTAAATTCTCCAACGGCATTGGTAAAATTATTTGGTGCATCTTTTGGAAGAGGATTTACATTCAAAACCTCTCCATTGGATTTTATATTCTGAACTTGCCCTCCTTGTGTTACAGTAGCCAACACAGGTGGAATATCGATTTTCCCGGGCTGAGAAGCAAAAATTAAATATTCTGCTACCACAATGGAATATCGATTATCGATACGGGAAATATCGGTTTGTTTTACCGGAACTTCATGATAAGAAAGCCCGTAAGTAGGTTGAAATTTTATATCGCGAACATTTGCCAAACTATTCATATTCTCGCTAATGGCGGTAACTACCAAAACAGCTGCCTGATTTAAAAACACCTGCCTTCGGTTGAGTTTCATTTGAATATCTACTTGGTTGTTTGGAGTTCTAAAGTAATTATTTTCTCTTTGCGTGCCATTATTTACGGCAAAATCAAAAGGTTCGGTTTTATAAATATCGCTTCCTTGTCCTGCCAGAAAACTTCCTATTTTTAAAGCTCCTGGCGTTTTGGGACGAACCACGAGAAGAAAATTGGTTTCTGTACTTCTTTTGCCTTGCTCGTCAATGGTACTTTGGGTGCTTGTTTGATAGCCCAGCACTTCTACTTTTTCGGGATCGAAAGCCGGCATTTTTATTTGAAAAGGATTTTCGGATTTGGCTACTATAAGAATGGGAACTTCCTGCCCTACTTGTACATTTTTATTATCGACAATCACTTTCATTTCCACTTGCCCGAAAGCGTGGCTGCTAAAAAGGAAAAATAATATGTAAAGCAAATATTTTTTCACTACCAATCTTTTTCGTTTCCGAAAGGAAATCTGTCGCTGCTTTGGTTTAAAATTCTTCGCGAAGTGTTTTTTTCTTTATCCTGAATTCTTTTCAGAATTTGTTCTTCTTGTTCTTTGGTTAGATTTCTCTTTTCCTGTGGCTTGTTTTTATCTTTTTCTTTATCCTCGTTGGGAGATTGTTGTTGATTTTGAGGTTGCTGGTTCTGATTCTGTTGATTTTGTCGGTTTTGGTTTTGTTGTTTTTCTTGTTGATTTTTATTTTTATCCTTGTTATTTTGATTTTGGTTTTTATTTTCCTCGTCCTTTTTCAATAAGGCAATTTCATAATTTTTTCGCAAATCGCTATCCATAGGTTGCATCTTGAGCGCCTTTTTGTAGTGCTGCGCTGCTTCTTCGTATTTTTCTTGTTTCATCAGCGCATTTCCTTGGTTGTAAAGAGAAGTGATTTTGTCTTCCGAATTTTTACTCAACTGCGTTGCTTTTTGATATTCTGCTTCGGCTTCTTTGTACATACCCTGTTTATAAAGGGCGTTGCCTAAATTGTAATGTGCGGTAAAATCGTTTGGATTCTCTCGAATGGCTTCAAGATAATTGGAAGCTGCAGCATCGTATTTTTTATTTTCATAGTTTTTATTCCCTTTATAAACTAAAGGGTTATAATCTTGTCCATAAAAAATACTTGCAGCAAAAAATAAAATTGTCGATATAATCCTTTTGTTTAGCATTGTACCTTACAAAAATATTCAATTATATGTTAAAATCTTTTTTAGGATTTGTTAAATATATTATAAAAAATAAAAACAGTGAAGCCGCCAAAAACCACTGGTAATAATGATTTGCGGTTTGTGAAGTTAAATCTATTTCCGAATCGGTTTTTAAATTTGTTAAAGTGCTTGCAATCTTATCTGCGGAAGAATCTTCATTTCCATCGATGTAAGTGCCGTTGGTAGCTGCCGCCATTTTCTTAAGAGCCTTGGTTTCTCTTTTGGAAATTACCACGTCCCCAAAAGCTGTCATTTTATATCCCATCATTTGCCCGAAAACATATTCCGGAACCGGAGCTCCTTCTTCTGTTCCTATTCCTACGGTAATCAGCTTCATATGGTATTTATCGGCAAAATCGGCAGCAGAAACATCGTTTCCTTCATTGTCTTCTCCATCGCTGATGAGAACCACATTTCGCGAAGATTCATTTGTATTTTGATAAAGCGCGGCTGCTTCTTGAACAGCCGGTAAAAAATCGGTTCCCTGGTGCTTCATAACAGAAGTTTCCAATCCTGAAATATAAGTTTCTATCGCAGCATAATCGGTGGTTAAAGGCATAATGGAAAATGCATTTCCGGCAAAAATCACCATTCCTACTTTATTTCCTTTTATTTTCTCCAAAGTGTTTACCACCAACTCTTTTTCTTTTTCTAAACGCGAAGGCACTATATCTTCTGCATTCATGGAATTGGAAAGATCTAATAAGAAAATTACGTTTGTACCTTCGTGTTTTACTTTTACTTTTTCTCCTCTGGAAATAACATCTACAATTGCCAACACCAAAAAGAAAAACGCCAAACTATACAATACCACCAACCACGAAGAATATTTATTTTTAGTTGAAAATAATTCTTTTTGAAAATCGGGAGAAGCGAATAAATTTCTTTTCTTTTTTCGCCATTTTATATAGGAAGTCAGCCCGAAACACAAGATTGGAATCAAGAGCAGGAGAAAAAGATATTTATGATTTTCAAAAGTCCAACTCATCACATCAATGTTTTATAAATTACCCAACGCAATAATGCATCCAACAATAAAAACCCCAATGCCACCCAAAGGAAATATCTAAAATATTCGCGATAATGATAAGTTGCCGGAGCTTTTATATCCGATTTTTCCAACTGATTGATTTCATTATAAATATCCTGCAAACTTTGGTTAGAAGTGGCTCGAAAATACAATCCATCGGTTACTCGGGCAACTTCGCGAAGTGTAGGTTCATCGATTTCCACTTTTTGATCTGTATAAAAAAGATTTCCAAAAGGATCCATTTGTGTGGGTGTAGGCGCATAGCTATTACTTCCTATCCCAATGGTGTAAACTTTTATACCATTATCTGCCGCCAATTTAGCCGCTGTAATGGGCGCCAAACTATTCTGAATGGTTTGTACTCCATCGGTCATCAAAATAATGACTTTACTTTTTCCTTGACTGCCTTTTATGTGGTTTACCGCCACTGCCAAACCTTCTCCTATGGCTGTTCCTCCAACTAATTGATTGGGATCCAACTGATTGATTTGCTGTTTTACAATGTTGTGATCCGTTGTTAAAGGAACTTTAAGAAAAGCTTCTCCGGCATAGGCCACCACTCCTATTTTATCCACCGGACGATCGTCGATGAATTGTGTGGCTATTTTCTTCAAAGCATCCAACCGATCGGGAGTTAAATCTCTTGCCAACATACTGTAAGAAATATCCACCGACAGCATAATATCGATTCCTTTGCCTTCATTATCATTTTCCACAATGGAAAAACTTCTGGGCCGAGCCAAAGCAATAATCATGGCAGAGAGAATAATGTATTTTGTGATTTTAAGAAAGGTAAATACAAATTTCACTTCGCCGGCACCGGACATTCCCTGCGTGGTGGGAACTTTGGTTGCTTTTGTTTTTTTTCTTTTTAAATCTATAAAAATCAAAGGGATAAAAAGAAAAAAGAGCCACAAAAACAACGGCGTATGAAGCTCGAATTGAAGTCCTAAAATTGAAAAAAGTTTATTCATCATTTTCTTCTTCCTTTTCCATTTCTGCTTCTTTGTAAACTTTCTTTACAAAGGTTTTTACTTCATTAAAATCTTTCTCCATATCGCTTTTATCGGGAATTGCTTTTGCAAATTTTGTTAAATCGCCCCGTGAAAAAACCTGAGTTAATAAACTAAAATCTTCTTCCGAAACTATTTTTTGTGCTTTCATATAATTCAACAAATCATCGCTCAACAATTCCCGCGCGGGAAAACGATATCTTTCGGAAAGAAAACTTCGGATAATATCGATAAATTCCACATAAAAACTGCGATAATCGCTTTGTTCTATATACTTTTTCTTCTTTAAATTCTCTAAATCTTTAAGCGTTTTGTTGGTGTATTTCCGCGCCGGAGAGTTTTGCTTTTTGGTAAATTTGGCGATTTTGTAAACCACATAAATCAGTAGCAGAAGCGCCAAAACGCCAATAATATAATATTTGTACAAATCCCAATAATCCCAAAGACTGAGTTTTACTTTCTTATTTTGCTTAATATCGCTGATCTGATCTCCTTGCTTTGCGGTATGTATAACTGAAATTTGATAAGGAATGGTTTTTAAAACTTTACCATTCGCCTGAAATTCAATCGGTGAAAGTTTGTATTTACCTTCTTCAAAGATTTGGAATTTAACTTTTCTGGAATAATCATTTTCGCTTTTCTGAATGCTGTCGCTCAATATTTCAAAATCGAATGGAAGAATTTCGTTTTTCTGCGGTGCTTTTACCTGCGATCCATTTACATCTAAAATATTAATCTGAATTTCTCCCACTTCTCCCAAAACCAAAATGCTGTCGGACAATTGAGAAGAAAGGGTTTGCCCAAAAATTAATACTCCGAAAATTCCGTAAATCAATATAAATATGCGCTTCATGGTTTATCTCCTCTGAAAATAATTATACAATTCTTTTGTGTAATTCTGACCGGGTTTTAACGGTATAAAAACCGATGCACTTTTCTCGAAAGCTTGTTTCAGAAATCTCTGTTTTTGTTTTTGCTCTTCTGCAAAATGGTAGCGCCATCTTGCATTGGAAGTGTTTACCCAAATTTCCCTTCCTGTTTCGGAATCCAGCATTTTCATATATCCTACATCGGGAATTTCTAAATCTTTTTCATCGTAAATTCCCAATCCCAATAATTGATGTTGGTTTCCTACTACTCTTAGGTTTTTTACTTCAAAAGTATCATTGAAATCGGAAAGAACAAATACAAAACTTCTTTTGCGAAAGGCTTTCATCAGATAAGAAAAAGCATTGTCTAAATCGGTGCTGGAAGGAACATAAGGGCTTTTCAGAATACTGCTAATCATCGCTAAAACATGGGAACGCCCTTTTTTGGGAGGAATTACTTTATGGATTTTATCGGAAAATAAAATTAAACCCACTTTATCGTTATTGGCTACCGCCGAAAAACCAATAGTAGCGCAAATTTCGGCTACATAATCTTTTTTCAGTTCTTCATTTGTGGCGTAATTCATGGAAGCGGAAATATCGACCATTAATATAACGGTTAATTCTCTTTCTTCCTCCATTACTTTTACATAAGGTTCCCGAAACCTTGCTGTTTTATTCCAGTCAATTCGGCGAATATCGTCTCCAAACTGATATTGACGAACTTCGGCAAACGTCATTCCCTGCCCTTTAAAAGCGCTATGATATTGCCCCATAAGCATCGCATCCGTATTTCGCTTGGTACGAATTTCTATTTGCCTTACTTTTTTTACAATATCTTTAATTTCCATTTATAACTCAAGTGAATGGATGAAACAAAACCAAATAATTTAACGTTTTTACGGTGCTTGAATTTTCCCAAGAACTGCATCTATAATTTTTTCTGTCGTCATTTCTTCGGCTTCAGCTTCAAAACTCAACCCAATTCTATGGCGAAGAACATCTTTTGAAATTTCTTTTACATCTTCGGGAATTACAAATGCGCGACCACGAATAAACGCCATCGCTCTGGAAGCTACCGCCAAATTAATGGAAGCTCTGGGCGAAGCTCCAAAAGTGATGTAATTTTTCAACTCGGACAAGCCATATTTTTCCGGAAATCGCGTAGCAAAAACCATATCCAAAATATATTGTTCTATCTTCTCGTCCATGTAGATTTGGTTAATCAATTCTTTTGCTTCCACAATTTGTTCCAAAGAAATAATGGGCGATATGGAAGGCATATTCGAAGTGGAAACCATCCGCATTACTTTTCTTTCGTCTTCCAAAAGCGGATAATCTATGTGGCATTTCATCATAAACCTATCGGATTGTGCTTCCGGTAAAAGATAAGTTCCTTCCTGATCGATGGGGTTTTGGGTGGCCAAAACCAAAAACGGTTTGGGCAGCGGCATGGTAGAATCCCCAATTGTAACTTGCCTTTCCTGCATTACTTCCAATAAAGCCGATTGCACTTTCGCAGGAGCTCGGTTGATTTCATCTGCTAATACAAAGTTGGCAAAAACAGGACCTTTTTTTATGCTGAAATCGTTTTCCTTTATATTATAAATCATGGTTCCCACCACATCTGCCGGCAGCAAATCGGGAGTAAACTGAATGCGGGAATAATGTCCGTGCACCGCATCGGAAAGAGTTTTTATGGCTAAAGTTTTTGCCAATCCGGGAACGCCTTCCAACAGAACATGACCATTTCCTAAAAGACCGATTAATAAACGATCGATCATATATTCCTGCCCAATGATAACTTTGTTGATTTCGGATTTTAGAAGAGAGAAAAAGTAGTTTTTTCCCTTTACTTTTTCCATTAATTGTTTTAAATCTTCAGACTGATTGAATTCTGTCATAATTATCACAAAAATTTTAAGAGGTAAATTTCCGCAAAACATCCCAATATATCGCACAAACAAACGTTATTTATCGTTAAAGTTTGTTAAAGTTAAACACTATAAATTGGGCAATGTGCAGGATTTAGATTACTTTTGAAGAAATTTTAAACCCATCGTTTTCATGAATTACCTTTTCAAAGCACACAAAATGCTTAGAAATAACCTCGCCTCCATCTTGCAAAAAACCAGCTATGAGGATTTGATTAATATTCCCGATGGATTTAATAATAATATGTATTGGAACATTGCTCATTGCTTGGCAACTCAACAATTATTGATTTATTATTTGAGTGGAAATTCCTTTCGTATCGATAAATATTGGGTGGAAACTTACAAAAAAGGAACTTTCCCCAACTCGGATGTTACACAAGATGAAATAGACGATTTGTATTTTTTGCTGACGGAAACTTCAAAAATTATGGAAACGGATTACAATGAACATTTTTTTATCGATTACACTCCTTACACCACCAGTTTGGGAATGGATTTAAAAAATATAGAAGACGCCATTACCTTCAACAATGTTCATGAAGGACTTCATTTGGGATATATTCAAGCGCAAAAAAGAGCTTTAATTGGCGAAAGATATTAGAAAAGAAAAAGAATTGTAGAATTTATGCAGGAAAAGAAAAAGGAATTTATTTTTGGAATCCGTCCGGTAATGGAAGCTTTAGAAGCGGGAAAAACCGTAGATAAAATATTCATTCAAAATGGTTTGCAAGGCGAAAATATTTACGAGTTAAAAAAAGCATTATCTCAACATCAGATTCGAGCAAACTACGTTCCCATCGAAAAACTCAATCGATTTACAAGAAAAAATCACCAGGGAGTTGTGGCTTTTCTTTCCGAAATTCCATTTTACAATATAGAAAACATTATTCCGCAAATTTTTGAATCCGGAAAAATTCCTTATATTCTAATGTTGGATCGCCTTACAGATGTTCGGAATTTTGGAGCTATTTGCAGAACCGCAGAATGTGTGGGAATAGATGCCATCATTATTCCGGAAAAAGGAGCCGCGCCCATAAATTCGGATGCCATAAAAACTTCTGCCGGCGCTTTATACAATGTAAAAGTATGTAAAGAAAGAAACCTGGCACATACTTTGAATTTCCTTCAACAATCGGGATTAAAAGTAATAGCCGCCACCGAAAAAGCCGAAAAATTGGTTTACGATGTAGATTTATCCAGCCCGCTTTGCCTCATTATGGGAAGCGAAGAAGATGGCATCAGCAAAGAAATTCTACATCACGCGGATGAAAAAATAAAACTTCCTATTGTGGGAAAAACACAATCTTTAAATGTTTCTGTTGCTTGTGGAGCCATCTTGTACGAGGCTACAAGACAACGGATAAATAATAACTAAAACTAAATTATGAAGAAAATATTGGCTGCATCGGCTATCGCTTTATCAATAATTGCTTGTAAAAAAGAAGGAAAAATTGATGATAAAAACACAGAAATTTCCAATAACGGAATTTCTGCCACCAATTCCGATGCCGAAAAACAAGTGGAAGAAATCAAAGATATTCCGGCAATTACAGATTCTGCCGGAGTTTATAAACTAAAATATAAATTGGAGAAAGGAGAAACCTATCCATTGGTTATGGTTCAAAAAAATGTGGACAATATGAGCATGGACAACCAAAGCCAATCCCAAACCAGCGAAACCATAGATAATATTTCCTTTACCGTTACCGATTTTCAAAACGGAATTTACGATTTCGATGTTACTCTTAAATCCAAAAAACAAGTAGGAACCGATGCACAAGGAAATAACCTGAACGTAGATACTCAGGGTTCCGAACCTCAAGACGAACAACTAAAAATGATTTGGAAAATCAACAAAGCCTTGATGGGAAATACCCTGAAATTGAAAATGACAGAAAACGGAAAAATACTGAGCATCACAGGTTTCGATCCTATTTATAATAAAGTAGTCACCGCCCTATCTTCCATAAAAGAGAAAAAAGATCGCGATGGAATTTTACAAGGTTTAAAAGAAACCTTCAACGAAAATATTCTAAAAATGCAATTCAAAACCAACCTAAGTTTCTTCCCCGAAAAAGGAATAAAAATAGGCGAAAGTTTTACCGAAACAGAAAATTTAGATCCAGAAGGAACAATAAAAAGCTCCACCACCTTTACTCTCGCAAAAGTGGATAATGAATTTGCACATTTTACCATTAAAGGAGGAATTCCCAAAAAAAGCGACAAACAAGAACAAAACGGAATTACCAACACCATATCGCTTGTCGGAGTTCAATCAGGAGATATCAATATCGACAAAAATACCGGTTGGATGAAGAACTCAAAAGTTACCATGCAAACCACACAAACCCAAACGCTGAGCGATGGAAAACAAAGCCAAACCGGAAAACAAATTTCAGTTGCCACCACCTCTATAAATCCTTAGAAAATTATGTTTAAGTTTTTATTGGAAACCATACTTATCGTCATCATTATATTCTTCGTTTGGAATATCATGAAACGACTTTTTTTAAAAACCTTTTATCCGCAAATGTTTCAACAACAACGCAGCCAACAAAAGGTAAAGGAAAAAAATAAAAACAATAAAAAAAACAAAATGGAAAACCTTCATTGGGATGCAGAAACCATTGATTATGAAGAGATAAAAGAAACCTCAAAAAAAGACAACGAATAAAATAATTTCGAGTAAAATTGAATTTATAAAAAATCACAAAACCCTTTTGAAGAAAAACTTTAAAAGGGTTTTTTAAAAATAAATCAATATTTTTGGATATTATAAAAATAAAATATGTTGAAGAACAATAAGAACCTAATCTTTATTTTCGGAAGTTTAATTCTATTCATTTTGCTGGCAGTTTTATACGCCAATCCTGTACTTTCGGGAAAAGAACTTATTCAGCCGGATATTGTGCATTATCGCGGCGGCGCTGAAGAAATGCTAAACTATCGCGCCGAAACCCAAAAAGAAACTTATTGGAGCGATGCCATGTTCGGAGGAATGCCCACCTACCAAACAGGCGCACAATTTCGTGGAGATTTGATAAAAAAACTGGATGATGTTTTAAATTTTCTTCCCAAGCCTTTAAATTACTTTTTCCTTTTATTTTCGGGTTTTTTCTTTTTAGGAATGGTTACTCTTCGCAATTGGAAATATGCTTTGCTGGGAGCTACTTTCTTTGGTTTTTCTACTTATTTTTATATTATCATCGCTGCAGGACACAATGGAAAAGTACACGCCATCGCCTATTTTGCACCTTTACTGGCTTCTATACTTTTGGTTTATATTCGGAAAAAATATTTTTGGGGATTTGTGCTAACCGCCTTATTTATGGGCTTAGAAATCACAGCCAACCACCCACAAATGACTTATTATCTATTCATTGGTTTGGCATTTCTTTTCCTATCCGAATTGATAAGAACTATTGTTAAAACCAAAAATTATAAACATTTCCTTATTGCCACACTTCTCATTGGAGTTGCTTCCGTTTTGGGTGTGGGAATGAACAGCCAAAGAATACTTGCCAACGCTGAATATGTAAAGGAAACCGTTCGCGGAAAACAAATCCTTACTTCCGAAAACCAAGAAGCCAAAAGCGGAATGGACAAAGAAAGTATTACGGCATGGAGTTATGGAAAATTAGAAACTTTAAACCTCTTTATTCCCCGATTAATGGGAGGCGGAAGTCAAGAAAAAGGTTCGGATGAAATAGCTCAAAAAGCTCAAGAACTGATTTTACAAAATGTTCGCTCACAAAACGAAGTCGATAGAATTTCGCAAGGATTGAGCAGTTTTACATATTGGGGAGATCAGCCGGGAACTTCCGGACCTGCTTATCAAGGTGCCGTAGTGATTTTCTTATCCATTTTGGGATTTTTCTTCATTTCCCGACGATATCGCTGGTGGATTTTGGGTGCTTCAGTTTTAACGATTCTTTTGGCGTGGGGACATAATTTCAGTGCGCTTACCAACTTTTTTATCGATTATGTTCCTTTTTACAATAAATTCAGAGCGCCTTCTTCCATTTTGGTGGTAGTTGAATTGTTGCTGCCTTTGGTTGCCATTATGGGAGTTTTCGACTTTCTCCGAAGTTCCGATTATACCAAAGAACACAAACAGAAAACTTTGCTTTATGTTACCGGAGGAACTGCTTTTTTACTTTTATTTTTAATTCTTTTTGGTAAATCTCTGCTTGGTTTTTATACCGATGCCGAGGAACAATATTTCCCTCTCTACCTGCTCGATTATATTTCCGAAGCAAGATTTTCTATGTTTAAAACCGATGCGATAAAAGCTTTAATTTATGTTCTTATCACTGCCGGAGCTTTATTTTTTGCTTTAAAAGAAAAACTTTCACAAAATGTAGCTTTGGTTTTAATCGGTATTGTCAGCCTTTTCGATTTATGGTCTGTAAATAAAAAATACCTGAACGACGATAATTTCGTGAAAAAGACTTTGGCCCAAAATCCTTTTTTAACCGATAATTCGGAAAGTTTGAATAGTTTGGGACAAAACAATAGTTATATTGCCGGACTTTTACAACAAGTTCCCATCAATCAAACATTGCAAAATATCGCGGAACACGACAAAGAGCATTATCGAGTTTTCAATATGTTGCTAAGTCCTTTTAACGAAACCAACACTTCCTATTTTGTAAATTCCATTGGAGGTTACAGCGGTGCTAAATTGAGACGTTACGACGATTTAATTAATAAATATTTCAGTAAAGATATTCATCCGGAAATTCTGAATATGCTCAACACCAAATACGTGATTACTGCGGACAGTTTGGGAATTCAAACTCAAATAAATCCGGATACCAACGGTCCTGCTTGGCTGGTAAATCAAATAAAAATTGCAAATACGCCCAATGAGGAAATTGATGAAATAGGAAAAATCAACACCAAAGAAGTAGCCGTTATTGGAAAAGAAGATGAAAACTATTTTAAAGACAAAAAACTGGCGGCAGATTCTACCGCTCGCATTCAATTGGTAAAATACGAACCCAACGAAATTTCTTATCAATCTAAATCTTCCACCCCTCAATTGGCGGTCATTTCGGAGATTTATTATCCCTATGGTTGGAAATTTTTTATCGATGGAAAAGAAACTTCTTATATCAAAGCCAATTATTTATTAAGAGCCGTATATGTACCTGCAGGAGAACACGAAATCCGAATGGAATTTCAACCCGAAGTATTACAAAAAGGAAAAACGGCATCTTACGCTTCTTTGGGAGTTTTTGCCATTTTAGCCATTTTGGGATATTGGTTTTACGAAAGAAAAAGAAGTGAAATTGAACCCGATGGCGAATAAAAAAGTTTTAATTATCGCTTATTATTGGCCTCCTTCTGGTGGACCGGGAGTTCAGCGGTGGTTAAATTTTGTAAAATATCTTCCCGAAAATGGTTGGAAACCTATAATTTACCTTCCGGAAAATCCTTCTTATCCCACAATTGACGAAAGTTTGGTGGCAGAAGTTCCCGAAAATTTAACCCTACTAAAAACCAGAATTTGGGAACCTTACCAAATAGCCGAAAAACTGAGTAAAAAAAACGAGAAATTTAAATCGGGGCAATTTGATGTGGGAAAAAACCAAACGTGGAAATCAAAACTTTCTATTTTCATTCGTGGAAATTTATTTATCCCCGATGCTCGAAAATTTTGGATAAAACCTTCCGTTCGATTTTTAAAGAAATATTTAAAAAAACATCCGGTAGATATTTTAATCACCACCGGACCGCCTCACAGCTTGCATTTAATTGGTTTAGGATTGAAAAATGCTTTTCCAAAATTAAAATGGATTGCCGATTTTAGAGATCCTTGGACTGCTATTTCCTATTACAAACACCTAAAACTTACTTCGTACGCCAATCGGCGACATCATAATTTGGAGAATAAAGTTTTAAAAAATGCCAATCTTGTGCTGGCGACCAGCTATACAGATGCAGAAAATTTTAAAGAAAAAGGCGCAAATTCAGTTCCGATTACCAATGGATTCGAAAGTCGAGAAATACCCGAAAAATCTCCTTCCGATAAATTTGTGCTTTCTTATGTTGGAATATTGGAGCAACTCCGAAATCCTTCCTATTTATGGGAAATATTGAAGAAATTAATCGGCGATTTTCCCGAATTCGAGAAATCTTTCGAGCTAAAATTTGTCGGGAAAATAGATGATAAAATTCTGCACGATTTGGAAAATTCTGTTTTAAAAAAGCATTTAAACATTAAAAATTATCTTCCACATGAGCAGTCTTTAAACGAAATGCAAAACTCCGATTTACTGCTGCTAACCAATTTTCCGAAAGAGGAATCCAAAGGCATTATTCCGGGAAAATTTTTTGAGTATTTACAAACCAAAAATCCCATTCTTTCTTTGGGTCCCAAAGATGCAGATGTAGAAAAAATCCTTGAGGAAACTCATTGTGGGAAGCATTTTACATCTCAGGATTCCGATGCTATTCGGGAATATATTTTGAGTGTTTTTAGTTCGTGGAAATCCGGAAATTCCGAAACAACTCCACAAAATATCGAAAATTATTCGAGGAAAAATCTTACTCGAAAACTTTCTCTTTTAATGGATGATTTGGTGAAATAATTTTGCAAAAAATCAACTGATTTTATTCGTTATTTTTTTTTAATCTTCGAAAAACGTTTAGCGATTTCAATAAAAAAACCTTTATAATTTTTCATTATAAAGGATTTTTACTTTTCAAAAGTTATTTCGATTTAAAAAATTTCTCTCTCTGCAAAATGAAAAGAAGCTTCTATTTTTGCGGTTTCATCGGCATCGGAACCGTGAACTGCATTTTCTCCTACTGATCTTGCATATAATTTTCTGATGGTTCCTTCTTCGGCTTCCGCAGGATTGGTAGCGCCAATCAACTTTCTAAAATCTTCCACTGCGTTTTCTTTTTCTAAAACCGCTGCCACAATGGGACCGGAAGACATAAACTCTACCAATTCGCCATAAAAAGGTCTTTCTTTATGTACTTCATAAAATTTTTTGGCATCGTCCACAGTAAGTTGTGTCATTTTCAATGCTTTAATTTTAAATCCGGCTCCGGTAATTTTTTCAATAATTGCTCCAGTATATCCATCTGCTACTGCATCCGGCTTAATCATAGTAAAAGTAATATTTCCTGACATTTTTTATTTTTTATTCGCCTGCAAATATACTAAAAAAGGAGTTTAGAGGAAATAATTTTATTATTTTATAAATAATTATTATTATGTGAAATTAATTTGGCACGCTATTTGATTATACCATTACAGATTCTCATGTTTAATTTGAGTTTTCATGGTTATTAGTTTTTACCCGGCTTCGGCCGGGTTTTTTTATGATTCTTTCCATTCTTTTTTATCTACTTTTAAAAAGCGGATAAAGATTAAACCGATAAAGAAAAACACTGTCATTGTAAGCGCGGCATACCTCATATTGTTGTATTTCTCTATAAGTGTGGCAAAAATGAAAGTCCCGAGAATAATAGCAACCTTCTCCAAAACATCATAAAAACTAAAATAAGTGGTATTTTCCATGCTATCTGTGGGAAGTAATTTACTGTAAGTGGAACGCGACATTGCTTGTAAACCGCCCATTACCAACCCTACTATGGCGGCTACTCCATAGAATTGATATTCCACATTCGGGTTTTCGGGATGCAAGGAATAGGCATAAACACAAGCAACCATCCACAAAACTACAGCGATACTGATTACATTTTTATTTCCTATTTTTCGCGACAACCACGAGAAAAGCATCGCTCCAAAAATAGCTTCTATTTGGATAATGATTAAAGTGGTGATCAACTTTTCCTGAGAGAGATTTATTTCGCTTTTTCCAAATAAAGTAGCCATAAGAAAAATGGTTTGCATCCCTACACTATAAAAGAAAAAACTGATTAAAAAGTACTTTAAATTAGGGGTTTTAAAAAGGCCTCGTCCTACTTTAAACAATTCCCGAAAGCTTTCTTTGGCTACTTCTAAGTAAAAACGAAGATTTTCCTTTAAAATATAAAAGAAACCACCTTCGTCTTTATGATTTTTAAATATATTTTTTACATTTAAAAGGACAATATCCTTTGGTAATTTATCCCTTATTATTCCAAATTGAGGAAGATGCTTGAAAGTGTATTGCGAAAAACCAAACCACCAAGCTCCTGTCAAAAGGAAACTCACTCGGGTTAGCATCATGGATTGTTCCTTATCTTTAGCAAAAACCATAATGAGTAAAAGGCAAATAACCACCAAAATTACCGAGCCGATATAACCGTAAATAAATCCACGAGCGGATAAATCGTCCTGTTTATCGGGTGTGGCAATATCGGGCAGAAAAGAATTGTAAAACACCAAACTTCCCCAAAAACCTACACTGGCAGTAATGCTAAAAAGCAAACCTAAAAACACCGTATTAATGCTTGTAAAAAGCGCCAATCCCATACAAGAAGTAGCACCTAAATAGCAGAAAAATTGCAAAAAGGATTTTTTATTTCCAATGGTATCTGCCAAAGCCGATAGAAATGGAGAAATTAAAACCACAATAAAAAAAGAAAGTGTAAGAGAATACCCATACACCGCATCGGGGCGATAATCTTCTCCAAAAATCTTAATGGAATATCTTACCGGAACTTTTATAAACGAATCGGTTTTTGCTACATATTCGCTCTTTTCGTATGCCGTAGTGAGAATAGAATAATAAATCGGGAAAATAGTCGAAGTGATTACTAAAGAATAAACGGAATTGGCCCAATCGTAAAAGGCCCACGCCTTCATTACTTTTTTGTCATTTTTTTTAATCTCCCCGACCATAGATTTAGATTTTTATGGATTTAAATATTCTCAATCACCATAGCAGAAGCACCACCTCCTCCGTTGCAAATTGCGGCGGCACCATATTTTGCTTTATTTTGCTTTAAAACATTTATCAAAGTCACCAATATTCTGGAGCCTGAATTTCCAAGTGGATGTCCTAAAGAAACTGCTCCTCCGTGTACATTTACTTTGGAATCGTCGATATTCAGAAGTTTGTTGGTTACCAAACCTACTACAGAAAAAGCTTCGTTAAATTCGAAAAAGTCGATATCCTCTACTTTTAAATCGGCTTTCTTTAAAGCTACCGGCAAAGCTTTGGCGGGCGCTGTGGGAAAATCTTCCGGCTGGTGAGCTGCATCTCCATAAGAAACTATTTTTGCAAGAGGTTTTAATCCTAACTCTTCCATTTTTTCTTTTGAAACCAATACCAAAGCAGAAGCTCCGTCGTTTAATGTAGAAGCATTTGCAGCAGTTACTGTTCCTTCTTTATCAAAAGCAGGACGTAAAGAAGGAATCTTATCGAATTTCACATTTTTATATTCTTCATCTTCTGTTACTATAATGGGATCTCCTTTTCTTTGCGGAACTTCCACAGGAACTACTTCATCTTTAAAATTTCCTTCTTGCCAAGTTTTGGCGGCTCTTTCATAAGATTGAACTGCAAAAGCATCTTGATCTTCACGGGTAAAATTGTAATCTGCAGCACATTTATCGCCACAAGTTCCCATGTGTTTCCCACTATAAACATCTGTTAATCCGTCGAGCAACATGCCATCTTTCATTTTTATATCTCCTAATTTGGTAGCAGTTCTTGCATTGTAATAATGCGGAACCGAAGACATATTTTCCATACCGCCGGCAACAGCTATTTCAATATCTCCTGCTTTAATGGCTTGTGCAGCAATCATTACTGCTTTCATTCCGGAAGCACAAACTTTATTTATGGTAGTACAAGGAACCGTGTCGGGAATGCCGGCACCTAAAGAAGCTTGTCTTGCAGGAGCCTGACCTTCACCTGCCTGTAAAACATTTCCCATAAAAACTTCCTCTACTTTATCCGGAGATAAATCTATTCTGTCCAACGCTCCTTTAATGGCAACAGAACCTAATTTGGTGGCAGGAACTGTGGATAAACTTCCCATAAAACTTCCTATTGGGGTTCTTACTGCACTTACTATAAATACTTCTTTCATTGTTTTAAAATTTATTTCTTGTTGATATTTTACGTATTTCATCATTTAAAAACGGGTACTAAAATACGAAAAATACTTCGGAGGGAAAACTTTCCCTGTTTAATTATTTATATCGGAAACTAACCATAAATTGAGTTTTTTATGGAACTAAGTTTAAACGGAAAATCCTTACTCGCATTTAAAATTTAAACTTCCGCTTCTATCACATTTTCAATTTCTTTGGGTTGGTGTTTGTATTTAAAAATAATAGCAAAAACAATAGCCACAACCAAAGCATACAATGCAAATATATACCATGAAATTTCCCAGCCATGCAACTGAACCATACCTGAAGCCTCAAAATCCACAAAATGGTTTACTATTGCTCCCGCTGCCAACATTCCAATAGTAGCTCCAAAACCGTTTGTCATCATCATAAACATACCTTGTGCACTCGAGCGAATACTTTTATCGGTTTCCATATCTACAAATAAAGAACCGGAAACATTAAAGAAATCGAAAGCTACTCCATATACAATCATAGATAAGATGAACATCCAAACGCCATCGCCCGGATCTCCGAGTCCAAATAATCCGAATCTGAAGACCCAAGCCAACATAGATATTAACATCACCTTTTTAATTCCAAATTTCCTTAAAAAGAAAGGAATTAAAAGAATACAAAGCGTTTCGGAAACTTGCGAAAGCGAGATTAAAGCATTGGCATTATTGGCGCCCCAAGTATCGGCAAATTGCGGAATCTCTTTAAAATTGGTAATAAACGGATTGGCATAACCATTGGTAATTTGCAGGGAAACTCCCAAAAGCATGGAAAAGATAAAGAAAATAGCCATTCTTTTATCTTTAAATAATTTAAATGCCTTTAAGCCCAACGCATCGTAAAAAGATTGTTTTTTCTCTTTTTTTACTGTGGCTACATTCGGCAAGGTAAAGCAATAAATAAAGAGTATAAATCCTAAAATAGCCGATACAAAGAATTGACTATAACTATTTTGGAAACTCGGAAACCCCGTTTCGTTAGAGAAATTAAAAGAAAATTGACCATCTTGAATTCCGGCGAAGTTCACAAAAAGCATCGCACAAATAAAACCTACCGTACCCAATGTACGAATAGGCGGAAAATCTTTCACCGTATTATAACCATTATCCACCAAAACCGCATAAGCCACAGAATTGGAAAGTGCTATGGTAGGCATATAAAACGCCACACTTACAGAATATAAAATAAAAAGTGTGGAAAACTTAACCTCCGCACCCGCATTCATCCCATAATAGCCGGCCAAAAGTAAAAACAATGCTGCCAAACCATGACAAATCCCAAGTAGTTTTTGAGCCGGTATCCACCGATCTGCAATAATTCCCATAATAGCCGGAATAAAAATAGAAACCACGCCTTGCATGGCATAGAAATATCCAATTTCAGGACCTAATCCTACTGATCCTAAATAATTACCCATAGAGGTAAGATAAGCTCCCCAAACGGCAAATTGCAGGAAACTTAAAATAATAAGTCTGAATTTTATATTCATATACGGAGTTTTATAGTTTTTTTATAATTTATAAATCAATTCTATTTTTCATACTTACAAAAATAGATTTTAAGAAATGCTAATTTAATCTATATTTTTTTGCGCAGGTTTATTTCCTGCTGTATTTCAAAAGCGGTGTCGAAATCTTCAGCATTTACCGCTTCTTCCAGCATTTTTTTAAGTTCCTTCAAGGTATAAGAAGCATATCCTATTTGGATTTCCGAATTTTCCTCAATTCCTGTTTCTTCGGGAGAAGTTTGGGAATCTGTAAGTTCGAGAATTACACCGGCTTCTTCCAAAACTTTGCTGGTGGTATAAATAGGAGCATTAAAACGAACCGCCATAGCTACTGCATCGGAAGTTCGGGCATCGAGAATAATTTCCTGTCCATCTCGATTGATTAAATTTAAATTGGAAAAAAACACACCATCTATCAGTTGATAAATTACAACTTTATCCAAAACATAACCCACAGATTCTATAAATTTCATAAACAAATCATGTGTGAGAGGGCGAGGTGGTTTTAAATCTTTCTCCAAACCCAGAGAAATAGATTGAGCTTCGTAATTTCCAATAACGACCGGAAGTTTTATTCCTGTTTTTTCCTGTTCTAAAATCAAGGCATAAGCCCCCATTTGTGTTTGGCTGTATGAAATTCCTCTAATAATCAGTTTTTGGTAATCCATAAATACAAATATAAAAAAACATCGCGCCACAAAGCTACGATGTTTTTAGTTTATTTTAAATCACACTATTATTCTCCTTTTAAAGCTTTAATTTTTTCTGTTAAAGCAGGAATAATTTGGAAAGCATCTCCCACCACACCATAATCTGCGGCTTTGAAGAAAGGTGCTTCCGGATCGTTATTGATAACCACAATGGTTTTGGAACTACTTACACCTGCCAAATGTTGTATTGCTCCGGAAATCCCAATCGCAACATACAAATTGGGAGAAATTGCTTTTCCGGTTTGCCCTACGTGTTCAGAATGAGGACGCCATCCCATATCGGCAACTGGCTTGGAACAAGCGGTGGCAGCTCCCAAAACTTTGGCTAAATCTTCCACCATTCCCCAATTTTCAGGACCTTTCAATCCTCTACCACCGGATACCACAATTTCTGCTGCTTTTAAATCTAATTCTCCGGCAGATTGTTCATGATCCAATACTTGAATGGCATTATTGGAAATGCTTAGGTTTTTCACTTCTTCGCTTCCTGAAACGGAATTTTCTTTTACTCCAAAAGCGTTTTGAGAAATGGTAAGCACTACTTTTTCCGCATCGGCTTTGGCGTGCATAAATCCTTTTCCGGAAAATACTTTTCTTTTTATTTTAAACGGAGAAACCGATTCGGGAGCTTCTAAGGCATTGGTAATTAAAGATGCGTTTTTTACAATGCTCAACATGGGGGCCACAGACGAAGCATCGGTAGTATGAGGAAAAACGATAATGTTTCCGTCCCATACTTCTGAAACCGCTTGGGCATAAGCTCTTGCACTGAATGTTTTTAAATTGTCGTCTTTTATTACTACCACTTTTTCCGCTCCGTATTTGTATAATTTATCGGAAGCATCGGTGGGGTTAATTGCTATGACAGTTACACTATCTCCTGCTTTATCGGCAATTGCTTTGGCATAAGAAACCGCTTCAAAAGCTGCTTTTTTGTAAACTCCGTTTATATTTTCTGCGTATACGTATATAGCCATTTTTATTTATTTTAATTGTTTAAAGTGAATGAATTTCACCTCAATTTATGTATTCTTTTTTATGTTTTAAATTACTTTGGCTTCTTCGTGAAGAGATTTTACCAATTCGTCCAACTGATCTGCCGGAATCATTTTCACGTTTCCTCTGGAAGGTGTACTTTCAAAAGATTCTGCTTCTACTTTTACTTCTACCGCTGCGGCTTCTACCACTTGCAGATTTTTCTTTCTTGCCGACATAATCCCTCTCATATTGGGAATAATAAGGTCTTTTTCTTCTACCAATCCTTGTTGTCCGGCAATTACCACGGGAAATTCAGCAGTAAGGGTTTCTTTTCCTCCTTCAATTTCGCGGGAAAGTTTTGCTTTTGTACCTTCTACTTCTAAGCCAACACATGCGTTTACAAATGGATGTTGAAGAATTTCGGCCACCATAGCAGGAACAGATCCGCCATTGTAATCTATTGATTCTATACCCATTAGAATAATATCGTAATTTCCTTCTTTGGCTACTTTGGCAATTTCCTGAGCCGCCGAATAACTATCTTTAGGTTCTAAATTTACACGAATGGCATCGTCGGCACCAATAGCCAATGCTTTGCGAATTACAGGTTCTGTAGAAGCATCTCCTACATTTAGTACAGTAACTGTGGCACCTTGAGATTGCTGAAGGTTAATAGCTTTGGTCAATGCAAACTCGTCCAAAGGATTTATTACCCACTGAATTCCATTTTTATCGAATGCAGAATGATCTTCTGTAAATTTTATTTTCGCAGTAGTATCGGGAACACTACTTATACAAACTAATATCTTCATACGTAAATGTTTATTATTTATTTTTTTGCTAATATATTAAATTCATTATGCATGCATATTATTTTTCATATAAATCCATATACATTGCATAATATTTTTGTTATTTCACAGGAGGCAATGTAGGGCGAATTTCTACCCTAGAAGGCAAAGCTCGCGGATTCATTTTCATTAAATCTACAATTAACTCTCCGATATCTTCGGGCTGAATTTTCCAAGCATCTTCATCATTTGGTTCATGATTGTTGAAATTGGATTTTACCGAACCGGGCATAATGGTAGTGGTTTTAATTCTGTATTTCCGAAGATCGAGCATAGCCGCTTGAGTAAAACCTACTACTCCAAATTTCGATGCATTGTACCCCGCTCCACCGGCAAAAAAGTTGGTTCCTGCCAAACTGGAAATTGTGATAAAATATCCTTGAGTTTCTTTTAAATTATCTAAAGAAGCTTTTAAAGTGTGGAATACCCCCGTAAGATTGGTATCTATCATCTGATGCCATTGTTCGGGAGTGAGTTCATCGATTGGTGCAAAATGTCCTAATCCGGCATTTGCCACCACTAAATCCACACTTCCTAATTTTTCATTAATTTCTTTTAAAGCTTCCCGCTCGCTTTCATAATTCGTCACATCGGATTGAATGCCCAAAACTCTACTTTTATCATTAGAAAGTTCTTGTGCTGCTTTTTCAGCATCTTCTAATTTTCGCCCACTGATGGCTACTTTCATTCCAGCATCCAGCAAAGCACGAGCAATTCCTAAACCTATACCTTTGGTTCCTCCTGTAACGTAAGCTATTTTATCTTTCATCTATAGTAATTTCTTTATTTCTTTAAATCTGCATAATATTTAAAAAAGTAAGGAATGGATTGTATTCCTTTATAAAAGTTGTATAATCCATAATGTTCGTTTGGAGAGTGAATGGAATCGGAATCGAAACCAAAACCCATCAATACGGATTTACTGCCCAAAACCTCTTCGAACAGTGATGTAATGGGAATACTTCCTCCACTTCTGTAAGGTAAAACTTCTTTTCCAAAAGCTTCTTCCATTGCTTTTTTAGCCGCGATAAATTCTTCAGAATCGCTTGCCAAAGCATAAGGCATTCCTCCGTGATGAGGTTTTATGGTAACTTTCACATTATCCGGAGCTATTTTTTTAAAATATCGGGTAAACTTTTCTGAAATTTCTTCAGGAGTTTGGTTGGGGACCAATCGCATAGAAATTTTAGCAAAAGCTTTTGATGGAATTACAGTTTTAGCGCCTTCTCCTGTATAACCGCCCCATATTCCGTTGGCGTCCAAAGTTGGGCGAATAGAAAAGCGCTCCACCGTAGAATATCCTTTTTCTCCTTCTACGCCTTTTAAACCTATGGATTTCATAAATTGTTGTGGATCGTCTTTCAATTGGGCAATTTTAGCGCGTTCTTCTTGAGAAAATTCTACTACTTGGTCGTAGAAACCATCGATGGTAATGCGCCCATCTTCATCAATCAATTTTGCAATCATTCGGGATAATACATGGATAGGATTGGGCACAGCGCCTCCATACAATCCGGAATGCAAATCTCTATCGGGCCCCTCTACTTCCACTTCCATATAACACAAACCACGAAGACCGGTAGTTACCGTAGGTTGCTCTTTGGAATACAAACTGGTATCCGAAATAAGTACAACGTTGTTCTTTAATTTCTCTTTGTTTTCTTTTACAAAATCGCCTAAACTTACGGAGCCTACTTCTTCTTCTCCCTCGATAATGAACTTTACATTACACGGCAAGCTTTCGGTTTTCATCATAGCTTCAAATGCCTTTAAATGCATAAAAAACTGACCTTTATCGTCTGCGGATCCTCGTGCAAAAATAGCACCTTCGGGATGAATTTCTGTTTTTTTAATTACCGGTTCAAAAGGTTCGGTATCCCACAAATCCAGGGGATCGGCAGGTTGTACATCGTAATGTCCGTAAACCAAAATTGTGGGCAACTGCTCCGATATTATTTTATCGCCATACACAATAGGATTTCCCTTTGTTGGGCAAATTTCTACATGATCTGCACCGGCTCCCTTTAAATGTTTTGCTACGGCTTCAGCACATTTCAATACATCATTTTTGTAAGCAGAATCGGCGCTAATTGAAGGTATTCTTAATAAATCGAATAATTCTTCGACAAACTTTTCTTTATGTTCTTCAATATAGCTAAGGGTTTTATTCATAAAATTTATTTTTAATTTAAAGTCAGTAAATATAAAAAAATGTCCTGCGAAAAGCAAGACATTCTTATTGTTTTAAATCTCATTTTATTCGTTGGAGGATGCTTCTTGCATTGCCTCTTCTGCGGTTGTATTATCTTCGGCAACGGGCATTACATTAGCATCTTGACTTACTTCTGTAGCTCCGCTCATCCTTGCACTATCGGTAATCGCAGGTCTTTTGGATTGATCTGGAGAAAAATCTGGTTCGGTTTCTGCGGCTGTTAAATTATCATTGTATCTCGGTTGTGTGGCCGATCTTTTTACGATGTTTTTATTTCCACCCGCTTGCATATCACACGCAACAAGCGTTAAAAGAGCTATTGAAGTAATTATGTATTTTTTCATTCTAAACGATTTGTTCGGTTCAAATTTAAACATTCTTTTAATTGTGCACAAAATATTGGGTTAATTTATATCGATTTTAAAATAACTTTTCCGCCGAGTGTTTGGGTAAAAATTAAATAATCTTTTCCGCCGTCTTTTATTTTATACTTTTTTTTAATCTGTTCGGGTGTTAATGGATAATTTTTGGAAATAATATTAAAGTGAACTCCTTTTTCAATTTCTTTAGAGTTTATTTTATTGACATTCAAAATTCTGCCGGGAAAATCGGATTTTTTTTCCGAAGAAGTATAAAGATGTGTGTTGGGATGTAATTTTTTTAAATGAAATTTTTCCGAAATCAAGTTAAAAGCTCCCGATTTTAACAGAGAATGATTTGGAATATAAAGATAATTTTCCGGCTCGCCATAATGAACTTCGGCTTTTTGCGCCTCTGAAAATGAAAATTCAACATCCGAATCTTCGGATTGCAAGTTGATACATTTTATTTTTACTTCTTCCGCAAAGTCTTTTTCCAAAATCACTAAAAGTTCTTTCACCTCATTTTTCACCGCAACAATGTGAATTTCCTTCAAATATTTTAAATTTTGATGAAGAACCGACAAATCCATAAGAGGCGATAACTTAACCGCAACCGTGTTGGTAAATTCAAAAAGTTGAACCTGAATTTCCAAAATATTGGGAGACAAATCTTCCAACAAAAACTTTTTTCTTTGGGCTTTATCTCGGCGAGAAGGATCTAAATAAATTAAGGAAAATTTCTCTTCGTTTTCTTCTAAAAACGTATATAGATTTTTATTTAAATAAACATTATTATTCTCATTGATTATATTATAGTTATGTTTGATTATTTCAAGTAAAACATCATTACTTTCTACTAAAAATACTTTCTCAAAATTTCTTCCCATCCAATACGAATCGATACCAAAACCTGCGGTTAAATCCACCAATTTTTCACCGGAAAAAAGAGTGCTTTTATACCTTGCGGTAGCTTCCGAAGAAGATTGTTCTAAATTTAAACTCGGGGGAAAAATAATTCCTTCTCTGTTCAAAAAAGGAAATTTCTTTTCGGCAATTCTTCGTCCTTTTATTTGTTGCGCCAATTCTTGCACAGAAATGTTGGGAAAAGGAGATTTTGAAAGTAAAAATTCAGGCAGGTTAATGGAAACAGACTCGGATATAAATTTCTGAACTTCAGGTTGTAACAGGGAATTTAAATCCATTTTAAAAGTTATTCTTGCGCTTGAATGCTGTCTTCTACCAAAATGAAAATTTCTTCATTATCTTTCTTCATAAAGTAATTTTCTCTGGCATATTTTTCGCGTTCGGATTTGTCGGACATTAATTTTTTATAAAAACCATCGTTTTTCTGAAATTCGGTTTTATAATATTCCACTTGGTGCTCGTACCGACGAATATCTTTATTTAAATCGTTGATAACCAGAAAGGAAGTATTATCGAAAAAAGTCATCCAAACCAAAAAAGCCAAAATGGTAATGGTATATTTGTTTAAAACATATTTGCGTACCCAACGCAATGTTTTAGAAGGTTTTTTTATCTCTATTATTTCGTCCCTCTTCATGATTCTACGATTTTATTGCGAAGTGAATTGTGCACCACAGTAGTTAAAAAATCAATAGCAACAGTGTTGTGCCGCATATTGGGAATGATAAGATCGGCCTCGTTTTTCGATGGTTCTATAAATTCGTTGTGCATGGGTTTTAGCGTGGTTTGATAGCGATGTAAAACTTCATCTAAATCTCTTCCTCTTTCCTGCATATCTCGTTTGATACGCCGAATTAATCTTTCATCGGAATCCGCGTGTACAAATACCTTTAAATCAAACTCTTTCAATAATTCTTTATCGGTTAAAACCAATATTCCTTCTACAATTAAAACCTCTTTCGGCTCTACCAAAACATGATCTGCGGTTCGGGAATGGGTAACAAAAGAATAAACCGGTTGTTCGATTGCTTCGCCTTTTTTGAGCTGATTCACATGATTTCTAAGTAATTCGAAATCGATAGATTTGGGATGATCGTAATTCAATTTTTCTCTTTCCGCAAGTGTTAAATGTTGGTTATCAAGATAATAATTGTCTTGTGATAAAACATTTACATCTGCTGCATCCAGTTGTTTTAAAATTTTATTTACCACAGTGGTTTTTCCCGATCCGGTTCCTCCGGCAATCCCAATTACTAACATGTTGGTTTACGATTTGGACAAAGGTAATTATTTTTAAGAAATTTTATATAAGAATTATACGGCATTTTAATCGTTTTTTTTCTGGTAATCCAAGACTTTAGGTGTGATATCGAAAACATATAAAACCACCGATTTTACACGAGCCAAAAACTCCCGAAAGTGGTTTCTATAATAACTTTCGTTTGCATTTACATCTTGCGCATCGAAGGCATAAGCATTCATATCCAAATTTCTTGCAACAAATAAAGCTCGTAAATTATGAAATCCCTGCGACACAATTACCACATCGTTTTCTTTATATACATATTTGCAACGGAAAACGCTCATCTGCGTATTAAGACCTTCGGTATCTTCGGTAATGGCTTCGTTCGGGATATTTCCATTTCTTCTTAAATACTTCCTCATCGCAGCGGGTTCGTCGTAATTTTCACTCTTTTCGCCACTTACGATAATTCGCTTTATTTTGCCCATATTATATAAAGTCATCGCGGCATTCATCCGACTTATAAAATAAGGATTGGCATTTCCACCCATAGTTTTGGGAGAAGTTCCCAATACCAAAGCACACTCTTTTGCAGGAACTTTGCTCAACTTGGTAAAAGTCCTTCCTTCGGTAACGGAAAATACCCAAAGATTTGCTAAAATCATGAATAAAATAAAAATTTCAGCAAGGGTAACCAAAGATTTTATGATGCGGTACAATCTTCTCAAATCTCATCGAAATTTAAAACCAAATCTTTACTTAAAGCCACCGAAACGCAAGGAAGAATCATTCCGTTTTTTCTTTCGTTTTCGGTTAAATACTCATCCTGAACCATATAAACTTTTCCTTTTTCCAGCTTACATTGGCAAGTTCCACAAATCCCCGATTTGCAGGAATAGGGAATTTTATATCCCGAATTTAATAAAGAATTTAAAATTCTCGTTTCATTATCTTCTATAACGTTACTAAATTTTTGCCCAAATAGCCGAAAGTCCACTTTCACATTTTTTATTTCGGGCCATTTTTTTTCTACTTTAAAAATATCTTCATTAAATTCCTCAAAAAGCTCGAAATGAATATTCTTTTTGCGAATTCCATTTTCGTAACAAACATTTGCAATAGATTTTATCATGGGGCCGGGACCACAAATTAGTACTTCATCGGTTGCATCCCACAGCGTACTTTCTTCGTCTTCTTCGTCCTGACCTAAAATTTGATTGATAATTAATTCTACTTTTTTAGCATTTAATCTTCCTTCTAAAAAAGCATTGTTCACTTTTTGACGAGAATAAAAATAATAAACAAAAAACTGATTGGAGAACTTTTCTGCCAATTCTTCTATATCGTTTTTAAACGCAAAACTTTCTTCATCTTTTTCGCCATAAAACAAGAAAAATCGGGAAAGCGGCTCGGTTTGAAGAATGAATTTCAAATGGCTTAAAATCGGGGTAATCCCAATTCCTGAAGCAAAACCCAAGATTATTCTTTTTTCGTTGGGTTTGGAAGGCAATACAAACCGACCTCTGGGAAGCGAGATTTCCACTCTTTCTCCCTCGTTTACTTGGTGGCAAAATCGATAAGCAAAACCTTTTTCCGAACCTGTTTTTACACCAAATTCTATAAAAGAATCCAATGGCGAAGAAGCAAAGGAAAAATCTTTGGTTTCTCCCTGCCATTTAAAAGTAGCATATTGCCCGGGAAGAAATACATAATTTTCGATATTTTCCTTCGGAACTTCAAAAATTAGTTGGTAACTGTTTTTTGTCAAACGCTTTTTTTTGACTAATTTTAGCGAATGAAAATCGAGGTGTTTTCTATGGTTAGAAGCATCTATCATTCCTACAAAAATAAATAAAATAAATATGAAAAAGTTAGTTTTGTTCTCCTTTGTGATTTTTGCATTTTCTTCTTGTAAAAAAAACGATGAAAAAATAACCGACGAACCCGAAAACACAACGGAAGAAATAACTTCTATTCCCGCTGAAGAAACCAGCGTTTATCCCGTAGTTTCATCGAATCAACTTGCTGAAATTCTGAAAGCAAAACCCGATAACGATACACTTTATATCACTAATTTTTTTGCTACTTGGTGCCAACCTTGTATGATTGAAATTCCTCATTTTAAAGAAGCAATGAAGGAAATGGAAGGAGAAAAAGTAAAATTCACTTTTGTGGATGTAGATCAGAAATCCGATTGGGAAACCAAAGTAAAAGCTTTTGGCGACGAAAATCAATTGGGAGATCATATTGTTTTGTATGATATGGCAAATGGACCAAGCGATTTTATGTCGAAACACACAGCAACTTGGGACGGAAATGCTATTCCTTTTACACGAATTTCCAAAGGAAGAATGACCAACGAAATGCTTGGTGCGATGCTTAAAAAAGAAGATTTAGATAATTTTTTAGAAACCATAAAGTAGATTTTGGATGTCTGCCAAATTCAGAAATCTCTGTATTTTCCTATGTTTAGCTTCTTTATTGCTGATGTGGGGAAATTTAGAAACCGGATTCATCCATCTTAATTTTGGCGACTTTATCCATTCTAATTCCGAAAATGCACCCATAGCTCAGCTGAGAATCAACCGAATATGGATAATATTCTTGGCCGGAATATCCATTCCTACCAGCGGATTTTTGTTGCAGGAATATTTCCAAAATCCATTGGCAGGCCCTGAAGTATTGGGAATTATATCGGCGGCAGCTTTGGCAGTTGCTATTTATATTTTTCTTTCTAAAGACTGGGATTTTTCGGAATTTTCACAAAGCGGTTTTATCAGTATTGCTGCTTTTTTGGGTAGTTTTCTTCTGATGTTACTTCTTCTTGCTTATTCCAAATTTTTCTCGGATAAAACCTATCTCATTATTTTTGGATTTTTAATTTCTGCCATGGCGGGAGCTTTGGTTAGCATCATGCAATTTTATGCTCAAAACGAAACGCTGAAAAGCTATATCATGTGGTCTTTTGGCGCTAATAATCAAGTAAGTAGAAATCAATTGTGGATTGCTACTCCTATTATTTTATTGGGCTTATTTTTAAGTTTTAAAACCATAAAACCTTTAATGGGAAATGCTTTGGGAAAAGATTATGCACATTCATTTGGAATCAATTTAAATGTCTTAAAATTCTTGGTTATTCTGGCTTCTTCACTGCTTACATCGAGTATTACGGCATTTTTAGGTCCCATTCTTTTCATCGGAATTATTGTTCCACACTTTTGCAGAATGCTTTGGAATCCTGCACAAATTTGGCAACAATGGATTCTGAATATGCTTTTCGGTGTTGGTTTGATGCAGGCTTTTTCTGTGATTTCCGAAATCACTTATTGGCCTTTGAACATCATTTCTTCCTTGTTTGGAATTCCGGTAATTTTAACCATGATTATAAAAATGAATCGTCGTGCAGCCTAAAGTAATTTTACAATTAAAAAACCTGAATATCGGCTATAAAAAAGCATTGGTTTCCAACATCGATGCGGAACTAAAAACAGGAGAAATTGTACTTTTAATGGGAAACAACGGAGAAGGAAAAACCACCTTGTTTAAAACCCTTCTAAAACAAATTTCCCCATTGGCAGGAAACATAGAAGTTTTGGGCGAAAGTTTGGAGAAAATTCCCATAAAGCAGTTGGCAAAATACATTTCGGTAGTTTTTTCCAAAGCTTATATTCCGCAAAATTTCACTACTTACGACCTTATTTCTTTGGGAAAATACATTCATTATCCTTATTATTTTTCCCTCGATTCCAAAGACAAAAAAAGTATTGAAGAAATTATTTCGACTTTAAATTTAGAACCATTTAAAAACACTCCTTTACATCAACTTTCGGATGGAAATCTTCAAAAAGCCTTTATTGGAAGAGCTTTGGCACAAGACACACCAATTCTTATTTTAGACGAACCCACCACACATTTGGATTTGAACAACCGAAAAATGATTTTAAACCTTTTGCAAAACATCGCTCGCCGGCAACAAAAAGCCATCCTGTTTTCCTCTCACGATATTTTTGGCGCTTCGGAAGTGGCGGATAATATTTGGCACATCCAGAACAATAAAATGAGTTGCGGACTTGCAGAAGATCTATTGTTACAATACATTTCTAAAAACGAAAAACCTTCTTCTCTTCCATTTTCCTCCGCCGATATTTCTGCTCCCGAATTAGAGAAAAAACTTTTCTTAAATGCCATTTCTAAAGCAAAATTCATACAATTTCCCCCTGTAAAAATTTCATACAGCGAAAGCGAATGGAAAGTGATAACTTCTTCAGAACAAATGTCTTTTTCCAATATCGAAGAAACGATAAAAGCACTAAAAAGCCTTAAATACTAAGTATAGCATAACATATATTTAATTGATAATCATGTAATTATATTTATTTCTATTCAAATACTATGCATGCATAATATATTTTTGTAAATTTGTTAGGACAGATGAAAACAATATTATGCATAACAAACAAGGAGAAAAAATTGAAAGCATAGATTTGATATTAAAATCGGTGTGGCTCGCAGTCTCGAAGATGTATTCTGAAAAAGCTTCAAAGCATGGTTCCACAGCGGTTCAAGCATTAACTTTATTAAAAATAGATCCTAAAAAAGGAACCCGCAGCACCAATTTGGGACCTAAAATGTCGATTGAGCCTACTTCCCTAACCCGAATCATTAAACTGCTGGAAGACAAAGGCTATATTTATAAAGAAAAATCTACAAAAGACAAAAGAGAAGTTATTATAAAACTTACAGAAAAAGGACTTCATTCCAGAGATTTATCGAAAGATGTAGTTTTAACCTTCAACCGAAAAGTGGTAGAAACCGTACCACCAAAAAAGTTGGAGATATTCAATGAAGTCATGAGCAATATTTTAGAAATAGCAAACAATTTAAACCCCAACAAATAAACTCCTCATTTAATATGAAAAGAAGAATAAAACACATAACTGTAATAGGTTCCGGAATTATGGGTTCCGGAATTGCAGCACATTTTGCCAATATAGGCGTAGAAGTGCTGCTACTCGACATTGTACCCAATAAGCTTACCGAAGCAGAAGAAGCCAAAGGTCTTTCTTTGGAATCTCCACAAGTAAGAAACAGAATTGCCACAGAAAGTTTAAAAAAATTACCCAAAGCAAGTCCTGCATTGCTATATTCCAAAGATTTTATTTCTCGCATCACTCCCGGAAATTTGGAAGACGATTTAAAGAAAATAAAAAACACCGATTGGATTATCGAAGTTGTGGTGGAAAGATTAGATATTAAAAAATCGGTTTATGAAAAAATAGAAAATTACCGCCAGCCGGGAACTCTCATTTCTTCCAACACCTCCGGAATTCCCATTCATTATTTAATAGAAGGCAGAAGCGATGATTTCAAAAAATATTTTGCCGGCACACACTTTTTCAATCCGGTGCGCTATTTACAACTTTTAGAAATTATCCCAACCCAATATACAGATCCCGAAATCACCGAATTTTACCGAGATTACGGATCTAAATATTTAGGCAAAACCACTGTGGTAGCCAAAGATACTCCCGCATTTATAGCCAACAGAATTGGAGTATTCGGAATTATGAATATTTTTCATAACATCCAGAAATTACAACTTTCCATCGACGATGTAGATAAATTAACCGGACCCATTATTGGGCGACCTAAATCCGCCACTTTCCGCACCGCAGATGTGGTAGGATTAGATACTTTGGTTCATGTAGCCAACGGAGTTCGCGAAAGTGGCGCAGAAACCGATATTTTCAAAGACCAATTTGAACTTCCGGATTATATCACCAATATGGTAAACAATAATCTATTGGGTTCCAAAACAGGATCCGGATTTTATAAAAAGGTAAAAGGAAAAGATGGAAAATCGGCAATTCTTTCTTTAAATTTCGATACAATGGAATATGAAGAAGGCAAAAAATCCTCCTTCCCCACTTTGGAACTCACCAAAAATATCGACACGCCTATCGATCGCTTTAAAGTTTTAATTTCCGGAAAAGACAAAGCTGCTGAATTTTACCGAAAATCTTTAGGAGCACTTTTCGCTTATGTTTCGCACAAAGTTCCCGAAATTTCCGACGAACTTTATAAAATAGACGATGGCATGAAAGCCGGTTTCGGCTGGGCAAACGGTCCCTTCGAAATTTGGGATGCCGTTGGTTTGGAAAAAGGAAAAGAACTCGCCAAAGAAGCCGGATATGAAGTTTCCGAATGGGTAAAAGAAATGTCTTCAGAAGCTACTTTCTACAAAGTAAACGAAAACGGACATAAAACTTTTTACCACGGAGAAAACAAAAAATACGAAACTATTCCCGGACAAGAAACCTTTATTTTGTTAAATAACATTCGGGAAAGCAAAACCCTTTGGAGCAATTCGGGAACTGCAATTCAAGATTTGGGCGATGGAATTATCAATTTCGAATTCCGCTCAAAAATGAATTCCATCGGAAGCGAAGTTTTGGATGGTTTAAACAAAGCCATCGATTTAGCCGAAAAAGAATACGATGGATTGGTCATCGGAAACGAAGGAACCAACTTTTCCGTAGGTGCCAATATCGCCATGATATTAATGCTCGCCGCCGATCAGGAATGGGACGATTTAAATATGGCTATCAGCTATTTTCAAAAATCAGTTTCCAGAATTCGCTATTCCTCCATCCCCGTAATTGTTGCTCCACACGGAATGACTTTGGGTGGCGGCTGCGAAATGACCATGCATGCCGACCGTGTAGTAGCCACTCCGGAAACCTATATCGGATTGGTTGAAGTTGGTGTTGGTGTAATTCCGGGAGGTGGTGGCTCTAAAGAATTTACTTTGCGGACTTCCCAATTACTTCATAAAGACGATGTAAAAGATAATCGCCTACGCGATGCATTAATGAATATTGCTATGGCAAAAGTTTCCACTTCCGCAGAAGAAGCTTACGACTTAGGAATATTACAAAAAGGAAAAGATATTGTTGTAATGAACCCTCATCGCCAAATAGCAGAAGCCAAAAAAGTGGCTTTGGATATAGCTCAACGCGGATATACGCAACCCATAAAACAAAAAGTAAAAGTGTTGGGAATCGACGCTTTAGGAATGTTTTTGGTAGGAACCGACCAAATGATGGCTGGAAATTACATCTCCGAATACGACAAAAAAGTAGTGGATAAACTGGCTTATGTAATGGTTGGTGGCGATTTATCCGAACCTACAGAAGTTACAGAACAATACCTTTTAGATTTAGAAAGAGAAGCTTTTCTATCTCTTTGTGGAGAAAGAAAAACCCTGGAAAGAATGCAACACATGCTAAAAACAGGAAAACCTCTAAGAAATTAAAATTTGCTTTTTTAATCAAAATAAAAAATAATAAAATGAAAGAAGCCTATATAGTTGCCGGATACAGAACCGCAGTAGGAAAAGCTCCACGAGGATCTTTACGATTTACTCGGCCCGATGTCCTTGCAACCACCGTAATTAAAAGATTACTTCAAGATTTCCCAAATTTAGATCACGAAAGAATAGACGATCTTATTGTGGGAAATGCCATGCCCGAAGCCGAACAAGGCTTAAATATCGCCCGATTAATATCTCTTATGTCTTTGGAAACAGATAAAGTTTCGGGAGTTACCGTTAATAGATATTGCGCTTCCGGCTCAGAATCTATTGCTACCGCTGTCGCTAAAATCAGAAACGGCATGGCAGATTGCATTATCGCCGGCGGTACCGAATCTATGAGTTACATTCCCATGGGAGGTTACAAACCCACTCCGGAAACTCATACTTCCGGGAAACATCCGGATTATTACTGGGGAATGGGAACCACCGCAGAACAAGTCGCTTTAGAATATGAAATCTCCCGAGAACAACAAGATCAATTTGCATTCGAATCTCATCAGAAAGCGATACACGCCATAAAAGAAGGATATTTTAAAGAACAAATTATTCCGGTACCTGTAGAAAACACTTTTTTGGACGCTAATCAAAAAAAGCAAACCAAAAGCTTCAGTTTTGAAGTGGATGAAGGACCACGCGCCGATACTTCTTTAGAAATTTTGGCAAAACTTCGTCCGGTATTTAAAAACGGAGGTACTGTTACCGCAGGAAATTCCTCACAAACTTCAGACGGAGCAGCTTTTGTAATGATAATGTCTGAAGATATGGTAAAAGAAACCGGAGCCCAACCTATAGCTCGACTTATTTCTTATGCCACCGCAGGCGTTCCACCAAGAATTATGGGGGTTGGTCCTATTTACGCTGTTCCAAAAGCATTAAAACAAGCAGGAATGACTTTAGATCAGATAGACCTTATAGAACTAAATGAGGCTTTCGCTTCGCAATCTGTGGCTGTTGTAAGAGAATTAGGAATTAATAAAGACATCCTGAATGTGAATGGTGGAGCCATAGCCTTGGGACACCCATTAGGTTGTACAGGAACAAAACTTACCGTTCAGATTTTAAACGAACTTCAACGTCGCAATAAAAAATATGGATTGGTAACCATGTGTGTAGGTACAGGACAAGGCGCCGCCACAATATTGGAAAGACTTTAAAAATTTAAATCACATAAAACACCAACAAAATGAGCAATATAAAAGGAGGTGAATTCCTCATCAAAGAAAGCGATATAAATTCTTTTTTCAGCATTGAAGAGCTGAATGAAGACCAAAAAATGATTCGAGATTCTGCAAAAGAATTTATCGACAGAGAAATCGTTCCCAACAAAGAACGTTTCGAAAAGAAAGATTATGCTTATACCGAAGAAGTAATGAAAAAACTTGGCGAAATGGGATTTTTCGGTTTGGCAGTTCCTGAAGAATACGGAGGTATGGGCGCAGGTTTTGTAACCACTGTGGTGGCTTGCGATTACGTTTCCGGAGCCACCGGCTCTTTGGCAACCGCTTATGGAGCGCACACCGGTATTGGCACACTTCCCGTAGTTTTATATGGAACAGAAGAACAAAAACAAAAATTTCTTCCACAACTTGCTACCGGAGAACATTTTGGTTCTTATTGTTTAACAGAACCCGATGCCGGTTCCGATGCGAATAGCGGAAAAACCAAAGCCGTACTTTCCGACGATGGAAAATATTACACTATTAACGGACAAAAAATGTGGATTTCCAATGCCGGATTTGCCGAAACTTTTACCCTTTTTGCCAGAATTGGAGACGATAAAAATATTACCGGTTTTGTAATTAACCGCTCGGAACTGGAAAATCCCGACAGCATGACTTTGGGAGAAGAAGAGCATAAATTGGGAATTCGAGCTTCTTCTACCCGACAAGTATTTTTCAATGATATGAAAATCCCTGCCGATAGCCTTTTAGGCGAGAGAAACAATGGTTTTAAAATCGCTTTAAACGCTTTAAATGTTGGAAGGATAAAATTAGCTGCCGCTTGTTTAGACGCTCAAAGACGAATAATAGGACATTCCATAAAATACGCCAACGAGAGAAAACAATTCGGAGTTTCTATTTCAACTTTTGGAGCCATTCGTAAAAAAATAGGCGAAATGGCTATGGGAGCTTTTGTTTCTGAATCGGGAGTTTATCGCGCCGCAAAAGACATTGAAAATGAAATTACAGAATTAGGCAAACAAGGAGCAGATCATCAACAAGCCGAACTAAAAGGTGTAGAAGAATTTGCCGTAGAATGTTCCATTTTAAAAACCTATGTTTCCGATTTGGCACAGCACACTGCCGACGAAGGAATTCAGATTTTTGGTGGAATGGGATTTTCTGAGGAAACCCCTATGGAATCGGCTTGGAGAGATTCCAGAATTTCCAGAATTTATGAAGGAACCAATGAAATTAATCGCTTGCTTTCTGTGGGAATGCTCATTAAAAGAGCTATGAAAGGACAAATTGATTTGCTAACTCCGGCAAAAAAAGTAGCCGATGAAATGATGGGACTTCCCTCTTTTGAAACTCCTGATTTCTCGGAATATATGTCGGAAGAAAAAGACTTAATCAACCGATTGAAAAAAGTATTTTTGATGGTTTCAGGAGCCGCACTTCAGAAATATATGACGGAAATTGAGCAACAACAACATCTGCTTTTAAATGCCTCAGAAATCCTTAACCAGATTTATATGGCAGAATCTGCTGTTCTTCGTGCCGAAAAGCATTACAAAGAAGATAGCGTGGAAGCTGCTATGGCAAAATTAAATCTTTATAAAGCAATTGAAAAAATAAAAGAAGCTGCTACCGAAGGAATTATTTCCTTTACCGAAGGAGACGAACAAAGAATGATGTTATCTGGGGTAAAACGCTTTACAAAATACTACAATTATCCCAATGTAATTGGTTTAACAGAACAGATTGCAGCACATTTTATAAAGAAAGGTTCTTATTAAACAAAAAAATTTACAGCAAGTAAAAATCAATGCTTTTCCTTATTCAAGGAAAAGCATTTTTATTTTCATATTTTTATTTATAACTTTACGAAAATAAACATCGTGATGAAAACAATTTATATTATTCCTTTTCTAATCGGTGGATTTGTCTTTGGCCAGAAAAAAGCTCCCCTAACGATTACTATTCCACCAAAAAAAGATACTATCAAAATAAATTTATCCGAAAGTAACGATCGGTTTTACAAAAACATGACCGAAGAAGAAGCCGATCGATATACCATTTTGATCGCTACACCGGACGAAAAATTTTATCCAAATTTAAATTCTCCAAAAAACATTATTAAAGTAGATAAAATAGAACCTATTTTAACTCCGAAAAATGAAATGAAAAAAACTCCGAAAAACAAGGAGAAAAAATCCAAATAATTCAAACTTACATCAATAGAAAAACTTCGGGAAAGCCTCCTTTGGTTTTTTATGGAAAACATTAATCTTTATCCAACTTTCCAAAAACCCAAAACCATAGGAAAAAAACTGTATATAGCTCGTTAAAACACTATAAGCGCCAATTGCAATATTTTTATAAATCCAAGTAGCGTGGAATAAAATAAGCAAAGTGTACAATCCGTACAATGTAAGAATCAACGCGTTGTGCTCGAAAAAATAATGTATAAATCCTATAAAATAACCCACCAAAAACGCGGAAGGAAACCAAAAAGTAATTTTTGAAAATTGAGGATGGCGATTCATTAAAATAGGACGAGCCACACCAAACTGATACACTTGCTTGGAGAAAGAACCTATATCGGTTCTCCGCTTGTGATAAACTCCTATTTCATCGTAAAAAAGTGTGCTAAATCCTTTTTCCCAAAGTGTCATGGATAAATCCGGATCCTCGCCAATTCTTAAATCCGAGAAACCTCCCACTTCCAAAAACACCGATTTTTTAATTCCCATATTAAAACTTCGAGGCTGAAACTTCGAAACTGTTTTTTTTCGACCGCGAATTCCACCTGTAGTTAAAACCGACGTCATGGAATACGAAATAGCTTTTTGCAACAAATTGAAGCCTACATGCGCTTTATCTGCACCACCAAAAGCATCGCACGGAAATTTCTCGATATTTGTTTTCACTTTTTCAATATAATCTTCCTCCACACTTACATCCGAATCCAAGAAAACCAACCATTCTCCATGAGCTCTGTATGCACCATAATTTCGGGATAAACCCGGCCCTGTATTTTTCTTTTTAAAATAATGAATCTCCATTATATTTTCAAAAAGTTCCACCGTTGGTTTTAAATCTACCCAAGAACCATCATCTACAATAATTACCTCAAAATCCTTATCGCTTTGTCGGGTAAGGCTGTTCAGCAATTCAAAGAGTTCGTCTTTTCGGTTATAAATGGCAACTACTATGGATATTTTCATGAAAAAGATTCTACTTTATTTAAATCGTTATAATTCTTTAAAATTATAAATTTTTGTACATTTGCAAACCGTAAAGATATTGATAACAAATTATAAAAAAGCAAAAAATGCCGAAATTAAAAACTAAATCCGGAGCCAAAAAGCGTTTTACACTTACCGGAACCGGAAAGATTAAAAGAAAGCACGCTTACAAAAGTCATATTTTGACCAAGAAAGGTACAAAACAAAAGAGAAATCTTACACAAACCGGACTTGTTCATAAAACTGACGAAAAAAGCGTACTTCGCCAATTAACAATCAAATAGTTTTTATAAATCTATTTATTGGTTTATAAGAATTTTTAAATTCAAATTTAAGTTTAACCCTGAAGCGGTGCCCAAAAGAGTAGCTAAGCTGCCGCCCTCTTCAAAAAAACAAAATCAATTATGCCAAGATCAGTAAACAGTGTTGCCAGCAGAGCACGCAGAAAAAAAATAATGAAACTTGCCAAAGGTTACTTCGGTAGAAGAAAAAACGTTTGGACCGTTTCTAAAAATGCAGTGGAAAAAGGTATGCTTTATGCTTACCGAGGAAGAAAAGAAAAGAAAAGAAATTTCCGCGCATTGTGGATTACCAGAATTAATGCCGGTTGCCGCGAACACGGAATTTCCTATTCTAAATTTATGGGAGGTTTAAAGAAAAATAACATAGAACTTAATCGTAAAGTTCTTGCAGATTTAGCTATGAATCACCCGGAAGCTTTCAAAGCCGTTGTAGATCAAGTAAAATAATTAACCTTTTGTTATCAATAGAAGAACTCTCAGTTCAAAAAACTGAGAGTTTTTTATTATCTTTATCCCCTATTTTAATAAACAACTATGCCGAATTCATTTAGCAGGCGTAATTTTATCAAGACAACGTCTATGGCCGGAGTGGGAGCATTAATTCCATCCAACTCGCTATTTAACCTATTAGATTTCAACGCTCAAAAAGTACGCATAGGATTTATCGCCGTCGGTTTACGAGGACAAACCCATGTTTTCAATATGGCGAAACGAGAAGATGTAGAAATAGTAGCTTTTGCCGATCCCGACTCTTATATGCTTAGCCAAGCACAAAAAATATTAAAAGATAACGGAAGAAAAGAAGCCAAAGTTTATAGCAACGGCGATTATGATTACCGAAATATGCTAAAAAATGAAAATCTCGATGCGGTTTTCATTTCATCTCCGTGGGAATGGCATCATCCACATGCGATAGATTCCATGAAAGCAGGGAAAATTGTAGGTCTTGAAGTAGGTGGCGCCACGAATATAGACGAATGTTGGGATTATGTAAATGTTTCTGAACAAACCGGCATTCCGCTTATGGCTTTGGAAAACGTGTGCTACAGAAGAGATGTTATGGCCATTTTAAATATGGTAAGAAAAGGATTGTTTGGTGAATTGGTACACGGGCAAGGTGGCTATCAACACGATTTGCGTCCCGTATTATTCAACAGCGGAGAAAACGGAAAAAATGGAAATGGAGTTGAGTTTGGTGAGAAAGCCTTCAGCGAAGCCAAATGGAGAACTGAACATCATTTAAAAAGAAATGGAGACCTCTATCCTACTCACGGTTTGGGACCACTTCATACCATGATGGACATCAACCGAGGAAATCGCCTTTTGCGCCTATCTTCATTTTCCTCAAAAGCCAGAGGGCTTAAGCATTATTTGGAAAACAAAGCAGGAAAAGACCACCCAAATGCCAAATTGGAGTGGAAAAAAGGAGATGTGGTAACAACACAAATTCAGTGCGAAAACGGAGAAACCATTTTATTGAAACATGATGTAAGCAACCAAAGACCCTATAATCTTGGTTTTAGAGTTCAGGGAGTAGATGGTTTATGGCAAGATATTGGTTGGGGAGATTTCAACCAAGGATTTATTTATTTTGAAAAATTAATGGACTACAACGATCGCTGGGACAGCACAGAAAAATGGATGAAAGAATACGACCATCCCATGTGGAAAAAATATGAAGAAAAAGCCAAAGGTGCTGGCCACGGCGGAATGGATTATTTCCTCGACAATACATTTGTAGAATGTATTAAGCGCAACAAACCCTTTCCGTTGGATGTTTACGACTTGGCAACTTGGTACGCCATTACGCCACTAAGTGAAAAATCTATCGCCGAAAACGGCGCCGTGCAAGAAATCCCCGATTTCACCAAAGGAAAATGGAAAACAGCTAAAAATATATTTACAATCAATGATGAGTACTAAAAATGCAACCCTCTTAATATTAGCAGGAGGATTAGGAAGTAGATACAAAGGAAAAAAACAAATAGATCCCATGGGACCTTCCGGAGAATGTTTAATGGAATATTCCATTTATGATGCTAAAAATGCGGGGTTCACCCAAATTGTAGTAATAATCAACGATTATTTCAACGAGGAAACCAAAGTTCATTTCCAAAATATCGCAGACTCTGTGGGACTTCAATTAGATTTTGCTGTACAAAACTCAGAAACATATTTACCCGAACATCATCGCGATAAATTGAAAGACAGAGTGAAACCTTGGGGAACTGCCCATGCTATTCTATGCGCCAAGGAATACATTAAAAATCCTTTTGTGGTGATCAATGCCGATGATTATTATAATCGACACGCTTTTAATAAAGCTTTCGAATTGATTTCTTCGGGAAAAATTAACGATAAAAAATTTGGAATGGTGGCCTATCATTTACCTTCCACTTTAAGCGACAACGGAACGGTTTCCCGAGGAGTTTGTACCATAAAAAACGGTCATTTAATGACGGTAGAAGAACACCAAAAAATCCAACGAAAAGCAGGTAAAATCGTGTTCGAAGATGAAAATGGAAACGAAAAAGAACTTCCCGAAAACACTTGGGTATCTATGAATTTCTGGATTCTGGATTCTTCCATATTCAATGTTCTTCAAGATAAATTCGAGGTGTTTTTATCTCAAATAAAAACCTTGAAAGACGAATTTTTTATTCCTTTTGTAATCGATGAAATGATAAAATCCAATTCCATTAATGTGGTGGTAGAAAATTCCAAAGACCAATGGTTTGGAGTAACTTATCCGGAAGACAAACAAACCGTGATAGACAATCTGAACAATATGGTAAACGAAGGGAAATATCCCAAATCCCTTTGGAATTAATATGGATTATAGAAAAGTTTTCTCAACTTTTATTCCCATAAAAGAAAATGTTGATGTGGCTGTAGAACCTATTTCGAGCGGCCACATCAACACTACTTTTAAAATAACTGCAGAACAGAAAGAATACATTTTACAAAAAATAAATCATCATGTTTTCCAAGATCCCGAAACCTTGATGAATTCCATTTCTATTGTAAATAATCACCTGAAGAAAAATAATTTTCCTCAAGAAATTTTGGAAAATCTTCCTGCACAAAATGGAGCTTATTTAAGTAAGGACGAAAATGGAAACTTCTGGCGTTTAGCCAAATATATTCCCAACACTTACAGCGTAACCAAAGTGGAAAATGCTCAACAAGCCTCGGAAGCCGCGCAAACACTGAGTATTTTTTATTCTCATTTATTGGATTTAAATCCCCAAAAAATAAAACCTTCCATTCCCGGATTTATAGATTTCGGAAAACGCCTGGAAGATTACAAAAAAGCTTTGCGAAACGCCGAAAATAAACGAAAAGAAAAAGCCAAAAGAGAAACTGCTTTTGTAAATTCTCATCTTTATCTCGCCGATAAATTTATCGAAAACCAGAAGAATGGAAAATTTCCCACTCGGATTATTCATGCCGATCCCAAAATAAGCAATGTTCTTTTCGATGTCAATACCAAAAAAGGAAAATGTGTAATTGATTTGGATACTTTAATGCCCGGAACAATTTTATACGATTTTGGAGATATGGTGCGTTCCTACACCAATTTGCGGGAAGAAGACGATCCCAATCCTGAAAATGTTTTTAGCAAAGAATATTACGAAGCCGTGAAAAAAGGATTTCTTTCTCACTTGAGCGATCAGCTTACATCCATTGAAAAAGCGAATTTAGATTACGCGGGACAAGTGGTGGTTTTCATTCAAAGTGTGCGTTTTTTAACCGATTTTTTAAATGGTGATTTGTATTATAAAACGCATTATCCCGATCAAAATTTGGACAGAACCCGAAATCAACTAAATTTATTAAGCGAGTTGAGAAACCTTGCCGAATCTAAATAAAAGTTTAAACCGTCATTCCGATATCGATTCCTTTAATTTTTCGGTACATATCGGTGGCGTAATTGTCCGTCATTCCGGAAACATAATCCAACACGCCCAAAACACGTTGATAAGGAGAAACTCCTTCGTATTTAAATTGCGCCGGAATTAATCTTAAAGCCATTTTATCGTAATTTTTAAGCGCATCTTTTTCTTTTAAAATAGGAGGAATAAAATGATTCAGCAGTTCGTACATTACATTGTATCCTGCATTTTCAATTTCCACCACCGCGCGATGACGATAAATATTTTCAATGGAAAATTTTTCTATTTCTTTTAAAACTTTACTCTTTTTTTCGAATATATCGAGCAAGGAAGTATTTAAATTTCCTTCCAGAATTTCGGCGAAATGATCGATATAAAGTTCTGATGTCATGTTAATTAATTCGTTGATTACTTTGGCTCGTAAATATGAAATCCGCTCGTTGAAATTACTGATGGCACCAAGTTTTTTCTTTATTTTAGGCAATTCGACGGAATTTACTTCGCGAATAACTTCCATAAAAAGCGCTTCGCAGGAATCTGTTTTTACAATTCCCAATCGATGCGCATCTTCCATATCGATAATGTTGTAACAAATATCGTCTGCCGCTTCTACCAGCCACACAAAAGGATGTCTTTTATAAACAAGTGGGTTTTGAGATTCCTTTTTTAAACTTACAGATTTTGCAATTTCTTCAAAAGTCGATTTTTCGTTTTGAAAAAATCCGAATTTCTTTCGATGTAAAAATTTCTTGGTTTTATCTTTAGCGCCCGATTCGCAAGGATATTTCGCTATGGAAACCAAAGTGGTATTGGTTAATTTTAAACCTCCCGCATCTTTGCCATTTTGCTGCTGAGTGAGCACACGAATTGCATTGGAATTTCCTTCGAAATTGATAAAGTCGTTCCACTCTTCTTCGGAAAAAAACGGTTTTAAATCGGTTTCATTCCTCTCGAAATAGCTGGCAATGGCATCTTCGCCAGAATGTCCAAAAGCTGGATTTCCAATATCATGACACAAACAAGCCGCAGAAATTACATTCCAAAGATTGTATTGATAAAAATCTATGCTTTCTTCATTTAAATCTTTTTTAAATTTTTTAGCAACATATTCGCCTACCATGCTTCCCAAAGAACGACCTACAGACGAAACTTCCAAAGAATGAGTAAGACGATTGTGCACAAACACACTTCCGGGCAAGGGAAATACTTGAGTTTTATTTTGCAATCTCCTAAAAGCCGAAGAGAAGATAATTCTATCGAAATCTCTTTGAAAAGCGCTTCTGGAAGCCACCGAATCGGCATTACTACCAAGACGGTGGCTGGTGTATATTTTATTTAAATCCATTATAAATCAAATCTTAAAGTTTAATTTTTGGTAAAATTAACTTTAAATCTGGCTTTAAAAATTTTTTATAACTCAAAAAAGTTATTTAAAACTCAAACTTCTCGCCGCTTTCTTTAAAATATTGGTCTATTACTTCAAAAGCTTGAGGTTCATCTTTTAACTTTACATAAACTTTAAATGTTTGCTCCGTAGGAATATTTGGAAAAACCATTGCCGATTTTTCAATTTCTGCATGGATTTTAGAATTTAAAAGAAGTGTTTTTATTTTCTCTACTTCTTCTAATGTTTCTCCTTCAAAAACAGGCACTTTTTCCTCCGAACTGCTATGACTTCTGGCACTCATTTTACATTTTTGAAACTACATGATCAATCGCTTGAAGAGCTATTTTCAGTTCTTCTCTGGTTACATTGAGCTGCGAGCGGAAACGTAAAGAATTTTCCCCACAAGCCAACATAATTACCTTTTCTTGATTCATAATATCTGAAATTGCCTGATTTCTGATTTCGTTGTTGGGAAAATCTATGGCACACAATAATCCCAAACCTCGGGCATTTGATAAAATTTGCGGATGTTTTTGCTCTAGTTTTTGGAGTTCTTGCAATAAAAATTGACCTTCGGTTTTGGCATGCTCTACAAGATTTTCGTTTTCTATGATTTCTAAAATCAACTGCAAACGAAGCATATCGATAAAGTTTCCTCCAAAAGTAGAATTTAAACGGGAAGATTCTTGGAATACATTATTTTCCACTTCATCCAATTTTTCTTTATTTGCAAGAATACCACAAACTTGTGTTTTTTTACCAAAACAAACAATATCCGGAGTAACGCCAATTTCCTGATAAGCAAACATACTTCCGGACATTCCTATTCCGGTTTGTACTTCGTCGAAAATTAATAGTATCTCATTTTCGGTACAGATATCGCGGAGTTTTTGTAAAAACTCTTTTCGGAAGTGGTTGTGCCCTCCTTCACTTTGTATCGGCTCTATGATCATACAAGCTATCTCTTCGGGTTGAGCTAAAATCACCTCTTGAATATGCAAAAGAGCTTTTGCTTCGGCTTCTTTGGTTTTAGCCAGATTTTCTTCCGTAAGTGGAAAATGCATTTTTGGATTTACAATTCTTGGCCAATTAAACAAAGGAAAATATTGATATTTTCTGGGATCGTAAGTGTTGGTTAGCGACAATGTATAACCAGAACGTCCGTGAAAAGCCTGCTCAAAATGAATTACTTTAGAACCTTCGGTTTTGGAATTTTTCAACCAATTTTTTCGGGTTTTCCAGTCAAAAGCAGTCTTCAATGCATTTTCTACTGCCAAAGCTCCTCCATCGATAAAAAAACAATATTGCAATTCTTTGGGAATAACTACTCTTTCGAAAACTTCCATAAATTTAGCATATTCCTCAAAATATACATCACTCATTGTAGGGCGATAAGTGGCGTGTTTTCCCAACCAATTTTCTTTAGCCGCTATATAAGGATGATTGTACCCCACAGCGGAAGAACCGAACATAGAAAACATATCCAGATATTCATTTCCGCTGAGTTTATCTACAATAACAGATCCATGGGATTTTTCGTAATCCATTACCAAATCGTAGCCATCGGCAAGAATATGCTTTCCTAAAATTTCTTTTACATTATTAGGGGTTACTTTTTCTGCAATATTGTTCATTATGATAATTTTGTTGATTTAAATTTATTTTAAATATTGAATTCTATACCTTGAGCCAAAGGTAAATCTGTTCCGTAATTTATGGTGTTGGTTTGGCGTCTCATGTAATATTTCCAAGCATCGGAACCAGATTCTCTACCGCCTCCGGTTTCTTTTTCTCCACCAAATGCGCCGCCGATTTCTGCTCCTGAAGTACCTATGTTTACATTGGCAATACCACAATCGGAACCTGCATGAGACAGGAACAATTCGGATTCCCGAAGATTTTGTGTCATAATAGCGGATGACAATCCTTGTGGAACATCGTTTTGCATTTCAATCGCCTCTTCTATTGTGCTGTATTTCATGATGTAAAGAATCGGTGCAAAAGTTTCGTGCTGAACAATTTTATAACTGTTTTCCACTTCGGCTATACAAGGTTTTACATAGCATCCGGATTCGTATTCTTTTCCGGAAAGTACGCCACCTTCTACAATAAATTTACCTCCTTCTTTTTTACATTCTTCTATGCTTTCCAAATATTTATTTACCGCATCCTTGTCAATTAAAGGTCCTACATGATTGGACTCGTCCAAAGGATCTCCTATTTTCAATTGTGCATAAGCTTCTACCAATCTTTCTTTTACCTCATCGTAAATACTTTCGTGAATAATGAGCCTACGCGTGGAAGTACATCTTTGTCCGGCTGTTCCCACAGCTCCAAAAACAGCTCCGATAATCGACATTTTTAAATCCGCAGATTCGGTAATAATAATCGCATTGTTACCACCAAGTTCTAAAATGGTTCTGCCCAATCTCTGTGCTACTTGCGATGAAATTAATTTTCCCACTTTGGTAGATCCGGTAAAGGATACCAAAGGAATTCTCTTGTCGGCTACCAGTTTTTCGCCAATTCTATGGTCGGCTACCAACAATCCGGAAATTCCTAAAGGAAGATTGTTTTCTTTTAATACTTCGGAAAGTATATTTTGACAAGCTATGGCACACAAAGGCACTTTTTCTGAAGGTTTCCACACGATAGTGTTCCCACAAACCAATGCCAATGCAGAATTCCAACTCCAAACCGCAACAGGAAAATTAAAAGCGGAAATAATTCCCACAATTCCTAAGGGATGATATTGCTCGTACATTCTATGAGAATGGCGCTCGGAATGCATGGTAAATCCGTGTAACTGACGGGACAAACCAACAGCAAAATCGCAAATATCAATCATTTCCTGAACCTCGCCCCAACCTTCTTGCAGGGATTTTCCCATTTCGTAAGATACGAGTTTTCCTAAATCGTCCTTGTATTCGCGGAGTTTCAATCCGAATTGTCGTACAATCTCGCCACGTTTAGGTGCGGGCATTAACCGAAATTCTTTGGCAGCTTTTACAGCGGCAGCCATTACTTTTTCATAATCTTCTTCAGAAGAAGTTTTTACAGAAGCTATCAGCGAACCATCTACAGGAGTGTAGGATTTTATTTCTTCTCCCGAAGCGAAATATTCGCCTCCCATAGAGGTTCCCAAATTTTCTTTCTTTATTCCTAATCGTTGTAAGGTCTCTTGAATGTTTACTTTTTCTACGGCGTTTGACATTGTTATTAAAATTGAATTTGTATTTAGGTGCTCAATTTAAGTTTTTATTTATAATTGAAAAAACAACTATCAGCTTTTTATTCTTTCATTTTTAATTTTCTCTACTACTTCGGGGTTTAGCAAAGTGGAAATATCTCCAAAATTATCCAAATCTCCGGAAGCAATTTTGCGTAAAATTCTGCGCATGATTTTCCCCGAACGGGTTTTGGGAAGTTCATCTACAAACTGAATTTTATCCAACTTGGCAATGGGACCTATTTGATCGGAGATAAGTCGATTGATTTCTTGTGCAAGATTATCTTTCTTCCTTTCTTTTCCATGTTCTTTTAAAGTAATATAACCATAAAGTGCATTTCCTTTTATATCGTGAGGATAACCGACAATCGCACTTTCTGCAATGGCGGGATGACCGTTGATACTATCTTCAATAGGTGCTGTTCCTAAGTTGTGTCCGGAAACGATAATTACATCATCTACCCTGCCTGTAATTCGGTAATAACCGACTTCATCTCGCAAAGCACCATCGCCGCTGAAGTATTTTCCGGGGAAGGCCGTAAAGTAAGTTTCTTTATAACGTTGGTGATTTTTCCAAATGGTTCTTGCTATCCCCGGCCAGGGAAAGCGAAAGCACAAATTACCACTCACCTGGTTATCGGTAATTTCATTACGTTTATCATCCATTAAAACCGGTTGAATTCCGGGAAGCGGCAAAGTAGCATAAGTAGGCTTAGTAGGCGTGATAAAAGGTAAAGGAGAAATCATAATTCCTCCATTTTCGGTTTGCCACCAAGTATCTACAATGGGACTTTTTTTCTTTCCTATCTGATCGTTGTACCAATGCCAAGCTTCATCGTTAATGGGCTCTCCCACGGATCCAATAATTTTTAGTGAACTAAGATCATGTTTTTCTATCCACTCTACCGATTCTTTTGCTAAAGCTCTAATAGCAGTTGGTGCGGTATAAAATTGAGTAACTTTATGTTTTTCCACTACTTCCCAAAACCTGCCCGGATTGGGATAAGTAGGGACGCCTTCAAAAATGATGGTGGTAGCTCCATTGGCCAACGGACCATATAATATATACGAATGTCCCGTAATCCAACCGATATCTGCTGTACACCAATAAATATCATTTTCCTCATAATGGAAAACATTTTTAAAAGTATAAGCGGTATAAACCATATAACCGGCAGTGGTATGAACCATTCCTTTGGGTTTTCCTGTGGAGCCGGAAGTATAAAGTATAAACAAAGGATCTTCGGCATCCATAATGGTGGGCACGTTTTCTATGGGAGCTTTTTCGGTTAATTCGTGTAGCCAAAAATCTCTCCCCGATTTCATATCAACATCGTTGTTGGTGCGTTTTACTACCAATACTTTTTCTACTATTGGAGTTTCTTCCACAGCTTCATCTACAATGCTTTTTAAATTCAAAATCTTTTTACCTCTGAAACTTCCATCGGAAGTAATTACAATTTTAGCTTCGCAATCTTCGATTCTGGAGCGCAGTGCCGAAGAGGAAAAACCTGCAAAAACCACAGAATGAATTGCGCCGATTCTTGCGCATGCCAGCATGGTATAGGCAATTTCGGGAATCATGGGAAGGTAAATAATAACGCGGTCGCCTTTCTTTACACCTTGGTCGCGAAGTACATTTGCCATTTTCCCTACCTCGTTGTACAAATCCTGATAGGTAATGTGGCGAGCTTCTTCATTGGGATCGTTGGGCTCGAAAATGATTGCTGTTTTATTTCCTCGGGAAGATAAATGCCGATCGATGCAATTTTTTGTGATGTTTAATTTTGCATCTTTAAACCAAGTAATTTCCGCCTTTTCCATGTCGTACTCCAAAACTTTAGACCATCGCTGGTACCAAACGAAGTTTTCGTCGGCGATTTTGTCCCAAAATTTTTTGGGTTTTTTAATGGATTTTTTGTACTGTTTAAAATAATCGGGTAAATCTTGAATGACATAGTTGCTGCTCATGCTATAATCTTTTTCTAAAATAGAAGCAGAAAGTTACAAATTTTTAAAAACACAAGCTCTAAAAAATCCTGTTTTTATGTAATAATTTTTGATTTTTATTGGAAAAAATATAGAATCCAAATAAGATATGAAATATAGAAGAAATTTTAATTCAAGCTAAATTAAGAAAAATTAAAACCTTTTGGGATTTTGGCTATATCTAAATCTCTTGGATTGGCTCCTTGAAGAAGAGAAAATATCACTTCTTCTTTTTTAAAATCTTCAAATTCATCGTAACTTAAATCGAAAAGAGATTGAAGGTTTAAATTTAGCAGTTGTTCTTTTTCATCTATGAAATTATCTGAATAAATCCTTATAAATTCTTTTTTCAGAATTTCTGTAATTTCGAATTTTTTATATTTCATAAAATCTCCTTCCTTTATTTTAAAAATTCTTTTTAGGAAAGTAAAATCTTGAATTTCAGATTCCGAAATTATGTTATCTGTTAAAATAAAATTTGCATAGGAAATCAACAATTCCAAAGATTCTAACTTAATATCTTCAATTTTTTGAATTTTATATTGTGCAAGAATAGATTTAAAAGTGTCGTAATCAAACCCGTTTTTTAGTGATTCCAAAATTTTCCAAAAATATTCATTCGCATTTTCAGATTTTTGAGCCTCAATAAAATCGGGAAAAGATGTTGAAAAAGCGTACATATTTCAATTTAAATATAGGCAATAATGATTAAAATCCAGCATTTAAAAGCGTAATTATCAATATAATAAAAGCTAAATTACAAAAAAATTTCAAATAAAAACCCATCCCCGAAATCGGATTTCGGGGATGGGTTTAGTAAATATTTAAATCTTTTTATTGATCCAGCAAATAAGCGAAAATCAATGGCGCCACAATAGTAGCATCGGATTCAATGATATATTTGGGAGTTTCAATTCCTAATTTTCCCCAAGTGATTTTCTCGTTCGGTACCGCACCGGAATAAGAACCATAACTTGTAGTAGAATCGGAAATCTGACAAAAATAACTCCAAAATGGTGTATCTTCCCGCTCCAAATCCTGCGCCAACATCGGCACCACACAAATAGGGAAATCGCCGGAAATACCACCCGCAATTTGGAAAAATCCTATTCCTTCTTTTCCTGCGTTTTTGGTGTAATAATCTGCCAACCAAACCATATATTCAATTCCGGATTTCATGGTACTTGGCTTCAATTCGCCTTTGATGCAATAGGAAGCAAAAATATTTCCCAAAGTAGAATCTTCCCATCCGGGAACTACAATGGGTAAATTCTTTTTCGCAGCCGCCAACATCCAAGAATTTTTAATGTCTATTTCGTAATACTGCTCCAAAACTCCGGACAACAAAAGTTTGTACAAATATTCGTGCGGAAAATAGCGTTCGCCTTTTTCTTCGGCATCTTTCCATATTTTAAAAATATGTTCTTGAATTCTTCTGAAAGCTTCTTCTTCCGGAATGCAAGTATCGGTTACGCGGTTCATATTATTTTGAAGCAAATCCCATTCTTGTTCGGGAGTTAAATCCCGATAATTGGGAACTCTTTTGTAATGAGTGTGAGCTACCAAATTCATTACATCTTCTTCCAAATTGGCACCTGTACAGGAGATAATATGTATTTTATCTTGGCGAATCATCTCTGCCAAAGAAATCCCCAATTCGGCGGTACTCATGGCTCCACCCATGGAAACGAGCATTTTCTTTCCTTCGTTCAGGTGTTTTTCGTATCCTTTCGCGGCATCTACCAACGCAGCAGCGTTAAAATGCCGATAATTGTGTTCTATAAATTCTCTTACTTTTCCCATTACTTCTTAAATTTATACGATAATATTTTATACAATAATTTTGCTGCCATAAAATCGGGGGCAGGGTTATTTTCAGAAGGTGCTAATTCTACAATATCAAAACCTACCAACTTCTTTTTCTCTATTAATTTTCTTACCAAAGTAATCACATCGTACCAATACAAACCTCCGGGTTCGGGAGTTCCTGTGGAAGGCATAATGGAAGGATCGAAAACATCTAAATCTATGGTTAAATATACCTCTTCGCCCAAACGATCGATTACCGCATCCATCCAATTGGGATTGGCGTTGATTTTATACATGGTGAAGAAATTTTCCTCTTTCACAAAAGGAAGTTCCACAGTATCCATACTTCTGATTCCTACTTGTACCAAATTGGTATTTTTAGATGCTGCATGCATGGCACAAGCATGATTGCACGCCGAACCGTTATATTCCGGACGCAAATCGGAATGAGCATCCAATTGTAAAACCGATAAGTTTTTGTATTTCTTTTTAAAAGCACGAATGGCGCCTATCGAAACGGAATGTTCTCCTCCGAAAAGAACCACCAATTTATCCCATTTTAAAAATGAATCGATTACTTTTTCTACCTCATCGCACATTTCTTCGGGGCTGGCATCTTCAGTAACTTTGGGAGCTACATAAATCCCTTGTCGATATACTTCGGTGCCGGTTTCTATATCGTAAAGTTCCATGTTTTCAGAAGCGTCCATCATAGCTTCAAATCCTTTATCTGCGCCTTTTCCATAAGTGGAAGTTCCATCGTAAGGCACGGGAACTACAACGATTTTAGAGCTTTCAAATTCTCCGTATTCTTCTGGTATTCCTGCAAAAGTTCTCATCAATAACCTAATATTTTTAACATTTCTTCGCTGCTTTGTTGTGGAGCAAATATCTCTGCTTTCAATTCGCCATTTTCATCCCGATCGATTAAAACGTGTTGCGGACTTGGAATAAGGCAATGTTTTATTCCGCCATATCCCGAAATGGATTCTTGATAAGCTCCGCAATTAAAAAATCCTACATGAAGTGGCTTTTTCTTGTTGTAAACCGGAAGATAAATCGCATTGATGTGCTGCTCGGAGTTGTAATAATCGTCGCTATCGCAAGTAAGTCCTCCTAAAAATACCCTTTCGTATTTATCGTTCCAGCGGTTGATGGGAAGCATGATAAATCTTCTATTAATCGCCCACGAATCGGGAAGTGTGGTCATAAAAGAACTGTTGATCATGTTCCATTGCTCCCTGTCGTTCTGCTTTTTTTGGTCTAAAATGGTGTAAATAATTCCGCCCGCTTCGGCAACGGTAAAAGTACCGAATTCTGTAAATAAATCCGGATGATCGGCATCTACATGTTCGGCTGCCATTTTCACCTGATAAACGATTTCCTGCACCATATATTCGTAATCGAAATCGAAAACGAGCGAGGTTTTTACCGGAAATCCTCCGCCGATGTTCAGGTATTTTACTTCGGCATTATTTTTAATCAGGTTTTCATAAACGCCTAAAAACTTCCTCAATTCGTTCCAATAATAAGCATTGTCGCGAATTCCGGCATTTACAAAAAAGTGAAGCATCGAAAGTTTAAATTTTTTATGATCTTTCAATTTCCAATTATAAAAAGGAACCACATCTTTATATCCAATTCCCAATCGGGAAGTATAAAACTCGAATTTTGGATGTTCTTCGGAGGCGATTCTAATGCCGATTTCCAAAGGTTGATCGATGGTTTCGTCCAACAAATCGAATTCTAAAAAATTATCGATTATCGGAATTACATTGGTAAATCCCAAGGACAATAATTCTTTTATTTTATTGATGTAAACTTCTGTTTTATAGCCATTACAAAGTATATAAGCGTCTTTGTTTAAGTTTCCTTTTTTAAAAAGCGCTATTAAAATATCAATATCAAACGCCGAGCTGGTTTCTATATTGGCGTTGTGTTTGGTGCATTGCTCCAAAACGAAACGAAAATGCGAGCTCTTTGTGCAATAGCAATATTGATAGCCACCTTGGTATTCTTGTTCCTGCATGGTATCCCGAAACCATTTTCGGCAACGTTCTATTTGGCTACCAATGGCGGGTAAATAAGTAAATCGCAAAGGTGTACCGTATTGTTCGATAAGCGACATTAAATCGATACCTTTGAATGATAATTTTCCGTTTTCTATCTGAAATTCGTCTTGTGGAAAATCGAAGGTTTGTTCTATGAGATCCAGATATTTATTCTTCATTTAATAAAATAAATAATACCTTTTTTAGTTAAAAATTTTATTTTGCAAATATCTTTAAAAAAGAAATACAAAATGCTTTTTTTAATAAATTTTAAAAATCTTTATATTCCGAAATATTTATACTTTTTAAATAAATTTATATTACTGATGTTCAATCGCTTATAAATAAATATTTTTATAAATTAATCTTGAATTTAAAAATGTTTTCAATGAAATAATTTTCTTTTCTTCGAAATCAATATATTTTGTACATTTGTTTCTGATGAAAACTTTAAACCTATCGATGCTAATTCGCAGAAACATACAACTTGGATGGATTTCCATCTTGTAAAATATTTTTAAATACGAAAGCAAATTCGCTTTCGTTTTTTTATGTATTCTTCTCATTTAAATTCAATCAAAAATGTTTGCAATTCATACTCTATCAACACAGGAAATAATTGAAATACTGGATCAATCCATTCAGTTTTCCAAAGGAAAGAAGGAAAAAGTTATCGGCGATTGTTATTGTGCCAATTTATTCTTCGAAAACAGCACGCGTACCCGCACGAGTTTTATTATGGCTCAGCGCCAACTGGGAATTCAAACCATTCCTTTTTATGCAGAAACAAGTTCCATAAAAAAAGGTGAAAGCCTTTACGACACCATAAAAACTCTGGAAGCGATAGGAGTTAATTTAGTGGTCATTCGCCATCCTGAAGATAATTATATCGAACAGTTGAAAGACATTCGTATTCCTATTATCAATGCCGGAGACGGCACCGGACACCACCCTACCCAAAGTTTTCTGGATCTTCTTACCATTCAGCAGGAATTTGGAAAATTCGAAGGTTTAAATATTGGTATTGTAGGCGACATAAAACACAGCCGCGTAGCTCGTTCCAATGCAGAAGCTTTGCGCCGATTGGGAGCTAAAGTTAGCTTTTCGGGGCCCAAAGAATGGTTTGATGAAGGTGCTTTTTTCAACGGCGTTTATCAGGCGATGGACGATTTGATAAAAAGCGTAGATGTTTTGATTTTGCTTCGGATACAGCATGAAAGACATAACACCCGAATGCCTTATACGGTGGAAGAATATCACAGGAAATATGGACTTACGCTCGAAAGGGAAAGAAAAATGAAACCAAATGCCATTTTAATGCATCCTGCTCCTATAAACAGAGGTGTGGAAATCGATTCCAGTTTGGTGGAATGTTCGCGCTCGAGGATATTTAACCAAGTGAAAAATGGAGTTTTTGCCCGAATGGCGGTTTTGAAAAATGAATTGAAAAAAAGTGGTTTTGAATTCGAGGAAAAATAAATTATTTTAAATCGATTTCTTTTAATCTCTTCACCAACTTTTTACTCATATCCAAAAGCCAATCCAATTGCCCCAAGATCAAGTGAGCTTCTTCCCACTGGGAGCTTACGGAAATATCACCTTCCAAAGGTTGTATTTTCAGTCTTTTGGCTTCGTAACCATAAGTATCTTTTAAAATATCGCGAGTGAAAAATTCGGTAGGAAGCGCCATGGATTTCTTTTTTATAATCTCTAAAGCGATGCTTAAATTGCTTTCTATTTCCTCCACAACTTTATTAAATTTCTCTGTGGCAGGCGTGGTGGGATTATGAACAATATAAGTTCCCAAAGAAGCTACGGCACTGATAAAAGTATTGTTCAACATTACCAAACCGTATATTTTGTCGAGGTTTTTTTGTTGAGATTTCGGTTCTTGCGCCATTCTTTGAAATGCCGAACTTAAATTGGCTATGGCCAAAAAAGCTTCTTTCCGAGCGAGTTTATATTCTGTAGAAACCTCCCCTTTTTGGTTGTAAAATTCTGCAATTTTATTTAAATACTTTTTACTGGCTTTTATAATATCTTCCAAAGATTTATCGATACTTTTAATTTCCCATAAAGGCCACAACAAATAGTTTCCCGCCACAGAAAGTCCCGCTCCTATTAAAGTATCCATTATCCTAAACCGAATAACGCTAATTACATCGGGATTGAGCAAGCCATAAAGAAAAAGCACTTCCATAGTAATAAAAGTGGCGGCGGCTTTGTAATTTCTCTGCACCATAGAAAAACCGATAACAAAACTTACAATCGCCAAAATGGCAAACAAAGTAGTATTCTGGGTAAGCAAAACAATAAGAAATGCCAAACCACCACCAATAAGCGTTCCTATGGTTCTTTGGCGAAAACGGGTTTGCGTAAATCCATAATTGGGACGCATAATTACAATGATGGTCAATAAAATCCAATAAGAGTTTTGTAAATTCAGGAGCATCCCCAAGGCATAACCTATTACAGAAACTACCGATATGCGGAGAGAATGCCTGAAAATAGGAGAATTTAAATTCAGATTTTCCAAAAGTATTTGGGGATTGTAGTTTTCTTTGGTTAAAAAACCTTTGAAATCTTTATCCCGAACCGATCGGATTTTCTGGGTATTATTGTTTTTAAACAACCATTCTATTTTCTCTATTTTACGAACTTCTTCTTTTTGATATTTAAAATAATTTTTCAGCATTAAAATATCCTCCCAAGCGATGGAAGAATTCTCTTCTTCGTAATGTGCAATTATATTTTCTATTTTATTAAGATAATACCGCAATTCTTTCGGAGGTTGCAATTTCTTGGGACGATGAATATGCTCCGCAATTAATTCCAAATGGCAACTCATTGCATTCAACAATCCCTGAAATACTTTTAAATCTTCGGGATTTTTAGAAAAATATTCATCCGTATGATTGTAGTTTACCGGATTGCTCATTGCCAATTCCATCATATCCACCAACTCGGTAAAAACCAAAAGTCTTTTGGCCTGATACAACGATTTCCCCGAATTTCTTCTTGTCGTCATTAATAATTCGCGCAAAGTTTCGTGGCTTTTCATTATATCCACCTGATAATCTATCAATTCTTTAGACAATTCCGTTCTGTCTTGTGAAGAATCTATTAGTTGAGCTCTGGTTTTTAAATAATTCGCTGTGAGATTTATACATTTTATCAATTCATGTTCGGTTGGGTTTTGAGGAAAAATCAAGTGTCTTAACAACACCAAAAGCACATACCAAACGCCTCCCAAACCGATTAAAAGTACACGAACGCCAACCGATAAATCAGATTCTGAAAGTGATGAAAAACTTAATACCAACGCAAATAATCCCGAAAAACTAACCAGTGAAGCGCGGAAACCATAAATAGAAAGATAAGAAATTGCAAAAACAAGAATTCCCAAGACGGGCAAAAACACCCATAAATTCACTTTTAAGAAAGAAGAAATCAGCGTTACCACCACACTTAAAACAACCGCCATTAAAAGACCTCTTACCTTCAACCGAATGTTCCCAACAGTATCGGGAGGAGAAGTTAAAATAGCACCCAACGTAATGTTGATGCCCACTTCCAAAGCATCGAAATAAATTCCCAAAACCACCGGAACGGTAAGTGCTATCGCCATAGAAATCGCTTTTGCGAAATCTTCGCTTTGGAAAAATTCCGAAAGATTTTTCAGTTTAAAAGACTTGATATTTGTGATGATTTCCAACACTTTTTCCTTGATTATTTAAACCCGCAAAGTTATTACTTCCAAATGACAACACAAAGATTTTGCACCGCCGAGATTTCCAAATATTTACATTTTTTGGGAGACAAAAAATTTATCGCTTGAGGAAGAACATTCTAAAAGCTTAACTTAAAATTAATCCGTTTTTCCTTATGGTTTCCCTTATATTTGCAAATGTTTTTTCAGAAAAACCACCTTAAAAAAAGAAATCTAAAAGGATTTTTTCATACTTAAACCATCGGAATTTATATTTTGAATAAAATAAAGAATATATTAATTTTTTGATATACAATTAATTACATGAAATTAAACAAACCATTTTATATTATACTTACGCTGGGACTTTTATCTGCCATTGGACCATTTTCCATTGATATGTATTTGCCCGGATTTCCTAAAATTGCAGAAAGTCTCCATACCACAGTAAGCAAAATTGGACTCAGTTTGTCCAGTTTTTTCATCGGAATATCTTTTGGGCAACTTTTATTTGGCCCTTTACTGGATCGCTTTGGAAGAAAAACACCTCTTTATATCGGGTTAATTGTTTACATTGCCACTTCTGTACTTTGTGCATTTGTTGTGAATGTGGAGCAACTTATCGTGATACGATTTTTGCAAGCTTTGGGAAGTTGCGGAGGAATGGTGGCCGCAAGAGCGCTGGTAAGAGATTTGTTTCCGGTAAATGAAAACGCAAAAGTATTTTCTTATCTAATGCTTGTTATTGCCATTTCGCCAATTCTGGCGCCTACTTTTGGAGGTTATATCACTTCGTTTTTGGGTTGGCATGCGATCTTTATTTGCTTAGCCATTATCGCTACACTTACGCTATTTGCCGTATATTTATGGCTTCCTGAAGGAAATCCACCCAATAAGGAAATGTCTTTAAAACCGATTCCCATTATCCACGGTTTTGTAGAAGTTGCCAAAGTCCCCAAATTCTACACTTATGCTTTGGTTTCTTCGCTTTCGGCTTCAGGATTGTATGCTTATATTTCGGGATCTCCTTTTGTTTTTATGGAACTTTACCACCTTTCGGAGAAACATTATGGCTGGGTTTTTGCTTTTATCGGACTGGGATTAACTTTGGCGAGCCAAGTGAACACTTTATTATTAAAGAAATTCCGCAGTGAGCAAATTACCACAATGGCTTTGACTTTACAAATAACATTGGCTTTTTTAATGGTAATTTTAGTTCAGTTTCATTGGATTAATTTATTCATTCTTATTAGTTTAATTTGGCTTTATATCAGCAGCCAGGGTTTTATATTTCCAAATGCATCGGCGCTTTGTTTGGCACCTTTTTCGAAATCCGCAGGAACGGCATCGGCATTAATGGGAGCCGTTCAGTTAGGAATTGGCGCAATTGTAACAGCTATTGTAAGTTCCTTAAACAGCACCAGCGAAATGCCCATGGTTTTCTGTATGCTTATTTGCACCGTTTCGGCAGGAATTGCATTATACATCGGGCGGAATTATATTGCTCACTCATTTGCCACTCGTGATTACTGAGCAATTCAAAACAGATGTAACATTGTTTATTCCCTATTTATAACTTATCAAAATCCGGATAAAAAATTAGCATTCCCCACCCAATTCATTGGCGTGTTTTGCGTTGTGTTTAATAAGTAATTCTCTATATGATTTAAATTGGTCAGCAAGTGGCTTAAGAGTACCATATTGATTAAGCATCATATCGACATAATCTAAAACTGTACATCCGTCCGAATCAATAATATTGGGATCAACATCATAATCTTCTAGCAAGTACTCTACTGCAAATCTCGTATCATTTCTAATTAGTTGGCGATAAAACCCTCCTTTTGGGTAAACCCTTGTTGCCGTTGGACATTCTAATTCAAAATGATATTTATTAATGAAAGTTGACATCTTCTCTTTTATAATTTCATCATCTGTGTCTTCTGGATTTTTAATTCCTGCTAACTGTAGCAGCCTCCATTCAAAGTCATAATAATCTCTATTTTGAGGGGCTTCTCTAGGGGTTCTTAAAGCATCGCAGATTTCAAGGACATCATCTTTGGTAAAAGGGAGGGCTTTTTTCTCACTAGAATTTTCATTCATTCTTTGACCAAATGCTGTGGTGCCGGTCAAAATAAAAGACAATAATAGAATGATAAATCTCGTATTGAAAAAAACACTCTTTTTAGCAATACCAATTTTCAATAATTTTTGAAGTAATGATTTATTATGATTCTCCATGATGAGTTTTTGTAATTTATAACCAAATTAGAAAAAAAACACGAGTTTATACATATATTTTTTATATTTTAATGCAAAAAATAAAAAACTTCCTCCCCGAAAAGGAGAAAGTTTTAAAAAGTATTTCTACAAAAATGACTATTCTACTCTGAAAGAAATTTTACAAATCACTCCATAGGAAGTAATTTTATTGTCGTTCACGTGGCATTTAAGATCTTTTACATAAATAGAATCTACATTTTTCACGGTTTTAGTAACTTGGCTTAGCGCATTTTGAATAGCATCTTCAAAACTTTTTTCAGAAGAGGCAATTACCTCTAATACTTTAACTACTGACATAATTTTTTAATATTTTAAATGTTTCTAATCCCTGCAAGATAATAAATATTTTTCTAATTTGAATGAAAATTATTCAAAATTTTATGCGATATTTTGTTAAAAACCACCAAAAGAAACATAAAACACATTTATTCACAACTTATACCACTCTATTTTAAAAATCATTAATTTTGTAAATTCTTGAAACCAAACTTTAAACAAGTAATATAAAATATAAATGGCACAATCTAAAATTCATTACACGCTAACGGATGAAGCTCCCATGTTAGCAACGCATTCATTTTTACCCATTGTAAAAAGTTTTACAAAAACAGCAAGTATCGAAATTGAAGTAGCCGATATTTCACTCGCCGGAAGAATCCTTGCCAATTTCCCGGAATATTTAAAAGAAGACCAAAAAGTAGCAGATGCTTTAAAGGAATTGGGCGATCTTACTTCTTCTCCCGATGCAAATATCATCAAACTTCCTAACATTTCTGCTTCCGTTCCACAGATAAATGCTGCGGTAGCCGAGCTTCAGGAGAAAGGTTATGCAGTTCCTAATTATCCTGCAGAACCCGAAAATGAAGAAGAAGAAAAAATAAAAGAACGTTTTTCCATTATACTGGGAAGTGCTGTTAATCCGGTATTGCGACAAGGAAACTCCGATCGCCGCGCACCCAATGCAGTAAAAGAATACGCCAAAGCACATCCCCACTCTATGGGAACTTGGTCCAAAGACAGCAAAACCGAAATAGCCCACATGGATCAAAACGATTATTACGCTACAGAAACCTCCACCACATTAGATCACGCAACCGAATTTAAGATTGTATTCTATGGAAAAGATGGTTCTTCCAAAGTGCTTAAAGATTTTGCACCTTTAAAAGCCGGAGAAATTATTGACTCTGCGGTAATGAGCATCAATTCGCTTAAAACCTCTGTACAAAAAGCAATTGAAAAAGCAAAAAACAACGATATTTTACTCTCTGCCCACCTAAAAGCCACCATGATGAAGGTTTCCGATCCCATTATGTTCGGCGCTATTGTAGAAACTTATTTTAAAGATGTTTTCGAAAAATACCACGAACTTTTCGATTCGTTGGAAATCAACCCAAATGATGGCTTGGCAAACCTTTACATAAAAATAAAAGGACACGCCCAAGAAGCCGAAATAAAAGAAGCTATAGCTAAAACTTTAGAAAACGGTCCGCGTGTAGCCATGGTTAATTCCGATAAAGGAATTACCAATTTCCATGTTCCTTCCGATATTATTGTAGATGCTTCCATGGCTGCCACAATAAGAAACGGAGGTAAAATGTGGAACAAAGACGGTAAAGAAGAAGATACCATAGCTATTGTCCCCGACAGATCTTATGCTTTCTTATACGAAGCCACCATAGAAGATATGAAAAATCACGGTGCTTTAGATCCTACCAAAATAGGAACCGTTCCCAATGTAGGATTAATGGCTCAAAAAGCAGAAGAATACGGTTCTCACGACAAAACTTTCCAAATTCCTGTCGACGGAACAGTAAAAGTAGAAGAACCCAATGGAAATGTACTGTTGGAACAGGAAGTTCATACCGACGACATTTTCAGAATGTGCCAGGTAAAAGACGCTCCTATAAAAGATTGGGTAAAATTGGCTGTTACCCGCGCCCGACTTTCCAACACGCCTGCTATTTTCTGGTTAGATGAAAACCGTGCCCACGACAGAGAAATCATTAAGAAAGTAAAAAAATATCTTCAAGATTTAGATACCAATGGATTGGATATTCAGATTTTGGATGTAAAAAATGCAGCTAAAGCCACTCTGAAAAGACTTCGGGAAGGAAAAGATACCATTTCCGTAACAGGAAACGTGCTGAGAGATTATCTTACCGATTTGTTCCCCATTTTGGAATTGGGAACTTCTGCAAAAATGCTGTCCATTGTTCCTTTAATGGCCGGCGGAGGATTGTTTGAGACCGGCGCCGGAGGTTCTGCTCCAAAGCACATTCAACAATTCTTGGAAGAAGGTTATTTGCGTTGGGATTCTCTTGGCGAGTTTTTGGCTCTGCAAGCTTCTTTGGAACATTTGGGAATCACACAAAACAATCCTAAAGCGACTTTACTTTCCAAAGCTTTAGATGCTGCCAATGCAAAATTTTTAGACAACGATAAAGCTCCCGGAAGAAAACTGGGAACAATTGATAATCGCGGCTCGCATTTTTATCTTGCCATGTATTGGGCAGAAGCTTTGGCAAATCAAAACGAAGACCGCGAATTGGCCGAAAGATTCTCTAAAGTAGCACAAGCTTTACAAGAAAATGAAGATAAAATCAACAGCGAATTGATTGGCGCACAAGGAAAACCACAAGATATTGGTGGATATTATAAACCAAACGAGGAAAAAACTTATGCTGCCATGAGACCTTCAGCTACGTTGAATGAAATTATTGATAACATTTAAAAATAGCTAAAAGTAATAAATGGATTTTATCGCTGATAAAATCCATTTTTTTGCTTTTTTCATCGAGTTTTTTAACGCAAATTCAGCCTTAATAAAAACACTTTATTTTTAAGGAAAGTCTTTTTAAATCTAAAATTAACGGCTATTTTATATCAACATTGTATATTTGCCACGTATAAAATACATTCATGAAAACATCCGTAATCTTTAGCACTTATAATTCTGAAGAATGGCTGGAAAAGGTAATTTGGGGTTATCAAACGCAGACTTTTCAAGATTTTGAGCTTATCATCGCCGATGACGGATCTCGTGTGGAAACGAAAAAATTGATTGAAAAATATCAAACCATTGTAAGTTTTCCGATTATTCACGTTTGGCAGGAAGATAACGGTTTTCAGAAAAGCCAGATTTTGAATAAAGCGATTTTGGCTTCAACAACCGATTATTTGATTTTTTCGGACGGAGATTGTATTCCGAGGAAAGATTTTGTGGAAACCCATTTAAAATATCGTGAAAAAGGGCGTTTTCTTTCCGGCGGTTACTTTAAACTTCCCATGAATATTTCCAAACTAATTTCCAAAGACGATGTTTTTTCTCAAAAATGTTTCGATGTTCATTGGTTGATGAAAAACGGTTTGAAGAAATCTTTTAAAAACAATAAGCTTTCTGCACAAGGATTTTTCTCAAAATTCATGAATTTTATAACGCCCACAAAACCTTCGTGGAACGGACATAATGCTTCGGGCTGGAAAGAAAATTTGATAAAAATAAACGGATTTAACCAAGAAATGCAATACGGCGGACAAGATCGCGAATTGGGCGAGCGATTGGAAAATATCGGAATTAAGGGAAAACAAATCCGATACAGCGCAATTTGCGTTCATCTGGATCATAAAAGGGGTTATGTAAATCCTGAAACTTGGGCGAAAAACAACGCCATCCGAAAAAATACGCGTAACAAAAAAGTGATTTGGACAGAAAATGGAATTGATAAGAATGTTTAAAAGATAGTTTACAATAATTTAAAATGAGAATTTATGGTTTCCCATTGTTCTCGCTTTTTATCTAATTTATTATTGTATTTTTTTAAAGCTACTTTTTGTGTAAATGGAATGGGGGTTATAAAATCGGTGTGCTTTATCGTTGCAACAATGGATTTTTTCCCGTTTAATAATGTACAGGTTTTAAACCATAAATCATCGCTTTTAGGACTTAATTTTTGTAGCAAATCCATATCAAAAACAATTTCCGATAAAATATGTGGTGGATATAAAATGCCAAACGCACCCACCGGCATAAGATTTTTTTCCTCTTTTATACTGCCTTTTTCATCCCGAAAAGGCCACTTGATATAAGGTAATAATTTATTGTTTTTATAAGTAATTTCACGACATCTGTTTCCTATTACAACATCTTTATTTTCCAAATGCGATTTGTAAAGATTCTCTATTAAATACTTATCATATATCAAATCATCATCGACAGTAACAACAATATCGTCGGGAAATAACTTTAGTGTGTGGATTAATTTTTTATGAGAAAATGTATAGGGCGATGTATGTATTTCAAAAATGTCATTTTGCAGTTTCAATACTTTGGAGGGTAGTTTCTTTCCAGATTTTTCATCTACCCACAATAATATTTTCTTCGGTAGTTTACTTTGTTTTAATAAACTTTTTATGGTTAAATGCAAACTGGAAAACCTACTCGGTATAGCGGTAAAACTAACTATAACAGGTACATAATCTTCTTTTTTTATTTTACCAATATCAAAATGAAAAGTGGATAATCTTACTTTTTCTTTCAAAAAAAGTGGATATTCTTTTAGTTTCATATTATAAAAGTTGTTTGTTTGTATTGCAATTTCATACGCCCAAATGTAATGAAAATTAAGAACGCTTCATGAATATTTTTTAAAAGCCCTTTACGAACTTTGCTATATTTCCATTAAAAAAGGCCTTGCATAATGCAAAGCCTTTTTCTGGTGAGAATTAATAATTAATCATCAATTCTTAAAAAATCTCCGTTGCGGCTAAATTCCAAATCCAAACCGCTGGTTAATTCAACTTCAAATTTTCGGTTGTCTTTTTCGATTTTAGAAATCTTTTGAGTCGGGAAATTTTTGGAAACATAAGAAGTGATTTTGTTCGAAATGAATCCGGTTGGAATTGCTGTATCGTTCTTGGAATCAACTTCTTCCCAATTTCCGTCTCCGTCAAATTCGATTTTTGTTCCGTTGTTCAAACGAACTTCGTAATCAGTAGAAACCATTCCTTTGTCTTTGATGATTTGAATGGCTTTTTGCCCCGCAAAATTTTTAGCCAAAAAACTTTGTGCCGTTTTCGGAAGTTCATTGGTTGTAATTGCCGTTTCTTGCGCATTTGCCTGTACACCGAAAGCGAAAAATCCAAGTGCCAGAACTACTTTTGATAAATTAAAATTTAAATTCATAACTATTTTTTTATTAATCTTGGGACAAATTTCTATAATGATTCTGGAAAGAATTGGGAATTTTGATTTTTTTGATGAAATTTTCATCAAATAATTCGTGTATTCCTGGCTAAACTAAACTTTTAACTCAAAAATATGTTTGTCTTCGAAGCGATAGTCAATCGATAATTTCGGATAAGTTTTCACGATAGATTTCACAATTGCCAAGCCCAATCCGGTCGAATTTTCATTTTGTTCGTTTTTGTAAAATCTTTCAAAAATCAGTTGTGGATTGAGTGGTTTTTCGCCCGGATTTTGGATTGAAATTTTATCGGAAGAAATCATTATTTTCAAAAAACCATTTTCCGGATTATGAACAATTGCGTTTTTCAATAAATTATTGATTAAAATTATCGCCAAATCAACATTCATTTCAAATTCAAAATTTCCGTTTTCGTTTAGTTCGATTTCGATTTTTCTAAATTCAATCAAACTTTCAAAATCCTGTAAAGCATTTTTAATCAATGAATTAAAATTAACTTTTTCGACCAATTTGAATTGTTCATTTTCAATTTTAGAAATTGTCAAAAGCGATTTATTCAACCTTTTTAATCGATTGAGCATTTCACTGATTTCCAGAATTTTGTTCGCTTTATATTCATCAATTCCTTCAATTTCCAGCAATAATTCAAGTTTATTTCCAGCAATTGCCAAAGGCGTTTGAAGTTCGTGCGAAGCGTTGCCGATGAATTGTTTTTGTTGCTCGTAAATTCTCTCGTTTCTCGCAATCATCGCCGACAATTCATCTTCCAGTTCATCAAATTCTTTGATGTTGGTTTTAGATTTTTCGAATTGAAATTTACCGCCGATTTTATAATTTTTCAAATTATTCAAAATTCCATAAAATGGGCGCCAAGCTTTTCTCAAAATGAAATGATTGATCAAAATAATGCTGGCGACCAATGCAAAATACAAGACAACCAAAGCTGTCAGCAAATCTTCCAAAAGGTCATCTTCTTCGACCGTTGAAGTGTAAATTTCGAGTTGGAAATACTGATTTTTATGTTCAAAAATAGATTGCAAAATACGCACAGGCTCATCATCGTTGTCATAAGGCATAAACATCGACGCATTGTAAATATGGATTTTTTGCGAATAATTTCCTTCAGACAAAGGCGTGATTTTGAACTGCGCAATGCCATATTCAGAAGTGTTTAAAATTTCCGGATTGCGTTCTGCTTCGCGTAAAATTCTGATTCGGCTGTCCTTCAAACCATCATCCAAATTATCGTAAACTTCGTCTATAATCAACAAATAAAATGATGCCGCCCAAACCGCAATGATTCCCAAAACGGCAATCAGTAAATGACGAAGTGTGTAATATTTGAGCGAACGTTTCAGCATCTAAATTAATTTGTAACCCACGCCATAAACCGCCTGAATGTCGGCTTCGGCTTGAACTTCGTTTAGCTTTTTTCTTAAATTTTTGATTTGCGAATACACAAAATCCAAACTGTCGGATTGTTCGGCGTGGTCGCCCCAAACGTATTCTGCAATCGAAGTTTTGGTAATTAATCTTTCCGGATTGGTAATGAAATAATAAAGTAAATCGAATTCTTTTCGGTTCAAAATCAATTCATTGTCATTTACTTTTACAGTTCTGTTTTCCGGCGACAGATTGATGTTTTTCCAACTGATGAAATGGTTTCCGTTTTGGTTTTTCCTTCGAATTGTCGATTTCACTCGTGCATTGAGTTCTGCCAAATGAAAAGGTTTTGCCAAATAATCATCGGCACCCATTTCGAGTCCCAAAACTTTGTCGTCAATCGAATCTTTTGCGGAAATGATGATAACAGCTTCGTCTTTTTTATGTTTTTTTAATTCCGAAAGCAGTTCCAAACCGCTTCCGCCCGGCAACATAATGTCGAGCAGAATACAATCATATTCGTACGAAATAATTTTGTCCAAAGCCGAATGAAAATCCGCCGCAGATTCGATGAGATAATGCTCTTTTTCGAGCGAATCTTTCATCACATTGCGTAATTCCTTTTCATCTTCGATTATCAAAATTTTCATCTTACGAATTTAAACCAAAAAATTTAGGCAAAAATAAAAGTCAAATCTGGAATGAATTGGGAATTTATTTTTATGAAAATAAATTTGAAAAAATATCCAATGCATATTAGAAAATTCTTATGAAAACCCGTAGTGCATTATTAGACGATATTAATTTTCAGGTTATTGATATTCCTGTTAAACACAAATTTATTCAAATATTGAATAGTCGTAAGGGTTGTTATTTTTGCCAATATTCTTGTTTTAAAT